>Ga0209040_10000747_pt1 | contig 25150 bp, 23 predicted proteins | sample BogFormECP12_OM3_FD_188240 | JGI IMG/M metagenome (GOLD analysis project Ga0209040, IMG submission 188240) | Bog forest soil microbial communities from Calvert Island, British Columbia, Canada - ECP12_OM3 (SPAdes) (version 2) | ecosystem: Environmental > Aquatic > Freshwater > Wetlands > Bog ... | reverse complement strand
GAATTGCATCGGAAATGTTGTTCTTCTTGAAGTATTCGACGATCGAATCAATTGCGTCGTCAAGGTGGGCAGATTTCGAGTCGCCGGGTCCGTTGCCCGCGAGCGTCGGCGTGAACACGGTGTGCCCGCTGTCACGAATGACCTTCGCTACGCCCTCCATCAAATCGCCTGAGTGCCAAGCGCAGTGGACCGGAACGAAGGTCTGTTTCTTGCCGTCAGAAGCCTGATTGGTTTCAGCAGCCTGTGCTGCTGTGGCTCCCAACAGCGCAGTGGAGGCCGCGAGAGCGGAGGCGGTGACCAGACCCGCGCCGAGAAGCGCGGCCCTTCATGGGCCACACACGCGCCTCTCGAATCGAGCGAGTGGCCCGCTCCCTGCGCAATTTCCAAGAAGAGAGACGATCGATAACCCAACTCGCGTTTGGACTGGGGATTTGTTGACTTGTCGACTTTCAACCGCGCTTTCCGCGAGCATTTTGGCGTGAGTCCAAGCTATTACGCGCGAGCGGCTGCGGGGGGGCGCGGAGCCGAGCGGGGACTGACGCCGAGATTTTGGCGACGCCTCTCCGCGCCCCGTAAAACTCATGGTCGAAGGACGACAAATCGCCGGTTGAATTTCGGCAGGGTCCTGATTTGCCGGGTCTTTGCGCGCGTGACAGCGTCGATTTCGCGCTATTGGGCCCGGCCCGCAGAAATGCCGCCGTCGACCATGTAGACGCCGCCGGTGCAGAAGCTCGATTCGTCGCTGGTCAGAAAAAGCATGAGGTTGGCGACCTCGTCCGAAGTGCCATACCGAGCCAGCGGGATGCTTTTCGCCATCGCTTGTCGGCTCTGATCGCCGGGCTCGGCCTTCGCCTCTAACGCACGCACCATCGGCGTGTCGATCGTCGCAGGATTAACGCTGTTGACCCGTATTCCCCTTGCCGCGCCTTCCATGGCCGCGGCTCTCATCAGCCCGATTGCGGCGTGTTTCGACGCAATATAGGCGGACCTGTTGGGCGTCGCGCGCACGCCGGCTGTCGAAGCCGTCACAACTATCGACCCTCCGCGATTCCCCATCGCCTGCATCGAATATTTCAGGCCCAGCCAGACGCCGCGAACGTTCACCGCCATAACGCGCTCGAAGAGGGCCAGCGGATATTCGCCAATCGGCTTCGCTTCGCCCGCGACGCCGGCATTCAAAAGCGCGGCGTCTAGGCCATCGTATCGCGCAACGGTTTCTTCGACGAGCGCCTTCACATCATCCTCGTCGGTTACGTCGGTGCGTCTTGAAATTGCGCTGCGACCCAACTGGCGGCTCAGCGCTTCCATCGGCTCATCGAGCAGGTCGGCCAGCATGAGCCGCGCGCCCTCGCGCACAAACAGCCGCGCCGCCGCTGCGCCGATGCCCGAAGCCGCGCCAGTAATGATGACGGACTTTCCCTCGAGCCTACCCATGTCTTTGCCGACCTCTAAGCGGCTGGTTGCAGCGAATCCGTTGTGCGTCCGAGAACCTCGAGGCATTCATCGTCTTCCGCTCCTCCCAGCGCGAGAAAATGCATCGGAGAACCCCAAATCCGATGGGTCGAGCTTTGAGAGAGCGGAGCCCCTTGGTTCGCTCATTTCTGTTCGATCGAGCTCTTCTTGATCATGAGGCCGGTGCGGCGAAGCGTCACGACGATTTCGTCTTTCTGATTCCGTCCCCGCGTTTCGAACTCGACCAATCCGGCATTCGGCCTCGATTTCGAGTCGCGCTTCGAGATCACTTCCGTCTCAGTGTAGATCGTGTCTCCAATAAAGACTGGATTTGGAAATTTGACGTCGGAATAGCCCATGTTTGCCAGCGTTGTCCCGAGCGTCAGGTCCATCACCTGGACGCCCGCCACAAGCGATAGCGTGAAGTTGCTATTCACCAGCCGTTGCCCAAACATCTGCGTCTTCGAATATTCCGCATCGAGATGCAACCAAGCCATGTTGTGGGTCAGGGCGGAAAACAACAGATTGTCCGTCTCCGTCACTGTGCGCGTGATCGCGTGCCGGTACACCGTCCCCGGGACGAGTTCTTCGTAGTATTTTCCAGTTGCGAGATCCTGATAATTCACCGTCATCGCCTGGCCCTTCCGTAAATTCTTGAGTTACTCGCATGCGGTCGCCGCGGATTTCTCAGCCAGCGGCCCTGCAATCGGCCTGTCGCTCGACAATAAGCTTTTCAATCGGGTCTTCTCGGCTTCCTCCCCGGTCGACCCGCGCCGCTGGACGGCGCCACCGCGCCGGGACCCACGATCGACCCTCCATTTGTGCGTTCACTCGTGAAGGCCTTGTGTCCTTACCCAATCACGTCCGCGCCGGTAAAGTTGGCCGCGTGGATTCTGGCCGCAGCAATAGGTCAAAAGCGGAAGCGCCATAGGCGGGAGACGATTGACAGATAACGCATCATGCATAATCTCGCCACACGGACGCGGGGTGGTCGAATGCCCTCGCGCGACGTCGTAGAGCGTTCGCTTCGGTTATCCGCTCCTTCAGCGCGCGAACTTCTAGCGGAGAGACTGGATCAAGATGTCGGATGAGAAGCTAACGCTCGAGCGGGCAGTCGCACAGTTTGTCGTCAATTTCAAACCCACTGACATCGACGCTCAGACGATGACGGCGCTGAAGGCGCTGATCAAGGATCAGTTCGCCATCATGGTGGGCGCCTCGCAGTTGCCGTGGTCGAAGAAGACCCGGGAATTCCGCAATCCTCTCCCCGGCAAGGCCACCCTGGTCGCCGAAAGCGCCAAAGCCTCGGCTGTAGACGCGGCCTATGTGAACGCGACATACGGCCATGGTTTCGAGTACGACGATTTCTACGGCAATGCGCACCCCGGTTGCGCCGTGGTTCCGGCCGCCTTTGCTTTGGGCGAAGAACTTGGAGCGACTCTGGAAGAGACCATCACGGCGCTGGTTGTCGGCTACGAAACCTACGTGCGCATCGGCAAGTATGGCTCGCCCGCGATCTTGAACGTGGGCTGGCAGCCGCATGCCGTGTTTGCGAATTTCGGGGTCGCCGCCCTGGCCTCGAAGATCTATGGCCTCAACGAGGAGCAGACGTTTGACGCGCTTGCGATTGCGCTCAGCCACGCCAGCGGCCCGACGGAATATGCCTCGACAGGCGGGTCCATAAAGCGCGTCCATGCCGGAATTGCGGTCCGCAACGGGATCGAGTCGGCCAAACTGGCCCGTGCCGGCCTGACCGGGCCCCGCCGTTATCTCACTGGCGACCGTGGACTGTATCGACTGTTCACCCACAAGACAGTGGGGGATGAGGCCATCGCCGACTTCCTGCCTGGGGTCGCGAATTTCATGCCAGGGCTGTCGTTCAAGCCTTATTGCTGCTGCGCCGCCACATTCGCTTACATCGAGGCGATGGAGCATTTCGCCGACAGGGCGCACGACATCGATCACGTCGACACAAAGATTCAGACGATGACCGACAGCATTGTCGGCACCCGCAACGCTCAAATCTACAATCCGCGCAACATCGAGGAGCTTCAATACTCCCTTCCGGCGCAGATGGCCCTCGCTGCCCTCGGCAAGGGCAATGGCTACAAGACGCACCGCGCGTTCATGGACGGCAAGGTCGACCTCTCTCCCGATTCCGAGATCATGAAGTTCGCCCGTCGTATCAAGCTGAATGTCGCGAAGGAGCTCGACGACAAGTACAAATTCTTTGTCGCCGACGTCACCGTCCACTTCAAGGGCGGCGCCTCGGAACACTATTTCCAGGAGCGCGCCAAGGGCTCGCCGATAAAGCCTTTCACAGCCGAGTTCTTCCACTCCAAGCTCGACGAACTTACCGAGGACGTGATCGGCAGGAAGCAGGCAGGCGAGTTGTTTGCAATGGTGGACGAGATGCGGCCCGACAGGCCGGCGTCCGAAGTGATGGCACTGCTCTGCCCGGGACGTTAGCCAGAGTCAGAGGCGAGGATCGCGCCCGAAGGATAGCCGGGCGAAAACCACCGATACGAGCGGGCGATGATGAACGGCATACTCGATGGCATTCGCGTGCTCGATTTCGGTCGATATATTGCGGGTCCCTACTGCGCGGCCCTCCTTGCGGATTTCGGAGCCGACGTGGTGCGGGTGGAGCGACGTGAGGGTGGCGACGACCGGTACCTCATGCCATCGACCGAACATGGAGAGGGCGCTCAGTTTCTGCAGTGCAATGTCGGCAAGCGTTGTCTCACCCTAGACATGACAAGCGCCCGGGGGCGGGATGTGATGCGCCGCCTGATTGCCGGTGCCGACGTCGTGGTCGCGAACTTCTCGCCTCGCGCTCTGACGCATTTCGGGCTGGATTACGACACCCTTCGCTCGATCAAGGACGATCTCATCCTTACAACTGCTTCGGCATATCATTCCGAGGGTCCGCTCGCCGAGCGTATCGGTTTCGACGGGGTCGGGCAGGCGGTCAGCGGAGCGATCTGGTTGACGGGGCAGCCGGGGCAACCGTACCGGTCGGCGACGGCCTTCGTCGATTTCAGCACAGCCCTGTCCTGCGCCTACGGCACACTGGGCGCGATCATCACCAAAATGCGGACAGGCAAAGGGACGCACGTGCAGGCGTCACTGGTCGGCACCGCGATGACCATCATGAACCAGATCCTCATCGAACAGGACACCGGCTACAACGCACGTATCCCGACCGGCAATCGCAGCCCGATCGCCGGGCCTTCGGACGTCTTCGCTGCCAGCGACGGCTGGTTCATCATGCAGGTGATTGGCAACAAGATGTTCAAGCGCTGGGCGAAGATTGTCGAGCAACCCGACCTGGCCGAGGATCAGCGTTTCACGACCGACATTCTGCGCGGCAGGAACGGCGAACAGCTTAGCCGCATCATGTCGACTTGGGCCGCTTCGCGCAGCCGTGACGAATGTCTTTCGGTGCTGGTCGCCGCGGGCATCGGCTGCGGCCCGGTGCTTTCTCCGGCGGAAGTGATGGCGGGGACGATGGGTCTGTCCGACACGTTTATGAGTCGCGTCGACTACCCGGGCTCGAACGGCATCCCGCTCGCTCACCCGCCCGCACGATTGTCTCATGGCGCAAAGGGCGCGCCGACCCGACCACCGCTCCTGGGCGAACACACCGAGCAGGTGCTGACCGACTACGGGTTTTCGACGGAAGAAATCTGCTCGCTGCGGAACGAGGGCGTGGTTTGACTGCGTCGCGGAGTACCTGCATCACGCCGCCTGATTTCGGTTCGATATAACTGGCTTTGCGCGGCTATGTCCCGCGAGGCCTTGGCTCCGATCTTCCGCTGCGAACGCGCCAGTAGTCGCTTACCATTTGAGCCAACCTCGCGCCCATTGCCAATGGCGTTGCGACTGGAACTGTTCAAACCGGCGGCTGACCGCGCTGAAGCCTCACCCGGCCTCTCATTGCCAAGCGTGCCGCAGAAGCGCCGGGTCAGTTGGCGGTCAACAGTCCCCTGCCGATGACCTGAGCCTGGATTTCGGCCGCGCCCTCGAAAATGTTCAAAATGCGCGCATCGCAGAAAACGCGCGATATTTCGAATTCCTGCGCATACCCATTGCCGCCGTGAACTTGCAGCCCGACGTCGGCGTTGGCAAAGGCCACACGGGCGGCAAGAAGTTTCGCCATTCCCGCTTCGATGTCGCAGCGCCGGCCCTTATCCTTTTCCCGGGCGGAGAAATAGGTCAGTTCTCGGACCATCACCGTCTCGGCCAGCATCATCGCCAGCTTGTCGGCGATCCTTGGGAAATTGATGATCGGCGCCCCGAACTGCACGCGCTCGACCGCATAGGCGAAAGCCAAATCGATGGCGCGCCACGCCACGCCGACCGCCCTCGCCGCTGTCTGGATGCGCGCGCCCTCGAACGTCCGCATGAGCTGCTTGAAACCCTGCCCCTCCTTGCCGCCCAGCAATCCGTCGGCCGGGACAACAAAGTCGTCGAAGGCGAGATCATATTCCTTCATCCCGCGATAGCCGAGGACGGGGATTTCTCCGCCCTTCATTCCAGGGGTCGGGAACGGATCAGCGTCCGAGCCTCGCATCTTCGGCGCAAGGAACATGCTCAGACCCGCGTAACCCCTTGCTTCGCTGGATCGGGCGAGCACGGCCATCAGGTCGGATCGCGCCGCATGGGTGATCCATGTCTTGGCGCCGGTGACCCGCCAGCTTCCGTCCGCCGCCTGAGCCGCGCGTGTGCGCACGCTGCTCAAGTCGGAGCCCGTATTTGGCTCGGTGAACACGGCGGTCGGAAGCACCTCGCCCGAAGCGATGCGGGGCAGCCACTCGGCCTTCTGCGCCTGCGTGCCGCCGTGAGCGATCAACTCGCCAGCGATTTCGGAGCGCGTGCCCAGCGACCCCGCCGCGATCCAGCCCCGCGAAAGCTCCTCCGTCACCACACACATCGCCAGCTTGCCGAGACCGAGCCCGCCGTATTCCTCCGGAATGCAGACGCCGAAGGTGCCGAGGCTCGCCATCTCCGCGATCGTCTCGTCAGGGATCAACGTATCCGCCAGATGCCACTTCTGGGCGTTGGGCAGAATGCGGTCGGCGGTAAAGCGGCGGAACTGGTCGCGCACCATGTCCAGCCCTTCGTCGCGCAGACCTTCATCGATCGCGCCCCCAGCCCGCAGATGCGCGACCAGGGCAGCGCGGTTCGTGACGGTATTGCCATTGGTCAGGAACCGCGCGATCGCGGGCGTCCGCCGCAATTCCGCAGCCGCAGCATCCAGACTCAGTTCCGACGGTCGAAAGAACTCGCACTGGCTCATCGGCAACGCTGTGGTCAGCTGAGCCAGGTATTCCCCAATGCCAATCTTTAGCGCCAGCGCCTCGCCCGTAGCGAGTTTTCCCTGCTCCACTAGTCCGCAACCCCAGGCGGCGGCCTGCCGCACGGCTTCCGCCTGCGCTCCTATCCAAGCCAATCCGTGCAGCGCGCGCTGCCCGGCGTCAGCAAGACCGCGATTCAGCTTACCGTTGCGCACCACGCGATTTGACACGGCTTGGCGGGCTGCCTCGACATATTCTCCGACAGCGGTCGGCAGCGCCTCGAGGGATGCCACAAACTCAGAGTCAATTGCGTTCACGACCACAAGACCTTTAAAGCACGGTGCACGGCAGACGACACGAATTTCAGAACGAGTGAAGCGACGCGGGGCGACAGTTCGCTGCCAAAGGCGCGTCGCTATCTGCGGAAGCTCGGGGCCCTCCGCTCGCGATGCGATGCGACGCCTTCCCTCACATCCGGGCCCCCAAAACCGAGGAATTCCAGCGCGAGCGACGCCTCGAAAATCGGCGCGCTCTGCTTGTACCAGAGATTGAGGGACTTCTTCGTCCAGTCGATGGCTTCCTGGGCGCCGTTGTTGAGCTTGCTCGCCACGCGGCGCGCCGTCTCCAGAAGCTTGTCTTCATCGACGGCCAGCGAGACGAGCCCGATGCGTTCGGCTTCCTCTCCCGAAATCATCTCGCAGGTCAGCAACAAATATTTCGCCTTGGCCATCCCGCAGAGGATCGGCCAGACGGAAGCCGCGTGATCGCCGGCGGTCACGCCGAGACGCGTATGACCGTCGACGATCTTGGCTGTCTTGGCGGCGATCGAAATATCCGCCATCAGCGCAACCACGAGTCCCGCGCCGACGGCCGGTCCATGAATTGCGGAGATGATCGGTTTGCGGCAGTCTATGATGCCGTAATAAAGATTGCGGCTCTCTCGCATGACGCGAGTGAGCGTCGCGTAATCGGCAATTTGCCTGTCGATCAGGTCGAAGCTGCCGCCGGCCGAGAACGCGCGTCCCGCCCCACGCACGACTACGACGCGCACCTCCGGATCGTTGTCGATGACGGGCCACACATTGGCGATATCCGTGTGAACGGTCTCGTCAACGGCGTTCAGATTAGGCCCGTCGAAAATCAATTCCAGGACGCCGGGCTCGTTCATCTCGAAGCGGAAAGCGAAATTTTCGTATTTGCTCAACACCGACATTGATTCAGCATCCTTCAATCAGACGACCCGCTCAAAGACCGCGGCCAGGCCCTGGCCGCCGCCGATGCACATCGTTTCCAGCCCAAAGCGCCCGTTCCGTCGATCGAGCTCGCGGAGCATCGTGGCAAGGATACGCACGCCCGTAGCGCCCACGGGATGACCGAGCGAGATGCCAGAGCCGTTGACGTTGAGCCGACCATACTCGGCTGCGGTGAAGTTCCATGATTTCGTGCACGCCAGCACCTGGGCGGCGAACGCCTCGTTGAGCTCGATCAGGTCGATGTCCTTCATCGCGAGGCCGGCCCGCCCCAGCGCTTTGGCGCAAGACGGCACTGGGCCGATGCCCATGCGCGCAGGCTCGACCCCCGCCACCGCCCAACTGACGAGACGACCAAGCGGCTTGAGGCCAAGCTTCTCGGCATTCTCGCGAGTGGTAACGACGCAGGCGGCGGCCGCATCATTCTGTCCGCTCGCGTTGCCCGCCGTGACGGTGGCGGCCGGGTCCGTCTTCAAAAGGATCGGCCGCAAGGTCGAAAGCGCCTCAAGGGTTGCGTCCGGTCGCGGGTGCTCGTCCTTGCTGAACGCCGTGTCGCCCTTCCGAGTCTTGATCGTCACCGGCACGATTTCGTCATCGAACAGCCCGCCATTCTGCGCGCGAACCGCCTTGGCGTGAGAGGCGACCGCGAACTCGTCCTGCTCCTGCCGCGAGATCGAAAACTCGCGCCGCAGATTCTCGGCCGTTTCGAGCATCCCGCCTGCGACAGGATAATTCTTGCCTCCGGACGTGACCCGGCCTCTACCGATACGGCACATCAATGTCGTGTCGGCGCCCCGCATGCCCCAGCGAACGCCCATCGCGTAATATTCCGCTTGGCTCATGGAATCGGCGCCGCCGGCGATGATCAGGTCCGCCGCGCCCGTTTGCACGCACATGCTGGCGTTGATGACCGCCTGAAGGCCGGAGCCGCACCGACGATCCAACTGGACGCCCGAGACAGATACGTCCAGGCCCGCATCCAAAGCCGCGATGCGGCCGATAGCCGGTGCTTCGCTGTTTGGGTAAACTTGGCCGAAGATGACGTCATCGACGTCCTCGCTCTTGATCCCGGTGCGCCGGACAAGTTCGCGGACCACCGTGGCCGCGAGAGTGGCCACGGGAACGTCGCGCAGGGCGCCGCCGTAACCCCCGACCGGGGTGCGGATAGGTTCGCAGACGACCGCGTCACGCATTGAGTATCGCTCCGGTAGATCGAGGGCCGCCGCACGCCGCGGGTCGGGCAGTGGCGATCAAGACTAGTAGGATTTCGGCAGGCCCAGAATTTTGTCCGAGACGTAGTTCAGAACCATTTCTTGCGAGACCGGAGCGATTTTCAAAAGTCTCGCCTCGCGCCAGTAGCGCTCGACATTGTACTCCGTCGCGTAGCAATAACCGCCGTGATATTGCATTGCGCGATCGCAGGCTTCGAACGCCGCTTCCGTCCCAAGGTATTTGGCCGCATTCGCTTCCGCGCCGCAGGGCTGCTTGGCGTCGAATAGCTGAGCGGCTTTCATCGCCATCATCTCGGCTGCTTGCAGCCGGATCCAGCTATCGGCGAGGGGATGAGCGACGGCTTGATTCTTTCCGATCGGTCGGTCGAACACGATGCGCTCCTTGGCGTATTGCACCGTCTGATTGAGGGCCGCACGACCTGTTCCAATCTGTGCGAATGCCACGGCAATCCGTTCCGGATTGAGGCCGTCGAGAAGGCAACGAAAGCCCTTTCCCACTTGACCGACGATATCTTCCTCCATGGCCTCGAAATTCTCGAAGACCATCTCACAGGAATCGATGCAGTTGCGCGCCATTTTCTCTATTGGCGTGATTTGGACGCCCTCCTTGCCTTTCAGCTGCGTGAAGAACAGCGTCATGCCATCGAGGGGACGCGAAGGGTCTCGCGGGCTCGTTCGGGTCAGGAGGAGAATGCGGTCGGCATTCATCGCGTTTGAAATCCAGACCTTGCGGCCATTGATGAGCCAACGTCCCGCCTCCATTTTCGCGAAGGTCTTCAGTCGAGACGTATCAACGCCGTTGTCGGGCTCCGTGACGCCAAAACACATCATCAGCTCGCCGGAGGCCAACAGCGGCAAATACTTCTCCTTCATCTCCTCCGAGCCATGGTGAATGACCGGTCCCGGCGGAAAGACATAATAGTGAAAAGCTGAGGCGCCGCTCGCGCCGCCGCCCGACTCGGCAATCTCATGAAGTATGATGCCTGCTTCCGTTAGGCCCAACCCCATCCCGCCATATTGTTCGGGCATGCTGACGCCGAGCCATCCATCCTTTGCGTAGGCCTTTACGAAGTCCCACGGATATTCTTTTCTCTTGTCTTTCTCGCGCCAATAACTGGGCCCAAAGTCGTTCGCAATCCTGCGCGCGCTGCTGCGGATCATGTCGAGTTCTGATTGCTGCAAGGTCATTCGCCTGCTCCGGTCTCTTTGGTATCTGCATTCGGCGACAGGACCGGGATGAGGTCCAACGGAGTGGCTGCGTCCAGCGCCGACAAATCGCCCATGGGTTCGCCGAGATAGCGGGCGCGGATCGCCCGACGCATAATCTTGCCGTTCTTCGTCTTGGGCAGTCCTGAAACGACAATGATCTCTGAGGGCGCCATTGCCCTGCCGACCAGTCTGCCGACCGCCGCACCGGCCTGTCCCTCGTCAAGTTCTCCCGCCTCCGCTTTCAGCGTCACGAAGGCGACGATGCGAGAACCCTTTTCGGGATCGGGCGCTCCGATCACCGCCGCCTCGGCGATTTGGGAGTGAGTGACGAGCGCGGATTCGATCTCCGCCGGACCGACCCGGCGACCGGCCACCTTGATGGTGTCGTCGGATCGTCCATGGATATGCCAATAGCCGTTGGCGTCGACGCTCGCCAGATCGCCATGGATCCAGATGTCCGGCCAGCGGTCCCAGTAGGTCTTGAGGTAACGTTCGGGATCGCGCCAGAATGCGTGCGTCATGCCAGGCCAGGTATTGCGTATGATCAGTTCGCCGACGCCGTTGGTGGGTTTGCCATCCGCGCCAACCACGTCGACATCCTGCCCCAGCAGGGGGCCGGCGAAACTCGCCGGGGATATGGGCGCGATCGTGTAGTTGGAGAGGATTCCGCCGCCCGTCTCGGTTCCGCCGGAATAGTTGAGGATCGGCAGGCGCCGGGCGCCGACAATCTCGAACAACCAGCGCCAGGTCGGTTCGTCCCACGCCTCGCCGGTCGAGGCGAAGGCGCGCAGGCTCGAAAGATTCTGCCGCGGAGCGGCGTCGCCCGCGGCGGAGCGCAAACCTCGCGCGGCGGTCGGGGCGATGCCCATGACCGTCAGCCCGTTGCGCTCGACGATGTTCCACAGCCGGCCCTCGTCCGGGAAGTTGGGCAATCCTTCGATGAACACAATGCCCGCGCCGAACTGCAGGACGCCGACGATCATAAGCGGGCCAAGCATCCAACCCATGTCCGCAATCCAACCGATCGAGTCGGACGCCTGGACATCGAAAGCGTAGCCAAAGTCTATCGCCGACTTCACCAGATAGCCCACATGACTATGCACGATTCCCTTTGGAGCGCCTGTCGTACCGGACGTATAGATGATCATCAGCGGATCGTTGGGTTCGCAGGCCTCGGTCGGAACCACAGGTAGTCCCTGACCGAGTTCGCTCCAGCCGATGTCGCGTCCCTGCTGGACCGCCACCTCCGACTGGTCGTGTCGAATCGTGATCAGGTGCTTAACGCTGTCGACGGAGCGCAGCGCCTCGTCCGCGGTGTCTTTCATCGCCACCCGCCGACCTCGACGAGTCGTGCCATCGACCGTGATCAGTACCACGGCCTCCGCCGCTTGCAGACGAGCCGCCAAGGGATCGGGGCCATAGCCGGAGAACGCTGGAACCGCCACGGCGCCGATCTTCGCGCAGGCGAGGAATGCGACCGCGGCCTCCGGGATGACCGGCACGAACAACCCGACCCGGTCCCCTTTCTTTACGCCAAGTCCACGCAATCCGGCTGCGACTCGCTCGACCTCGGCGCCGAGCTGCTGGAAACTCAGCGTCCGGCGCTCGCCGGAATCTCCCTCATAGGTCACTGCGAGTCGATCTCTGGCTGATGGGTCGGCGGTGTATCGCTCGACGCAATGCCATGCGACATTCAGTCTGCCCCCAGTGAACCACCGCGGGAACATTCGACCCGAGGAATTGTCGACGAAGTTTTGCCACGGCGGGGAAAAGGTCACACCCAGGTCGTCGAGTGCGATGCGCCAGAACCCGTCCGGGTTGTCTATGGAGGCGCGATGCAGATCCGCCAAGCTCTCATAGCCCCAACGGCGCATAGCCCCGGCGAGACGGCTGCGCGAGATATCCTTGTCGGATGGGCGCCACGTTGCCCCGGACAGGTTGCCGAACGATGCGCGGCCTTTCATACCTGCCCCCTCATGTCAGCCTGTTGCGGGTGCGTAGCGCGTCATGCAGCGCAATGACCTCTTTCGCGGTCTTCACATGAGCGTAATCGATGTGCATGCCTTCGTAGTCGATCGCGGCGAGTCCCGTCTTCACCGCCGCCTCAAACGCGTCAATCATGCCCTGGTAGAATGCGACGTCGGACGCCGAAGGCGAGAACACCTCGTTGGCGATCGCCACGTGCGAGGGATGGATCGCCACCATTCCGCGGAACCCAAGCTGACGGTTTTGCCGAGCGAAGGCCCATGCTCCATCGATGTCCTTCAGGTCCTGCCATAGGCCGACGATCGGGAAGTTCTTTCCGGCGGCGCGCGTCGCCAGGACTGCACGGCTTCGCAGATAGATCGTCTCGAGACCGCCCGGTGTGAACTCGAAGCCGACCGACCGAGACACGTCGGCATCGCGCGCCGTCCCGGCGAATAGGGTTGCGCAGCGCGGTGACGCCGCGAGCATGTTCTCGCAATCGGCATAGGCCTGCGCCGTCTCGAGCGAGAGGATGAACTCAAGCTTTCCCGAAGTGACGCCATTGCGCCGCTCGTAGTGAGTGACCAGCGCGTCGGCGCAGATTACGTCGCGAGCGCCATAGGTCTTGGGAGGGAGAAAGCCGTCGCATCCTTCAATGGCCACGACCTCGAGGTCGTCGCCCATCATGCCGGTCTCGAGCGCATTGAGCCGGACGTAGATGCTGATCTGCGGATGAGCCTTGGCGAGGCTGCGGATTGTCTCCGCGACCATGTGGCGGGTCTCGGCCTTCATATCGTGCGGAACGGAGTCTTCCAGATCGAGAATGACCGCGTCCGCCCCGGCCGCGACCGCTTTCTCCGCCCATCCCTTTCTGTGGCCGGGCACAAACAACAGCGAACGGGTCAGCTTCATGAGGTGCTCTCTTCTTCAAACCGTCTCTGCATAATGTATAATTTCAAGTCAAGCGAGGCGGCACGCCGAGCGTCCTCCGAAAGGTATGGACTGGAGGCGCCATAGGCTTAGGGCGACTGCGAGGGGTCGGGGCGTCGAACTTTGCTTTGACCGTGACCAATCATGCAACATAAAGCGCCGACCACCAGTCGCACGACTGGCATATGCAGATACCAGCTAGCGAAAGGCGGAGAGACGATGGAACGGCTGAAGGACAAAGTCGCGCTCGTCATGGGAGCGGGAAGCGCCGGTCCGGGCTGGGGGAATGGCAAGGCCTGCGCGGTGCAGTTTGCGCGAGAGGGCGCGGCCGTAGTTTGCTTCGACCTCAATCGCGACGCCGCGGAGGAAACCGCGGAGATAATCCGCTCCGATGGAGGTCGTTCGATCGCCGTCGCCGGCAACGCTTCCAGCAGCGAGGAGGTCCGCGACGTCGTCGAGGCATGCAAGACGACGTTTGGACGACTCGACGTGCTCCATAATAACGTCGGCATAGTCATCAATGGCGGTGTCGTCGAACTGCCGGAAGAGGAGTGGGATCGCGTCTTCAATGTCAATCTCAAAAGCTGCTATCTGGCGATGAAACACGCCATCCCCGCGATGCTGGAAAATGGCGGCGGATCGATTGTCAATGTCTCGTCGATTTCGTCGCTCTGCTATCTGGGAACGCCTTATGTGTCCTACTACACGACGAAAGCGGCGATGAACCATCTCACACGCGTCACCGCCGCCGAATATGCGTCACGCCAGGTGAGAGTGAACGCGATCCTGCCGGGTCTCATGGACACGCCGATGGCCAGGATTTCAGCCCTGACGACTCACGGCGTAAGCGCCGACGAACTGGACAACAACTGGCGCAAACAGCGCATCGCGCGGATTCCTATGGGATGGATGGGCGACGCCTGGGACGTCGCCAAGGCCGCCGTGTTCCTGGCGAGCGAGGAATCGCGCTTCATCACCGGCGTCTGCCTCACCGTCGACGGCGGACTTACGCTGAAAAGCTGAGGCCTCGGCAGGCGTTGAACTCGCCGGGTTTGCGCTATCCGGCGCCTTCGCCGCCCTCAATGGGGGCCAGCGCGCGAAATTCGGGCGATCGACGAGGATTGCGGGAGACGGCGCGACTGCCAACGATCAGGCGCTCACCCCTTTCGCATATGCGGCGGGCAGGCCAATGGTCTTGATTTCGGTGTAAGGCTCGAATCCCTCCGCGCCGCCCTCACGGCCGATCCCCGAATCCTTGACCCCGCCGATGGGCAAGGTGAACCCGACCCCGCCGCCATTGATTTCGACGGTCCCCGTCCTGACCCGCCTCGCAAGCCGAAGCGCCCGTTCAATATCGGCGGAGAAGATTGCGCCGTTGAGGCCGTAAGCTGAGTTATTGGCGATGGCCACGGCCTCGTCTTCCGTCTCGTATGTCGACACCGCCAGAACCGGGCCAAAGATCTCCTGCTGCGCAATTGTCGCGTTGGGATCGACGTCGCTGAACACGGTCGGACGAACGAACCATCCATGATTCAAGCCTTCCGGCCGGCCTGATCCGCCTCGCACGGCGCGCGCGCCATCGCGCAACCCCGTCTCGATGTATCCGCCTACGCGCTCCATCTGCCGAAGGGAGACCATGGGTCCGATCTGCGTATCGGGATCGGAGGGTGCCCCGACCGGCATCGAATCGACCAAGCCCGCCAGAGCGTCCAGGATCGCATCGCGTTTGCGGCGGGGCGCGACGATGCGGGTCTTCAGGCTGCACACTTGTCCCGAATTGCGAAATGAGCCCAGTCGCAGCGTTTCGACTGCCGCGCCGATGTCGGCGTCCTCCAGGAAGATGGCCGCCGATTTCCCCCCGAGCTCCAAAGTGATCGGCCTCAGAAGCTCGCCGCATTTCGCCGCGAGGTGGCGCCCCGCCACAGTCGAGCCGGTGAAGGTCACCTTGTCGACGCCCGGATGCAGGGCCAGATATTCGCTCACTTCCCGGTCTGCGGGCAGGATTGACACCACGCCTTCCGGTATCCCCGCCTCGCTCAACATCTCGCCCAGGAGGTAGGAACTGAGCGGCGTTTCGGGCGCAGGCTTCAGGATGACGCAGCAGCCCATCAGCAGAGCCGGTCCCAACTTCATGATCGTCGTCATCATCGGCACGTTCCACGGCACGATGGCGACGACGACTCCCTTGGGCTCCCGCACGATGTAGCCATTTCCGGTCGCTGAACGCCGCAGCGTCTGAAGAGGATAGTCGGCGGCGATGTCCATGAATGCGTCGAGCATCAGGATCGGAACGCCTGCCTGCAGATTCCTCGAAAAGGTGATCGGACTGCCCATTTCGTCCGAGATCAGCTGACCCAACTGCTCCCGACGCGAAGCAAACGCCTCCCGCAATCGCCGTACGGCCTCGATCCGCTCGCCTATCGGCATCCGCGGCCAAGGGCCGCGATCGAACGCGTTTCGCGCTGCTGAGACGGCCTGATCCGCGTCCGCTCGCCCGGCTGACGCGACAGAGGCAATGACCTGCTCGCTGAACGGCGACACGACCGAAATCCGATCGGCGCCATTCGGCGTGGACCATTTACCGCCGATATAGAGCTTGTCGTAACGTCCTTGCCAAACCAATGTCGTCTCCTGAGCGTTACAGGGGTGGGGGCGGCGCCGTCAGTGTTCGAATGTGACCACAACTCGTCCGCGCATCTTTCCGGTTTCTGCTTTGCGATGAGCTTGGACGGCGTCTCGATAAGAAAAGCGTCCGCCTTCCGCGACACGCGCCTTGAGGACTCCCTCTTCGAGATCTCCCGCGATCGCGCGAAGAATGTCGGCTCGCTCCATACCGTCGAGAACCGAGACATAGTGTTTGCTAAGCCGCTCGTCGTTGATTGGATGTGACCTTCGGAGAGCCACTGCTCCTCCGCCGTCGCGGACCAGCCCAGACACGACCGCTCCAATCAGAGCGCCATCGATCAGTCCGTCGACCCCGCCCGGGAACCGCGCGCGGAGGGCCGCCTTCATCCCATCATCGCGGGGCAACACCACGTCGGCTCCGAAGTCACGCATGAGTTGCGCGTCGCCTTCGCCGCAATTCGCCACGATGATCAACCCGGATCTTTTGGCGAGCTGAATGGCAAACCCCCCAAGCATCCCCGCTCCACCCGTGACCAGCACCGAGCTGCCTCGGGGAAGGTTGAGCAGGCCCAGAGCTAGGGTCGCTGTCAACGCGTTCATCGGGACCGTCGCGGCGCCGATAAGATCCACGCTCGGCGCAAGCGGCGCGATCGAGGACGCTGGCGTCCGGATGAATTGCGCATGCGCGCCGCCGGCCGGTCGCCGTGGGTTGACGACGCCGATCACCGGCGTTCCCTCTGGAATGGAGACCCCTGACCCGGCTTCGTGCACGTGACCCGAAAACTCCATGCCGGCGATGAACGGGGGCTTAAGACCCACCATCAGGGAGGCTTGGGCGCCGTTGCGCATCAAAAGGTCGGTAGGATTTATGGACGACGCGGCAACCCGGATCACCGTTTCGCCGGGTCCTGGTCGCGGCACAGACAGAGAGGAAATCCGCAGGACCTCTGGTGGCCCGAAAGCGTCGAAGGTGATCGCTTGCATCCTAAACTCCCGCTAGGTCAAGGCTGCCTGCGCGCGAGGGAACGGTATCCCTCACGACGCGCGGCATCGACGGTGAGAGGCCTGTCGTATGAAGGGTCGGTTCGGTCGCGCGCCGCCGCCCGGCCGCGGTTCATGAAATTGCGCTCCGCTTCGGACAGCAGCGCCCGGGTCGAAGTGAAGCTGGTGAGGTCGCTGAGGTCGGGAATCTCGTCGACCAACGACCAGTCGCGCAGCGTCACGCGCGCCGCGATGCGCCACTCGCTACCGCGCTTTTCCAGCCGGTCGACATAACGCCCGCCGCCTATGGTGACGGGCTTTCCGGCGCGATTCATGCTCACGAATAGAAAGTATGTCTCCGCATGAGCGGTCGTTCCGGCGATTTCGCAGCTATGATTGAGGAGGCAATGCTGGTGCGACAGATGCGCCTTGCTATGCTGGTTGAGCGCCCATTCGACGAACTCTTCTGGAAGTCCGACGAACTTGCCATGCTCGTCCAGGCAATCCGCGTGGAAGGCGGAAAGGACGAGGTCGCGATCAAACCTATCCACGCCTCTAGCGTAGCGATGGAGGCACTGACGGATTTCCTCACGGTCCGATAGTTCGTTGACCTTGGCAGCAAGCGTCTCAAGCGCGTCCATTGTGCTTGCCTCCTGTCGAGGCCTGTACGCGAATTACGTACAGGACAATCCGCCAGCATGTCCGCACGACGCCGTATCAGAGCGACCGCGTCGGCTTCAATTCGAGAGACGGCGCCATAGGCGTGTCCTATTGCGGGGAAAGGCAGAAATCGCGCGCATTTGCTGAATCCTTGGGCGCTCGGGCATTATCACTGAACGGGACTCTGGCCACGCTCGTGATCGAGGACAGCGCGACCTGCTTTTGCCGGGCGCCGGAGGAGAAGAGACGAAGGATTTCCTGAAATGCTCCAGGGGAGAGCTGCTCTTGTGACCGGCGCCGGCGGCGGCATCGGACGAGCTGTCGCAGTGGGCCTTGCCCGCGCGGGGGCGTCGGTCGTCATCAACGACATCGGCGTCTCCTTGTCCGGCGAGGGAGGGTCCGCATCTCCGGCCGAGGAAACGCTCGCCGAGATCGAATCTTTCGGCGGGAGGGCGACTATCAGCACGGACTCCGTTGCGGACTGGGAAGCCGCGCAGCGGATCGTCGAGACAGCGCGGACCGCGTTCGGCCGCCTGGATGTCGTCGTAAACAACGCGGGTATCCTCCGCGACGCGATCTTTCATAAGATGGAGCCGCAGCAATGGCTTTCGGTCATTGGCGTGCACCTAAACGGAACGTTCTTCGTCAGCCGCGCGGCCGCCGGCCTTTTTAAGGACCAACAGGGAGGCAGCTTCATTCACATGACCAGCGCCTCCGGTCTCGTCGGAAACGTCGGCCAGGCGAATTATTCCGCCGCGAAACTCGGAATCGTGGCCCTTTCGAAGTCGATTGCCCTAGACATGGCGCGCTTCAACGTGCGGTCGAACTGCATCTGCCCGTTCGCTTGGGGGCGTATGACCCAGAACATTCCCGACACTACTCCCGATCAGGCGGAACGCGTGGAGCGGTTGAAGCAGATGACGCCTGACAAGAATGTACCCCTTGCGGTCTATCTCGCGTCAGACGCCGCCAAGCACGTGTCGGGGCAGATCTTTGCCGTCCGGAAGAACGAGATCCTGCTAATGGGCCAAAGCCGGCCGCTGCGGTCCGTGCAGCGTGACGAAGGATGGACGGCCGAACTGATCCGCGATCACGCCGCGCCGGCTCTGGCGCCCGCGTTCTATCCGCTGGACCGAAGTCAGGACGTATTTTCATGGGATCCGGTCTAGTCCTCCGAATTGTAGGCAAGGCAGTTTCGAGGCACATAGGTCCGAGCGAACGTCGAACGCTACATGACCTTTTGCGAATAAATTGCTCCCGTTGAATACAGGATAGAGCCGTGGATAAACTTTCCGAACTCGTCGCGCGACAGGAAATCCAAGATGTTTTGGGCCGTTACGCGCGGAGCGTGGACAGGCGTGACTGGGAGAGTTTGCGAGAATGTTTCCACGATGACGCGCACGACCAGCATGGAGAATTCACAGGCAGCGTGGACGCCTTCATCGATTGGGTGAGTACGCGTCACGCCAGCGTTCCCTTTTCAATGCATTTCCTGGGCAACTGTCTAATTGAATTCCTAGGCCCCGAGGCCGCTTGGGTGGAAACATATTTCATTGCGATGCAACGTCGCGACGAACCACCAGCGAAGCTAAGCGTATCAACGGGCGCGGTGGATATGGAAGTGTTCGCGCGATACTGTGATCGGTTTGAGCTTCGCGCCGGAGTTTGGCGGATCGCTTTTCGACGCGTTGTCTATGACTCGACCCGAACGCTGCCTAGTTCGCACGACTTGCGCGAGCTAGTCGGAGTTCTCGGCCGGCGCGATCGAGGCGATCCTGTCTTTCTCGTGAAAAAACAGGCCGCTGAATAGGTGTTAATTTAGGCGTGGCGGTTCGGCCGACTTCTCAGTGAACCGTCGCGTACATGATTGTTTCCTCGGTCGCGTCCGACCCGCTCATCTCCTCAACGATCTGATCCTGGCGTGCGATCATAATGCGGTCAGAGAGCGCAAGAATTTCCGGAAGGTAGGAGGAAATCACAATCAGGGCGACGCCTTCGTCTGCGAGCCGATTGACTATGAATCTCGACGATCGAGCCCACGTCGACGCCGCGTGTTGGATCGTCGAAGATGACGAGCCTATCCTGCACCAGCGACTCGGCGATGACGATTTTCTGCTGGTTGCCGCCCGAGAGTTCAATCACCCCTAACCCCAGAAATCGATGGCTCTGACCTTCAACGTCGTATTCCACCACAAGGCGAGCTCGGGCGCTTCGCTTGATCGAGATGACCGCCGCGAGACTTACGGCAGACCTTAGTGCGCCGCGTGACAAAGTGCCCTGCGGCTCGAACGATTGAGGAGGCTCAGTGGACCGCCGCGTACATGATCGTTTCGTCTTTCGTTCCCGGCTCGAACTCCTCCACCACCCGGCCGGCGCGAAACACTAGGATTCGATCAGACAGATTGAGGATTTCCGGCAGATAGGAGGAGATAACCACCACCGCCATCCCTCCGTCCGCAAGGCTATTGATCATATAGTGGATCTCGGCGATGGCGCCGACATCAACGCCGCGCGTCGGTTCATCGAAGATTACGACTTTCGGACGCTGAAGCAGCGACTTAGCGATGACGACCTTCTGCTGATTTCCGCCGGAAAGCTCGATCATCTTCGCCGCGTCACTGATGGCTCGAATCGACAGCTTCGGCTTCCAAAATTCGTAGAGTTGCTGCGCTTCGCCCATCCGAAGGATCGGCATTGCGTTTCGTGACGCGGCGAGGTGAGCGACCTGCAGATTCTCGCCAATCGACATCGTTTCGAAAAACCCTTCGAGTTTTCGGTCCTCGTGTCCTGCACCGCCTGACGGGGCACCCGGTACCGTACCGGTTTGCCCTCGAGCCGCACCGCGCCACCGTGAAAGAAATTGCGCTTGAGGACGCCGGCTGCGATCTTCGCTGTCTCAGTGCGGCCGGAGCCGATCAGACCGAAGAGGCCAGTGATCTGGCCACCGTATGCGGTGAAAGAATTGTTTCGAACCGCCTTTCCCATCGAGAGATTCTCGATGCTGAGAACGGTGGAGCCCCGCGAGCGGGCCTGCCGGGCTCCATGAACGGAATAAAGCTCTCCGGTCAGCTGGCGCCCGACCATTGCGCGGACGATCTTCTCGCGATCAAACTTGTCGACTTCGTCGGTAATCACATGCTGCCCGTCACGCAGCACGGTGATGCGGTCGGCTATGGAGAGCGCCTCCTCGAGCGCATGGGAGATGAAGATCACGGCGACGCCGCGGCTGCGCAGCCGCTTGATCAGCGCGAAGAAATGCGCCTTTTCCTCTGGTGTGAGGGTCGCCGTCGGCTCGTCGAAAATGATGACACGCGCATTCTGCCGGACGGCGCGGGCAATCTCGACCATCTGCTTCTTCGCGGCGCCTAGCATGCCGACCTGCGCCCACGGATCAACATCGAAATTCAGCGAGCTCAGAAAAACATTGGCCTCGATATACAGCGGCCGGAGCTTATTGAACGCCTTCTCGTCGCCCAGGAACAGATTCTGCACAACCGTCATCGAGGGCACCAGGCTTGTCTCCTGGAACACCATGACGATGCCCAGCTCGCGCGCCTGCGTTGGAGAGGCGATCGAGACCTCCTTGCCGTCGATGAGGATCTTCCCTTCCGTCGGCCTGGTCACGCCCGACAGCATCTTTGTCAGCGTCGACTTGCCGGCGCCGTTCTCTCCGAGAAGCGCGTGGACCTCGCCCCGGCGCAATGACATGGTGACGTTCTTGACGGAGGGAACGCCGTGATACTCCTTGGTCACCCCGCTCAGCAGCAGAAGATCATCGGTCGCAGCCGTTCGTAGGACCTTATTCGCCTCGACAGCGGACAATCCGCTCATTTCGGCATCCTCATTGGAAAGCAACCTCGACAAGCAACCCGGCGCCCCTGCTCGTCGCGAGGAGCCGCTCGCCAAATTCAACAGCGCTCGTCACGCCATGGCGGCGACCATCGGCGCGACTTTGCAGGCTGTACTGCGGTTGGCAATTGCGATCGAGGCGCGCGACCAACCCATAAGAGAGACTTGGCGCCCATGGCTTGATCGCGCCGCCGATCTTCTGTCCGCCTTCCTGCATCGGGCTTAGGGGCGATTCATGGGGCGTAAGCGAGGGGGACACCCAATAGTCCGGCTGGATCTCGCGCATCATGCGCTTGCGGTAGGCGGGCTCTCTCAGCACGAATTCGACCAGTTGGTTTCGCGGCGCGAACAGCGTGAGCCAATAGCCTCCACGGGACGCTGACGAAAGGCGCCCCGGATAGGCGGGCAGGTTGTCGAGCAGGACCCGCCGTCCGCCGCGCTTGTCGACTCCCACGAGTCGGTTCAGCCAGGCTTCGGCGACCACCAGTTCTTCCGACCCGCCGCCGACGACGCCCGCGGGATAGCCGAGCCCGTCCGCAATCTTCTCTGCTGCGCCCGACACCACGTTGCCGATCCATGCCGAACCGGCGCGGCGCAACTGCATGAGATCTTCACCCACTTCGAGCCGGGAGTGACCTGAGAGCCGACGGTTATCGCAAGCCTCTCTGCGTCCACAAAAGCCATCGCTGTGATGTCGCCCTGCCCGGCTTCGATTCTGAGGGCTCGAAGCGTCGACTGCCGCGGACCGACGAAGGAAATCCCGCCGGAGATAGTCGCGATCGCGAGGGTCCCGTCGGGGGCCCCCGCAATGGCTGTGACTGCGCCTGGCATGGCGGCGATGGTTTCCGGCGTCCGATCGGCGGCAAGCCGGATCACTCGCGCGCCATCCGAATAGAATGCGCTTCCTCCCGCGACGACGACATTGTCCGGTGATCGCCTTTCGTCACGACTTGGGCCGTCTCGATCGCCGTATTTGGACGGAAGGCGCCGTCCATCGGCGGGACGGTCAGCGCCATCGCGCCCGAACCCCGAAAGTTGTCCCAGAGGTTGCGAAGCGAGCCGATCATGTCTTCTTGCCCCAATAAGCCTCATAGTCGGACCACCGGGGATCGGCGCCCTCGAGGTCGATCAGGCCAATTCGGTCGTTGTGAATTCCTCCGATAAAGAGCTTCCCCTTGTGCTCGCGAGCGGAGGTGATCTGCGGATGCGCTCCGTCAGCGGCGTCCCAGAGCGTATCCAGAATCTTCCCGTCGGCGTTGAACTTGACGAGCGAGCCGGTGAACATGTTCGGCAACAGCCAGTTGTCCGGCGCGACGCGGCGGACCATCCGCTTGCGAAAGTCGGGCATGCTGAGCGAAAGGTCGAGCGCGGGCGAACGCATCCCGACCAGCGCAACCCAGTAGTTTCCGTCGGAGGAGCGATTGATGTTGTCCGGATAGCCAGGCAGGTCGCGTATGAACGTTTCCCGCTTGCCCTTGTTGGGTCCAGCGATCCAGAGTCGGGTGATCCGCGCCGCCCAGGTTTCGGCGACCAAGACGGATTGTGCGTCCCACATGACGCAGACCCCATTCGCGAACACCAGCTCGGTCATCACCGTCCGCGAGCTGCCGTCCGCTGGATCGTAACAGATCAGGCGCCCATTGCCGCGTCCTTCAAGCGCGTCGGTCAGCCATTCGCTGGCCTCGTAACGTTTGGTGGGATCGGAGTAGTAGATTTTCTGGTCCGGGGCGATGTCCATATCGTCCGCATAGCGAACGCGGGAGTCGTCGATGATGGAGAAGCTGCGGTTGGTCTGAACCGACAGCGGCAGGATCTCCCGCGCCTTCGTTAGGCGGTATAGCCCCATTCCCGCGACGCAGACGACGATGGAGCCGTCCTTGTCGACCTGCAGGCCGAGCGGCCTCCCGCCCAACGGCGATGATCGCCGAAAGCACATATTGTAGCACGAGGATTGGTCGCACCGGAACGCCGGTCGTCCTGGCCGCTATCGGGTTGTCGCCGATCGCGTAGATGTAGCGGCCGTAGACCGTGTATCGTAGAAACAGCCACGTCAGCAGCGCAACCACGCCGAAGAAGATCACGACCGTAGGGACACCCAGCACCGAACTCTGCAACAGCGGAGCAAGCCAGGCCAACTGCGCCGGGATGGGCACGATGTCGTTCGACACCGCGAGATACTGCATCGTTCCGTAAACGATGGTGCCGCTGGCGAGCGTCGCGAAGATGGCCGGCACTTCGAGATAAGCAATCAGCAGGCCATTCAGAATGCCGGCGGCGATCGCCATGGCGAGCGCAGATGTGGCCGCAGCCCAGATCGCCACGCCATTGCCGATCTCGACGAACATCCAAACTGTCGGCATGACCAGCACGGCGATCATGGACAGGTCTATGCCGCGCCCGATGATCACGATCGCCATACCGAGACCGAGAACGCCGATGACGGCAACTCCCTGGAGCAGAGTCAGGATATTTCCGGGGTCGATAAATCCGTTGAGAAAGATGGAAAAGAGGATAAACAGCACAACGGCGATCGCCAGCACGATGCGCTGTTGATCGACACCACGCAGAATCTTAACGAGGAAGGACGGCGGCTCCGGGGCTGCCCTCGGAGTTTGAGAAGGCAGCGTCGGGTCGTTTCCGCCCCGCTTACCCGCCTCCAACTCCATGCGTCCTCCGACCACGCTCGGCTGTTTGCGCACGCCGCCAAATGCAGCGGCTAAAGTGCGCGCGCTGAGGCGCGGAAAAGTGATCGCGTAGGCGACAGTTTCCGTCAATGCGCCCTAGTTTTACTGTGTCATAAACTTTTGAGGTGATGGTTTCGATTCACGCCTGATTCGGAGGGGCCGGTGGATCGAAGCGCAGAGGGTGTGGGGAGCGAATCTCGGTTTGCGTTTTATGTGGAGCACGTGGCGTCGGCCTTGGGGCACGCGGATCGGCGGGCGCCGTTTCGCTCCTACTGCACGGGGCTTATTCTTCCCGGCGAGCGCAAGAGCATCGAGCCGATTGCGGCCCGCCTCGAGCCCCGTCGCGTCCAAGGGGCGCATCAATCGCTGCACCATTTTGTCGCGAACGCCGATTGGTCGCAGGAAGCCTTGCTGCGGCAGGTTCGAACCTTTGTTCTGCCTGCGATCGAGAAGAGCGGCAGGATAAGAGCCTGGATCGTCGACGACACGGGATTCCCGAAGAAGGGCGTTCGTTCGGTCGGCGTCGCCCGGCAGTATTGCGGACAACTCGGCAAGCAGGACAACTGTCAGATCGCGGTCTCGCTGTCGGCAGCCAACGAGCACGCAAGCCTGCCGATCGCCTTTCGGCTCTACCTTCCCGAAGATTGGGCAGTCGATCCGGTTCGCCGGGCCAGAGCCGGCGTGCCCGAGGACGTCGTCTTCAAGACCTAACCGCAAATCGCGCTCGATCAGATCCGCGCCGCGCGCGCCGAGGGCGTGCCGGAGGGGGTGGTGTTGGCGGACGCCGGTTACGGGATCAACACGGCGTTCCGAACGGCGCTGACGCGCATAGGCCTGACTTATATCGTCGGCATTCAGTCGTCGGCCCGGCTTTGGCCGCCGGGAGCGGGTCCGCTCCCGCCCAAGGCATGGAGCGGGCAAGGTCGACCCCCGACGCTGATGCGGCGCGACGCGCAGAACCAGCCTCAGTCGGCCGAGCAACTCGCCAAGTCGCTGCCGGCTGACGCCTGGCG
>Ga0209040_10000746_pt1 | contig 25187 bp, 19 predicted proteins | sample BogFormECP12_OM3_FD_188240 | JGI IMG/M metagenome (GOLD analysis project Ga0209040, IMG submission 188240) | Bog forest soil microbial communities from Calvert Island, British Columbia, Canada - ECP12_OM3 (SPAdes) (version 2) | ecosystem: Environmental > Aquatic > Freshwater > Wetlands > Bog ... | reverse complement strand
CTATCGCCCAGGCGAGCGCGTGCTCGCGGATTCGCGGCGCAAGCGTCTCGCGCTGCTCACGGTCGAGCAGCTTGGAATCGCGCAGCCCGCGAATGCGGTAGCTGGGATCGAGAATCACCGCGGCGGCAACCACTGGGCCGAAGAGCGATCCGCGGCCGACTTCGTCCACGCCGGCGACCAGCTTTGCGCCCGAAGTCCACGCGAGCTTTTCGTACTTCAGCGTGCACTTCAGCTTCTTCAGCAGGCGCAGCTTGAGAGTGGCCTTGGAAACCGGTTTCTCATCAGGCGATTGCTTCAGCGTTTTCTTTCTGGGTGGTTTGGAGGATATTGCCAAAACGGTTTACCGCAAAGAGTACGAGATTATTAAATCACGAAGACAGAGCCTTCGCCCTTCGCCTGTTGCAGCCTCGGCGTGTTACAACACAAGCTGATGCCCTTCGCCAAGCTTCGCTCGCGCATCGGTGTGCCGCAGACGGTCGCGCTGCTGCTTCTCCTGGTATTTGCGGCGCAATGTCTGTGGTTCATGGCGCGAGTTCCGCTGTCAGCCACGGAAGGCAGCTATATCGAGACCGGACTGCTGCATCTGGAGCGCTTCGCGAGTGCCAGCTCGCCCGAACGCTCGCCGCTTGTACCTTTGCTGGCTGGACTTGCCGCGCGGTTGAGCGGCGCGGAAAGCCGAATCCTGTATCTCGGCGACTATCGCTCGGTCATCCGTTTGCCCTTCCTGCTGGTTGGTCTGTTCCTCGGCGCGTCACTTTGGTATGTGGCCCGGCGGCTCTATGGGAACATTGGCGGCTACATCGCGCTAGGGCTTTACGCGTTTTCGCCAGTGATGGTTGGCTGGTCAAGCCAGGTGGGACCGGGAATTGTCGGCGCGTGGGGTGGATTTGGTCTCATCTTCACCGCCATCGCGGTGGCGCACACCCTTTACGCGCCACGCGAAGTGGTGCTGTGGAACTGGCGGCGCATTCTCTTGATGGGGCTTTCCATCGCGATTTGCGTCGGAGCCCAATTCTCGCTGTGGATAATGCTGGTGCCCGCACTGGCATTCATGCTTTGGGTCGGGCACGTTCGCCCGGGCGCAGCGGTGGCCATTTTTGCTGCTGCCTGCGCCTTTGGACTACTGCTACTGTGGGCGCTTTATAGCTTTCGTCCTGCCGCTTTTGCAGCCGCACTGCGCAGCGCAACCTGGCTGAAGGCCCCTGCAGATGACCCGTCCTGGCATACCGTTTCCTCTCTGTTCGCAACCTTTTTCCTGCAAAACGGGATAGGTCTGGTGCTGCTGCTGGCGGTTTGCGTGGTAACGTTCGCCGCGTGGAAGCGTTCGCGATTCTTCGGGACAGCAGCACCGCTCATCATCGGCGCGCTGCTGGTAGGGATAGCAACTCGTGTGCGCTTTGCCGGCCCTATGTTCCTGCTGGCCGGGCTTCCGTTCCTGATCCTGTTCATGGCCGGAGTTTCCACCGATTTGCTCGAGGGCAGTTACGCTCTGGCCGCCAACACCGTTATCGGGGGCGTGCTGATCGCCAATGCCATGATTGACGTTTACGGTCTGCTACATCTGACGTCGCGAGGCAGGTAACAACTTTCCCGGGAGAAGGAAGAGTGTTTGGTGTACAGTACTACAAAACCCCAGGCGAATGGAGCAAGCAGCCATCCGTAGCAAGAGGAGGGACTATGGTGAGACCATCGTCAATTCCCTTTGGATATGAAGTGCAGCTTTCGGGCGACACCACGACCGTAACGTGCCACGGGAGCCTGATCAGCGGACCGGCTGACGAGTTGAAACAACTGATCAGGCCCATGATCCCCAAGTGCCGCCGCATCATTGTCGATCTGAACGATGTCAATTTCGTGGACAGCTCCGGACTCGGCACTCTGGTTGGACTCAAGGTGTCGGCGGCATCGGCAGCATACTGCTCCCTCGGATTCATCAATTTCTCCCCGCTCGTGAAGGAACTGCTGAATTCCACCAAATTGACTCAATTGTTGTCATCGAACTAGGGCCGCGACGTTGTCCAGCAACATCTGCAGAGCCAGCCGGGTTTTTTCCCCGTCCTGCCAGCTTGAAAGGGGCGCTCTAAGCCCTCGCATTTCCATGCTCCCGAAACAACTTCCCTTCATCTAACGGGTTGGACTAGACTGAGGAGCAATGCGGGGCGCGAGCCAAGTCGGAAGTAAGAAGGATTGGAAGAGCTTATTCCTGCGCCGGGCGATGATTGCGGCTCTTGGCGCGGGCCTGCTGGCGGTACCGTCCGCTGCGCAAGGGCACGGTCCGCTAACGACCAACACAGTTGGCGGTCACTTCCTGGGTACGCCGCCGAGCGTCCTATCCGTGTCTGGACCTCATCTTGCACCGCCTCTGCCGAGCGTCACCTCGATTCCGAATTACGGATACACTAATTTCGGATATACGCGGTGGTATCCTTATGCCTCTTATAGCTCCTATGACAACGGCTCCTATCGCGGTCGGCGTGGCTACAGTCATGGCTATGGAGGCACGGGCTTGTCTTACGCCATTCCTTACTACATCCCGGTGGACGGCTATGGTTACGACTACGTTGGTGGGCCTGACCTGTACTCTGGGCCTCCCATTGGTCCCAGCGACCCGATCCTGCACATGGTGGTTGAGCAGCCCCCGGCACACTATCCCAGCGCTGATTTAGATTCCCCACAGGAGCCCGCCGCGCAACCTCAGCCTATTTCGCAGGAGCAATATGCCGGCCATGATGACAAGCCCAACGCGCCGAGTGTACTCATCTTCCGCGACGGCCGTAAGCGGGAAGTAGCTAACTACGCCATCATGGGCCAGACGGTTTACGTGTTCGACAAGGGAACGCAGAAGATTGCGCTGGCTGATCTGGATGTTCCTGCGACGATTAAGGCAAACGACGACCGTGGATTGGAATTCAAGCTCCCTCCGCAAAAGGCAGCGCAGAAGAAGGCTGATATTGAGTTGAAGGTACCTCCAGATCCAGCCATATCGGCGCCAGCTAACCTAGCGTCGATTGCGCCCTGACGACATCCTTTTCCCACGTTTCAATGTCGGTGAAAAATGACACTAGACTCCTCGGTCCATAAAGGCTCCAAATCTCTTCGTCAAGCCGCCAATAAGCCATTGAAACTAAAGATGTTATTTGGAAGAACCAGCGTTTTATCGGTGTTATAATTTGAAGTGCTCTTCAACGCGATAATTGTCTGAAATTGCAAGCAGTTTGCCTGGTCGAATCCCGGCGAATTCCGCGTTCGCAGGTACCATTCCAATCGGAGTCTGCGCAAGCGTGGGTCTTACCGTAGGTTCTGTTTCCCGAATCAAGGACGATCTTGCAAAAGCGCGCGCTACGAGCTAACCGCTAATGGCTAAAGGCTAATCATGGCTGACGATCCAAACCAGCAATTACCGCTCGATCCCACAGGCCCAGGTGCCGCCAACGTGCAACCCGTCAACATTGAAGACGAGATGCGCCGTTCGTATCTTGACTACTCGATGTCGGTCATCATTGGACGCGCGCTGCCCGATGTGCGCGACGGACTCAAGCCCGTGCATCGCCGCATTCTCTATGCCATGTACGACATGGGTGTGCTGCACAACCGCAAGCACATGAAGTGCGCCGGCGTGGTAGGCGAATGTCTGAAGAAGTACCATCCCCACGGTGACAGCGCGGTGTATGACGCGATGGTTCGCCTGGCGCAACCGTGGAGTCTCCGCTATCCGCTCATCGATGGACAGGGCAACTTTGGTTCGGTCGATGGCGATCCGCCGGCGGCTTATCGGTACACGGAATCGCGGCTCGCCGAGATCGCTGAACAGTTACTGGCCGACATCGACAAAGACACAGTTGACTTCGTCGTCAACTTTGACGACACGACAGTCGAGCCGATGGTGCTGCCCACCAGAATTCCCAACCTGCTGGTGAATGGTTCGAACGGCATCGCTGTTGGTATGGCGACCAACATTCCGCCGCACAACCTCACGGAAATCGTCGACGCTTGCATCACGCTGGTCAACAATCCGCACGCGACCCTCGCCGATCTCCTCAAGCACGTACAAGGTCCGGACTTTCCCACCGGCGCCTTCATTCACGGGCGCAGCGGCATCACCGAGGCCTATCGCACCGGCCGCGGCCGCTTCATGATGCGCGCCAAGGCCGCCATCGAGCACGTTACGAAGGACAAGGACGCGATCATCGTCACCGAAATTCCCTACCAGGTGAATAAGGCCAAGCTCATCGAGCGCATCGCCGAACTGGTGAATAACAAAGTCATTGACGACATCAGCGACGTTCGCGACGAGAGTGACCGCGACGGCATGCGCATCGTCATCGAACTCAAGCGCGGCACCGAGGCGCAGATTGTGCTCAATCAGCTCTTCAAGCACACCTCGATGCAGGAAAGCTTCAGCATGATTTTTCTGGCCGTCATCAACGGCCAGCCAAAAGAGATGGGCCTGGTGCAGGCCATTCAGTATTTCGTCGATCATCGCATCGACGTGGTGCGCCGCCGCACCGCCTACCTGTTAATGAAGGCCCGCGAGCGCGAGCACATCCTTGAGGGCTACCAGGTTGCCCTGGACCGCGTGGATGACGTCATTCGCATCATTCGGGGCAGTGAAAACCGGACTGACGCTCGCACCAACCTGGTTGAGTACTTCTCGGGAAAGACCGTCACCGTATCGGAAGGCAATGCCGCTGCACGCAAGCCAGCGTCTCTCAAAGGAGTTGTGCCGTCGCAACTTACTCGTCCCTTCGATTCGATCCAAGCGGACGCCATTCTCGAATTGCAATTGCACCGTTTGACCCGGTTGTCGATCGACGAGATCTTGAAGGAATTGGCGGAAGTTCGGGGCAGGATCGCTGAGTACGAGTCGATTCTTGCCAGCGAGAAGAAACTGCGCGGCGTCATCATCAAGGAACTGGACGAGGTCAAGAAGAAGTACGGCGACGAGCGCCGCACCATCATTCAGGACGAGGCCGCCGAAATCAGCCTGGAAGACCTGATCGCCGACGAGCAGGTCGCAGTCACCGTCAGCCACTCCGGCTACATGAAGCGCACTCCTATTTCTACCTATCGCCAGCAGCGCCGCGGCGGCACGGGACGCAAAGGCATGAGCACCCGCGAGGAGGACTTCCTGGAACGGCTATTCGTCTCCTCCACGCACGATTACATGCTCGTATTCACTAACACCGGCCGTGTGTACTGGCTCAAGGTTTACGAAATTCCTGAGTTGAGTGCTGCGGGCAAAGGAAAAGCTGTCGCTAGCCTGGTGTCGTTGCAGCCCGGGGAAAATGTGCGCGCGTTGCTCACCGTGCGCGACCTCGAGGAAGAAAGCAAGTTTGTCTTCTTCGTCACCCGCAGCGGCACCGTGAAGAAGACGCCGCTGAAGGACTTCAGCAACGTAATGTCGCGCGGCATCATCGCCATCGGCATCGAGAAAGAGGACGAACTTGTCGCCGCCAGTTGCACGGACGGCAATCAGATCGTTTTCCTCGCGACCCACGATGGCAAGGCGATTCGCTTCGACGAGAGCCACGTGCGGCCTATGGGGCGCCAGGCTCATGGCGTCCGCGGTATGCACTTGGACAGGGGCGATTATATCGTGGGCATGGCGGTCACGCCGAAGCTACGCCAGAAAGGCAAGAATGGCGAGGAGCAGGAAGCAAGCCTTATCCTCTCGGTCACCGAGAACGGCTTTGGCAAGCGCACCGACGTGGATGAGTACCGCCTCACATCGCGCGGCGGCAAGGGCATCATCAACGTGAAGACCACGCCGCGCAATGGCAAGGTCGTCTCCATCATGCTAGTGAACGAGCAGTCCGAAGTAATGGTGATCAGCCAATTCGGCAAGATCATCCGCATCGGCACCAAGACGGTTCGCGAGTCCGGACGCTCCGCGCAAGGCGTGCACTTGCTGCATCTGGAAGAAGGCGACCGAGTAGCGGCCGCTTCGGTTATTCCGCCGGAGGAGGTCGCCGAGAACGGAAACGGCGAGAGTGGACTACTGGTGCAGTAGGGGTAGCAAAAGTTTGCCCCAAGGCGCTCATCCAAGGTTCGGCCTGGCCTCAGTCGATATCGACCTCGACGGCACGGCTTAAACGCCGTGCCCTTATACAAAGCATGATTGACTGGAAGCGATCCTTTTCTCTGCCCGCAAAACGTCGCCGCGTGCCGGAACTCGGCGTATCCTTCTAGGTCAAGGAGCGCTGTCGTGAGTGAAAACACACCCCAACGGATAGGCGACTACGAAATCATTCGGGAGCTAGGCCACGGTGGCATGGGTAAGGTGTATCAGGTGCGGAACGTCCTCTCGGACCGCATCGAAGCCATGAAGGTCGTGCTGCCTGACCTCGCGGGCCGCAGCGAGTTCGCCACCCGTTTCATGCGCGAGATCAAGGTCCTTGCCAGCCTGGACCATCCCAACATTGCCGCACTCCGGACTGCGTTTACCGCAGAGGACCAGTTGGTCATGATCATGGAGTACGTCGACGGCGTGACCCTCGCCGACCGTCTGGAGCAGGGCGGCTTCTCACTGGCGAACGCCCTGAACTATATCGACCAGGTGCTCTCTGCCCTGAGCTACGCTCACGGGAAGCACATCATCCATCGCGACATCAAACCCGGTAACATGATGCTGACGCCGCAAGGTGTGGTGAAGCTGATGGATTTCGGCTTGGCGCGCTCCAGTAACGAAAGCGGGCTGACCATGACTGGCTCGACCGTGGGCTCGCTGGACTTCATGTCGCCGGAGCAAGTGCAGTCGCAACCGGCCGACGAGCGCTCCGACCTGTATTCCGTCGGCGTCTCGCTCTACCAGATGGTGACCCACCAGCGGATGTTTCGCGCCACCAGTAGCTATTCGATCATGGAGGCGCACGTAAAGGAGACACCGCGTCCTCCGATCGAGATTCAGCCGACTGTCCCGAAAGCGGTCAGCGACCTCATTATGATGTCAGTCGCCAAGGACCCGACACAGCGGTTCCAGACCGCTGACGCCTTTCGCAATGCGTTGGCGCAAGTCCAATCGTCCTTGCCGCAGCAAGCGAATCAGGACGCCGTAATCACAATGGCTGGGACACCGCCAGAGTCCGCCCGTCCGCTCACTGCGCATCCGCCGCCGATGGAGAACGTTCGCGCAGCTCCCTCGGCGATCGTAGCGCCGCCAGCCCGGGCGAACGGAGGCCGTGGAGTGCTCCTGGCCATTGCCGGGGTACTTCTCCTGGCAGTGCTGGCTGGAGCCTGGATCTATATGTCCCACCAGCGCACCGCGCCCGTCGCACCCGGTACGGCGAGCGCGCAGTCCAGTGCGTCTCCACAAAGTAGCGCTTTTACGCCAGCCGCAAATCCGCCGGCTCAGGATGCGAGCGCTCAAGCGCAGCAGGTTGCTCCGGCGAACGCTACTCCTCCGCCCGTACCAGAACCTGCTCCTCGTACGTCGGGAAACAAGCGAGCAAGCAATTCCAACGCCGCCGGAATGGAGCCCGGTGGATCGGCTCCGGATTCGCAGGCGCAAGACGAAGCTGCCGCTGCGCTCGCCCAGAAGAAGTTGCTCGATGACATGGAGACGGAGAACGATCACCTTGAGGGCCGCGCCGCCGCGGTAGAGAGCAGCCTCGACACGCTGGAGCAGCAGATGCATAGCCAGGGACTCGGCTTGCGTGGAGATATGGTCGCCGCTCGCGGCAACATGCGGAACGACCTGGCGAAGGCCAAACAGGCCATGGACAACGCCGACACCGACCGCGCCCGGCGCTATCTCGATCTGGCGCACCATGAGGTTGAGAAGCTAGAGGCTTTTCTAGGTCACCGTTGAGCAAGAAGTCGGAAGAACTGCAAGTCGTGAATTGTGATGATTCAGGAGTTGTTATGGAGAAGGTCAATCTCGCCCAAAAGCTTTCGCTGTTCACCGACCGATACAGCCCGAAGATCGTCGGTGAGGTCAACGATGCCTACGTGAAGCTGGTGAAGTTTCAGGGCGACTTCATGTGGCATCACCACGACAAGGAAGATGAGCTGTTCCTGGTGGTGAAAGGCGCGTTACGCATGCGCGTGCGCGAGAACGGCGGCGAGCGCGAGTTCACGGTCAACCCCGGCGAGTTCATCATCATCCCACGCGGGGTCGAACACTTTCCCTCTGCGGACGAAGAAACGCACGTGATGCTGCTGGAACCGAAGACTACCCTCAACACCGGCAACGTGAACAGCGAGCGCACGGTGCACGACTTACAGCAAATCTAGACAACTTCCGGATGGTGCAGTCCTGGGACTACCCTATCGCAACGTCTCGGCCAATTTGCCGCTGCCAATTAGTTCCGCGACGCGCTGAATGTCCGGGGTGAAGATGCGGTCCTCGGTGAAGCTGGGCGATACGGACCGGATCGCCTTGTGGGCCGCCTGTCCGCGTTTGCTGGTTTCCAGCGGAGCGCGAAAGTCGAGGGCCTGCGCAGCGGCCAGTGCCTCGATGGCGAGAACATTCCGCGTGTTGGTGACGACCTGCAGCACCTTGTTGGCTGCAGTCATGCCCATCGAGACGTAATCTTCCTTGTTGCCCGAGGTGGTGATGGAATCGACCGACGCGGGGTGCGACCACACCTTATTTTCGCTGACCAGCGCCGCCGCCGTGACCTGCGCCATCATGAATCCGGAATTCAGCCCCGCTCCCGGCGCCAGGAATGGAGGCAGCCCTTCGTTGAGAGTTGGATTCACCAGCCGCTCCAGGCGCCGCTCGGAGATGCCCGCCAGCGCGCTGAGTGCGATGGCCAGGAAATCGAGCGCAAATGCCAGCGGCTGACCGTGGAAGTTACCACCGGAAATGATCGCACCGGGAACCTGCGCCGTTAGCGCACGTTTGGGCGCACCGACTTTTTTCTCCTCGAGGAAGACCAGCGGGTTGTCCACCGCGGAGTTCATCTCGACCTCGAACACCTCGCGGCAATGAGTTAGCGTGTCGCGTACGGCTCCGTGGACCTGCGGAATACAGCGCAATGAGTACGCATCCTGCACCGCCTGGCACTCGCGGTGCGACTCGCGAAGTACGCTGCCTTCCAGCATGCGGCGGAGATTTTCCGCCACCAGCAACTGGCCGGCATGCGGACGTGCTTTTTGGATGCGCTCATCAAACGCGACGTCGGTGCCCTTGAGCGCGTCGATGGTGAGCGCTCCGATTACGTCGGCGGTATCGGCAAGGACCTCCACCTGCATCGTCGCCAGTAGGCCGACGGCCAGCATGCCCTGGGTGCCGTTGATAAGCGAGATCGCTTCCTTGGCCTCCAGCACCAGCGGTTTGATGTCGGTTTGCCGCAGCGCATCCGCCGCCGGCATGCGTGTGCCACGAAAGAAAACCTCGCCCTCGCCGATCAGCACCAGTCCAAGATGGGCCAGCGGAGCCAGGTCGCCGCTGGCGCCGACGCTTCCCTGCGACGGGATGACGGGATGAACCCCACGGTTCAAAATCTCGCACAGCGTGTCAATGACAGTAGCGCGGACGCCAGAAAAGCCCTTGGCGAGAGAGTTCGCGCGGAGCAAAACCATGGCGCGGGTCACATTTTCAGACAGTGGTTCGCCGACGCCCGCAGCGTGCGAGCGCATCAGGTTCACTTGCAGATGGCGGATCGCGTCGGGCGCAATGTGTAGGTCGGCAAGCTTCCCGACTCCGGTGTTTACGGCATAGGCAACACGATTATGTTCAACCAGGTCGTCAACCACTGCGCGAGCGCGGTCGACCCCCAGGCGCGCCTCAGGATGCAACAAAACGGGACGCCGGTCATACACGACCTGACGAACGTCGTCCAGGGTCAGATCGTTGCCGTTAATGTGCAGCGCCTTCAACTTCGCCCCGCGGCTTTCAGGAAGGACGGCAGATACCGCGACGACAGGCGCGCGCGATTGAACCCCGAGTCCAGTACCATGTGTACCGTTTCGCCTTCAGCAAGCACGGCGCCGTCCTCATCACGCAGGACTTCATAAGCGAAATGCAAGAGAGAATCGCGAACGTTCAGCAGCCGCGTCCGGATAACGATCAGGTCGTCGTAGTGAGCCGGCGCCTTGTAGCGGCAGCGTACCTCCGCAACCGCCAGGCGCGTGCCCTCCTGCTGTTCCATCTCACTGTAGGTGAAACCGAGCTCACGCATCATCTCCACCCGCCCCACTTCGAACCAGATGATGAAGTTCGAGTGATAAACCACTCCCATCTGATCGGTCTCGGCGTAGCGCACGCGCAGCCTGGCCTCGTACACCTTTGGTTGGGCCGTCTCCTGGAGCGGCTGGCTGTCGGTTGTCAAGCGCCCACTCACTTGGTGCTCGCCGGTTGAACGGCGGCGGATGCCGGCGCGTTGCTCACCGTTTCTCCACGTACCGGTTCACCGACCGGAACAAGCTTTCCGTTAGCGATGTAGTCCACGAACTGCGCCGGAAGAGAATCGGGCAACGGAAGTCCCGCCGAGTTCTGGAGCTGATAATGTATGTGCGGCCCAGGACTGGGTCCAGAATTGCCGCATTCGGCGATGACCTCTCCTTGCTTTACCTTGTCGCCCTTTTTGAATTTGATGCTGTTTTGTTTCAGGTTGGTCAACAGGGAAAATTCGCTTTTGCCATGCGCAATGAGGATCATATTGCCGCGAGGTGAATCGTTAACCGGCCTGCCGGGAGGATTGTCCTGGTAGCCGTCTTGAACGTCAACCACGGTACCCTCGGCCGTCGCTAGTACCGGCTGACCGAAGCAGTAATAGTCGGAGCTGTCGCTGCCGTCTCCACGGAAAGGCCGCCCATTCTTCAGCAAAGCAAAGTCGAGGGCGAAGCGTTGATCGTCATTGTTGAAGTTCAAGTTCTGAAATGCACTCCGTCCGCCCTGGTCAACAAACCATTCGCCCTTAAAGGGTAGCTTCAGCTTCGTCGCATCCTTGTAGCCGCCAAAACGGCCCTGATAAGGGCTCCGCTCCGGGCCAACCTGGAATATTTCCACTTGCCCGTGTTCGTTGATAGCAATGTTGGTGACCACCTGCACATTTGTCGTCTTGGAGAAGTCCGAAAGCCGTGAGTAAAGCGTCCATGTCTTCGCCAGGGACGGGGCGAACTCTTCATCCGCCATCTTGGCCTCCGTACCCAGGCGCTCCCGCAGGCTCTTAATGTTGGCAGCCAGTCTTTCCTCGCTGCCGTAATTCTTCTTCGCTCCCTCCGCCAGCGCCGCCCACATTGCGCCGACCTGTCCATCCCCGAACATCTTGTAAATCTGTTGCGCACGCTGTTTCGCCTGGCTGCTCATGACCGGATAGGGCCCGCCAGACGATGGCGCGGCCGCAGGCTTGGACGATTCCGGCCTTGCTTGGGCGAAGAGGAGCGCGGGAAACAGCAATACCGCAATGATGGAATGCAGACGGAATGTCATCGTTTCTCCCTGTGTTCGCTGCGGTTTGCCCTTCTGGTGCAAGGGCTTGCGTGCTCGTGGCAATCCAGTATGATCGACGGGCGATTACGTATCACAGCCGCAGACATCTGTGGTTTGAACTCTAAAATGGATAGCGCTTGACGAAAGCCTATTGTAACAAGAGAGAGACGGGACCTCTCCGCTTGAAATCGTCGCACTTCGGCAAACCCCAATTGTAGCCGAAAAGAGCCGATGCGGCTCAATTGGTGAGAGCCCACGGCGAATCGCCAGGCTCTATTTTCCTGTCCAACGCGGATTGCGTTTCTCCAGAAAAGAACTTACGCCTTCGCGGAAATCAGAGGTTGTGCGGATGTGCGCGTTCTCGTCAACCGCAATGGCAATTTGCCGGTCCAGCTCCGCCGATGAGTATTGGCGCAGCAGACGCTTGGTGGCGAGCAGCGAGGCTGCACTGTTCTGCAGCAAACTGGCCGCCAGCTCGCGCGTCCGCTCTAACAGCTTGTCAGGTGCGACCACTTCCGTCGCCAGGCCCATGCGAAACGCTTCCTCGGCGCCGATAATGCGCCCTGTGAGCAGGAGGTCGCGTGCATGCTTCTCGCCTACCTGGCGAAGCAGAAAGGCCGACACGATGGCCGGAACAAAGCCGATGCGAACTTCCGTGTACCCGAATTTGGCTTCGAACGAAGCCAAAGTAAAGTCACACAGTGTCGCCAATCCGCAGCCGCCGGCGACCGCCGCGCCGTTGACCGCGGCAATCGTGATCTTGGGAAACTCATACAGCGTACGAAACAGGCGCGCCATAGTTTCGGAGTCAGCCCGGTTCTCTTCGGCTGTGCGACCGGTAATGGAGCGCAGGTTGTCGAGGTCCATCCCCGAGCAGAAGGCTTTGCCGGCCCCGGTGAGGATGAGAATTTGCGCCGGCGACTTCCCCACCTCTTGCAACGCTCGCAGGATGTCGTCAATCAGCTCGTAGCTGATAGCGTTGCGCTTCTCCGGCCTGTTCAACGTGACGATGGCTAGCGCGCCATCGTAGTCGAGGATAAGAGTGGAATATTGTGGCATTCGTTCTTGTTGAGTGCTGACGGCTAACGAGCCAATGCCCATTCGCAAAAAACGAAGAGCGAACGGCGAACCTTCTCACATTTTCGGCCCACTATATCGGTTCGCGATGTCTACCGCCAGACGGAACGGCTCCGTAATCGGCTTCGGCAGCGCAACTACGCCACGGCTCTTTAGCGCCTCCAGCAACTTCTCTGTGGGAATATTGCCCACCAGCACGTCCTGTGCAAACGGACAGCCGCCCAATCCTCCAATGGCCGAGTCGAACCGCCGGCAACCAACATCATAGGCCGCGAGGACCTTGGCCGTCGCCTCATCGGGACGGCTGTGCAGATGTACGCCAATCTCGATGCCCTCAAACTTCTGTACCACGGGGCCGAGCAGGCCTGCGATCTGCTGTGGTGTCGCCAGTCCGACCGTATCGGCGAGCGAGATAGCCTGCAAATCCATGTCCGCGAGCAGGCCAACGCCCTCAATCAGTTCGTCCGCGTTCCACAGGTCGCCGTACGGATTGCCAAACGCCATTGAGATGTAGGCGATAGTGTCGAGTCCGCTCTCATCGGCCTTCACCTTCACCTTCTCCAGCACGTCGAGGTTTTCTTCCAGCGTCTGGTTCTGATTGTTCTTCAGGAAGGTCGGCGAGAGCGAATAGGGGAAGCCGACGGTGCGCACCGCGTCGGTGGAAATGGCGCGCTCAACTCCACGCTCGTTCACCACGATGCCGATGATCTCGACGTCATCCGGCGGATCGAGTTCGCTCATCACCGTCTCGGAGTCAGCCATCTGCGGCATGGCCTTGGGCGAGACGAACGACACCGCGTCAATGTGCTTGAATCCCGCGGCGATCAGGGCCTTCAGGTATTCGACTTTGACAGCAGTCGGCACCTGACCCGGCAAGCCTTGCCAGGCATCACGAGGACATTCGATGAGTTTGATAGACTCAGCCATCTCTTGGGATCTCGGCTCTCAGTCTTGTCTCTTAAAACCAAAGCAACCGGATGTGCCAAGCTACTCAGAACGCTGTTGGCTAAAAGCTTAAGAGCTAAAGGCTAAAAGCCAATCGCGAAAAGCGTTCCTATGTCTGTAACACCCCTACGCTGAACTTCGGCACATCGGGATTCAACGCCGCCGCCTCCAGCGCGGCGATAATCGCCTCGCGCGTCTCCGTAGGATCGATGATCTTGTCAATCCACAGTCGGGCCGCTCCATAGCGTGGATCAGTCTGCTCGTCATAGGTCGCCTTGACCTCGTCAAACAGTTTCTTCTCTTCTTCTTCGCTCAGCTTCTTGCCGCCTCGCTCCAGTTGCTTGATCTTGATCTCGACCAACGTCCCCGCCGCCGAGGCTCCTGCCATCACAGCGTACTTCGCCGTCGGCCACGCAAACAGAAAGCGCGGATCGTAGGCCTTGCCACACATGGCATAATGGCCCGCGCCGAACGAGCCGCCCACGATGACGGCGATCTTGGGCACCACCGAGTTCGACACAGCATTCACCATTTTCGCTCCGGCACGAATGATGCCGCTCCACTCAGCATCGCGCCCGACCATGAATCCGTTCACATCATGCAGGAAGATGAGCGGCACCAGGTTCTGGTTGCAGTCCATGATGAAGCGGGCTGCTTTCTCGGCCGACTCGGTGTAAATGACGCCGCCGAACTCCATCCGCCTGTTGCCGTTGTGGTCCACTTGCTGCACATGCGTCTTCTGGTTAGCGACGATGCCAACCGCGAAGCCGCCGATACGCGCATATCCGCACAGCACGGTCTCGCCGTATTCGGATTTGTATTCGCTGAACTGGCTGCCGTCCACGATCCGGGCGATGATCTCCTTCATGTCATACTGGCGCGCCGGATCACCATCAAAGATGCCGTAAATCTCTTCCGCGGAGTACAGCGGCTCCGCTGTTGGCTTGCGGTCGAAGACGCCGAGCTGGCGGTTACCCATCTTGTCCACCAGTTGGCGAATGCGTGCCAGGCACGACTCGTCATCGGGTTCGCGAAAGTCCACCGTACCGCTGATTTGCGAGTGCATCTTCGCGCCGCCCAGTTCCTCCGAGGAATACTTCGCTCCGATGGCGGCCTGCACCAGCGCCGGCCCGGCGAGAAACAGTCCGCTGCCTTCGGTCATCAGGATGTGATCGCACATCAGCGGCAGGTACGCGCCGCCGGCAACGCACATGCCCATGATGGCCGCGATCTGCGGAATGCCCATTGCGGACATGACGGCGTTGTTGCGGAAGACCCGGCCGAAATCGTCGGTGTCGGGGAAGACATCTTCCTGTAGCGGCAGAAAAACGCCCGCCGAGTCCACCAGGTAAATGGTCGGGATGTGATTGTCGATAGCGATGTTCTGCGCGCGGATGACCTTCTTCGCCGTCATGGGGAAGAACGCTCCCGCCTTCACTGTCGCGTCATTCACGACGAGCATGAACAGACGACCCTGCACATGGGCCAGCCCGGTGACGACACCTGCTGAGGGGGCGCCGCCCCATTCCTCGTACATGCCCCACGCAGCGTAGCTGCCTAGCTCGAAAAACTCCGTGCCGCCATCGATCAGCAGCGCGATGCGTTCACGCGCGGTCAGGCGACCCTTTTTGTGTTGCGCGGCGATGGCCTTCTCACCGCCGCCCTGGCGGATGAGTTCCTCCTCATTGCGGACCTGTGCCACCAGCTCGGCCATGGCCTTCTGATTGCGTTCATAGCGTGGCGAGTCGGTCTTTACTTGGCTTGCAAACTGGGCGGAGGAGTGCTGGAGATGATCAGTCATGGGATTAGGGTTGCAAACGCTTAACGATAAAGCAGGCAGCGACGGCGCGCAATGCGGAGGAGAATCGCGCTGTGTATACAGCCTCGCAGAAATCGCTCCAGAAGTTATGTCGCGTGACGGATTTTCGGGGCGAACGCTAGCGGACGCCGGCGGGCTGTAGTGTGTTGGCCCACTCTCGCCTTCGCTCCGCTTCGGCCTGCGTGAATACGCCGGCGATGCGCGTGCCGCAATCGGTGCAGCAGCCATTCTTCAGCCGGTTCGACATTACTGAGTGCCACGAGCGCGTGATCACTACCTGTTTGCATCCCGGACAGGTGGTATTGCCGCCGTCGGAGAAGATGTTCCCCTCGTACACATACTTCAGCCCCATCTGACTGGCAATTCGGCGGGCGCGATGCAGCGTCTCGGGCGGAGTCGGGGGCTTGTCCTGCAGTTTGAAGTCTGGATGAAACGCCGTAAAGTGCAGCGGCACGTCATCGCCGAGGTTCTCCAGCACCCAGCCGCATAGCTCTTCGAACTCGGAGTCGCCGTCGTTCAGCGTGGGAATAATCAGGTTGGTGATTTCGAACCACACGCCGGTCTCGTGGCGCAGCCACTTCAGCGTATCGAGCACGGGCTGTAAGTGCGTGAGCGTGATCTTGCCGTAAAAGTCTTCGGTGAAGGCCTTGAGGTCGACGTTGGCGGCGTCAATGTAGCGGTAGATATCGAAAAAAGCTTCGCGCGTGATGTAGCCGTTGGTGACCATCACCGTGTTGAGTCCGGCGTCATGCGCCTCGCGCGCGATGTCAATGACGTACTCACCCCAGATGGTCGGCTCGTTGTAGGTGAACGCCAGGTGCGGCGCGCGATGTTCCAGCGCCACGTCAACCACGTGGTCCGGAGCGAGGCTCAACGCGTTGACCTGGTCTGACTTGGCCTTGGAAATATCCCAGTTCTGGCAAAAGAAGCAGCCCATGTTGCAGCCGGCGGTACCCATGGAAAGGATTTTCGTTCCCGAAAAAAAATGGTTCAACGGCTTCTTCTCGATCGGGTCCATCGCGATCGCTGCGGGCCGTCCATAGCCGAGCTGCAACAGGCGCCCGCCCTCATTCTTGCGGATGAAGCAGAAACCGCTCTGGCCCTCCCCGATGTGGCAGTGACGCGGGCAGAGATAGCAGTGGAGACGGCCGTCGGCCATCGGTTCCCACCAGCGTGCTTCATGGACCCCGGGCTGTAGCGCGGTTAACTGCATGGTAACTGCTTGCTCCCATTGTAGCTCTGGGACGGATGGGCGAAAGCGGAAATCAGCGAAATGCGGGAAGCTTCATACCCGCCGAAGTTTGTAATGGACATGGTATGATTCCCATCTTGCAGGAGTGCACTCAGTAACAGTTGCCGTAATCCGGCAAACACCTACAAGGGGCGATCAAGAGAGCGTGCCAAGCGAAAAACAGGTGAAGTGGTCGCAACTCCGGGTTGGGCTGACGGTGGTCGCCGCGCTCGTCACGCTTGCGGTCCTCATCTTCGTCATGACCGGCACCACTGGCCTCTTCACCAGGAAAATTCTGATTCGCGCATACGTTGACAATGCGGCAGGTTTGCGTGTGGGCGCTCCTGTCCGACTGGAAGGCGTTGACATCGGAAACGTCGTTCGGATTCGCGTCGTCTCCGACCCCAAGCGCGTGCTGGCTCCGGTGGAAATTTTCATGAAGATTACCACCAAGTACCAAGACACGATGAATAAAAGCTGCCAGGTGTTACTGACCACGGCTGGAGTTCTGGGTGAAGTCTTCGTGGACGTGGACTGCCGTGAAGCCAAAGGCGGCCCGTTAAACACTGGAGATGAGCTACCCACCAAGGACGTGCCACAGTTGCAGGACGTGGTGCGTGCCAGCCAGGGCACGCTGCAAAATGTCGACACGTTGGTAAAACGGATGGATAGCATTATTTCCTATGTCCAGAGTGGAAAGGGCTCCATCGGCAAGGTGATCTACGATCCTTCGTTGTTTGATCGCGCCAACGACATGCTCACCCAGTTGCAAAAGGCCGTGGGACAGATCAACGCTGCAAACGGGACCCTCGGCAAACTACTGAATAGCGACGAACTGTACAACAAGGCGAATACTTCGGTCGATAATATTAATAAAATCATCGATGAAGTGAACGCCGGCAAGGGCACCATCGGCAAGTTCCTCAAAGACCCCTCGCTGTATGACAATGCCAACAAGGCGACCGCTCAAGCCAACCAGTTGATCACTGAGATCAATTCCGGCAAAGGCACGCTGGGAAGACTGGCTAAAGATGAGGCGTTGGCGAAGAAGATCGACGCCACCATCACCCGTCTAAACAGTATCGCCGACAAGCTGGACGAAGGAAAAGGCACGGCCGGCAAGTTCATTAACGATACGTCGTTGTACAACAACGCCGATGAGCTGCTCGTGGAGACTCGTAACCTGATTGCGGCCATCCGCAAGGACCCCAAGAAATACCTGACCATTCATCTGAAGCTCTTTTGACCCGGACAGCACCTCCAATCGCGTGCCTGACACGAATTTCACAGTCTAACCGGCCTTGTAGTAGTGTTTCCCTGGGAGCTTGGCGTTTTCCTTTCTCCCCACGTCGCACACGGTCCCAGCTTTGGCACTTCCGCTCCGCCATGGTTTGCGGCGGGGCCACATATCCTTTTACGAGGCATAAAATGCGCATTCGAGTTGTCCTCACTTTCGTGATGCTGTTTGCTACCTTTCTCTCCGTAGCACAGACAGCGCCTTCGAGTTCTTCGTCGGAGTTCCCCAAGCAGATCCCCAGCTTCGACCTGACGGCCATGGACAAAACCGCCGATCCCTGTGTGGACTTCTACCAGTACTCCTGTGGTAGCTGGATGAAAAACAATCCCATCCCGCCCGACCAGTCGCGGTGGGGCCGGTTCAATGAATTAAGCGATAACAATCTTTACATTTTGCGCGACATCCTCGAAAAAGCTCAGGCACCCGGGCAACATACCGCCATCGAGCAGAAAGTCGGGGACTATTACTCTTCCTGCATGGACGAAGCGACTATCGAGAAAAAAGGCGCAGCTCCGCTACAACCCGCGATGCAGCGCATAGCGGCGGTTAAATCGAAGCAGGAAATCATCCCTGAAGTTGCGAACATGCATCGCGACGGCATAGCGGCGCTGTTCACCTTTAACTCCATGGTGGACATGCACGATTCGACCATGACCATCGCCAACCTGGACCAGGGCGGGCTCACTCTGCCCGATCGCGACTACTACATCAAGGATGACGCGAAGTCCGTGGAGACAAGGCAGAGGTATTTAGAGCACGTGCAGAAGCTGTTCGAACTTGCGGGCGATAAGCCCGATGTGGCCGCCGCCGAAGCCAAGACCGTGCTCGCTGTCGAAACCGGGCTGGCCAAGGCTGCGATGGACCGTACCGAGCGCCGCGATCCCAAGAAGCGCGATCACCCGATGCAGGTGACGGAAATCGCTGCCGCTGCCCCCAGCTTCGAACTGGTCCAGTATTTCGCCGACAATGGCTCGCCGAAGTTCACCAGCTTGAATGTAGGCAATCCCGACTTCTTCAAGGCGGTGAACGAGCAGCTCAAAACCATACCGCTCGACGACTGGAAGACCTACCTACGCTGGCGCACCCTGGATACCTATGCTCCAACATTGTCGAAAGCGTTTGTGGACGAAGACTTCGAATTCGGCCGCAAGTACATGGCCGGACAGAAAGAGATCGAGCCACGCTGGAAACGCTGCGTGCGCTCCACCGACCGCAACCTCGGAATGGCACTGGGCGAACTCTACGTGGACAAGGTCTTCGGGCCGGATAGCAAAGCGCGTACGCTGAAGATGGTACAAGCCATCGAGCAGGCCATGCACACCGACGTTGGCCAGTTGACCTGGATGTCAGACACAACCAAGCAGCAGGCGTACGTAAAGCTGCAGGCGATCGTTAACAACATCGGCTATCCCGACAAATGGCGCGATTACACCACTGTGGTGGTGGCGCGCGATGACTATGCCGGGAACGCCACCCGCGCCGCCGCCTTCGAAGTTCAGCGCCAGTACAACAAGATCCAGAAACCCACCGACCGCAAAGACTGGAACATGAGTCCGCCGACGGTGAATGCCTACTACCGTCCATGGATGAACGACATCAACTTCCCCGCTGGCATCCTGCAACCGCCGTTCTACGGCAACAACATGGACGATGCGGTCAACTTCGGCGCCATCGGCGTGGTGATTGGACACGAACTGACCCACGGATTCGACGACCAGGGGCGCAAGTATGATGCGGAAGGAAACCTGAAAGACTGGTGGACTCCGGAGGATGCCAAGGCCTTCGAGCAGCGAGCCACTTGCACCGCCGACGAATATTCCAGTTTTGTTGCCGTCAAGGACGACAAGGGCGAAGTGCACCTTAATGGACGGCTGACGCTCGGCGAGAACACCGCGGACAACGGCGGCCTGAAACTGGCGTACATGGCGCTGATGAACATTATCGGCAATACGCCGGTAAAGCCTATCGACGGCTTCACACCACAGCAGCGGTTCTTCATTGCCTATGGCCAGATCTGGTGCCAGAACGTAACCGACCAGCAGGCGCGAGTGCTGGCAATCACCGATCCGCACTCGCCGGGACGCTGGCGCGTCAACGGCGCAGTACAAAACTCGGCCGCTTTCCAAGAGGCATTTAGCTGCAAAGCGGGCCAGCCCATGGTGCGCGAACCGGCGTGCAGGGTCTGGTAGAAGGAAACCAGTTAAACCACGGAGACACTGAGCCGAGCAGGAGCGCGAACCGAGATTGAAGGATCTTTCTCCGTGCCTCTCTGTCTCTGGGGTTAATAAGTTCTCCGGGCACCTGTCTTGCCACTATCCACTGACAACTATCCATTACCCCTTGATTTATAGTGTTCTGTGTCGCCGGTGAAATCTTTCCGTTCTCATCCCAATCGAATTCTGGTGTTGCTGGCAGCGTTCGCGTTGTTCGCGGCCGCTCCTGCCTGCAAACGTGCGACGCTGGTTCAACACCAGTACATGTACGTTTCCGCACCCGAAACCAGCCTGCGCGACCGCGTCGCCACCATGTACAACAAGATCGGGACGGTACACAACGGCGACCGCGTCGAGGTACTGGAGAAGCAGCGGCGCTTCCTGCGCGTGCGCACGGACAGCGGACAGGAAGGCTGGATCGAAGAACGCAGCCTGGTGCCGCAGGACGTTTACGATGCCTTCAAGAAACTTGAGCAGGACGGCGCTGGCCAGCCGGTTCAGGCTCACGGAACCACCCGCGCCGAACTTAACATGCACGATACGCCCTCGCGGGAGGGCGATCACCTCTACCAGCTTAAAGAAGGCGAAAAGATTGACATCCTGAAGCGCGCCACCGCGCCAAAGAACCAGCCGAAACCCGCGGCGGCCAATTCCCCCCAGGCCGTCAAGAGCGGCACGCCGCAGTCTAAGCAGCCGCCGTCAGCTCCCGGCAATCCGGCGAGCCAGACTCCATCGGCTCCGGTGGTACAGCCCACGCAGACTCCGCCAGCTCCGGCGACCCAGCCCAGCAAGAATCCCAAGGTCGTCGGCAAAACCAAAGAAGCCGAGCCTCCCAAGCCGGTAATGGAGGATTGGTACATGGTACGCAGCTCCTCAGGCCGCGTAGGTTGGGTGTTGCTGCGCATGGTCGACCTCGACATTCCCCTCGATATCGCGCAATATGCCGAGGGCCAGCGCATCATGGGCTACTTCGTTCTGAACACCGTGCAGGACGGAGACAAACAAGTGCCCCAGTATCTCGTGATGCTGAATGAGCCCAAAGACGGCTTGCCGTGGGACTTCAACCAGATCCGCATTTTCACCTGGGGCCGCATCCGCCATCGCTACGAGACCGCTTATCGCGAACGCAATCTGGAAGGCCATCTCCCGGTTAAGACTGGACACGAGGTTTTTGGGAAGGAAGGCGACCTGCCGACTTTCACTATCCGCAAAGAGACTGACGACGGCCAGATGGTGAACATTACTTACAAATTGAACGGTCCCATCGTCCGAAAGGTGCTCACACCGGAAGAAGAGGCCGCGGAAAGAGCTCGGCACGCTGCCGCGCAAACCGCTCATCACGCACAGAAGCCCGCACCCGCGCACAAGAAACACAAATAGCTAGCGGTTGTAGAACTCCGCGATCGCTGCGACGACGCGCTGCTGCTCGTCCTCTCGCAATTCGGGAAACATGGGCACTGCCAGCACTTCTTTGGCCGCCCGCTCCGACTCGGGCAAGTCGCCCTCCTTATATCCCAGATACGCGAAGCACTCCTGCAAGTGCAACGGGACCGGGTAATAGATTTCGGTGCCGATCCCCTGCTGAGTTAAGAAACTTCGCAACTCATCACGCCGCAACGCCCGGACCACGTATTGGTGGTAGATGTGATAAGCCTCGGAGACCGTAGCCAGCAATGCGATCGGAGCCTGCGGAGTCACGGACTGTGCGCCCGCCTGGACCAAGCCCGCACTCGTCAGTAGCCCATGGTACCGGCAGGCCAACATACGCCGCTGCTGGTTCCAGTCGTCCACATGCTTCAGCTTGACGCGCAGCACTGCCGCCTGTATCGCATCCAGACGGCTGTTCGCCCCAATCTCCTCGTGGTAGTAGCGTTGCCGGCTGCCATGGTTGCGCAGGCGTCGAACATGCTCCGCCAGTTCCTGGTCGCCGGTGGTGACGCATCCGCCATCGCCATAGGCGCTCAGATTCTTCGTGGGATAGAAGCTGAATCCCGCACTTTTGCCCAGCCCGCCGGCCTTCTCGTTGCGCCACTTCGCGCCGAAGGCCTGTGCCGCGTCTTCGATGATCTCAACCCGGTTCTCAAGTGCGATCCGGCCAAACTCGTCCATGTTGGCGCATTGCCCATACAAATGAACCGGCATGATTGCGCGAACTCTGTGCAACCGCGCCCGCTTGAGCGCGTTTTCGACGTCGGCCGGGTCGAGGTTCAGCGTCGCGGGATCGACGTCGCACAGCACGGGATTTGCCCCGCAACGCACGATCGAACTCACCGAGGCAAAGAAACTGAACGGCGTCGTAATGACGCTGGCGTCAGGACCCACTCCCGAAGCAAGCAACGCTAGCCACAATGCGTCTGTTCCCGAGGCGCAGCCCACGCATGCATGCACGTTCAGATATTCCCCCGACTCGCGCTCGAAGCCCTCTAACGCTGCTCCGCCGATGAAGTGCTGGGTTGTCAGCACGCGATCGAACGCGGCCCTTACCTCCTCCGCAATGCTCACGTACTGGCGCTTGAGGTCGAGCATGGGAACGGCTGCGTGCTGGACCGCAGATGGCTTCGACAAGGGTAAAGGCATAACGAAAACCTGATTCTAGCAGCGCCCGGAAGCCATCTCGCAAATATCTGTCTTTCCCACACTCTATGTCTTCGCTTCTCGAACGTGATGTAAACTGTTCTTCAACAACGATGTCCCAACAGAAAATTCCCGTCGGAATTCTTGGCGCAACCGGAGTTGTCGGTCAGCGGTTCATTCAGATGCTCGAAGCCCATCCCTGGTTCGAGGTGGCATGGCTGGCTGCTTCCGATCGCTCCGCGGGACAAACTTATGGCGATGCAGTCCGCTGGCGGTTGAAGACCCCGGTTCCCGAACTCGTGCGCAAAATGCCGGTGTCCAACGCCTCGCCGGAGGGCGCGCCACGGGTGATCTTCGCGGCCTTGGACGCCGGTATCGCCCGCGAATTGGAGCCGCAGTTTGCTGCCGCAGGATGTGCCGTAGTCAGCAACTCCAGCGCCTTCCGTATGCAGAAAAATGTCCCGCTCATCATTCCAGAGGTTAACGCCCACCATCTCGCTCTCATCGAGAAGCAATGCTGGCGCAAGCAATCGGGCGGCTATATCGTCACCAACCCCAACTGCTCGGCCATCGGATTAGTCGTTGCACTCGCGCCCTTACATCAGAAATTCGGCATCGACTCGATCTTCGTCACAACCATGCAGGCTGTCAGCGGCGCGGGCTACCCTGGTGTAGCTTCACTCGACATTCTCGGGAACGTCATCCCGTATATCGCCAAAGAAGAAGAAAAAATGGAAGAGGAGACGCGCAAGCTCCTCGGGCGATTGGATGATGACCATGTCCAACCGGCTGACTTCAGCATGACGGCGCACTGCAATCGGGTTGCGGTCGAGGACGGCCACACCGAATCGGTCTCGGTGAAGTTGCGCAAGAAAACTGATACCGCAGAAATCATCGCGGCGTTCAACGACTTTCGGTCTACTCCGCAGGAACGAAAACTGCCATTGGCGCCGGAACGACCTGTCGTCTACGACGACGCGCCTGACCGCCCGCAGCCCCGTTTCGACGTAGACCGCGGCAAAGGCATGACCGTCAGTGTCGGGCGGCTGCGTCCCTGTGGCGTGCTGGACTACAAGTTCACGGTGCTCTCGCACAACACGATTCGCGGTGCAGCCGGTGCGGCGCTGCTCAACGCCGAACTCCTGCAGGTGCAAGGCTACCTCTCGTGACCAGCGACCTTCCCCATCGCTCGAGGATGTTGCGGCCATGATCGTGATGAAATTCGGTGGCACGTCGGTCGAGGACGCGGCCGCCATTGATCGCGTCGCCAGCATCGTGAAAGGCCGTTTGCCCGACCATCCCTTCGTTGTGGTGAGCGCTATGGCGAAAGTGACTGACCAGTTGCTCGCCATGGCTGCCGCTGCCGGACGCGGCGAGCGCGAGCCGGCGCTGGATATCTGCCGCACTCTGCGCGAGCGCCATTACAACACCGCCGGCGAGTTGCTCGGTACCGGCCTGCATACCGACCTGCACACCGAACTGGGCGCCGAATTCGATTCGCTGGAAGAGTTGCTGCGCGGCATCGCCGCCGTTGGAGAGCTGACGCCGCGCACCTCCGATTACGTTGTCTCCTTTGGCGAGCGGCTGTCCAGTATGATTGCTACTCCTGCGTTTCTGGCGCGCGAAATTCCCGCGACGCTAGTCGATGCTCGGCAGATCATTATCACTGACGCGCAACATAGCCGCGCAGCACCTCAGGTTGGCGAGATCAACGACCGGTTGCAGGACCGCGTCAAGCCGTTGATCGAGCAGGGCCGCGTGCCCGTCATGGGAGGCTTTATTGGCGCAACGCGCGAAGGGGCCCAAACCACCATCGGCCGCGGCGGTTCAGACTTTTCTGCTGCTCTGGTGGGCGCCGGTCTTAACGCCGACCGCATCGAAATCTGGACCGACGTGGATGGCATGAAGACCACAGATCCACGCATCTGTTCCGACGCGCGCCGCATCAAGATCATAAGCTTCGAGGAGGCCGCCGAGCTCGCCTATTTCGGCGCCAAGGTTTTGCATCCTGCCACTGTTCTTCCCGCAGTCGAGAAAAACATTCCCGTGCTCGTGCTCAATTCGCGCAACCCTTCGAACGAAGGCACGCGTATCCTGTCACGCACGCCGCGCTCACGATCGCTATTCAAAGCCATCGCCGCCAAGAATCGCATCACCATCATCGAGATCGTTGCCGCGCGCATGCTTATGGCGCATGGCTTTCTCGCCAAGGTGTTCGATATCTTCGCACGCCATCGTTGCGCGGTGGACGTCGTCTCAACATCGGAGGTCAGCATTTCCCTTACGGTTGATTCGAACGAAGCCATTCCCCAGATCGCGGCTGATCTGGAGCAACTGGCCTTCGTGAAGTATTCCGGACGCAAAGCTATTGTTTGTCTGGTCGGCGAAAATATCCGCGAGACCGCCGGTGTTGCTGCGCAGGTTTTCGACGCTATCCACGACATCAACGTTCGCATGATTTCCCAAGGGGCCTCGGAAATCAATCTCACCTTCGTGATTGACGAAGCCGACGTACCAGAAGCGGTGCGCCGGCTGCACGCCAAGTTCTTCGCGGAAGTTGATCCTGAGGTGTTCGATTGAGTGACCACCCTCTCAATTTGCTTGTGCTAGGACGCGGTAAGACAGGATCGCTGGTTGCCGAGGTGGCGCTCGAG
>Ga0209040_10000745_pt1 | contig 25204 bp, 21 predicted proteins | sample BogFormECP12_OM3_FD_188240 | JGI IMG/M metagenome (GOLD analysis project Ga0209040, IMG submission 188240) | Bog forest soil microbial communities from Calvert Island, British Columbia, Canada - ECP12_OM3 (SPAdes) (version 2) | ecosystem: Environmental > Aquatic > Freshwater > Wetlands > Bog ... | reverse complement strand
TTTTTCCCGCGCCGCTCGGTCCGTACAAGAAAATTGAGTGCCCCGAATTCAGGGCGGTACCAAGCTTTTGTAGCATCCCGGCGTCGAGTACCAGATGGGTGAAGGCGCGCCGAATCTCAGGTGGATGCACCTCCACATCGCGAACGCTTTGTTGGCGGACCTGTTGTATGTAACTCTGCAAAGAAACCGGAGCGGGCCCGGCGTACTGGTTCACCGACAACAATTCCAAGGCCCGCGATCTGCCGCCGGAAGTGATGGCGATCTGAGGAAGAATCCCGGTCATTCCGATAACTTCGCAGAACTTCTCAGCACGCAGCCGGCGAAATAGTTCGTCAACCACGCTGTATCTGAGATGGGCACGCGCTGCCAGCTCCCCAAGCGAAAGAGAACCGGCGACAAAGAGGATTTTTAGCACCAGACCTTCGAGTATGGCTTTCGCCACTCCAACTTCCGGAACCGATTCAGGAGCTGGAAGTGGTTCGGCCACGGGCTGAGTTGGGAGCGCAGGAGGATGCTCCATGGGTTCGTCGACGCAACCCGGTACCGGCATCGCAGGAACATCGGTGACAACGACTTCTTGTTGCTGCAGCATGAGATTGCTATTCCTTACGGGCCGCTCTGTCGAGGCATCGTCACGACCCCTCTCCTGGCTTCGATTCTGGCTCTGATACTTACATCGGCAAGGTTACCGCCTCCGATAGCGGCCGTGCTCCCATGCAGCTCCGTTTCGTTGGCCCTAGCCTGGGAGCGCGCGTCCAGATTACGCATGACCCAACCAGGTCAACTTGGCAGCGTTGGATAAGTTTCCCGTAATGCATTCTGCAGAGCTTGCCGATAGGAAGATTGTGTAGCAAAGCGATTAACGGAAGGATGGGGCCGGCCCGCTGTTGGTAAGGGCGACCTCACATGCGAACGATTGTGTCGAGCCAGGGCATGATTGGATGTTTTGCATTGGCCGCGCTTCGCAGGCGCCTCCTAAGCGCAGCCCGCGACCTTCGCTCTCCTAAGTTCCCAGTTAGCTTACCGGGACCTTCTTCCTCCCGGGACGGGTCTGTACTTGGGCTTAGCGGGAAAAGTCGATGAAGAGCGAGGCACCCAACACGAGTCAGAGCGGGATGTGCGTGGTCACCGTTTGCGTCGACCAGGCACTGGCGGAAAAGGTGCGCCTGGCCGCGCTTCGCGAATACGGCAACTTCTTAGGGGACTTGCAATACTACTCTCCTGGTGAAGGTGAACTTCAGTCTCTGCTGAAGCTGCGGAACGCGGAAGCCTCGATCTGCATCATCGACTTCGACCAGGACCATGAGCGCGCGGTGGCGACAGCCAATACCATCCAGCAGATGCTGCATGGCAAGGCCATCTTGATTGCGCTGTCGGAGAAAGATGAACCGGCACTGATTCGGGAAGCGATGCGCGCGGGTTGCAGCGAGTATCTCATCAAGCCTGTTTCCAGTGAGGCCCTTTGCGAGTCTTTGACCCGGCTCCGGGGCTGGCTGAAATCAAACGATCCGGCGCACAAGGCCAGAGGCAAGACCTTGGCCTTTCTTGGCTGCCGGGGCGGTGCGGGGACCACCACCCTCGCGGTCCATCTTGCCATGTTCCTGTCAGGCCCATTCGGCAAAAGAAGACGCTCATCGTGGACCAGCACAGGCAACTGGGACATGTGGGACTCTATCTCGGCCTGGATCGACCAGACTATGACTTTTATGAGTTGGTGCGGCATGTGGGAAGACTGGACCGGACACTGCTGGAAAGTTTTGCCACCCATCATGCGAGCGGACTGGACATCTTATCGTCTCCTGGCGTATTGGGTGGGCTGCCCAGCGTGTCCCTCGATGCAGTCGAGCGCACGCTCGACTTCCTGGCCGAGGTGTACGAATACGTCGTCGTCGATTTGCCCCATGGCCTTGACGACTTTAACCTGTTGACCATCGACCGGTGCGATGAGCTTTATGTCATAGCTACCGCCGATGTTCCCGCCTTGCGCGATCTGTCGGTTTACATTGACCGGCTGGTGCAGTGCTCGGTGACGCCCGCAAAGCTCAAGTTAGTGATCAATCGCTTCTGCCCGCAGGATGCGGTCAGTCTGGAGCAGATCCAGACCGCCATCCGGCAGCCGATCTCCATTACCGTGCCGAACCACTCCGCAGCGCTGATGAGCGCCATGAATGCCGGCGCCCCAATCGCGCCAGACCAGAAGAGCGAGTTTACCCGTCAGATGAAGAAGTGGGCCGGCGGCCTGGTTCCAACCGCCGAGGTAGTCCAGAAACAACCTAAACGGAAGTTTTCGTTGTGGGGTTAGGGGATGGCGCACGGGCTGATTGGTTACGGGAGGCCTTGTGGCTGAATTGAGTGCAACCATGACTTTGCCCCAGCCGGTTGCAAACGCGGGTTACGGCGCGCGCAGACCCATGCTTGGGCACGCGCAGCAGGCGGTGAAGTCTGCTGTCCATCGCGACCTGATTAACAAGCTCGACCTCGAGAAGCTGTTTTTGCTGGAGGACGCGCACGCCCGGCGGCAGCTCCTGGGGACCATTTTTCAGATGGTCAGCGAGCAGGGTATCCCGTTCAGCGCCATGGAACGGGAGCGTATCGCGAATGAGGTCCTGGATGAAGTCTTTGGCCTGGGGCCGCTGGAGCCCCTGCTCCAGGACCCCAGCGTCAACGACATCCTGGTCAACACCGCCAATACCGTCTATGTGGAACGCGGCGGCGTGCTGGAGGAAACCAACGTCGTCTTTAAGGACAATAGCCACCTCATGCACATCATCGACAAAATCGTGTCCGCGGTCGGCCGCAGGGTGGACGAATCGTCGCCTATGGTGGATGCGCGCTTGAAGGACGGCTCGCGAGTCAACGTTATCATTCCGCCCCTGGCAGTGGATGGCCCCATTCTGTCTATTCGCCGTTTCGGCACTACGCCGCTGGCGGCGGCAGACTTGCTGAGTTATCGAACAATTACTCCCGAGATGATGGAGGTACTGCAGGGAGCGGTGAAGGCCCGCCTCAACATCATCGTGTCAGGCGGCACAGGAGCAGGCAAGACCACTCTGCTGAATGTCTTGTCCAGCTTCATCTCGGACAGGGAGCGCATCGTTACCATTGAAGATTCCGCCGAACTGCAGCTCCGGCAGCGTCACGTTGTGCGGCTGGAGTGCAGGCCTCCCAATGTGGAAGGAAAAGGAGCGGTACGAGCGCGGGAACTGGTGATCAACGCCCTGCGCATGCGCCCGGACCGGATTGTGGTCGGTGAGGTGCGCGGCGAGGAGGCGCTGGACATGCTGCAGGCCATGAATACCGGCCACGATGGCTCCATCACCACGGTCCACGCCAACGGTCCGCGCGACGCGCTCGCCCGCATCGGGACCATGGCAATGATGGCTAATCTCAGCTTGCCGGAGAAAACCGTGCGCCAGCAGATCGCTGCTGCCATCCAGATCATCGTACAGGTGTCGCGTATGAGCGATGGTACCCGCCGCGTTACTCACGTAACCGAGCTGACTGGAACGGAGGGCGACATCATCAGCATGCAGGACGTTTTCCTCTTCGAAAAGCGCGGCGTGGGACCGGATGGGAAAGTGCTTGGCAGGTTTGTGGCGACGGGGATTATGCCCAAGTTTGCGGACAAACTGCAGGCTGCCGGTGTGCCACTTTCAACCAGCCTGCTGGAAGTGTCAGAAGAGGTGTAGGGCCAGGCCGCAAAATTGATTGCTGCTCCTAACCTCTACTGCTGGAGCAAAATAAATGGCGCGCCCTGAGAGATTCGAACTCCCGGCCTTCTGGTTCGTAGCCGTTGCCGCACGGAGAATCAACAACTTAGCGCGGCTTGTACTGATTGAGATTCGCTAGTAAAAATGCGTGTTTGAGCGCCTCATGCTAACTGGCAACTAAACTCGTGCAAGCGGCCACTGGTCACAAAATTGGGCACAGTTGGGTGAGCGTTTTGACGTGTTGCTCCTGAGCGACGAGGATCACGCACTGGCAACCATTGAGACAAAAACTCCATACCACAAAGCCTCCAAGAAAGAGCGTACGGATTTTGAACAGCGCCTCTCCGGATACCCCACGCTGCGCACGGCCTACTTCACCAACGGTCCTGATGGGGACAGGTGATTTCGGCAGTCTGATTTGGCCCACCCTGCATAGAACGGCCTACCCTGTCCGCGGAGCGGACCAATGGACAGGAGACGCAAGGTGGAGCTGTTTGAACAGATCAGACGGGAGTACACCCACGGCGTGGGCACGATTCAGGGAACAGCCAAGAAGTTAGGCGTACATCGCCGCATAGTGCGCCAGGCGCTGGCCAGTGCCATCCCGCCGGAGCGCAAGCTGGCGATACGGCGGCAGCCGCAGCTGGAACCGGTGAAGGAGTTTATCGATGCGATCTTGCAGGCGGATCAGCAAGCACCGCGCAAGCAGCGGCATACGGCGAAACGGATCTGGCAACGCATCGGCCAAGAACGGCCGGGAGCGACGGTGTCGGCCTCGACGGTGCGGCGATTTGTTCGGCAGCGACGCGAGGAGCTAGGGCAAGCGGCGCGGGAGACGTTTGTGCCGCAGGTCTACGAGTGGGATTGCGTTTCTCTCAGAACGGTTCCCTTTGTTGGCGCTCGCACTACCACTAAAGAGCCTCTGTTCGTGGCAAGCAAAAATGTCCGCTTCTTGTAGCCCCGCAACCAACGGAATCATGAGGTTACGGAAAATATTTCAAGGAAGCATCAGCTCCCATTCACATCGGGGCCGCGGAAGGCGGCCCTTTTGCTTGCTCCGTAGCCGGCAGCCGTTTTGAGGCGCCAAGCATTGCCCCTCTACGGCGCGAAGAAGCTGGAAATATCCATAATCAGGTTCGTGAGGTCTGTCGGATCGTTCTGATTCACCGGGAAAGCGAAAGCGTCGACCTTGCCGTTCGTCATGCCCGCCGGCACAATTGCCATGTTGGAGGTGAGCGCTCCGTCGTATGCGTTCAGCGTCGAAATCGTCGGCTGCGGGATGCCGTCGGGCCACAACGTCAAGTAGCCTATTGGTCCCTGCGGCACCAGGGTCGCGTTGAACACGTAAGCCTGCGACTGCGAGGGCACACCGCAGGGGCTCCCCAAAACGTCCACCGGAGGATTGAGTATTCCGTTGAAGGCCCCGTTGCCCAAGCGAGTATCAAGCACGCGGCATGGCGTTGTCGGATACAGCGACAAGCCACCCTGCCCAGGCGCAGCAAAGTAGCCATTTATGTCAATGATGAGGTCGGTATTGTCCGACGGGAACGTCCGGATCTCGCCGCCTGTGCCTGCCGGTACGATGGCCGCATTTGCCGTGACTTGTCCCCCATACGCGTTGAGCGTGGAAACAACTGGGCAGGGCTGATTGGGATCCGAAGGGGTTGGGCAAACCGTCAAATAGCCCACCGGCGCCCCATTTGGCGGCGCCACCGTGAAGTTGAACGAATAGGCCTGCACGCCCGTTTGGGGCAGGCTGCAGTTACTCATGAGCACCGGAAAATCGCGGTTCATCATGCCCACCAATGATGGGGGCTCCAGGAGCGGGGGAAAGCTCTTGTCGCGGGTATCGGCCACACGACAGGGCGGCAGCGGATAGAAGGCAAAAGTAGATTGGTTAGCCGGCGCGAAGTAGCCATCAATGTCCAGCACCAGGTCGACCGTATCGGTGACATAAAAGCTGATCGAGCTACCGACTCCCGCCGGCACGATGGCCGCATTCGCCTTGACCCGCCCGTCCGAGTTCAGGGTGGAGACGTTAGGCTGCACTTCTCCCGTAGGCCACACCGTTAAATACCCGAGTGTCCCATGCGGAGGTGGTACCACGGTCACATTCAAGGAATAAACCGGAGCTGAGGCGGGAATGTTGCAAGTTTGGTTGTCGGGAACGGTAAAGCTGCGCACGCTGTTGGCTTGCAGCGACGGGCCGCCGAACTCGCCATTCTGTTGGCGTGTGTCCACCAGACGGCAGGGAGGAATGGGGAAGAATTGCAGCTCGGTACTGCCGCCAATGACGGAGACAGTGCCGTCAAAGTAATTGGGAATGTAGATGGTATTGGTTGACGAGTTGATCGCGAATAAGTTTGGGCCATCACCAACAGCGACTGGGAAGGTGGAATTGTTCGATGTGGGATCGATGGCAGTCACTGTCCCGGGAGTAAGGCAATTGGGATCGTCGCCGCAATAATTCGCCACATAGACCTTGTTATGTGCCGGGTCGGTACGAACAACATAGGGGGCATACCCAACCGGGATGGTGGTGGTGGTGTTATTGTTGTTCGCGTCAATGTCCGTCACCGTCCCAATGCTGCTGCACGAGAGGTCGTTCCCGCACGAATTTGCTACGTAGATCTGGTTGGTCGTGGGGTTAACTGCGACGACATAGGGAAAGGCCCCGACGCTGACGGTCGCGGTAACGTTGTTGCTGGTGCCGTCAATTACGCTGACTGTCCCAAGGCTGCCGCAAGTGACGTCGTTGCCGCAGTAGTTTTATACATAGGTCTGGTTCGTATTCCCGTTCACGTTCAGGTGGTAGGGGTAAAAGCCGACATTGGGGGTCGCGGTAACGGTGTTGCTGGCGCCGTCAATTATGCTTACGGTCCCAACGCTGTTGCACGTTATATCGTTGCCGCAATTGTTGGCCACGTAGATCTTATTATTCCCCGGGTTAAGCCCAATCCACTCGGGAAAATATTGCACCGGGACAGTCGCCGTAACCATGTTGCTGCCGCCATCAATTACGCTTACGCTTCCAAAGCTGCTGCAGGTGGAATCGCTGCCGCACTCGTTGGTGGCGTAAATCTGATGGGCTGTCGAGTTCACCGCCAGTGAAAAAGGGAAATACCCCACCTGAACGCTGGTGGTAGCGTAATTGTTGTTCGCGTCAATGACCGTCACCGTTCCGGCGCTTCCGCAATTGACGTCATTTCCGCACTCATTGGCGACGTAAATCTTATTGGCTTGCGAGTCCACTCCCAGGGCATAAGGAGAAAATCCCACCGTGACGGTCTGCGTGCTAAGCGTCGCCCCGTCGATGACAGTAACCGTTCCGGGGCTTTGGCAGGTGGGATCGTCACCGCAAACATTGGTTACATAGATCTTGCCAACATTGACCGCCACGGCGTAGGGACCGCCTCCAGCCGCGACCGTAGCAGTAACGACTTGCGCAATCGCCGGAAGCGATGTTACGGCCAAAGTGAGTGCGACAAGAACCAACAACTGGCGACGCGTAGGCAGCATAGTCTCCCTCCCGAAAAATTTGCGCTTAAAGGTGGTCACGCCTGTACTGAGGGTGGCCTGTAAGTAACAATTCGACACAAAACACTAAAAGCTGAAATGCCTTCGATGCCGTTAGCGCAAGAAGCCCCCTAACGGCTTGCACTTACGCGTGTCATTGCACGTCAGCAGCCCCGTGCTTTTGAGGGGCGTCGCGGGCCGGCTGTTGCAACCCGTTTCCGACAGTCCGGCCATGGCTGCCGGATGCGCTCTGCCAGTCGAATTCGACGAACTGTCTGCACTTGAACCAAGCAGGACCGGTTTGGTAACAAAATTTTGCTAAGAGTCTTCCCGAAATCGGAACAGCCGCGTTCGATGAATATGTGTTTAATGACTCATGCAAACCCAGACCCTGCATTCGCCCGCTGCGGCGGGCTCAGTAGGGATGGCAGTGCTGAGGACGAAGGCGAGGCGAAATACAGCCGGGTCTGCTAAGGCTTACAATCTTGGAGACGCATCGTCTCAACATTATGGAAAGAACAAAGCTATTGTTCGCGCTATTGGTGCAAGTTGGTTTGTTCATCTTCTCGGCGGCGCTGGTTGCGCAGGACCGCGCTCTCATGCCTCAGCCGAACACCGTCTGGGTGGGAGCGGACGGCAAGTTCGAATCGGAGCCGGATACCGCGCTGGTGCAGTTCAATATCTCGGCGCAGGAGGAGAAGCTGCAGGCTGCCAATGAGCGTGCAACCCAGGCGGCCGAGCAGGTGCGCCAGCTTCTGCGCGCGACTGGAATTGATCCGAAAGACGCGCAAGTGGGCCGCTTCGCGGTGCAGCCGGTTTACGACTACAAGAACCCCAAGCGCAAGCTGGTGGGCTATCGCGTGGATACCGACATCAGCATCAAGGTAAAGGACTTCAGCAAAGTGGGGCCGATCGCGGAAGGCCTGGCGAACATGGACGTGACCAGCAATCAGTCCATCAGCTATCAGCTCGATAACATTGACGCGGCTAAGATCAAAGCTGTGGAAGATGCGCTGCGGCGTTGTCATGACGAAGCCGGCGCGGTGGCGCGCTCTGGTGGCCGAACTTTGGGGGACCTCTCCTACGCTTCAGTGGACACCTTCGAGCCGAGCCCGATACGGCCAATGGTAATGTCGACAAACGGCCCGCTGATGGCAGGCGCGGCTGCTGCTCCTCCTCCGACGGCCGAGTTTGGAGCGCAGAAGATTACCGTGACCGCGCATGTGAACGCGCTTTACATGCTGAAGTAAACCGCTTGCGCGACTTTCGGCTCGCTTTAGCGTTTGAGAGTACGAGAAAGCCTGTTCGTTCCGGAGGAAGAATGAAGCGGACCGTCGTCTTGCTGGCAACTGTCATTTCGCTAAGCCCGGCGTTGCTCTCCGCGCAGGACGAGCCGCAGCTGACGCCGCGTACCACTGCGGCCAAAGCAGATAACTCCAACGTTGGCCCAGCCGCACTTCCCTCCTCCTCCACTTCGCAGCAGAACGCAGGCGAGAGCATCACGGTGCCTGCGGGGACGAAGGTTCCGCTCATCCTAAAGCAAGGCATCACCACCAAGAACGCACGCGTTGGCGATCCGGTGTATGCGCAAACCTCATTCCCTATCACGCTAAATGATCGCATCGTGATTCCGCCCGGAACGTTCGTTCAGGGAGAAGTCCGGCGAGTGCAGCGTCCCGGTGGGGTAAAGGGCCGCGCCGAGCTGCAGATGAATTTCACCTCCATGATCTTCCCCAATGGCTACACCCTAATGCTTCCCGGCGCGGTGCAAGGCACTCCTGGCGATAGCGGAACGTCGGGCGTCAAGGACAAGGAAGGAACAATTCAAGGCGACAGCAGTAAGGGAAAGGATGTTGGCACCATCGTCGGCACCGCCATACCGGGAGCTGGGATTGGCGCGATTGCCGACGAGGGTAAAGGCGCCGCAATCGGCGCGGCGAGCGGCGGTGCTCTGGGCCTGGCTACCGTGCTACTGACGCGCGGGCCGGACATTCACCTCGGCGTGGGCGACTCCGTCGAGATGGTGCTAGAGCGTAGCCTGACCATCGAACAAAACAAGGTCAATCGCACGGGTCAGTAGAGCAAGTACTTCGCCCTGATCTGCATGAACTGCTCAAGCGCGTCCCGCCAATCGTCGGCAATGCGCCGCGGATCCTCTCCTGCTTGAATCGCCGCGAAAACCGCTTTATTCACCAGCAACCGGTTCATGGGAGGAATGTCGAAACCGAGAGGTGAAAGTTGGTGCAGCGCCGCCGCCAGTTCTATACCCAACTCTGGAGCGTCAAGGCTTTCGCGATCGGTCAGAATGATGTGAATTCCGCTGCATAGCTGGCGAGCATAAGCGCCACTGGCCGGCGTGAAGTTGGTGGGCACAAACCGCACTCCGGCAATGTAGCGAGCGTTCAGGTAATTGGCGAGTTCCTTGCCGTCAATCCATGGCGCGCCGACCAACTCAAACGGTGTATCTGTTGTGCCTCGGCCAACCGACAGATTGGTTCCCTCGATCAACGCCACTCCCGGATAAAGTACAGCCGCCTCAAGACTGCGAAGATTTGGCGAGGGGTTCACCCAGATTTGTCCCGTCGAGTCGAACCAGTCGCCGCGCATCCAGCCTTTCATCTGAACCACGGTGAGATTGGCGTTGATGTGCTTCTCCCCGTTGTAGAGCTTGGCCAACTCACCGATCGTCATGCCGTGGCGCACCGGGACCGGGTAATAGTTGACGAAGCTCTCTTGTCCTGCGTCCGATAGTGGCCCTTGAACGTAGGCTCCGTTGAGCGGATTCGGTCGGTCAAGCACGACGATCGGTTTGCCGGCTTTGGCCGCGGCTTCCAGGAAATATCCCAGCGTGGTTTCGTAGGTGTAGAAGCGCGCGCCCGCATCCTGGAGGTCATAAACCAACACGTCGAGGTTGCGCAGCACATCCAGCGAAGGACGGCGCTTCGCATCGGTGTCGCCGTAAACGCCGTAAATGGTTATGCCCGTCGCTCCGTCTTTGGTATCGCCGATGTTGGTTGTGTCAGCGGTTCCCAGCGCTCCGTGCTCAGGACTGAAGATGGCCGCGAGTTTCACTCCCGGGGTACGTGCCAGAACATCGATCGTGCGGCGCCCGTGAGAGTCGATGCCCGTCTGGTTCGTAATCAATCCAACTCGCGGCGTCGCTATACCCGGAATCTTGAGCGCATCGAAGTCGCGCTGTTCGAGCACATCGATCCCGTTCAGCACCTGTCCGTTTCGCGCAACCACGCGCCGGCTGGCGACCGCCACCTCGTTGTAGCCGGTGATGCGCGACACCCGCATCTTCTGCTCATCGCTCGGAGTGAGCTGCAACGCCGCAGCGACAGCCGTCGCGACTTCAGTGCGCAAGGCAATCACATTCCCGTACTTCACGTGCACTGCGTTGGTCAGCAGGATGATGTAGGTGTTGGTCGTGGGATCGATCCACAACGAGGTGCCAGTGAAACCAGTGTGACCGAACGAGCCAACCGGCAACAGATCGCCGCGGTTGGAAGAAAAGGGCGAGTCAATGTCCCAACCCAGTCCGCGAACGTTGGTCATGTTCGGCGGCTGCTGCGGTGTGGTCATCTTCTCCACGATCCACGGCGACAAGATCGACGCGCCACCGTTCAGTAATGCCTGGGCAAACTTGGCGAGGTCGTCAGCCGTGGAGAACACGCCGGCATGTCCGGCAACTCCACCCATGGCTCGCGCTGTGGGGTCGTGCACTGTACCGCGCAGCATCGCGCCCGTGCGCTCATCATGCTCGGTGGGAGCAATACGCGGCGTCCAGGTCTCCGGTGGATTGAAGGTGGTATTGGTCATGCCGAGCGGGCCGAATATGTAAGTCTGCGCGTATTGATTGAGCGGCATGCCACTCACACGCTGCACCAGTTCGCCGAGCACGATGAAGTTGACGTCGCTGTACAGGAACACCGCGCCGGGAGGGTTCACCAGCTTCTCGGCGTTGGCCCGCGCATAGGCTTCGTCGGGGCCGTGCCAGAATGGCTTCATGTCGAGGTCGGCTCTCAAACCGGAATAGTGCGTCAACAACTGGCGAACGGTCACATCGTTCTTGCCGTTCTGTGCGAAGTCGGGGATGTATTTCGCCACCGGGTCGTTCAGCTTCACCTGCCCGAGTTGCACCATGCGCATCACTGCCGTCGTGGTGGCAACCACTTTGGTAAGTGATGCGGTGTCGAAGACAGTGTCCGGCGTCATCGGCTCCTTCGATGGCTCAAGCGCGCGGTTGCCGAACGCCTTGCGATAAACCACCGCTCCGTTGTGGCCAACCAGCAAAACCGCTCCGGGCGCATTTCCCTTATCCACCGCATCTCGCAACAATGCGTCGAGGGGAGCAAACCCAGGCTGACTAGTGCCAGGACTTACGGGAGCGGCCGAAGCAGCAGGATTCTGTGCCGCAAGTGGAGCGCCGATGAATAACACAGAAATGAATGGGAAAAGGGCAGCAGTTGCCCAGCGGAGACGAAGACTCAATGGATACGGACCCTTTCTAATTCGACGAAGCGCCCAAGTTTTGGGGAGCAAGCTATTATAAGTTGCGCTCGCATCCCGCACATCGGTGAAGATCTTTGAACCAGCCCTCACGAGAGTTCGTCGCGCCCATGCCCGCTTTCGCGGACCAGGAAAAGCAGTTTGCGCGGGCCTTCTCTATCATTCGCGACGGAATCGAGCAACGTGCATTTCCCGGCGCCGCTCTCGCCGTCACGCATCGAGGAGCGCTGATCGCTTCGAAGGGATTTGGACGCTTCACTTACGAGGAGGACGCAACCGCCGTTCATGCCGACACCGTCTTCGATCTCGCTTCGGTAACAAAAGTTATCGCGACAACCGCTGTCGCCATGCTTCTCTACGAACGCCGCTGCTTGCAGCTTGACGCGCCGTTGGCGAATTTTCTGTCCGAATTTGTGTCGCTCGCGCCGCGGCATCAGCAGCCAGCGCGAGAGGCAGTAACCGTTCGCATGCTGCTGGTGCACTCGAGCGGCTTGCCTGCCTACGAGAAGCTATTTCAGTTCGCGCAGTCTCGCGAGGAACTGGTCCGCGCGGCGCTCACAACTCGACTTGTCTCACCACCCGGCACACGCGCCGAATATAGCGACATCGGATTCATCCTGCTCGGCGAGGTGCTGGCGCGCCGGGCTGATTTGTCGCTCGACCTCTTCGCAAGGCAGGAAGTCTTCACGCCGTTGGGCATGACGCGCACGCGTTTCAATCCGCCGCTGGAATTTAAATCCGAGATTCCGCCCACGGAAGATGACCGCACTTTCAGAAAGCGAATCATTCAGGGCGAGGTGAACGACGAGAACGCTTATGTTATGGGAGGCGCAGCAGGTCATGCCGGCGTTTTCTCGTCGGCAATCGATGTGGCTCGCTTCGCCGAATGCATGCTCCGCGGCGGAGCTCCACTCTTTCAGCCTGCCACGGTAAAGCTTTTCACTCGCCGCGAAGAGACGCCCGCCGGTACATCGCGAGCGCTCGGATGGGACACGCCTTCCCTGCCCGGATCCGCTTCAGGCACTCGTTTCTCGCGGGCATCGTTTGGGCATCTCGGCTTCACCGGTACTTCAATTTGGATTGATCCCGGCCGTCAACTCTCAGTGACGCTCCTAACCAACCGGATCTGGGCGAACCGCGCGTCGCAGGCCATCAAGCAGGTGCGGCCGCTGCTGCACGATGCCATCGTCGAGGCGTTGGAAGAGTCGTGAAAGTGCAACCCGGTGTGCGTGTACGACAGCTTTCTGGTCAACCTGCATCCAAGAAAACAGACGTTAACTCTGTGGGAACATGCCTTTACGAAAACGTTGTTGTAACGTCAAATGCTTATAATGCGAAGTAGCGGAAGGGCCTGAACTGCAATCAAAATGACTGTTTACACTTCGTTGCTTGCCTCGGCCATCGGCGGTGAAATCTATAGTCTCATCGAAACCAGCGGCCTCGTCGCCAAGGCCGTTCTTATCATCCTTCTGATATTCAGTCTTGCTTCCTGGGCCATTATCTTTTCCAAGTGGGGACTGTTTCGGCGCGCCCGGGTGCAGAGCAACCGCTTCATGCGCGCGTTTCGCAAGTCGGAGCGGCTGCAGGACGTCGCCGCCGTCGCGGAGCAGTTCAAGCCCAGCCCACTGGTGGCCGTCTTTGAAGGTGCCTACGAAGAGCTGCGCAAGCAGGCGCCTTACGCCATTCGCATGACCGCTTTGCAGCGCGCGACGCAGATCGCCGCCTCGGAAGAACTGACTCGCTTGGAAAGTCGCCTGCCCTGGCTGGCAACGACAGGAGCCGTCACGCCTTTCATCGGGCTCTTCGGAACGGTCTGGGGCATCATCGACGCCTTTCACGGACTGGGAACCGCAGGCGCCGCAACCTTACGCGCAGTCGCACCGGGCGTCTCCGAAGCGTTGGTTACGACGGCCGCCGGGCTCTTCGCCGCAATTCCTGCGGTCATCGCCTACAATATGTTTACCCAGCACATTCGCGAGTTCGGAGCTCGCATGGACGACTTCAGCCTGGAGCTGGTGAACGAAGTTGAGCGCGCCCAAAGCGGAAGCTCTCGCACCGTCGAGAGCGTGGAGCGGCGTTAATGGCATTCACCAACCAGCAGGGACGGACGCAGACTTCGCTCTCCGATATCAACGTTACCCCGCTCGTGGATGTAGTACTGGTGCTGCTGATCATTTTCATGGTGACTGCGCCAGTCTTGCAGTCTGGCATCGAAGTCGCAATCCCCCACACCAAGACCGTGAAGGAGATCACTGAGGAGCGTCTGGTGATAACCATTGACCGCGAGCAGCGCGTCTTCCTGAACAACGAGCCAATCAATATCAACCAGATTGGCCCGCAACTGCATCAAAAGATTCGAGACCCCGAAGGTCAGTCCATATTTGTGCGGGCTGACGAAAACGTTCCCTTTGGCGCATTCGCAAGCGTGATGGATGCTGTGAAACAATCCGGCATCACCAACGTGAGTATCGTCACTCAACCGCTGGAGAAGAATGGCAGCCGACGTTGACATATTCCCCACCGAGGGTAATCTGCGAGTTCCCTTGATTGGCTCGGTGGCACTGCACAGCGTTCTGTTCGCGTTGGCTCTGTTCGGCAACCTGATTCCAAGTGGTCGCGGCGAAAGCTGGGGAGGCACCACCGGCGGTGGCGGGGCCATGAGCGCCACGCTGGTCAGCAGCATTCCACTGCCGACTCCGCCTGTTGAGACGCAAAACGTTCTGGCGAATGAATCGAAGGGACTGGCGCAGTCGCAGCCCAAGGAAACCTCGAGAGAAGAGCCCAAAGCAATCCCAATCCCTGAGCGGGAGACCAAGCACAAGGGACCAAGGGAATCGGTACAAAAGAAACCGCCGCCCAAGGAGGTGGCAAAGGTCGAGGACAACAAGATTCCTTTTGGCCAGGGCGGGCCGGTAAGCGGTCCTTACGGGTCTTTCACTTCCGGGAGCACCAAGGGCGGCTTGAGCTTCACCGGCGGCACCGGCGACTTTGGCAGCCGCTTTGGGTGGTATGTGGACGGGGTGCGCCGCAAGGTTTCAGAAAACTGGCTGAAATATGAAGTCGATCCCCGCATTGACGCGGCGCGCCGGGTCTACATCTATTTTGAGGTGACGCGCTCCGGCCAGCCAGTAAACATCCGCGTTGAGCAATCGAGCGGAATTCCGTCGCTCGATCAATCCGCGATGCGAGCGTTGCAGCGGATCGATACTTTTGGTCCGCTTCCGCCGGAATACTCCGGCAATTATGTCGCCGTGGAGTTTTGGTTTGACTATCGCCGTTAGCCCGCATTTATGGAATTACCGATGACCAAACGATTCGCCGCAATCTTGTTCGCAGTACTCTTGTTTGCCGCTTCGAACGTTCTCGCCCAAGATTGGATTCGCACCGGCACTGGCCTCGGCGTGGAGAAGATTCGCCTCGCTGCGCCCGACTTCAAGCTGGCGACCAGCGATGCGCAGACCCAAAGCCTGGCATCGACCTTCAACACGACGCTGTGGAACGACCTGCAATTCGCGGGAATCTTTGACATGGTGTCGAAGAGCTTCTACCCTCTCTCGATCCCAGGCGCTCCGCAGGATGTTCACCTTGGGGACTGGTCTGTTCCCCCGCCTAACGCGAACATGCTGGCGTTTGGTAATGTCGGAGTGCAGGGCGGTTCTATCAATGTCCAAGGCTGGCTGTACGACACCAAAAATGCGCAATCGCCTCAGGTGCTCGGCAAGCAGTACCGCGAGGAAGCCAGTAACGCCAACGCACGGCTGATCGCGCACCGCTTTGCCGACGAGATCATTTTTCGCCTGGGTGGCGGCATTGCTGGCATCGCCGAAACAAAGATCTACTACGTCAGTAATCGCAGCGGCTCGAAAGAAATCTGGCAGATGGATTACGATGGCGCAAACCCGAAACAGCTCACTCACACGGGCTCGATCGCGCTCTCGCCGCACGTGTCGCCAGATGGCTCCCGCGTCGCTTTTTCCGGCGTAACCAAGGACGGTTGGCAGATTCAGATGTACTCGCTGGAGCTCGGCCGGCTGGTGAGCTTCCCGCGTTTCGGAGGCGACAACTATTCTCCGGCCTGGTCTTCAGATGGGCAGAACCTTGCCTTCTCTTCGTCGCGTACGGGAAACACGGAAATCTACTCGGTTAGCGCGGCAGGCGGAACGCCACGCCGCCTCACTGAGAGCAAAGCGCCGGATACCTCGCCGATTTGGAACCCCAAGACTAACGCGCAAATCGCCTGGGTAAGCGGGCGCACAGGGCTACCCCAAATCTATACCATGGCATCTGATGGAACGAACGCCGTACGCGTAACCGACCAGGGTTATGCCGTGTCGCCGTCGTGGTCGCCAAATGGACAGTTCTTGGCCTTTGCCTGGGTGCGGCACTACGGGCCGGGTGAGCCGGGGGCGAGCGACATCTATGTGATGGACATCGCCAGCAAACAATGGGTGCAACTGACCCACGATGGAGGACGCAACGACTTCCCATCGTGGTCGCCGGACGGGCGGCACATTGTGTTTCAGTCGAGCCGCGGCGGACATGTGCAGATTTATAGCATGCTTGCCGATGGAACCGAGGTCCGGCTGCTGACGGCGGGCGGCGAAAACACGCAGCCCAATTGGAGTTTCAAGTAGCCTGAATGGGCGTCGGAAGGAGCACACTTCGGCCCAACCGTGAACTGATGCGGGTGCTCTCGCAAGTAAATGGAGGAAGAGTTGAAGCTAACAACGAGTCAATGGATGAAGGTTGTTATCGCACTCGCCATAGTTGTACTCGTGAGTGCCTGCGGCAAGAAGCAGGTTGCGACCCCGCCGCCGGCGCCACCACCGCCGCAACTGTATCCGACTGCCACGTTGACGGCCAATCCCAACACCATCTCCCCAGGGCAATCTACTACCTTGACGTGGACCACCGAACACGCCACTGAAGTCACCATCGATCAGATCGGCAAGGTCGATCCCAGCGGTTCCAGCAGCCAGCAGCCCACCCAGTCGACGACATATCATCTGGTGGCAAAGAACTCCATCGGGACCCAGGAGGCAACGGCGCGTGTGACCGTGGTAAAGGCTCCGCCTCCACCTCCGGAACAAACTTCCAACGCGGGTGAGGCATCGCTGTTCGCGCAGAATATGCAGGACGTGTTCTTCGCCTATGACAGCTACGACATCGAGCCGCAGTACCAGAAAGTATTGCAGGCGGACGCGCGCTTTCTGAAGCAGCACCCCAGCATCAAGTTCACCATCGAGGGACACTGCGACGAGCGCGGCTCGACCGAGTACAACCTAGCGCTCGGCGACAACCGCGCGAATGCCACTAAGCAAGCGTTGATACAGTTGGGCATTTCCGGCGACCGTATGCGCACCATCAGTTATGGCAAGGAGAAGCCCTTCTGCACGGAAAGCAACGAATCGTGCTGGCAGCAGAACCGCCGCGGACATTTTGTGTATCAGCAATAGCGGGGGCTGGGGAGATGCCGGGGCGGCATTGCGTGTCGCCCCTTATTCATGGCGCTCGAACGGGTGACTTTCTCCCGTTCGTGTAGTCTCTTCCTCAGGGGCAATCTTTAGAAACAGGTAACAATTTATGCGACTTCGGAACAACTTCTTCTGGCTGGCGGCCGTGCTGATTGTGGCAACGGCAACCCCGGCATTTGCGGTCAGCAAAGAGATCATCCAACTGCAAACCCAGGTGCAGGCGCTGCAAGACCAAGTGTCGCGCATGCAGCAGTCCATCGACATGAACATGGGCGCTATGCGCAACCTGATCGAGCAGAGCACCGACAGCGTCAACAAGATGAACACTGCGGTCAACGAGCTACAAACCAAAATGCAAGGCCAGATCACCGACAGCAATAGCCGCGTCGAGCAGCTCTCCGGGCAGATTCAGTCGCTGCACGATTCGGTGGACGAGCTGAAGTCTCGTCTGGCCAAGGTGAGCAAGCAGCTCGACAATATGCAGCAAGGCGGCCAGAATCTGGCTGCTGGCCAGCCCGGCATCGCGACTGCTCCGGGTGGAGCGCCGCCTCCCAGCGCAGAGCCCAACCCCAGCGCTCCCCCGCCGGACACCCTCTATAACAATGCGCTACGCGATTACAACTCTGGCAAATATGACCTGGCATCACAGGAATTCGGCGAATATTTAAAGTATTACTCGAATACTGACCTGGCCGGCAACGCGCAGTTTTACGTTGCCGACATCGAGTACCGTCAAGGCAACTTCGAAGCTGCGGCTAAGGATTACGACAAGGTGCTGGAGCAGTATCCCGGAGGAAACAAGGCTGCCGCAGCGCAGTTGAAAAAGGGTTATGCCCTGCTGGAGTTGGGGCAGCGTGACGCCGGCGTTCGCGAGCTGAACAGCCTCATCGCGCGTTACCCTCGCTCAATCGAAGCATCCCAGGCGCGCGACCGGCTGCGTCGTCTGGGCGTCAGCAGCAGCGGCACGGTCCACAAGCCGCCACGGCAGCAGCCACCGCAACAGTAGGTTGCGATTACGAACCGGCTGACGTGGTTGGGTGATCGGTCTTGGGAGTTTTCGGCGTCAATTTGCGAAATACAAACTCCTGAAGGATGTTCACCGCCGCGGACGTCCCAATCCCGATCAGCGCATTGCTAACCGTTTCACCAAAACCGTTGCGATTTGCTTCGGGGTAATAGAGATTTGAGATGCCGCCAGCCGCCAGACTGCCCAGGATTCCAGAGTAATTCGGCTGCCAACGACCGTTATCGCCCTTCGCCATCACCGACATTGAAATGGCATACAGGATGCGCGACTTCGTCGTGCCCGTGCCCTTGTAAAAATACCGTGGGTCTTGCCGCAGAATCGAAGGCAGAATAGCGTTGCTGATGTACGTACCGATAAAGAAGTCGCCATACGCGGCGCCGAAGCGCCGGGCGAAACCCGCCGCGCCTTGTCCGTAATCGGCAAAGGTGTTATTCGCTTGTTGCCCTCCCGCGATTACGCCAGCGATCACGAATGAGGTCGGGTCGATTACCGACTTCCAAGCTAACTCGAACTTCTGCTTCGGGTTGAGTGGCGCGGCATTGGGAACGTAGCTCGCGTAAAAGTTGGGGATCACCGTGAGGATGCGTTGTTGCTCCTGTTCCTTGATCTGTTCTTGCGCAATCTCCTCCCGCGACAACTGCACGCTCACCTCGGTGACCACAGGAGCCAGTGCGAGCGTGATGGCAGGAACCAGGTAGCTTTGGTTGGCGGGCAGGGTTCCGGATACCGTCTGTGTCTTAAAATCCGAAGAAGTGATGCTCAGTTCGAAGGGACCCGGCGCAACATTAGCAAATGAAAAATGGCCGTCCTGTGCGGTAAGGGTTTGTGAGGTCGGCGTTGTCGAGGCGAGTATAAGCTTAACCTGAGCACCGGAAATCGGGGCACCCGTAGCATCCAGGACCGTTCCGCTGATGCTTCCGATGCCCTGAGGATCCTGAGCCTGCACAGCCGGAGTCACGGTTAGGTCCGTGGAGCGTTGCTGCTGGCTGCCGGTCGTGGAGGCAGCGGTTGCCCCGTCCGACTGCGCCAACAGCCGGGGGGCAACCAGAAGAAGGCCGCAAATCAAGCAGGCAACGTGGAAAGTAACGCGAAAGGGATTCTTTGTATTTTTCTGCGACGAATTCGGGCCCATCGGTTCTTATTCTCCCCCACCAAGAGGCAAGACTTGTAAGCTTTTGGATATGTTCCGGCAAGTATAGCGTTGTCCGCGGGATTCGCAAAAAGAGGATTTGAGGTTTGGTGCTGGATGAGCCACGAAGTTTCATGGCCAATGCACTCCCAACAACTTTCGAAACCACCAAAGCACAAGAATCCCCAAACCGGAGGTACGGGCTTGATTACTGCTGAGATGGGGGTTTCTGTAGCCGTGCCTCTTGCTGGGGATAATCTTTGATGTCCTTCATGTCCTGTCCCAAATTTGATTACCTTACGAGAGTCCTCCGCCGCTCGCCCCCTGTGCGGGGACCCCAGCGGCCATACCTTGTGCGAGAACCAGCTCGCGGGCCTCAGCGCGGATGCGAGGCAAGTGCGTGCCAAACAGAATCGCGCCGGCGATGCACGCCACTCCTCCGATGGCCACCGTCCATGGAGCGCCGAGGTGATGGGCAATGGCGCCGGCCGACAGCGCCCCAAACGGCGCCAGCCCCATGAACATCATCGAATAAACCGACATGATGCGGCCGCGGAGATGGTCCGGCGTCATCGCCTGAATCAGTGTGTTGGATGACGCCATCTGCACCATCATGCTGAAGCCCACCGGCACCAGCAGCACGGTGGACAGCCAGAAAATCTTCGAGAACGAAAAACAAATGAGGCTGGCGCCGAAGCCGCCGGCGCAAATCGCGATCAACTTACCCAGGCCTCTCACGCCGACGCGCGCCGCCAGACTCGCCGCTCCCAGCAACGCGCCCACACCGGTGGCACACATCAGAATGCCCAACCCTCGCGCGCCGTCCTGCAGAATCTGGTCCGCGAACACGGGCATGAGCACGACGTAAGGCATCCCGACAAAACTCACCAGTCCCAGCAGCAGCAGAATCGCGCGGATAGGACCGGTGTTCCGCGCAAACGCGAATCCTTCCAGGATGTTTTCCAGCGGCGAACCTTCATGGGCAAGATTGGCCGCGTGCGTGATGCGCATCAGCAGCAAGCCGATAATCACTGCAATGTAGCTGACCGCGTTGGTAAAGAAGCACCAGCCCTCTCCGATCGACGCCACCAGAATCCCGGCGATCGCCGGCCCGATGATGCGAGCGCCGTTGAACATGGAAGAGTTCAGCGCAATCGCATTCATCAGGTCTTCCCTGCCCACCATGTCGATGAGGAACGCCTGTCGGGCCGGAATGTCGAACGCATTGACCGTGCCGAGACCGGCAGCGATCACCATGATCTGCCACACCTGGACGCGGCCGGTAATCGTGAGGTCTGCCAGGATGCCGGCCAGAAGCATGGATGCCGTCTGTGTAGCGATCACAACCCGCCGGCGATTGAGCCGGTCGGCGACGATGCCCCCGACCGGCGCCATGATAAACACTGGAATCTGACTGGCGAATCCTACCGTTCCCAGCAGCAGAGCCGAACCGGTGAGGCGATACACCAGCCACGACTGGGCCACCGTCTGCATCCATGTGCCAATCAGCGAGATGAGTTGACCGGCAAAGAACAACTGGAAGTTGCGATGCCGCAGAGCGCGTACCGCCAAGGCTAGCCTGGAACCTCGGGACGCTGGCCGCGAGAACTCCTGCTTTTCCTCCTCCAAGACGGAGCGAAGCGTCTCGTGATCGGGTCCGCCCAACTGTTCACTCATAACCTTGGCTCGCCGACTTCAGCACTCTTGTCCTTGCTTTTGAAGGGGCGCGCCTTAAGGCGCGCCGCAAGCATCTGGCTTTGGCCGGCTTCAGCCGCGGAGGGAACTCGCTCTTGCCTGTTCGGAAATCGTGGTCCCTCAGGGGCTAAAGCCCGGCTTCCCACAGCCGCCGTCGGCGCGGCTAAAGCCGCGCCCCTTCAAACCGGATAACAAGAAAGTTTCATAACTTCCCTGCTGCGTTGCCCTCACTTCTCAGCGTACTCAACGACTGTTACCGCGCGGAACGGGACTTCCTGCACCACCTTGTATCGATTGCGCAAGCTGGCGTCGATCGCGCGCGACGGCGGATCGTCCCGCTTAGCGCGATACAGCACCAGCCATACTCGCGCCGCGCCGTCGATCTCCTTCTGCCAATCGCTATCTACCGCTTCCACCCTGATGCCTTGCGGGCGTAGCGCACTGCCACTGGGAAGCCAATCGCGATAGTGCTCGGCCGCAAAGTAACCAACTCCCCGGTAATACAACACGCGGTCCTCAGGACGCGCCTGCTCCATCAAGTAGCTGGTGACGCCGCGCCAATCCTCCTGCACTCGCTGATAAGAAGCGATCGCACTGACCAGCGACAGGGCGCAGACGCAGGCGATGCAAGCCCATCTCCAACTGCGGCTGCGAATCTCCTCCGCTCCGAGCGCGGTCATCAGTACCCACGCGGGCAGACTGATAATCAGGAACCTGTGATAGAAGATCGGCCTCACAATCGACACCAGCAGAGAGATGAAGGCAGGAGTGAAAAGACAACCGGCGACCAAGGAATATCGCCAACAGCCCAGGTCGCGCTCGCGTTCGGGCCACAGCACCTTAAGCTTGCGCAGAAACAAAGCCAGTAGCGAGAGTTCGACAAGCAGCAGTATGGCGCCAACCGCCTTGCCCCCGCCCGCGGCCAGATAAACCCCGAGATGATAAAGCTCCAGCCACGATGGCTTTTGTACCCAGGCAATGTGTCCGATGTCTTGGATGTGGATCATCCACAGCACTGGAATGGCCGCCAGCGCGATCACGCAAGCCGGCAGCACCATCTGCTTCCAAGGCCGCTTTTCCGGCGGCAGCGCGAACAGCGACACCGCCTGCGCAGCCGGAACCAGCATCCCGAAATAGTGGCAGTACAGGGTCAGCCCAGTCACGGCCCCGTAAGCAAAAGCCAGCTCCATCGCGGGTCTCTCGACCAGGCGGACGAACAGGTACGTCGAAGCTACAACACCGAGCACCAACAGGCTGTAGCCGCGCGCCTCCTGCGAAACCGCAATGGCACAGCCGTTGAGCGCGAAGAACAGCGTTGCCAATCGTGCCGTTCTCTCGCCGAACAGACGGTTGGCCAAGGCGTACATGACGGGAATGGACGCGATGCCGATGATTGCCGACAGCGTGCGGACAATGGCCTCTCCCACGCCGAGGTGCAGCCACGAACGCAACAGCAGGTAATACAAGGCCATGTTGCCTTCGGAATGCCACAGCACTGACCAGAAGTCAGGACCAGGCAAACGCGCAGTCCAGACGCTGGCAATCTCATCCAGCCAGAAGCTTTTGCGGCCGAGCGCCACCAGCCGTAAAGCCGCTCCCACAGCGACGATAGACCATAGCCACACCGAGGTCAGGCGAACCCCAAACATTTCGCGTTGCGGGCGTTCTTTGACCTCCAGCGGCTCCACGATCTTTGTGCTGGGAGACATAACTCGAATATAGCAGTCGGAATACCGGCCAATGGCTTGGCGGATTTGTTAATGCCACGTTACAGGCTGATATTCTTTGGCTGAATTGGCATGCCCACATTCGCTGCGGTTGACATCGGTTCGAACTCAGTCCGCCTGAAGATAGCAAAGACCGTGCGCGGCCGCCTCCAGACCCTCCACGAAGACCGAGAGGTCACACGCCTGGGTGAGAGCGTTTTCGCTACTCGAATGCTCGACCCGCAGGCGATGTCCAGCACCATGCAAGTGCTGCGGCGCTTTCATCGCGCGGCCCAGGAGCACGCCGTGGACAGAGTGCGCGTGGTGGCGACCAGCGCACTGCGCGACGCAAACAACAGCCGCGCCTTTGTCGATTGGGTACGCACCGCTACGGGATGGCGAGTTGAGATCATCTCTGGACTGGAAGAGGGCCGGCTCATCCATCTCGGCATTCTTTCCCACGCGCTCATCGCCCATAGCCGCGCGTTGCTCATCGACCTTGGTGGCGGCAGTTGTGAGCTGACGCTCTCCATCGATGGGCACATCGAGGACATGGTCAGCCTGCCCATCGGGGCGGTGCGTCTTACCCAGACGTTCCTGCATCACGATCCTCCCAGGAAGGCGGAATTGGAACAGATGCGCGGCATCATTCAGCGGGAAATATCGCGCATTCGAAAACGGATCACCCACGCTGGGGTGCAGATCAGCATCGCAACGTCGGGCACACCGGCCGCGCTGGCGAACCTGCATGCTGCCAAGGGCAGGGACTACAACGACAGCAAGCCACTGACCGTTCCCCAAGCGGCCGTGGTGAAGTGGATGACGGAATTGAGCCGGCGCAACCTGGCGCAACGCTGTGCACTGCCCGGGATCGGACCGCGGCGCGCCGAAATCATCATCGCCGGCTCCATGGTCTTCGCGGAGCTCATGCAATTGTGCAATCTTCCCAGCTTTCGCTACCTGCCGCTGGGTTTGCGCGACGGTCTGCTGGCGCAGATGATGGCCGACTACAACGGCAGTACTGTTATGCGCGAGCGCGTGGAATCCGAGCGCCACGACGCCTTGCTCACCCAAGCCAAGCATTACGGCGCCGACCTGGCTTTTGCGCAGCGCATCCGCGACCTAGCGATGCAGTTATTTCGCCGCCTGCAATCGATACATCAATTGCCGCCGCAATATGCCGATTGGCTGGAGGCTGCGGCGATGCTGCACGAAGTCGGCGCCTATATCAATCGCTCCGGACGGCGCCGTCATACTTATTACGTCATCGCTCACTCGGAAATCTTCGGATACACACCGCTGCAGCGCCGCATCATTGCCGCCATCGCGCGTTATGTCGGCAAGTCCCTGCCGTCAGAGAGCGACCGCATCATTCGCCTGCTGCCGGCCGCCGACCGGGCCAATGTTCCGAAGGCGGTTGCTCTTTTGCGCCTGGCGCGCGCTCTGGATCAGGGGCGCCGCACCGCCGTCAGCGAGTTGCAGGTGACGATTCACCAGGATGGCCGTGTCCGCCTGATGCTGAAGCCGCAACCGACCGAACCCATTGAGCTGGAGTTGTGGGCGGTCGAACAGGAAAGAAATTACTTCGAAACCGTCTTCGGCCGGGAGCTGCTTGCGGAAGCCTGCTGAATCGCGCGCACCACTTTCGGCGTCATGCACCACTTCAATGCTGCAGGGTGGCGGTCGACCCTCTCCACCTTTGCCACCGAGCCTTTCTTGAAGTCGATGAATTCTGTCAAATTACTGCCTGCCAGCATCCGGACGAGGAATTCAGTCATGCTGGGATTGTGGCCGACTAGCATTATCGCCTTCTTCTTGGCATAGCGCGCCAGCAGATTTTCGAACTGCTCGTAGGTAGCCTCCGGGCGCAGTGCCTCGTCGGTGACGATCTTGTCTTTGTGCCCCAGTTCAGCGGCGGCAATCGCCGCAGTCTGCGTGGCACGGGTCAAGGGGCTGGAGATGATGGCGTCGAGCTTGAGATCAAGTCCAGCAAGCGCGCGCCCTACATCGTGGGATTGCTGCTTACCCGTCTTGTCGATGGGCCGTTTGTCGTCGTCACTACCCGAGCTGTAATGCCCGGCGCTGGCGTGACGCAAGAAGTAGATGTCCATATGATCATTCTGCCGCAATCTCTCGGCAAGTCAAATGTTGGACGGTCACATCAATGAAAATTGGAGCGGTCATAGACCTCTTCACGCCACATGTATCGACCGTCTGTCCTCAGAAAAGGTTTACGCCCCAGCGCCCGCCGTCGGGCCCGCTCGTATGGGTCGTTGTGAAGTGTACGACACCCCAGCATTCTGTCAAGGAATCGCGAGACCCGATCCCGGAAACGAACGGCGAACTTTTCGATATCTCTCTCGTGATGCATTTCCCTAATTCGCTTTCGCGCCGGCTTTCTGTGCAATCCACAGATTGATCTGCTCTTCCAAGAC
>Ga0209040_10000744_pt1 | contig 25228 bp, 23 predicted proteins | sample BogFormECP12_OM3_FD_188240 | JGI IMG/M metagenome (GOLD analysis project Ga0209040, IMG submission 188240) | Bog forest soil microbial communities from Calvert Island, British Columbia, Canada - ECP12_OM3 (SPAdes) (version 2) | ecosystem: Environmental > Aquatic > Freshwater > Wetlands > Bog ... | reverse complement strand
GAGTCGCTGAGCGCCAACGCTCAACGCCGATGGAGCAAGACCGATGCAAAATGCACTTGACAAACAAACCCCCATACGAGCCCCGCCATGACGATAAGGCACGAGTTGCGCTCGGACATGACTCCGTCATTCCACAACGGCCCCTTACCTGCTCAAGACCACCGCCTGAATGGCCGGTAACGCCATGCCTGCAAATCCGCCCGAGATTGCTTCGTCGCTTACGCTCCTCGCAATGACAGCGTGACACTACCGCGGCGGATCGAGGTCGCGCGCGCCGAGGGTTCGGGCGCGAATCTCCTCCTCCGGCGCCGCGCGGCCGAAATCGGTGAAGGCGCGGCGCACCGCTTCGACCGTCGAGCCGAACACCTGCTTGCGGTTCTCCCGCGCCCAGACGCTGGAGCCGATGATCGGGTCAAGCGACCCCTGGAACTGCGGCATCACATAGCGCGCGAACAATTCGTAGCTGCGCAGCGTCTGCTCGCGATTGGCCCATTCGTGCGCGCGGAACAGGATGCCGCCGAACCCGCCCTGGCTGTATTCCTGCAGCCGCTTGATCCCCTTGATCACCGTCTCCGGTGAACCGACCAGCGTGGTGCCCATCCTCACGCCGTCGCGCAGCGGGTCGTCGGCGCGGCCAGGCGGACGGCCCAGCGTGTCCTCGAAATAGGTCTGCGTCTCGATCCGTTCGCCCTTCTTCACCTCCAGCAGCGCCTGTTCGTCGTCCTCGGCGATGTGCGCGTTGACCACGACGCGCCAGTTCTTGCGGTCCACCGTCTTGCCGTTCTTCGCTGCGTATTCCTCGGCGATCTTCCACTGGCTGGCCAGCGCTTCCGGCCCGCCGGGAAGACCGGCGCCGATCGACAGTACGCCCACACCGTGCGTTCCCGCGGCGATCATGCCGAACGGCGTGATCGTGCTGGCCACCGCGATCTCGAAATGCGGATCGGTGTACGGAGCGAGATGCAGCCGCGCGTCGCGCATCTCGAACCAGTCGGTCTTCATGGTGACCGGCTCTTCGCATTTCAGCAGCCGCATGATGGCGTCCATCGCCTCCAGCATGCGCGGGCGCTGGGTGCTGGGTTCGATGCCGAGCATATAGGCGTCCGAGGTCAGCGCGCCGGGGCCGCAGCCCAACATCGCCCGCCCGCGCGTCATGTGGTCGAGCTGCACAAAGCGTTGCGCCACCATGAACGGGTGGTGATACGGCAGGCTGGTCACGCCGGTGCCCAGCTTGATGTGCTTGGTGCGTTCGGCGGCGGCGGCGATGATCAGTTCGGGCAACGCGATCAGTTCCCACCCTGCGGAGTGATGTTCGCCGATCCAGGCCTCGTCGAAGCCAAGCCAGTCCAGCCACTCCAGCAGCTCGATATCGCGGTTGATCGCCAGCGTCGGGTTTTCCCCCACGCGATGGAACGGTGCCAGGAAGATGCCGAACTTCATGCCGCGGTGGGCCATGTGTATGTCTCCACGTAACGCCGGGGCCATCGTGCAACGCCGGGCGCCGGTCGCCAAGCCGCGGGAACGGGCCTATGGCCAGGCAATAGCTCTGCGCCGGTCCCGGATTATTGCTCCGCAGCGGCGGCTTCAGCTAGTCTCGCGGCGGGCATGAGGGGGACCGCATGCGTGCGTGGACCGTGGATGCGGACGACATCCAGGTGGCGGAGGACTTCAACGAGTCCCTGCTCCACCGCACACCGGAAATCGAAGGGTTTCTCGGCTCGGACCGGGACGATAAGTTCATCGTCATCGGCACCAAGGGCTTCGGCAAGACCCTGCTGCTCAAAGCCAAGCGCATTCTCTACCAGCGCGAGGGGCGGGCCGCCTGCCTCCCCGCTGGGGCCCTTCTCGACAAACCGATTGGCGACAAGATCTTCAGCCGGGAGCTCCTCGCCTTTCTCGTGGTGTCTCCCCTTCCGTGGTCGAAAATCTGGCTCACAGCGATCTCTCTGGCGACTCTGAAACACCTCGGCGCGGTGAGTGGGCTCAGGGTCGGTTCCGGCCTCGCCAGCCTCATTGGAGACGAACAGCTCCACGGCGTCATCGACCACTTCGTTCGGCTACTCGAATTTACCCCAAGCGAGCTCCAACGTTGCGGTACCGACACCGATGGCCATCTGGTGCCGCGTCTGCGCGCCGTCACCGCCCCGATGGCCATCTTCATCGATGGCGTTGATGAGTATTTCAACAAGCACGTCGAAGGCCCCACAAGCCATCCAAGCGTCACCGGCGAGCTATCGCCAAACATATGGCACTTCGCGCAACTCGGGCTGGTGGAGGTTACCTATCAGGTTCGCCGGATCAATCATCACATCAAGGTATTTGCCGCTGTGCGTAAAGAAGCCTATGCGCGTCTTGCAAAGACGACCGTAATGGCCCAGCAGTACCGAGGCAGCGCTGTCGATATCGCATACTCCACTCGGAGCCTCCGCGAGATCTTCCTCAACAACGTGCGTCTGTTGAAGAGCGAGGCCATGGTCAGGCCGGAGAAGTTGCGCGCCGACCCGCTTGAGGCCTTCCTGGGGCGGACAACCGTCACCGACGCGTACACGCGCGAAGAAGAAAGCGGTTTCGAGTTCATCTGCCGGCACACGCTGCTTCGCCCGCGCGACCTGATGACCATTGGCGAGCACTTGGCCGCGCTCCGGCCACCTGAGCGGCAAAGCGAGCTCCGATTCAAGGAAGTCGTGCACCAGGCGGCCACCGAAATCGCCTACGAGTATCTCGCCGAGATCGCTCCGCATATTGGTAATCTCGAACTCGAACAGCTTCTGCGACGTCTTCCCAGCAATGTGCTGACCCGCGAGCAGCTAGAGATGCTTTTCGTAGAGCATAACCTGGCGACGGGCGGAGAGGAGAAGCACGTCTTCTGTGCGCTCTACCGGGTGGGCCTTTTGGGCTACGTCCATTACGACCGCGCGCGCGGAGAGTGGGCACAGCGGTTCCTGCGGCCGGGCGAGGCGACGCTCGAGCCGGACGGCATGCTGCCGCTCGCCACGCACTACCTGCTCCACCCAGTCTTGCACGACGTGATCGGACGGCTAAATCTGGCCTATCTGCAGCAAGTCCACCGCGTGAACATCGTGGGCTATGACCGACCGTGGCTAGAGACGGAGAGTGCGGCCAGGCCCAGCAGCGTGCACACGTTGTGTGTGCTGAAAGGTGATGTGTATGGGTATGGCAGCCTGATGCACGCCCGTGCTGATGCGCCAGTCCGGAAAGCATTGGAAGACGCCGTGCGCCACTGGGCTCGCGGGGCAACCGTCGTGGAGACCGGGTCTGGAGATTCCGTGTTGATGGTTCACGACGATCCCGTGGCTTTGGCCCAGGCCGCCCGGCACATCATGGACGACGTGTACCAGACCACGGGTCAGCCTCGCCTGCGCGTAGCGCTGCACCACGGCGAAGTACATATCCAGGCAGGCATTGCCGATGAACCAGCGATGATAGTTGGGGGAAATGCCGTGCTATGCGCGACCCGGGTTGAGCCGCATGTGCTGCCGGGGCAAATCTGGGCGACCGAAGAGTTCCGCGAGCAGCTCGCGCAAAGGCCGTCGCTATGGCGCACAACAGAGGTGACGGCACCGGACGCCGGTGATCGCTTCAATGTCAAGAAAGTAGGACGGGCAGAGCCAGATCTGTGGGTCCGCCTTTATCGTCTTGAGTTCTAGACGAAGGCGTCCCGCAATCCTGACCATGATGCTGCTGGTGACGCGGCATATCAAACTTGGCCTACCAAGAAATCCGTCACCCGATTTCACTGATGCGAATGGAATTGCAAGCGGTTGACTGACGCGGGGCTCTGGTAAACCATGCTGGAATGATGTCTTCGGGAGGAACGAAGCATGCGCCTGGAAAACAAGGTGGCGATCGTCAGCGGTGCGGCCTCCGGCATGGGAGCCGCCACGGCGCGTCGGTTCGCCAAGGAAGGCGCCAAGGTGGTGATCGCCGACATGCTGGAGGAGGAAGGCCGCCAGGTGGCCGCCGACATCGTGCGCGCCAACGGCACCGCCGAGTTCATGCGCCTGGATGTCACCAATGAGGACGACTGGAAGTCCGTCGTTGATGCGACGGTGCAGAAATACGGCAAGCTCGACATCCTGGTGAACAACGCCGGCATCAGCGGCAGCGCGGTGTCCGACATGCTGGACACCGACGCATGGGACAGATTGATGGCGGTGAATGCGCGCGGCGTGTTCCTGGGCACCAAACACGCGGTGCAGGCGATGAAGCAGTCCGGAGGCGGATCGATCGTCAACCTGTCGTCGATCTCCGGCAACACCGGCCAGACCATGACGCATATGGGCTACAATGCCTCGAAGGGGGCGGTGCGCACGCTGACGAAATCCACCGCGGTGCAGTTCGGACGCGACGGCATCCGCGCCAATTCGGTGCATCCGGGGCTGATGCCGCCGATGCGCACGTCCGGCGCGACCGCCGATCCGGAGGTACGCGCGAAGATGCTGCAAGGCGTGCCGTTGCGTCGCGCCGGCGAGGTGGACGAGGTGGCGAATGCCGTGTTGTTTCTTGCCTCGGACGAGGCGTCGTATATCACGGGAGCGGAACTTTATGTCGATGGCGGCTATCTGGCCACGTGAGTGGAGGATCGTGCGATGACGCTCAGCAGGCAGCAGCTTCAGCAGTTCGACCAGGAAGGTTACCTGTTCCTACCGGACCTGTTCTTGGCCGAGGAGATGGTGGTGCTGCGCGACGAAGCGGTAGCGATCTTCCGCACCGATCGCCAGGAAATCTGGCGCGAGAAGTCCGGCTCGCCGCGCACCGCGTTTGCCGCGCACACCTATAACGAGGCGTTCCGCCTGCTGGGCGCGCATCCGCGGTTGATCCGGCCGGTGGAGGAGGTGTTCGGCGAGCCGCTCTACATGCATCAGTTCAAAATCAACGCGAAGTCCGCGTTCGATGGCGAGGTGTGGCAGTGGCACCAGGACTACGGCACCTGGGCGCGGGACGACGGGATGCCCGAGCCGCTGGCGATGAATATTTCCGTATTTGTCGATGAGGTGCTGCCGATCAACGGCCCGCTGATGCTGGTACCGCGCAGTCACAACGAGGGGGTGCTACAGGCTGGGCACGACGTTTCCACCACGTCCTATCCGCTGTGGACGCTGGACAATGCGACGGTGGAGCGGCTGGTGCGGCAGGGCGGGATTGTCACACCGACCGGCAAGCCTGGCGCGGTGCTGATGTTTCACGGCAACCTGGTGCATGGGTCCGCCGGCAATATCACGCCCTATCCGCGCAAGATCGTGTATCTGACGCTGAACGCGGTATCGAACTACATCCGCACGCCGACGCGCCCGGAATGGATCGCGCATCGCGACTTCCGGCCGATCGAACCGGTCGCTGATGATGCGCTGCTGCGCTATGCCCGCGGCCACCAAGCGGCGGCCTGACCTTATCGCAGACTCTCCACCGCCTCGCGCACCAGCGGATCGAGTTGCACCTCATCAAGGTGTGCGAGAATGCCGCTCCGCATGCGCGGGTCCCAGAACTTGTCCAGATGGTCGGCGATCGCGGCGACCGCCTCGTCGTGCTTCTGGTGCGCAAAGAACTTGCCGATCTGGTTGGCCATGTAGGCCAGCTTGTCAGGCGACATGCTGCACCTGTTGCGCGACGATGCGGTCGGGATGGGTGAACACTTCGAAGCCGTCGGCGCGCGCGATGCCGACCAAGGTCATGCCGGCCTCGTCCGCGATGCGCACCGCGAGCGCGGTCGGGGCTGACACCGCGACGATAACGGGCGCGCCGAGCATCGCCGCCTTCTGCACCATCTCCACCGAGATCCGGCTCGACAGCAGCAGCAGACCTTCCGCCACCGCGACGCCATCACGCCCCAGCGCACCCACGAGCTTGTCGAGCGCGTTGTGCCGGCCGACATCCTCGCGCAGCGCGACAAGACCGCGTTGCGGATGCCAGAAGGCCGCGGCATGCACGGCGCGGGTCTGCTGGTTGAGTTTTTGGGCTGCGGGCAGCGCCGCCAGTGCGGTGTGGATCGCGGACGTATCGAAATGCGTGGTAGACGCGATGCGCGGCGGCGTGCGCACGGCATCGGCAAGACTTTCCAGGCCGCACAGCCCGCAGCCGCTTGGGCCGGCCAGGCGGCGCTGGCGTTGCGTCATCGAATCGGCGAGCTCCGGCGAGAGCCACATGCGCAGCTCGATGCCGGTATCGGCGGGGACGATGTCGAGTTCCTCGATCTCCGCGGCGGATCGCACGATACCTTCGGTGAGGCTAAAGCCGAGGGCAAAGTCTTCCAGGTCGGCAGGCGTCGCCAGCATCACAGCATAGGCACTGCGGTTGTAGGTGAGCGCGATCGGCACCTCTTCGGGGATTGTGCGCGCGCCGCGCGTCGCTTTGTCACCGCGCCACGTCGTGCGCACGACGCTGCTGACTGGTTCAGTCACTTCGCGGGCACGGCCTCGATGCGGCGACTGCGTTGGGTCAGCTCGCGATACTCTTCCTGCCATTCGCTCGGCCCATTCGATGGCGATACCTGCACCGCAGTCACCTTGTACTCCGGACAGTTGGTCGCCCAGTCCGAATAGTCGCTAGTGACAACGTTCGCCTGCGTCGTCGGATGATGGAACGTGGTGTATACAACACCGGGTGCCACGCGTTCGGTGATCTGTGCACGCAGCGTCGTCTCGCCGGATCGCGACGCCAGCCGCACCAGATCGCCGTCGCGCACGCCGCGTTCCTCGGCGTCGTGCGGATGGATCTCCAGCACGTCCTCGTGGTGCCAAACGACATTCGCCGTACGCCGCGTCTGCGCGCCCACGTTGTACTGCGACAGGATCCGTCCCGTGGTCAGCAGCAGCGGGAAGCGCGGTCCGACCTTCTCGTCGGTCGGCACGTACTCGGTGACGACGAAATTGCCCTTGCCGCGCACGAAGCCGTCCATGTGCATGATCGGCGTGCCTTCCGGCGCCGTGTCGTTGCACGGCCACTGCACCGAACCTTGCGCCAGCTTCTCGTAAGTGACGCCGGCGAAGGTCGGCGTGGTGCGAGCGATTTCGTCCATGATCTGCGATGGATGCGTGTAGTTCCAGTCCAGCCCCATCGCACGGGCGATTTCCTGCGTCACCTCCCAGTCCGCCATGTCGGCACGCGGCGCCATCACCTTGCGCACCAGGTTGATTCGGCGTTCGGCGTTGATGAACGTGCCATCTTTCTCCAGGAACGTGGAACCCGGAAGGAACACGTGCGCGTAGTTCGCGGTCTCGTTCAGGAACAGGTCGTGCACCACCACGAATTCCATCGCCGCGAGCCCATCGGTGATGTGCTTCGTGTCGGGGTCGGACTGTGCGATGTCCTCACCCTGGATGTAGATGCCCCGAAACGAACCATCCAACGCGGCGTCGATCATATTGGGAATGCGCAGGCCGGGCTCGGGGTCCAGCGCCACGCCCCATTCGCGCTCGTAGATCGCGCGCACCGCGGCATCGGAGATGTGGCGGTAGCCGGGAAGTTCGTGGGGGAAGCTGCCCATGTCGCAGCTCCCCTGCACGTTGTTCTGCCCACGCAGCGGATTCACCCCCACGCCCCGGCGGCCGATATTGCCAGTCGCCATCGCGAGATTTGCCAGTGCCATCACCGCGGTGCTGCCCTGGCTGTGCTCGGTCACACCAAGCCCGTAGTAGATCGCGCCGTTCGGCGCACTGGCATACAGCCGTGCCGCCGCGCGGATCGTTTCCGCCGGCACGCCGCTGATCTTCGCCACCTCCTCCGGACTGTTGCGCGGCTCGGCGACGAATGCCGCCCAGTCGGCAAACGACTCGTAACCGCAACGTTCTCGCACAAAGTTCGCGTTCACCAGGCCCTCGGTGACGATCACATGCGCCAGCGAGGTCAGCACCGCGACATTGGTGCCCGGACGCAGCGGCAGGTGGTGGCTTGCCTCGACATGCGGCATGCGCACCAGGTCGATGCGGCGCGGATCGATCACGATCAGCTTCGCGCCCTGACGTAGCCGCTTCTTCATGCGCGAGGCGAACACGGGATGCCCGTCGGTCGGATTGGCGCCGATCACCATGATCACGTCGGCCTGCTCGACGGAATCAAAATCCTGCGTGCCGGCGGAAGTGCCGAATGTGGTCTTCAATCCGTAGCCGGTCGGCGAGTGGCAGACGCGGGCGCAGGTATCGGTGTTGTTGTTGCCGAACCCCTGGCGCGCCAGCTTCTGGACCAGGTACGTCTCCTCGTCCGTGCAACGCGACGAAGTGATGACGCCGATTGAATCTTTGCCGGAAGTCGCCTGGATGCGTTTGAACTCGGAGGCAACGCGGCCGATCGCTTCTTCCCATGACACTTCGCGCCAGGGATCGGTGATCTTCTCGCGCATCATCGGCTTCAGGATGCGGTCCTGGTGATTGGCGTAGCCCCAGGCGAAGCGGCCTTTCACGCAGGAATGGCCGTGGTTCGCCTTGCCGTCCTTCCACGGCACCATGCGCACCACCGTGTCACCCTGCATCTCGGCCTTGAAGTTGCAGCCGACGCCGCAATAGGCGCAGGTGGTGATGACCGAATGTTCGGGTTGGCCGAGCTCGATTACGGTCTTCTCGATCAGCGACCCGGTCGGGCAGGCCTGCACACACGCGCCGCACGAGACGCATTCGCTGGTCAGGAACGGCTCGCCGGCACCGGCCGCGACCTTCGAGGCGAAACCCCGGCCCTCGATGGTCAGAGCGAAGGTATTCTGCGTCTCCTCGCAGGCGCGCACGCAACGTGAGCAAACGATGCAGCGCGCCGGGTCGAACTGGAAGTACGGGTTGGATGCATCGATTTCGGCATGCAGGTGATTGACGCCGTTCTGGCCGTAGCGCACCTCGCGCACGCCGATCAGGCCGGCCATCTCCTGGAATTCGTTGTTGCCGGCGACCGGCGAGGTGAAGCCGTCGAGTGGATGATCGGTCAGATACAGTTCCATCACGCCGCGGCGCACGCGACGCACGCGTTCGCTGGTGGTGGAGACTTTCATGCCTGGCGCCACCGGCGTGGTGCAGGACGCCGGCGTTCCGGCGCGGCCTTCGATTTCGCACAGGCACACGCGGCAGGAACCGAATGCATCCAGTGTGTCGGTGGCGCAAAGCTTCGGGATGCGAATGCCCGCTTCCATCGCCGCGCGCATGATCGACGTGCCGGCGGGAACGGTGACCTCCTGACCATCGATCGTCAGCGTCACCTGCTCGGTGGCCGAACTTTCCGGTGTGCCGTAGTCGATTTCCTGAATCAGCGGCATGCGTCACTCCTATCGATCGGGGACGCGCACGCCTTGCCACCGTCATGGCCGGCCTCGTGCCGGCCATCCACTTCTTTCACTGTCGCCAGCGATAGAGACGTGGATGGCCGGGCCAAGCCCGGCCATGACGGACAAGCGGCAGCGCCGCCTCTCCATTGCCTTACGCTTGTGCGCGTGTGTGTCATTCCGCCGCGTCGCGGTGGGCGGGGCGGAAATCCTCCGGGAAATGCTCCAGCGCGCTCATCACGGGATATGGGATGAACCCGCCCAGCGCGCACAGCGAACCGAACTTCATCGTGTGGCAGAGGTCCCGCAGCAGATCGAGATTTGTCTCCACTCGCTCGCCGCCGACGATGCGATCGATCACCTCCATGCCCCGGACCGAGCCGATGCGGCACGGCGTGCACTTCCCGCACGACTCTTCGGCGCAGAACTCCATGGCGAAGCGCGCCTGCTTCGCGAGGTCCACCGTGTCGTCGAACACCACAATGCCGCCATGGCCGATGAGGCCGTCGCGGGCGGCGAACGCCTCATAGTCGAACGGCGTGTCGAACAGTGCCGGCGGGAAATAGGCACCGAGCGGCCCGCCCACCTGCACTGCGCGCACCGGCCGGCCGGACAGCGTGCCGCCGCCAATGTCGTTCACAAGCTCGCCCAATGTCACGCCGAAGCCGCACTCGAACAGCCCGCCGTACTTGATGTTGCCGGCAAGCTGGATCGGCATCGTGCCGCGCGAACGCCCCATGCCGATCTCGCGATAGAACTCCGCGCCGCGGTCCAGGATGATCGGCACGCTGGCCAGCGACACGACGTTGTTGATCACCGTGGGCATGCCGAACAGGCCCTTGTGCGCCGGCAGCGGCGGCTTGGCGCGCACCTGGCCGCGCTTGCCTTCCAGGCTGTCGAGCAGCGACGTTTCCTCGCCGCAGACATAGGCGCCGGCGCCGACGCGTTGTTCGATATCGAAGTTCGCGCCAAGTACGCCTTCACGTCGCGCGACATCGAGCGCCGCATTGAACGTGGCGATCGCGTGCGGATACTCCGAGCGTGTATAGACGTAGCCCTTGGTGGCGCCGACCGCGAAGCCGGCGATCGCCATGCCCTCGATCAGTACGAACGGATCGCCTTCCATCAGCATGCGGTCGGCGAAGGTGCCGGAATCGCCCTCGTCCGCATTGCAGACGATGAACTTGCGCTCACCCTTCGCGTCCGCGGCCGTCTTCCACTTGATGCCGGTTGGGAACCCGGCACCGCCGCGGCCACGCAGGCCTGACTGGGTCACCATTTCAATCGTCGCGACAGGGCCGATCTTGCGCGCGCACGCGATGCCCTTCAGCCCGCCAAGCGCGCGATAGTCATCCAACGACAGCGGATCGACGATGCCGCATCGCGCAAACGTCAGCCGCGTCTGCTTCGCAAGGTAGGGCAGTTCCTCCGGCCGCCCCAGACGCAGCGGATGCGGCCTGCCCTCCAGCATGCCGGCATTGAGCAGGCCGGATATGTCGGCCACCGTCACCGGGCCGTAGGCGATGCGGCCCTCGTCAGTGGCGACCTCCACCATCGGCTCCAGCCAGAACAGTCCGCGTGAGCCGGTACGGACTACTTCCACATCACCCGCCTGGCGCAGCAGCGAAGCCACCGCATCGGCGCCTAGCGCCAGCGCGGCGGCATCGCGCGGAATATAGACGTGCACCGTCATCGCGCGCGCTCCAGCGCCGCATCGATCCGCGCATTGTCCAGTCGGCCGAGCGGCGCGCCGTCCAGCATGGCCGAGGGGCCGACCGCGCACAGGCCGAGACAGAACACCGGTTCCAGCGTGACCGCGCCATCGGCGGTGGTGTCGTGCCAGTCCACACCCAGGCGCTGCCGCACATGCGCGGCCAGCGTGTCGGCGCCGAGTGACTGACAGGCCTCCGCGCGGCACAGCCGCAGCACGTGCCGCCCGGGGGGCTCGCGGCGGAAGTCGTGGTAGAAGGTGACCACGCCGTGCACTTCGGCACGGGTGAGATTGAGCACCTCGGCGATCATCGGGATGGCCTCGGCGTGGACGTAGCCGAACGCGTCCTGCAAGGCGTGCAAGATCGGCAGCGTCGCGCCTTCCCGTCCGCTCTCCCCGGCGATGATTTCGGCGCCGCGCTCACGGGTCCATGGCTCGAAGGCGGCCACTCCGCTCTCTCCTGAATGGGTCCCCAATCACGCTCTAGATGAGGGCGTTGACGGGCAAAATGCAAGCTGGCGGTTATGCGGCCTGCAGCGGAATGCGTGCCCGGGTTGTGGGCTGAATGACCCCCCCGCGCAGCGCCCCCGGCTCAACGCTGCCCCAGAGGTTCTCAAAGCCATGCGGCAGCCGGCGGCTGTTCGGCATCGACAGCCAGAGGCGGAACAGCAGCCTCTCCTGGTGGCTGGCGCTGTCGTCCTCATACGCCGTGCGGCCGTGGAAGATTACGTGGTTGTTCAGCAACTGGATATCACCGGGGACGAACGGCGAGTAAAGGCACACGTCCTCCGCCACTTCGGCCAGCAGGTCGAGCGCCTCGTTCTGCGCGGCGGTGATCCGTGGCACTTCCGGGAACTCCTGCGCCTGCTCGACATAGGTGCGGGAGTACTGGCAGGTCAGCTTGCCGTCCTGCACGCCGAACACCGGCAGCGCGAAGGCGCGGGTGGATGCCACACTGTCCTCGTCCGCTGGCCGGGCGCGCCAGTAGTCCTGGCACAGCGGCGCCAGCAGGTCGGGGCGGCGGCGCAGGATCTCGTTGTAAATCGTCACGATGCTGGTGAGCTTGCTGATCCCGCCGGCCTTGGCATTGCGCACGCACAGCAGCGCGATGACATCGCAACGGTCGGTGTGCCAGCGCAGCGGACCGGTCGAGCGGGCGCGGGCGCGCGATGACACGATCCTGCCGGGTTCGATCGGCGCATAGGTCTTGTCGGGGCGCTTCGTCTCGTCGCGTACCTCGCCCATGATCTCGCCGCGGGCGTTCTGGTACACGGCGGTGCCGAGGTGGCGGCCAAGACCCCAGAAGATCTGGCGGATGTCGTCGTCCGAATGGCGTTCGACCGGCAGGCCGCGCAGGCGGACCGCGCCCAGACCGTTCTCCAGCTCATCGCTGATCTCGGCGAGCAGCGCCGCGGTGGCGGGCAGCGGAAAGTCGTCGCGGCCGAAGCCGAACAGCGGAAGGCGCGCGCGTTTTACCCGGGTCAGAGCAGCGTCGATCTCCTCACGGTGTGTATCGGTCAGGGTGCGGATCCAGGCTCCCGAGTGATCCAGCTCTTTGCCGTACCAGCCGGCGCGGCCGGTCAGGGGTTGTGGTGCGGTCATCGCGCGCCCTCCAGCATTCAAAGCGAGCGTTGTTGTGCAGGTGGACAGGTATGTCAATCACGGGCCCCGCTGCGTGCCGCTCGTCCGCTCCCACGATGTGTTTGCAAGGCATTGGGGGCGTCTCGGTAGCGCAGCGCATCGACCAGCAAGGTGAACGCTGGCGTAGGTTGGCGACGGCTTGGGTAATAGAGGTGGTAACCCGAAAAGGGCTGACACCAGTCGGCGAGCACCCGGATGAGGCGTCCAGTGGAGAGGTGTGTCTGCACCTGGTCCTCGGGCAGATACGCGAGGCCGCATCCGGCCAACGCAGCGCTGAGAATCAGGGTGGTGCCATTGAACACAAGTTGCCCCTCGACCCTCACCTTCAGCTCGCGACCGTTCTTTTCAAATTCCCATGCGTAAAGGCCGCCATATGTCGGCAAGCGGAGATTGATGCAGTTATGGGCTGTGAGGTCCTGCGGCGTCTTGGGCCGCTTGTGCGTCGCGAAGTAGGCAGGCGCACCGACGACTGCCATGCGCATGTCCGGCCCGACGCGCACGGCGATCATGTCCTTCGCTATCTGCTCGCCGACGCGAACTCCGGCGTCATAACCTTCGGCAGCGATGTCGGTCAGGCCGTAGTCGATGACGAGCTCCACCTTGATATCAGGGTAGTCCGGCAACAGCTTCACCAGGGCAGGACAGAGGACGGTCTCCGCTGCATGTTCGTGCGTCGTGATACGGATTGAACCAGAGGGCTTGTCGCGAAGCTCGCTCAGCGCGGCCAGATCTGCGTCGATCTCGTCGAACTTCGGTCCCAGGGCTCGGAGCAGGCGTTCGCCCGCCTCGGTCGGTGCGACGCTGCGCGTGGTGCGGGTCAGCAGCCGAAGACCCAGCCGCTCCTCGAGTCCGCGGACGGTCTGACTGAGCGCCGACTGGGAGACGCCGAGCTGCGCTGCCGCCCTGGTGAAACTGCGCTCCTTCGCGACCGCGACGAAGGCGACGAGATCATTGAGGTTCTCCCGCGGCATTCATTAGCCTCTCTTATAGCCCTATTCGTATCTTGGCATCTAATCGTATAATGGGGGTGCGCTAAATAGAAACACCGTCGGCAGGCAGAAAATGCCGAATGCGTCCCAACAGCAGCAATGACGGTGGATACCATGGACATCAAGCGAGCTGGCTCACAGCCCTCCGGCAAGGGCCCGGCAGATTATTTCACCGGGACCGTGCGCGTCGATCCTCTGTTCACCGCGCCCGATCCGGCCCGTGTTGCCGGCGCGAGTGTCACATTCGAGCCGGGCGCGCGCACCGCATGGCACACCCATCCGCTCGGTCAGACCCTGATTGTCACGGCTGGCTGCGGCTGGGTGCAGCGCGAGGGCGGGCCGGTCGAGGAGATCCGGCCAGGTGATGTGGTCTGGTTCTCGCCTGGCGAGAAGCACTGGCACGGCGCCACTCCGACCACAGCGATGACCCATATCGCCATTCAGGAAAGGCTCGACGGCAAAGTCGTCGATTGGATGGAAAAGGTGAGCGACGAGCAGTATCGGCGGTGACAGACGCGACGCTCCGAAGGGAAAGGCTATGACACAAGGTATCAAGGAGAAGGTCATCGTCATTACCGGCGCAAGCAGCGGCCTCGGAGAAGCTGCTGCACGGCGTCTTGCCGGGGACGGTGCCAAACTGGTGCTGGGCGCGCCGCGGCTCGACAGGCTTCAGGCACTTGCCAAAGGGCTTCGCTGGGCAAGGACGCGGCCGTCCAGACCGATGTGACCCAATACGAACAGGTCAAACGTTTGGTGGACCATGCGGTGCAATCCCATGGCCGCATCGATGTAATCATCAACAATGCTGGGCTGATGCCGGTCTCGCCGCTCGATCGATTGAAGGTGCAAGAAGGACTGCGCCAGGAGGTGAAGTCATACAACATTCGAAGCACCGTGATTTCGCCGGGCATGGTCGCGACCGAACTGGTTGACAGCATCACCGAGCCCGACATTGCGGCGAATGTGCGCAAGCGCTACGAAGGCGCTGTTCCTGCGGAGTCTTTTGCCAACATGGTGGCATTCGCCATCAGCCAGCCGGACGACGTCGAGATCAACGAAATCGTGTTCAGACCGACAAGCCAGGAGTACTCAGGATGCCCCACGTCATCGTAAGACTTCTTTCCGGAAGATCTGAAGAGCAGAAATCGAGGATTGCGGAAGAAGTGACGAAAGCTGTCATGGCTGGTGCGAAGTGCGCCGAGTCGTCGGTTTCAGTGAGCATCGAAGATGTCGAGCCGGACCGGTGGACCGAAGATGTCTACAATCCGGACATCATCGGGAATTGGGACAAACTCTACAAGAAGCCCGGCTACGATCCTTCCTAGAACAATCTTGAATCAGCAGGTGTGATCAACGCCGCGCTTGCCGGCGCCGATTTCGCTGCCGGCTCTGGATATTTCAGCAGCCTGTTGTGGGCACAAGAATGAACGCGAAATAATTCATGAAAATCGGTGGCGTGGTCCTGGCATTATCGGTGAGCCATGGCGCCATCGCTCAGTAGGCCCACATGCCGCTGGTGCGTTTAGCCGAACTTGAGATCGATCCTGGTCAACTGGAAACGTACAAGGTGAATCGAGATGGACTGGCGCGGCGCCAGCCAACGCTGCCTCCGGCGAGCCTAATCGGAATGCCGACATGGAAAGAAAGGAAGCCCCGATGCTGACGCTCTATTACTCCCCCGGTGCGTGCTCGATGGCGCCGCATATCGTGCTCGAAGAGACCGGCGCGCACTTTGCCCTGCAGCTCGTGTCCATCCCGAGAGGTGAGCAACTTGCTCCGGAGTACCTGAAGAATGTGAATCCTTGCGGCAAGGTGCCAGCGCTGCGCACCGACGAGGGTATGCTGACTGAGAACGTCGCGATCCTGACGTATCTCGCCCGCTCGTTCCCGCATGCCAAATTGCTGCCGGAAGAGCCGATCGGCATGGCGCGTTGCCTGTCGCACATGGCATATCTGTCGAACGCGGTGCATCCGGCCTTCACCCATATTGTCCGCCCCGGCCGTTTTGCCAGCGATGAATCTGCACACGAGAACCTGAAGGCCACCGGACGTGAGAACGCCTCGAAATTGCTCCGGGAACTCGACGGCCTCCTCGCCGGCAAGGAGTGGGTGCTGGGCTCGCAATATTCCGTCGCCGATCCCTACACGCTCGTGATCTACGGTTGGGGCAAGAAGAACGCAATGGCGGTCGAGGAGCTCAAGCACTACACCGCCTTCAAGGACCGCATGCTGCGGCGCCCGGCAGTCAAGAGAGCGCTTGAGCGCGAGGAGAGCCCGCTGCTCCAGGGCTAACGGGATCGCCATCCCGGCGCTGGGGCCGATCGCGGATGGGCCGGCTTGTGCGCGATGTTCTGGGCGGGACGATGGGTTGCGCTAAACGCGAAACCCCATCACCCTCCCGCCAGCATCCTGTGCAACGCCGCCGCATCCGGTGCCTGGCGCAGCCGCTGCACGAACGCCGCGTCGCGCAACGGCCGCGACAGCGCCGCCAGCGTCGCCAGGTGATGATTGCCGCCATCCGCCGGGCTCAGCAGCAGGATCACCAGATCGACCGGGCGTTCGTCGATCGCCGCGAAGTCGATCGGCCGCGCCAGCCGCACGAACATTGCGAACGTCTCGCTCAGTGCCTCCAGCCGCGCATGCGGCAGTGCGAAGCCCTTGCCCAACCCGGTCGATCCCAGGTTCTCCCGTGCCAGCAATGCGTCGAAGATCATGCGCCGATCCAGCCCCAGCACGGTGGCCGCGCGTCCCGCCAAATCCTGCAACAACTGCGCCTTGTCGGCGACGCGCAGCCCGACCACGACCTGGTCCGGCCCGATGATCTCGCCGATCGTCATCAGTCGGGCGCCCGCAGGCGATAGCCGACCCCGGTCTCGGTCAGAATATATTCCGGCTTCTCGGTGTCGCGCTCGATCTTCTGGCGCAACGCCCTTATGTAGATACGCAGGTATTGCACGTCGGTGTTCGGCCCCCAAACCTCGCGCAGGATCATGTTGTGCGTCAGCACCTTGCCGGCATGTGCCACCAGGAGCCGCAGCAAATCATACTCCCGTGGCGAGAATTTCACCTCCTGGCCGCGCACCGTCACGATCCGCCTCACCAGATCGACGGTGAGGTCGCCGGTACGGAACACCGGCCGCTCGCCCTGCTGTTGTAGCCGATGCCGCTGTGCCGCGCGAACCCGCGCCAGCAATTCGTCGATGCCAAACGGCTTTGTCACGTAGTCGTCGGCGCCGAGATCCAGCGCCGTCACCTTTGCCGCCTCGTTCTCGCGGCTGGACAGCACGATGATCGGTAGCATGGCGCCGGCTTCGCGGATGCGGCGGATCACCTCAAGTCCGTCAATGTCCGGCAACCCGAGATCGAGCACCACGAGATCGGCGCGTTGCTGCCGCACCGCGTCCAGTGCCGCCTGGCCGGTTGCAGTCTCGATCACCACATAGCCCTGGCTGCCCAGACCGGCGCGTAAGAAGCGCAGGATCGCCGGTTCGTCATCGACCACGAGGATGCGCGATGGTCCGGAACCGGTGGTCATAGGGGCGTCAGGCCGTCATTGCGAGGAGCGAAGCGACGAAGCAATCTCGGGGTCGCTGCCCACTTACATCGAGATTGCTTCGTCGTTGCGCTCCTCGCAATGACAGTAACTGTTATCATTCGATCGTCTCCGGCGCCCGTTTGGCTTCGGCGAACACCGGCAGCGTCATGGTGAACACCGCGCCCGAGCGGTCGGTTCGGTTGCTCGCGGTGATGCTGCCGTTCATCGACTCGATGAAGCCGCGGCAGATCGCCAGGCCAAGCCCCGTGCCGGCACGACGCCGATCGGCGCCACCGGCGCGGTAGAACTTATCGAACACCCGCTCCAGATCGGCGGGCGGAATCCCTGGTCCCTCGTCCAGCACCTGCACAACCACGCGGCCGCCATCCTGCCACGCCTTGATCGTGATCAGCGACCCCGCCGGCGCGTACTTGCTGGAGTTGTCCAGCAGATTGAACAGCACCTGCTCGAACAGCACCTCGTCCACATCGAGCATCAGCAGACCGGGCTGCAGCATCACCTGCGTGCGATGCTCCGCCAGGATCTTGGCGGCGCGCCGCAATGCGCTGCCGATCGCGTCGGACAGCTCGATCGGGCCGGTGCGCAGCCGCAGCGGACCCGTCTCCAGCCGCGTCATGTCCAGCAGGTTGCCGATGAAACGATTGAGCCGCTCCGCCTCGTCCTGGATGTTGCGGATCAGGTCGAGCCGCGTCGCTGCATCCAGCGCCTCGCTGAGACTGGTCGCGGACCCCAGGATCGACGCCAGCGGCGTGCGCAGATCGTGCGAGATCGAGGTCAGCAGCGCGGCGCGCAGCCGGTCGGTCTCGGCCACCAGACGCGCGCGATCCACGTCCTCGACCAGGTTCACCCGCTCGATCGCCAACGCAGCCTGATCGGCCAGCGCATCGAGCAGCCGTTGCTGATCCGGCGTGAGGATCGGCCCAGGCTCATCGCTGTCGATCCCTACAACGCCGACCGCGCCACGGCCGGTATTCATCGGCATGAACAATCGCTTCGCGCCGGGTAGCGTGTCGGAACCGCGACCGGCAACGTGATTCTTCTCCCAGCTCCACTTCGCGGCGGCAAGGTCGGCGGCGTCCAGTGTATCCTCCGGCGGATAGCCGGCGCGCACCACGACCGTGTTGTCCTCGGGCAGCAGGATGACGACGTGCACCTTCAGCATCAACGCGATCTGATGCACGGTGGCCCATAACAGATCGTCAAGATTTGCTGCACCCGCCAGCTTGCGGCTGAACTGGTACAGCTCCTCGGTGGTTCGCGCGCGCTGGCGCGCCACGATCGCCTGCGCCCGTACTCGCGCGGTGAGATTGCTGGCGATCACCGCCGTGACGCCAAAGAAGAACAGCGCGGCGACGTTCTCGGGGTCGGCGATAGTGAAGGTGTATATCGGCGGCAGGAAGAAAAAGTTGTAGGCGAGCACGCTGGCGAAGCTGGCGAACAGCGCCGGCCACAGCCCATAGGCCACGGCCGACACCAGCACCGCGGTCAGAAAGGCCATCGCCACGCTGGCGAGCCCCAGCATCTGATGCAGCAGGAGGGCGACGCCGAGCGATACCGCAACGAAGGCGAGGCTGCCGAGATAGGCGCTGGCCTCGCCGGCGGGCAGTGTGCGCTCGCGCTGTTCCGCAGCCTCGCCGCTCCGCCCCAGCACATGGACACCAGCGCCGCCGGCCTTGCGGATGAGTTGCTGCGCCAGCGAGCCGTAGAACAGTTCCTTCCACCAGGCCCGCGGCGGCTGCACGATAATGATATGCGTGACGTTGTTGGCGCGCGCGTACTCAGCGATCGTGTCCGCCGCGTCCTGGCCAGGCAGCGTCACCGCCTCCGCGCCGAGCCGCTGCGCCAGCCGCATCGCTTCGGCGATCCGGTCGCGTTCGGCGTCGCTGATGGCGAGATCTCGCCCGGTTTCGACATGCACGGCGGTCCATGGCGCCTTCAGGCCGTCGGCCATGCGCTTGGCGTGGCGCACCACGTCCGTGCTGCTGGTGTCGCCGCCGATGCAGGCGAGGATCCGCTCGCCAGCCGCCCAGGGCCCGGGGATGGCGTGCGCCTGCATATAGCGCACCATCTGCTCGTCTACCCGCTGCGCGGTGCGGCGCAATGCGAGTTCGCGCAGCGCGGTCAGATTGCCGGGCGAGAAGTAATGACGGATCGCGCGTTCGGCCTGGTGCGGCACATAGACCTTGCCGTCGCGTAGTCGCTGGATCAGGTCCTCCGGTGTCAGGTCGATCAGCTCTATGTCATCGGCCTTGTCGACGATCGAGTCGGGGACCGTCTCGCGCACCCGGATGCGGGTGATTCGGGCGACGACGTCGTTCAGGCTTTCGATGTGCTGGACGTTGAGCGTGGTATAGACGTCGATGCCGGCGGTGATCAGCTCCTCGACATCCATGTAGCGCTTGGGGTGCCGGCAGCCCGGCGCGTTGGTGTGCGCCAGCTCATCGACCAGGGCGAGCTGCGGTCGGCGCGCCAGCAGTGCGTCGAGGTCCATCTCGTGCAGCATGCGGCCGCGGTATTCGACCTCGCGGCGCGGCATGATCTCGAGGCCTTCGAGTAGCGCCTCGGTTTCCTTGCGACCGTGGGTCTCGACCGCGCCGACAACGACGTCGACGCCCTCCTGGTAGCGAGCCTTGGCCGCGGAGAGCATCTCGTAGGTCTTGCCGACGCCTGGTGCGGCGCCGAGGAACAGCTTCAGGCGACCGCGCGCGCCCTGCTGCGCGGTTTCCAATAATGCGTCGGGTGACGGGCGTCCGTCGCGTGTATCCAAAGCACATTTCTCCCCCTCCCCTCGCGGGAGGGGGCGACTCCTTTAGCTCCTTCCTACTTCTCTACCCCTTCATGTCATCCAGCGCGAGGTTGAGCTTCAGCACGTTGACATGCGGTTCGCCGATGATGCCGAACAGCCGGCCGGCGATATGGTCCTCGACCAACTGCCGCACCTTCTCCTCCGCCAGCCCGCGCGCCTTCGCGACACGGGGAACCTGGAACAGCGCGCCGGCCGGCGTGATGTCGGGATCCAGGCCGCTTGCCGAGGTGGTGACCAGATCGGACGGGATCGGCGTGTTGGGGTTTTCCGCCGCCAGCTTCGCCGCATCGTCCTTCACGCGATCGACCAGCGCCTTCGAGGTCGGTCCAAGGTTGGAACCGCCGGAGTTGTCGGCGGCATACGGCACCGGCACGGTCTTCGTCGGATCCTTCGGATCCGGCTCCGTCGTCGCCGACGGCCGCCCATGGAAATACTTGTCGGAGGTGAAATTCTGCCCGATCAGCGCCGAGCCGATCACCTTGCCGTCCTTCTCGATCAGGCTGCCGTTCGCCTGGTACGGGAAAACGGCCTGGGCGATGCCGGTCATCAGCAGCGGATAGACAATGCCCGTGATCACCGTCATGGCGACGATCATCACGATCGCTGGGCGAATGTGTTTCATGTCCGTGGCCTCCTCAGGCCAGACCGATGGATGTGACGAGCATGTCGATCAGCTTGATGCCGACGAACGGCACGATGATGCCGCCGACGCCGTAGAGCAGCAGGTTGCGGCGCAGGATCGCCGCCGCGCCGATCGGCCGGTAGGCGATGCCGCGCAGCGCCAGCGGGATCAGCGCCACAATGATCAGCGCATTGAAGATGATCGCCGACAGGATGGCGCTCTCCGGGTTGCCCAGCCGCATCACGTTGAGCGCCTGGAGCTGCGGATAGAACGCGATGAACATCGCCGGGATCATGGCGAAATACTTTGCCACGTCGTTGGCGATGCTGAACGTGGTTAGAGCGCCGCGGGTCATCAGCAACTGCTTGCCGATCTCGACGATCTCGATCAGCTTGGTGGGATCGCTGTCTAGGTCCACCATGTTGCCGGCCTCGCGCGCCGCCATGGTGCCGGTGTTCATCGCCACGCCGACATCCGCCTGCGCCAGGGCCGGCGCGTCGTTGGTGCCGTCGCCGCACATTGCCACCAGCTTGCCCTGCGCCTGCTCGTCGCGGATCAGCTTGAGCTTGGCTTCCGGCGTCGCCTGGGCGAGGAAGTCGTCCACACCCGATTCGGCAGCGATCGCCGCAGCGGTCAGCGGGTTGTCGCCGGTGATCATTACGGTGCGAATGCCCATGCGGCGCAGCTCGGAAAAACGCTCCTGGATGCCGCCCTTGATGATGTCCTTCAGATGGATCACGCCAAGCAGCCGGCCATCCTTGCAGACCCCGAGCGGCGTACCGCCCGACCTGGCGATCTCGTCAGACTTTATGGTCAGCTCGCGTACCGCGGCTTCGGAGACGGCGGTGCGCACCGCGACACCACCGCCAATGCCGTTGTCGCTGGCTTGGCGCGCGAAGGCCAGCACCGCATCGACCGCGCCCTTGCGGATCGCGGAGCCATCGAAGTCGATACCGGAAAGTCGCGTCTGCGCGGAGAACGCGATGAAGTGTGCACCCATCGGCGCCATCTCGCGGCCACGGATGTTGTACTTCTCCTTCGCCAGCACCACGATCGAACGACCTTCCGGCGTCTCGTCGGACAGCGAGGCAAGCTGTGCCACGTCGGCCAGTTCCTGCTCCGTCACGCCGGCGAGCGGCAGGAACTCGGTAGCCTGACGGTTGCCCAGCGTGATGGTGCCGGTCTTGTCGAGCAGCAGCGTATCGACGTCACCGGCGGCCTCTACCGCGCGGCCCGACATCGCCAGCACGTTGAAGCGCACCAAGCGGTCCATGCCGGCGATGCCGATCGCCGACAGCAGCGCGCCGATCGTGGTGGGGATCAGCGCCACGAACAGCGCCACCAGGATCACCACCGAGACCGTGCCGCCGGCATAGGTGGCGAAGCTCGGAATCGTCGCGACCGCGATCACGAAGATGATCGTGAGGCCGGCGAGCAGGATGTTCAGCGCGATCTCGTTCGGCGTCTTCTGCCGCTCCGCGCCTTCCACCAGCGCGATCATGCGATCGAGGAAGGTGGAACCCTGCGTCGCGGTGATGCGCACCTTGATCCAGTCGGACAGCACGCGCGTGCCGCCGGTGACGGCCGAGCGATCGCCGCCACTCTCGCGGATGACCGGGGCGGATTCACCGGTGATCGCCGACTCGTCCACCGAGGCGATGCCTTCGATCACGTCGCCGTCGCTCGGGATAAAATCGCCAGACTCGACCAGCACGATGTCGCCCTGTTTCAGCTCGGGCGCCGGCACCGTCTGGTAGTTGGCGGCGTTCGGCGACGCCAGCCGCTTGGCGGTGGTGTCGGTGCGCGCCTTGCGCAGCGTCGCCGCTTGCGCCTTGCCGCGGCCTTCCGCCACCGCCTCGGCGAAGTTGGCGAACAGCACGGTCACCCACAACCAGAGAATGATCTGAAAGGTGAAACCGAGGTGTTCGCTGCCGCCCGCCAGCAGGTCGCGGATGAAGATCACGGTGGTGAGCGCGGCGACGATCTCCACCACGAACATCACCGGGTTCTTGATCTGCGCCCGCGGATCGAGCTTGACGAACGACTGCCCGATCGCCGGCAGAAGAATCGCGGGATCCAGAATCGTGGACTGGGACGCACGCATCTTGTTGCGAATTTCCATGATTAGCTGCCCGTGTCAAAGAGGGTCCCGGCGTGCATCGCGAAGTGCTCGACGACAGGGCCGAGTGAGACCGCCGGGAAGTAGATCAGTCCGCCGGTGATCGCGATCACGCCGACCACCAGCCCGACGAACAGCGGACTGTCGGTGGGGAAGGTGCCTGCCGAGACCGGCACGATCTTCTTCTGCACCAGCGAGCCGGCCACCGCGAGCATCGGGATGATCATCAGGAAGCGGCCGATGAACATCGCGAGGGCAAGCGTGTCGTTCCAGAACGGCACGTTGGCGGAGATGCCGGCGAACGCGCTGCCGTTATTGCCGGTGGCCGAGGTGTAGGCATACAGCGCCTCGGAGAAGCCATGCGGTCCGGCGTTGGCCATCGCACCGGTGCCGACCGGCAGCACCACCGCCAGCGCGGTGAAGCCTAGGATCGACAGCGGCAGGATCAGGATGGCGAGCATGGCCATCTTGACCTCCTTCGCCTCCAGCTTCTTGCCGAGGTATTCCGGCGTGCGGCCGACCATCAGCCCGGCGACGAACATCGCGATGATGACGAACAGCAGCATGCCGTATAGGCCGGAGCCGACGCCGCCGAAGATGATCTCGCCCAGCATGATGTTGACCATCGGCACCATGCCGGCGATCGGCAGCAGGCTGTCATGCATGTTGTTGACCGCGCCGCACGACGCATCGGTGGTGACGGTGGTGAACAGCGCTGAATTGGCCAGGCCGAAGCGGACCTCCTTGCCTTCCATGTTGCCGCCGGCCTGCAGCGCGCTCGCTGTCTGATCGACATTGAATGCGGTGAAGGCTGGGTTACCGGCCGATTCAGCCGAATAGCAGGTGATCACGCCAGCGAGAAACAGGACGCCCATGATCGCGAAGATCGCCCAGCCTTGTCGCTGGCTGCCGACCATGCGGCCGAACACGTTGGTCAGGGCGCCGCCGATGGAGAAGATCAGCAGCATCTGGATCAGGTTGCTCAGCGCGCTGGGATTCTCGAACGGATGTGCCGAGTTCGCATTCATGAACCCGCCGCCGTTGGTCCCCAGCATCTTGATGACTTCCTGCGAAGCCACTGGACCCTGGGCGATGAGCTGCCTGGCGCCATCGAGGGTGGTCGCCTCGGTGTAGGCGTTGAGGTTCTCGGGCATGCCGAGGGCGATGAATACCAGCCCAACGACGATCGAGATCGGCAGCAGGATGTATAGCACGCAGCGGGTCAGATCGACCCAGAAGTTGCCGAGAGTGCGCGCCGAACGTCGCGCAAAGCCGCGGATCAACACGATGGCGAGCACGATGCCGGTGGCAGCCGAGACGAAGTTGTGCACGGTCAGCGCCCACATCTGCGTCAGATAGCTCATCGTCGTCTCGGGCACGTAGGACTGCCAGTTGGTGTTGGTCAGAAAGCTGACCGAGGTATTGAAGGCCGAATCCGGCGAGATCGCGTCCTGACCCTGCGGGTTGAACGGCAGCACGTTCTGCAGGCGCTGGATCGCGTACATGATCACGAAGCCGGCGAAGCTGAATGCCAGCATCGCCACGGCGTAGCTGACCCAGTGCTGCTCCTCATCCTCGCGAACGCCGCACAGCTTGTAGATGCCGACCTCGATCGGGCGCAGCACCAGACGCAGCGGCGTACGCTCGCCGTTGAACACGCGCGTCATATAGCCGCCGAACGGCTTGGCGATGAGGGTTACCAGAACGGCATAGATCGCGATCTGTAACCAACCATTGAACGTCATGAGGCGTTACTCCTCGCGATCCGGCTCAGAACTTTTCTGGCCGGATCAGGGCATAGACCAAATAAACCAGCAGGCCGATCGTCACGATCGCGCCCAGCGCATAGTCGAGGGTCATAGCAGTGGCCTTACAGGTGGTCGCAGGCGATGGCGTAGAGAACGCAGCCGCCCAGGAAGGCGGCACCGATCAGGATGTAGATGACGTCAAGCATGGCGATGCTCCTGGGTCAGCAGCAAACGCGCCGCAGACGGACCGCATGCTGCGCTGCACACAAATAGGCCCCGCAGGCATAAAGATTCGATGTTAAGCGGGACATTCGGCCATATAAATTCCATATAGATTCCCCAGCCAAACCCATGAGCACCGCATCGGCGGTGGTTGCCGACATCCGATGAACGGCGCACGTTGATGTGGCTCAACCAGCCCGGCGCGGCCGGTTACTGGCCGCGGATCAGTATTCTCCTACGATCGTCACCAAGACGTTGGCAAGCAACGCCAGTCCCAGGCAGATCGCGATGACCGCGCCAAACTGTCGCAGGAAGTCCCCCGGCGTATATTGCGTGCCGGATGCTTCGACAGGCTCCTGCGCCTGACCGAATGCAGTGTTGGTGTTTTCCACGCTGCGCTCCATGCAAGGTTGCAGGTCACCCGAAGCGTGTCCTGCCCGATGCGCCCGGGGTGTACCTAGTACAGCGTTTCCATGGAACGACTCGTATCACGCCGCCGCCTTGATCTTGTAGGACCAGGTGTGGACGACAGGCTCGCAGTTGAGGTCGTCTAGA
>Ga0209040_10000743_pt1 | contig 25254 bp, 26 predicted proteins | sample BogFormECP12_OM3_FD_188240 | JGI IMG/M metagenome (GOLD analysis project Ga0209040, IMG submission 188240) | Bog forest soil microbial communities from Calvert Island, British Columbia, Canada - ECP12_OM3 (SPAdes) (version 2) | ecosystem: Environmental > Aquatic > Freshwater > Wetlands > Bog ... | reverse complement strand
GGAGGTAAGCAGCGGAAATATGTACCACCAGAAGTGCCGTCAGTGACCACTATGAGGCGTATCACACAGAAATAGTTGTCAGATTATTGACATTATTGCCGTTTGTTTCCTATCGTTGCTGGCATCGTCAACCATCACCACACAACCAAAGCAGGAACACTCCACATGAAGAACATCATCGGATCGGCGATCATCGGTGGCGGCATCGCGGCAGCGCTCCTGGGCGCTGGCATCGGCCACGCCGACACCAACGACGCCAAATTCCTGGCAGCGCTGAAGTCCGTCGGCATCACCGACCACATATCTCCCACGCACGCGATCGAGGCCGGTCATGCAGTTTGTCAGAAACTTGACAACGGCATGACGCCTACCCAGGTAGCGAATGACGTGCTGAACAGCAGTGTCATGCCCGCCTATCATTCCGGCTACTTCGTCGGCGCGAGCATCAAATTATATTGCCCGCAGTACACGCCTGAGGTGAGCGGCACCTGACGGCATACGTCGAGGGTCGAAAGACAATGGACGAACACAAGATTGCAGAGTCGACCAGCAGCGACGCTCTAGTGCACCTACGCGCACACCGCGTCCTGTTGGCTCACCGGATCAACGAAATCGCTCGCAAAATGGTCGATTTGAGAACCGAGCTGGAAACGCTCGACGAAGAGATGACGGCGAAGGTTCACCAGCTAGAGGAAGTAGATCGGGGTATCCGCGCGCTGGGTGTCGATAACCTCAGCGCGCGACACGCTGGCCGGTGGCAAGCCGGTGATGGACGGCAATGAGGACGTGCCCGCCGTCCCGCTGGTGACCACGCACGCGAACGGCTTCGTCGCCGCCGGGGTCGAGAAGTGCTGGTCACGGTTCGACAACTGCGGGGGTGAGATGCACGACGTTTTCGTCGTCACCAGCGAAGGCGGGGATGGCGAACACGTCGCGCGGACGGTGTACGCCGCCAGCGAAGACGACGCCCGCCAAACACACCCCGAAAACTCCGCCGACGACACCATCGTGGCGGTTCACCAATGAACCATCCCTGCTCGGAGAACACACCATGAAGAAAAACATCATTGGCGGCATCGCCGCCGCCGCAACCGCAACCGGCGCACTGTTGTTCGGTGCCGCACCGGCACAGGCCGACGACGGATTCATCATGTGTCCTTCGGGGCGTGATGGGGTAGCCACAGCAGTGACATCCTGCCCCTTCGCCGACGACGTGCGGTTTAGCTACTTCACCCAAGACGGCCAGGTCGTCACGGCGTATTCGCCGGTCACTGGCGAATACTATGAGATGCAGTGCGCCGGGGGCTTTTACGCGCATTTCATCACCGGCATGACGGTGCGGTCGGTGCGATGCGTGGGCGGTGACAACGCTGTCGTGGTGATCTGGTGAGGAATCGAGCCAGCCGACGCCCCTGCGAAGGCTCTGATCCGAACTGCGTCTATGTGCCGTATACGTGCAATTACGACGTCTTATGCGACGCAGCCGGAAACGTGATCCAAGGGCCCATGAGCGGTGTTCGGCTCGGCAACGGTCAGATCTGCGCAGGTAACGGATGTACCCAACGACAGGCATTCCGGCCGCTAACTCACATCAAAAACGGTTGTCGATCATCACAATTCAGGAGACACCATGCTGAGGAAGCTTCTTCTTGCAGTAGCGCTCGGCGTAGCTGCGCTCTGGCTAGCCGCCCCGGCCAGTGCACATCGGGGTGATTGCTACACAGATGTGAATGGGTACTGCAGTGCGGTTCGCTACCCCAAGGACTCGCCAGCCGATATGGCAGCCTGGGGCACCACACCAGACCAGCATTTCGCCTACTTGCTGACACATGACGACGACCCTGCTTACAACGTCGTGATCATGGACTTCGCGCTGCTGAAGGCGCAGGGATTGCGGGCATGCCAGCAGGAAACCAACGGTATGAGTAAGCTCAACGCCACCGACGCGCTGCAATCTGCGGGCGGGTACACGTTTGAGCAAGCCAACAGCATCACGTCTGCCGCCGACGTTGAATACTGCCCGTGGAACGGCCCCCGTGGAACCTCCCCCCCGCCGCCAGAGCAATGATTCGGACGATCTTTGCTGCAACAGCTATCGCGGCAGCTACCTTCGGCGCAGCCTCAACAGCCACTGCGGAACCGACGGCACCGACCCCGACTCCATCGCCCGGTCCAACTGCCCTGTGTAACGACAACACGTGGTCCAACAGTCAGCACAGAAGCGGCACCTGTTCGCACCACGGCGGTGTCAAGCAATGGTGTCCCTGCGGCTCCGGAACCGGCCAGATCGCGATTGGGCCATATCTGCAATGAAGGCAGCAACATTGATCGCCGGTGGCCTGATCGGCGCGGCCGCGCTGGGTGGTGCGGGCCTGGCCACGGCACACGCCGAGCCGGGCGTCATTGTGGCGCCTGACGGCAGCAGGTATTACGGCGACCAGGGCGACGGCAACGGCCTGGCCTACCTGGCCGAGCTGCGCGACGTGGGACTGACCGGCGGCACCCCCGTCGACGCTGCCGTAACGGCTAGAGGGGTCTGTATGCAGCGCGCCCAGGGCACCACCGCTTTGGCGCTGGTCGAGTCGTACAAGGCGTCCGGCGACACGCTCGACCAGGCCGTGGCGATCGTGGACCACGCCGAATGGCACTTCTGCCCGGACGCGATGTACACCTGGCCCGGCAATTGACATCCGGCGGGAATCCGCCCAGCCCGCACACGAAAGGGAAACCGACTTGAAGAAAATCGTCGTCGGCGGCCTGGCCGCCGTTGCCGCCGCCGGTCGGCGTGTCCGTGCTGTTCTGCGCGCTGTTCCTGATCGACCTGTTGTGAACGAGGCCAAATGACGTACACGCCGCTAGAACCGTTATCACAGCAGCCCGCGCAGCCACTCGAAGCGACATTCGCCGGATACACCGTTGTGCGGTGGCTCGGGTCCGGGGCTATGGGCGAGGTCTATCTCGCAAAGCACCCACGGTTGCCCCGCCAAGACGCGCTCAAGATTTTGCGCACCGATGTATCTGCCGACGAGGACTATCGCCAGCGATTCATCAGAGAGGCCGACCGGCGTTCTCGTGGACCGACAGCCGCCCGCGCAGGAACTCGACATCACGGACCCGCAGCGCGATGGCCTCGCCCCAGCGGATCCCGGTGTAGGCCAGCGTCAGCACCAGGGCCCGGTGCTCGCCTGCCGCGTCCGCCAGCCGGTCCACGTCGTCGGCGGACAGGTAGACGCGCCGTTTGCCCGTCTTGCGAGGCAGGTTCTCGATGCCCCGGCACGGGTTGGCCGCCAGCCGTCTGGCCTTCACCGCGTCGGCCAGGACCCCCGAGAGCAGACCGTGTGCCCGCAGGACCGTGGTCGCACCACAGCCGTCGCGGACCATCCCCGTGATCCACGCCTCCACGCCGAGCTGGTCGATGTCGGAGACGCTGGCCGCTGCCCAGCGTGGCGCAACATGAACGCGCCAGGCGGACTCCAGCATCCGGGAGTGCGAGGGGGCGGTGGCCTGCTGCTTGCGCGCCAGCCAGTCGGCGGCCAGCTCGCCCACCGTCACCCGGCCCAGCGACGGTGCGACATACTCGCCCTTGGCCTTCGCCACCTCCACCGTGGCGGCGAATAGCTCCGCCTCACGCTTGATGCGGAACCCGCGCTTGTCTGTCTGCCGACGGTCGGGAGTGCGATAGCGCACGCGGTACCGCTTGCCTGCGGCGGTCTGGTACGGGACAACCTGGGCCATGGCCAGACCATAGCGCGCAACCGTGACGGAATGTGGGCAAAATGTGGGCAAACCCGAAGCGGGGGCGGTCACAGTAACCCCGCAAAACCACTCTCACCTGCATAAACAGGAGGTCGGTCATTGTGCGGGCGGAGGGACTCGAACCCTCACGCTCTCTCGAGCACCGGCACCTAAAGCCGGCGCGTATTCCATTTCGCCACGCCCGCGCGCTTAGCGATCCTACCGCCCAAATCAGCGACGAATTGTCGGCTACGGCGCCTAACTTGGGGTACCGAAGGCATGATGCCCGCCCCTCGCGCGCGGGCGCCCGACGAACACCGCGTTGTACCGTCGTGGGGTGTCCACTACCCGTCGTCGCAGACCGGCGCTGATCGCCTTGGTGATCGTCGCGGCCTGCGGCTGCCTGGCCCTGGGCTGGTGGCAGTGGACGAGGTTTCAGTCGGCGTCGGGCACGTTCCAGAATCTCGGCTACGCGTTGCAATGGCCGTTGTTCGCCTGGTTCTGCGTCTACGCGTACCGCAAGTTCGTTCGTTATGAAGAGACGCCGCCGGAGCCGCACAACAGCAGCGCGATGACCGAGATACCTGCAGGGCTGCTCCCGGAGCGACCTACACCGGTACAGCAACCGCCTGACGATCCGACACTGCGCGAGTACAACGCCTACCTGACCGAGCTCGCCAAGAAAGACGCCGAAAAGCAGAACAGGACCACCGCATGACCACACCCGAGACACCCGAAGCGCAGCAGAGCGCGGTCCCCGTCGACAGGATCCGCACCGCGCTGCTCGGCTACCGAATCATGGCGTGGACGACGGGCATCTGGCTCATCGCGCTGTGCTACGAGATCGTCTCGCACCTCGCCTTCCACCACGAGATCCGGTGGATCGAAGTGGTGCACGGCTGGGTGTATTTCGTCTACGTGTTGGCCGCCTTCAATCTCGCGATCAAGGTTCGATGGCCGGTCGCCAAGACCATAGGTGTCCTGCTGGCGGGAACCATCCCGCTGCTGGGCATCATCGTCGAGCACTTCCAGACCAAGGACGTTAAAGCGCGCTTCGGGCTGTAGCGGCGTTGAGTCACATCCGCCACACGCGTCTCTCCGGGAGGCGGCACACTTTCTGTCCACCTCCCAGCGACAATGCGCGGAATGCTAGTCGCTCGGAGGCGGGCTAGTCGTCTATTCCCTCTCCGCCTAGCCCTCTGTGGCACATGTGGCCAACGCTCGAAGCGCCGGCACTAACAGGCCCAGCGCGCGACCGCGGTGCGATCTCGCGTCCTTCTCCGCCGGGCTCAGCTGCGCGACGGTGCGCTCACAGCCATCAGGAACAAAGACCGGGTCATAACCGAACCCGCCGTCGCCGCGCGGCTCGCGGGCAATGGTGCCCGGCCACTCCCCGCGCACGACGACCTCGTCCGACCCGGAGACCAGCGCGCAGGCCGATACGAACGCCGCGCCCCGCCGGTCGTCGGGCACATCATGCAACTGTGCCAGCAGCAGCGCGGTGTTGCCAGCATCGTCACCGTGGCTACCCGACCAGCGCGCCGACAGGACACCGGGCATGCCGTTGAGCGCGGCCACCTCCAAACCGGAATCGTCGGCGACACTCGGCAGACCCGTCGCGACGAACGCGTCACGCGCCTTGGCGAGCGCGTTGTCCTCGAAGCTCGCACCAGTTTCCGGCGCTTCGTCGAACGGCGCCACATCGTTCAGCGATACCAGCGTCAGCCCCGACAGCCCGGCGCCGTCCAGCACGCGGCGCAGTTCGGCCAGCTTCTTCTGGTTGCGGCTGGCGACCAGCAGATGTGTCACCAATTACTCCCAAACATCTTGTTTACGTAGGCACCGCTCTACCGTCCCAAGGCTAGGACAGCCGCACCGTCGGGTCGGGCTAGGTCATCTGTGCGTCAGACGAGGTAGCCAAACCCGCACTGGACTTCGCGTACGACTAACGTCCCCAAACGAGACGAAAATTCAGTGCCGACCTCCGCTATGGGCAGGAATGGATTTCGACGCAACGCCGAAGGTGTCGTCCATAATCCAGCCGCTACGTCCGTTTACAACAATCTTGAACCACCGCTCGGTGGTTCCCGCCCAAGGAGTGTTCTGTACATCCAAGGTCTCGTAGACCCCGGCCGGGATGTTAAGTATCTGTTGTCCGAAAGGCTCTGGCGTCTCTCGTAGTACAGCGAGTTGATTCGCGATCGTGATCGTGCACTTACCAGAGTCATGGGTGGGGTTCGTAGTCGTAACGGGGCCGACGCTTGCTTGGGGATTTTTTCGTGTCTGTGTGATGGTCTGACTTGTCGGCGATGGGGCGGCGGCCTTATCGCCGCCGAAGATTTTTTCCCACCACCACGGCACGGTGGCCCCGGATAGCAAGGCGACGACTACGCCCACGATGATCGGGCCGATTATGCCGGGGGAGGACTTTTCGGCTTGCATGGGAGCACCGTACTGTCATGATGGCCCCGAGACGCCGGAAAACGGCCAAGCCGAGGAAACCCTCGGCTTGGAGGTGATGCAAGGAACCGGCCGCAGCGGGTTGAACCCCGGGCGCGGCACCTCAAGTCCCGTGTGGCGCCGCTAATAATGGGTCAGATGACCCAGATCGACATCCAAAACCCGTACCGGATGACTCGGACGCATTGTCGCCCGGTCGTGATAGCGGGGGCGAGGGTATACCCCCTGGGGCAGCCCCCACTGTCCTGCTAACCAGCCGCATACCCTGCGGCCCTCGCCACGCCCCGATACCTCCCAGCAGGGCCGCCTCCGCGGGCCGATACCTCACCAAAACCAGTTCTGCTGCAGTTACTTCACTTGATGCGGCACGCCGGTGAGCAGCAGTTCCATGCTGCGCCGCGGCGCTTCGGACAACAACGGAGCGAGCACAGCTCGCTTCGGGAGCCGCACGTGCCTGCGGCCCTTCCGTACGGCCTCAACGACCTCGTCAGCGACCTTCTCGCGGGGTACCTGGACCATTAGCCGCGTGCGGTAGAAGCGCTCGAAAGACTTGGCCGTCGGCTCGTAATCCTCCGTTCCGGCCAGCATGTCGGTAGGGATTGGGCCGAGCTCAACGAGGGTGGTGCCGATCGGAAAGCCGCGGAGGTCGGCTCGCAGCCCCGCGGTGAAGTGCGAAAGCGCCGCCTTTGATGCGCAGTAGGCGACGAGGCCGGGCACGACGGAGCAGCCCGCGTTCGAGGAGATGTTCACAATGTGACCGCCGCCGCGCCGAAGCATCCGCGGGATGGCCTGCCGGCAAAGCTCGGCCGGCGCCAGGTAATTGACCTCGGTGACCCGGCGCAGGTCGTCATCAGGCGCGTCGGTGAAGGCGGCAGGGGTCCCGACCCCGGCGTTATTCACCAGTACGTCGACCGGCCCGGCTTCGTCCTCCACGTGACTGATGAGGATGGCGACCTGCTTCGGGTCCGAGAGGTCGGCGGGATGAGCGGTGCCACCTAGCTCGGCAGCGAGCGCCCGAATAGCGTCCTCGGTCCGAGCAACGAGTGCGACCGTGGCCCCGGCCCCGGCGAACGCACGGGCTAAAGACTCGCCGATGCCTCGTGACGCCCCAGTGATCAACACCCGCTTCCCGCGCAGCTCCATGGTCGGAGCGTACGCGCTGCCGCGATCACGACAGCGATCAGCGGTAGCAGTTTCATCATCCCCCGCTTTTTCGTTCGGATGGCCTCCCTAAGCCGGGTCAGCTTCCGAACGCCTTCGGCGATGGAGGACCCTCGGGCAGCACACCAGGGTAGGGCAGCGCCAACGCCTCGCGCTGTGCGGCAAACAACTTGTCACAGGCGCCCAACGCCATGTCGAGCAGCTTGTCCAATGTCGAACGCGGGAACGTCGCGCCCTCACCGGTCCCCTGAATCTCCACCAAGGTCCCGGTGTCGGTGGCGACGACGTTCATGTCTACCTCGGCGCGCGAGTCTTCCTCGTAGGGCAGATCCAGCCGAATCCTGCCGTCGACCACGCCGACGCTGACCGCCGCGATGGCACACGACAACGGCCTGGGATCCGAAAGCTTGCCCGCGGCCGACAAGTAGGTCACCGCGTCGGCCAAGGCCACATACGCGCCTGTGATGGCCGCGGTCCGAGTGCCGCCGTCGGCCTGTAACACGTCGCAGTCAACGGCGATCGTGTTCTCCCCCAGCGCCGCCAGGTCGATGCACGCGCGCAGCGACCGGCCGACCAGCCGGCTGATCTCCTGGGTCCGCCCGCTGACCCGGCCTCTGACCGACTCGCGGTCCGACCGGGTGTGGGTGGCCGACGGCAGCATCGCGTACTCCGCCGTGAGCCAACCCAGGCCGGACCCTTTGCGCCAACGCGGCACCCCTTCGGTGACGCTGGCGGTGCACATGACCTTGGTGTGACCGAACTCGATCAGCACCGAACCCGCCGGGTGTTCGGTGAACCCGCGAGTGATGACCACGGGGCGAAGCTCGTCGTCAAGGCGACCGTCATCTCGTTTGGACACGACGCCAACCCTAGACGTTCAGGGGCGCCCGATATCGAACGTCTCGCCGCACACCACCGCGTGCACGGGACCATCGAACTCGGCCTTGGCCTCACTGATGACGTCCTCACGCGAGGTCCATGGTGGGATATGCGTCAGCAGCAGCTCACCAACACCTGCCTGCGCCGCGGTTCTCCCGGCTTCTGTGCCCGACAGATGCAAGTCGGGCGGACGGTCCGGCGCGTGCGTCCAGGAGGCCTCGCAGAGGAAGACGTCAGCGCCACGAGCCAGCTCGACAAGCTGGTCGCAGGTGCCGGTGTCACCGCTGTAGACCAGCGACGCACCGCCGGGGTCGGTGATGCGCAAGCCGTACGACTCGGTTGGGTGAGCCACCACCCGCGGCATCACCGTGAGCGCGCCCAAAGTCACCGGCTCGCCGTCGACCCAGTGGTGAATATCGAAGATGTCCGAGCAATCGTCGATCTCCCCGCCGTACGGCGACGACGCCGCCCCCAGTCGCGACCAGGTATCGCTCGGCCCGTACAACAACGCCTTGCCGACCGGGCGCGACGGGTGATAGCGACGCCAGACGTACAGGCCAGGCATATCCAGGCAGTGGTCCGCGTGCAGGTGAGACAACAGCACGTGCACCGAGGCGGGGTCCGCGTGCCGTTGGAGTGCGCCCAGCACTCCCCCACCGAAGTCCATGACCAACGGCGGAGTGTCCGGTGCCCGGAGCAGATAACCCGACGCAGGCGAATCCGGACCCACAACACTGCCCGAGCAGCCGAGCACGGTAATTCGCACGGTCACTACTGTGCCATGCCCGCTAGCGCAATGAGGAAAACATTGCAGCATTCGGTGATGAGAATCTCTGCGCGCACCTAATAGACACGAGAGTGACGCTGAACGGGTTGAACCCCGGTCACTGCCGGACCCAGGAATCGCGCCGCCAATTTGGTGAACTCCTCGGGGTCGCCGGTAGCTTCGAACACCCGGGTCGCGGTCGGCGCGTCATGCGGACGCAGCAGGTCCCTCTCGGTTAGCACCCGCAACACTTCCTTCGCGGTCTCCTCGGCGCTGGAGACCAGCGTGACGTTGTCGCCCATCGCCAGTTGAATCAGTCCGGACAACAGTGGGTAGTGCGTGCATCCCAGAACCAGCGTGTCGACCTCGGCGCGCTGCAGCGGCTCCAGATAGCCCTCAGCCAGTCCGAGCACCTGCCGACCGCTGGTCACACCGCGCTCGACGAAGTCAACGAAGCGTGGGCACGCCACCGCGGTGATCTCGGTGTCACGGGCGGCGGCGAACGCGTCTTGGTAGGCGTGCGAGGTGATGGTGGCCCGCGTGCCGACAACACCGATGCGCCCATTTCGCGTAGTGGCGACCGCACGTCGCACCGCCGGCAGGATCACCTCGACGACGGGCACGTCGTAACGCTCGCGAGCGTCGCGCAGACACGCCGCAGACGCCGAGTTGCATGCGATCACCAGCACCTTGACGCCGCGGTTGACCAGGTCGTCACCGATGGCCAGCGCATGCGCACGGATCTCCGGGATGGTCAGCGGACCGTAGGGGCCATTGCCGGTGTCGCCCACGTAGACGATGTCCTCGTCGGGCAGTTGGTCGATGATCGCGCGGGCAACCGTGAGTCCCCCGACGCCGGAGTCGAAGACCCCGACGGGCGCCAATGGGGAGCTCATGTCGTAAGGCGCGGCGAACGTGTGCCGGCTTTTTTCAGTGCGCGGGCCTTGCGCTCCGGGGCGGACAACATGTACGCGGCCACGACGCCGGCGACCCCACCACACAGATGACCCTGCCAGGACACGCCACCGCACTGGCCGAGCACCGGCATGGCGCCCAGCAGGACACCGCCGTAGATGAACAACACGACCAGCCCGATGATGATGTCCCAGATCCTGCGGACAAACAGCCCGAACACCAGCAGGAAGGCCAGGTAGCCGAAGATCAGGCCGGAGGCCCCGATGTGGTCGGTCGGGCCGCAGCTGCTGCCCACGTTGCCGATCAACCAGGTGCCGAACCCGCCCAGTATCCAGATGATCACGGTGGCCCAGACGAAGCGAGAGAGTCCGGCCAGCGTCACCAGAAATCCCAGCACCAGAAGCGGGATGGTATTGGCCGCCAGGTGCTGCCAGTTGGCGTGCAGAACCGGTGCGAAGACGATCCCCCACAGGCCGTCGGTTGTCTGCGGCCTGATGCCGTTGACGTCCAGGGAATGGTGGCTCAGCTGGTCGATCAGCTCGACCACGTAGAGCAGCGCCACGAAGGTGAGGATCGTGGCCCCGCCCACCATCCAGCGGGGCCGTTTTTTCGGCTGTGTGGCCGGTGTGCGCGGATTTCCGGCTCGCCCGGTTATGCCCATAGCTGACCTTCCAGAGCGTTCTCGGCATCTTCCAGGCTACCGGTGTAGGCGCCGGTGGACAGATACTTCCAGCCGGCGTCGGCGACCACGAACGCGATGTCGGCGCGCTCTGAAGCCTGGCGCGCTTTCGCTCCGACTCCCAAGGCGGCATGCAGCACGGCACCGGTTGAAATGCCCGCGAAGATGCCTTCGGAGTCCACCAGCTCGCGGGTGCGGCGCACCGCGTCGGCGGCGCCGACCGAATACCGAGTGGTCAGCACGTCTGGGTCATACAGTTCGGGCACGAATCCTTCGTCGAGGTTGCGCAGCGCATAAACCCCCTCGCCGTAGCGGGGTTCGGCGGCCACGATCTTGATGCTCCGAACATGCTCGCGCAGAAACCGGCCGGTGCCCATCAGGGTGCCCGTGGTGCCCAGGCCGGCGACGAAGTGGGTGATCTCGGGCAGGTCCGCGAGCAGCTCGGGGCCGGTGCCGCGGTAGTGCGAGTCGGTGTTGGCCGGGTTGCCGTACTGATAGAGCATCACCCAGGACGGGTTGGCCGTGGCCAGCTCCTTGGCCCTGGCCACCGCGGTGTTGGACCCGCCTTCGGCCGGCGAGAAGATGATCTGCGCGCCGTAGAGCTCTAGCAACTGACGCCGTTCCACCGAGGTGTTCTCGGGCATCACGCAGATCAGCCGGTAACCCTTCAACAGGGCCGCCATCGCCAGCGAGATGCCGGTGTTACCGCTGGTGGGCTCGAGGATCGTCGCGCCAGGCGTCAACCGCCCGTCCTGCTCGGCCTGCTCGATCATCCGCAGCGCCGGCCGGTCCTTGATCGACCCGGTCGGGTTGCGGTCCTCCAGCTTGGCCCACAGCCGCACGTGCGGACGGTCCGGCCCGCCATCCCAGCGCGGCGAGAGTCGCTGCAGGCCAACGAGCGGCGTGTCGCCCAGGGCCTGCAACAGCGAGTCGTATCGCGTCATGCGCTCCGCTTACCCGCCCGCCACCGCGGGCAGGATGGTGACCGAGTCACCGTCGGCGATCGCGGTGTCCAGGCCGCCGGAGAACCGCACGTCCTCGTCGTTGACGTAGATGTTGACGAAGCGGTGCAGATTGCCGTTATCGATCAGGCGCTCGGAGATACCGGAGTAGTTGGCCTCCAGATCGTTGAGTATGGCGCCCAGCGTGTCACCACTCGCGGAGACGCGCTTCTCGCCGCCGGTGTGGGGTCGCAGGATGGTCGGGATCGACACAGTGACGTTCATGCGGGCCTTCCTGTTCAGTACTGCTCGACGATATTGACGGGTTCTTCGGTGACGGCGCCGTCGACGATGCGGTAGCTGCGCAGCTCGTGCCGCTCCGGGTCGCGGGTGGACACCAGCACGTAGTGCGCGTCCGGTTCGGCGGCCAGGTTCACGTCGGTGCGGCTGGGATACGCCTCGGTCGCGGTGTGCGAGTGATAGATGACCACAGGTGCTTCATCGGCATCCTCCAGCGCTCGCCACACCCTGTACTGCTCACCAGAGTCGAACCGGTAAAACGTCGGCGACCGCTCCGCGTTGACCATCGGGATGTGCCGCTCGGGACGGTCCGAGCCCTCCGGCCCGGCCAGCACCCCGCACGCTTCGTCGGGGTGGTCGCGCCGCGCGTGGCCGACCATCGCCTCCACCAGGTCGGCACGAATCACCAGCACGTCAAGACTTGCCCTTCCGGAATGCTCCCGGCAACGTGCCGCGGTAGGTCGGTATTCCGGCGACCGGCTCGGCGGCCAGCACACCGGCCAGCACCGCGCGAGCCAGGCAGTCCGCCGCGGCGGCGCCGACCGAGGTGACCAGCCCCGTCTCCGGAGACAGCGCGGCGGGCGTGTCGGCGCCGGGGGGCACCTCGACCGCCCCGGTGGCCAGCGCGAACACAGTATCGCCGTCCAGCGGCGTGTGCGCGGGCCGGATGGTTCGGGCCAGCCCATCGTGGGCGGCGATCGCGACCCGCCGGCAGCCCGCTTTGCTCAGGGCGCCGTCCGTAGCCACCACCGCGATCGTGGTGTTCAGCGCGCTCAACGGCGACGGCAGCTGCGCGAGCACGTTGATCTCCTCGGCCGGCGGTGAGGTCAGCCCGAACTCTTCAATCAGGTCCGCCATCCACGGCAGGCCGGTGGTCGTGTCGACGACGTTGCCCGCAGAGTTCACGGCGACGACCGCGCCGACGGTCACGCCCGACGACAGTGTCGTCGACGCCGTGCCGAGACCGCCTTTGAGCACGCCGGCACGCGCCCCCACCCCGGCGCCGACCGTGCCGACGGCCAGAGCGCCGGCTTGAGCCTCGGAGGCCGCGCGGGCGGCCTGGTACCCGAATTCAGGCGTCGGCCGGCAGTCCCAGCCGCCGACGGGCAGGTCGAAAATCACCGCTGCCGGCACGATGGGCACCACGCCGCCGCCCATCAACACGCCGCGCTCGTCTTCCTCCAGCCAGCGCATCACGCCGTCGGCAGCTGCCAAACCGTAGGCGCTGCCACCGGCGAGCAGCACAGCATCGACGAAACGCACGCTGTTGGCCGGGTCCAGCAGATCGGTCTCCCGGGTGCCGGGCGCGCCGCCGCGGCAATCGACGGCGCCGACGGTCCCGGGTGGTGTCAGCACGACAGTGACGCCGCACGCCCAACCGGCACCGAGGGACACATCGGGATCCAGCCTGTGGTAGTGGCCGACGCGGATACCCCCGACGTCGGTAACGGAGTTCATCCGACCGTCATCAAGATCATCGGGACCCCATCAGCACCAGAACCAGGTATTCCTGCAACACGGTCAGCCACTGGTAGACGTCGAAGTGCGCGCTCAGCGGATGATCGGCCGGCAGTCGATCCGGGCCCTCCGGGCCTTCTGGGCGTATGTCGAGCATGACGCCCAGCGTCAGCCGGATGTCGTTGACCGCCGCGATCCAGGCGTTCGCGCCTTCCTCGGTCAGCTCGAAACGGCCGCCGTTTTCCGGAAGAGTGTTCAACAACTGCTGTGCGGCAACACGTTTGGCGTCGATGATCTCCGGCTCGTGCAGAATGCGCAGCGCAGCGTTGAGCCGATCGGAGGCATCGGGGTCCAATGGGTTGTCCTCATCGTCCGGCTTGTGAAAATCGGGCAGCAGCCGGCGCAGTGCCGGGTCCCCAGGCGGTTGCGTATTCCCGGTCCTTATCCCGGTGATCTCCTCGAGTTCGTCTGACGGCAAGGAGGATTCGCGCTCGTCGAGCAGGCCGATCATCGAGCTGACCAGGTTCTTGAGCAGGGCCGCCTCGTGCGCGGCCAAGGCAGAACGAAAACGGGGACCGTCGGCGGTCTCGACCCGCTTCCATTTGCGCACAGAGGATCCTGGATGCCCTCTGATCTCACCGGTCCTGCTGCAATGTCGCCCACAAACCGGCGGCATGCAGCTTGGACACGTCGACCTCCATGGACTCCCGGCTACCTGCCGACACAACCGCCTTGCCATCGTTGTGCACCTGCAGCATCAGCTTGGTGGCATGCGGCTCGCTGTAGCCGAACAACTTCTGGAACACGTACGTCACGTAGGTCATCAGGTTGACCGGGTCGTCCCACACGATGGTCACCCAGGGACTGGCCGTGACGTCTACCGAATCTGCCTCGAGTTGCCCGGTAGTGCCCGGCTTGGTGGGCGCTGACGCAACAACCATGTCCTACACGATACCGAGCCAACGTTGCCAGCCGATACCGTTGCGGGATGAATGACGCGGTCTTGACGGGGCTGCTCACCGACAAGTACGAGTTGACCATGCTGGCGGCCGCGCTGCGCGACGGCACCGCTGATCGCCGCACCACATTCGAATTGTTCGCGCGCCGGCTTCCAGAGGGGCGCCGGTACGGCGTCGTCGCCGGAACCGGCCGGCTGCTGGAAGCCCTGCCGCGATTCAGGTTCGACGACGAGGCCTGCCAGTTGCTGGCGCAATTCCTCGACGCCGACACGTTGCGTTATCTGCGCGATTTCCGGTTCGGCGGCGATATCGACGGCTACGCCGAGGGCGAGCTGTACTTCCCAGGGTCCCCCGTCCTGTCGGTACGCGGCAGCTTCGCCGAATGTGTCGTGCTCGAAACGCTGGCGCTGTCGATTTTCAACCACGACACCGCGATCGCCTCCGCGGCGGCACGCATGATCAGTGCCGCCGGGGAACGCCCGCTGATCGAGATGGGATCGCGACGGACCCACGAGCGCGCCGCGGTCGCATGCGCCAGGGCGGCCTATATCGCCGGCTTCGCCGCAACGTCGAACCTGGAGGCCCAGCGCCGATACGGAATACCCACCGAGGGCACCGCCGCGCACGCGTTCACGATGCTGCACACTCGCGAGGACGGTCCCCCCGAAATAGGTGAGCTCGCCGCGTTTCGCGCCCAGGTCGATGCGCTGGGCACCAATACCACGCTGCTGGTGGACACCTACGACGTGACGACCGGCGTGGCCAATGCCGTGGCGGCCGCCGGCGCCACGCTGGGCGCGGTGCGCATCGACTCCGGCGAGCTGGGAGTGCTCACCCGCCAGGTACGCGAGCAGCTCAACCAGCTGGGCGCTATCCAGACCCGCATCGTGGTGTCCGGCGATCTTGACGAGTTCTCCATCGCCGCCCTGCGCGCCGAGCCGGTGGACAGCTACGGCGTCGGCACGTCGCTGGTCACCGGCTCGGGTGCCCCGGCCGCGGGGATGGTCTACAAACTGGTCGAAGTGGACGGCATGCCGGTGCAGAAGCGCAGCAGCCACAAGGAATCCCACGGCGGCCACAAAGAGGCGCTGCGGTTGTCTCGACCGACTGGGACGATCACCGAGGAGGTTGTATATCCGGCGGGCCGGCCGCCCGCCACCAACGAACCGTGCCGGGAGTTGACCATCCCACTGGTGCGCGACGGGCAGGTGGTGGTGGAGACGGGTCATGCCGCCCTGGCCGCAGCGCGGCAGCTGGTGGCGTCCGGACTGCACAGCTTGCCGTGGGAAGGGCTGAAACTGGCGCACGGCGACCCGGCGATCCCGACGACGCACATCTCACCGATCTCTCCGGGGGGATAGCCACGCCAGACGTATCCGCATCCGTGCCCGAGCTGCTGGCCATCGCGGTGGCCGCGCTCGGTGGCAGCGAACGCAGCGGCCAGCAGGAGATGGCCAACGCCGTAGCGCAGGCCTTCGAAACCGGCGAGCACCTCGTCGTGCAGGCCGGCACCGGTACCGGCAAGTCGCTGGCGTATCTGGTTCCCGCGATAGTCCGCGCAGTCAACGGGGATGGGCCGGTCGTGGTGTCGACGGCGACCATCGCATTGCAACGTCAACTCGTCGATCGTGATCTGCCCCGGCTGGCCGACTCGCTCACCGATGCGCTGCCGCACCGGCCGCAGTTCGCATTGCTCAAAGGGCGACGAAACTACTTGTGCCTGAACAAGATCCATAACGGCGGCGCGACCGGTGAGCCAGACGGACAGGACGAACGGCCGCAGGAAGAACTCTTCGACCCGATGGCGGTCACCGCGTTGGGGCGCGACGTGCAACGCCTCACCGCCTGGGCGTCGACGACCGATACGGGTGACCGGGATGACCTCAAGCCCGGTGTAGGAGACCGATCCTGGTCCCGGGTCAGCGTGTCCGCGCGGGAATGCCTCGGCGTGGCCCGCTGTCCGTTCGGCGCCGAGTGCTTTTCCGAACGGGCGCGCGGCCGGGCCGGCGCCGCCGATATCGTCGTCACCAACCACGCACTGCTGGCCATCGATGCCGTGGCCGGATCGGCGGTGCTGCCCGAGCACTCGCTGCTGGTGGTCGACGAAGCGCACGAGCTGGTGGACCGGGTGACATCGGTGGCCACCGCCGAGCTGACGTCGGCCGCGCTCGGTGTCGCCTCACGGCGGATCACCCGACTGGTCGATCCGGAACTGACCGAGCGGCTGGAAGCGACGTCGGCCACCCTCGCGTCGGCGATCCATGACGCCGGGAAGGCTAGGCCGGGCCGCATCGATCACCTCGACCAAGAGCTGGCGACCTACCTCACGGCGTTGCGTGACGCGGCCGGCGCGGCACGATCGGCGATCGACAGCACGAGTGATGCCAAGGCGGCGGCGGCCCGCGCCGAAGCGGCCGCTGCCCTCAGTGAAATATCCGATACCGCGTCGCGGATCCTGGCGTCGTTCACCCCCGCCATCCCCGACCGCACCGATGTGGTCTGGGTGGACGAGGACGACACGCGCGCGGTGCTGCGGGTGGCCCCGCTGGCGGTTGCCGACCTGCTGCGCAAACAGGTGTTCTCCCGTTCGACGACGGTGTTGACGTCGGCGACGCTGACGATCGGAGGGACCTTCGACGCGATGGCCGCGGCGTGGGGGCTGACCGGACCGGAAACCGCGGAGTACCCGAAGTGGCGTGGCCTGGACGTCGGATCGCCCTTTCACCACGCCAAGGCGGGAATCCTCTACGTCGCCGCCCATCTTCCGCCGCCCGGACGAGACGGCACCGGCTCGGCCGAGCAGCTGAGCGAAATCGCCGACCTGATCACCGCCGCCGGCGGGCGCACCCTGGGGCTGTTCTCGTCGATGCGGGCCGCTCGGGCCGCGGCCGAGGCCATGCGCGAACGGCTGTCCACGCCGGTGCTGTGTCAAGGCGACGACAGCACCTCCGCGCTGGTCGAGCAGTTCACCGCCGACGCGGCGACCTCGCTGTTCGGCACGCTGTCCCTGTGGCAGGGCGTCGACGTGCCCGGCCCGTCGCTGTCGTTGGTGCTGATCGACCGCATCCCGTTCCCGCGGCCGGACGACCCACTGCTGAGCGCCCGCCAGCGCGCGGTCGCCGCACGCGGCGGCAACGGTTTCATGGCCGTCGCCGCCAGCCATGCCGCGCTGCTGCTCGCGCAGGGTTCGGGCCGGCTGTTGCGCCGCGTCACCGACCGGGGCGTGGTTGCCGTCCTCGACTCACGGATGGTCACCGCGCGCTACGGCAGCTATCTGCGAGCCTCGCTACCGCCGTTCTGGCAGACCACCAATGCCGCGCAGGTCCGCGGAGCGCTGGAACGATTGCGCAGCGCGCCCGAGGGACGGTCGGCCTGACGCTATCCGGCCAGGGTGACCAGACCGAGCTCGTTGCTGGCGGCAAGCATCGGATGACGGGGCAGCACACGCACCGTGTATCCGACCGCGCCGGCCAGCGGCAGCGGCGTTGTCGTCGAGAAGATCTCGTTGTTGCCGCCCTCGGCGGTACCGGTGTGTGACATCTCGACGGTGATCGGATCCAGCAGGATGTCGCTGGCATCGACCCTGCCCACCACCGCCTGAACCGCCACCTCGTCGGGCCCCAACCCGGCCAGGTGCACGGTCGCGGTCAGGGTCAGCTTCGACCCCAGAACCGGAGTGTCCGGCAGGCCGGTGCTGTCGACGTCGGTGATGTTGATCTTCGGCCACGCTTCTTCGGCACGCCGACGGTAGGCAGCCAGCTCGCGGGCCCCGCTGAACTCACCCGCACCTTTTCCGGCGCCATCCGGCGCCGCAACGGTCTCACGCAGCGATTGCGCCGCCGGCACGTAGTACTGCTCGACATAGTCGCGCACCATGCGAGACGCCAGCACTTTCGGCCCGAGCGTCTGCAAGGTGTGGCGCACCATCTCGATCCACCGCGGCGGCAACCCGCGGTTGTCACGTTCGTAGAACTTCGGCACCACCGCGTGTTCCAGGAGGTCATACAGCGCGCTGGACTCCAGGTCGTCGCGACGGGCCTCGTCCGTCAACCCGTCGGCAGACGGTATCTCCCATCCGTTTTCCCCGTCGTACCACTCGTCCCACCAGCCGTCGCGAATGGACAGATTCAACCCGCCGTTGAGCGCGCTCTTCATTCCTGAGGTGCCGCACGCCTCCAGGGGCCGCAGCGGGTTGTTCAGCCAGACGTCGCAGCCCCAATACAAAACTCGGGCCATCGACATGTCGTAATTGGGCAGGAAGGCGATGCGGTGACGCACCTGCGGCCGGTCGGCGAAGCGCACCACCTGCTGGATAAGCGCCTTGCCGCCGTCGTCCGCCGGGTGGGATTTCCCGGCGACGATCAGCTGGATCGGACGGTGTTCGTCGAGCAGCAGCCGTTCCAGGCGCCCCGGATCGCGCAGCATCAGTGTTAGCCGCTTGTAGGTTGGTACCCGCCGAGCGAACCCGATGGTAAGCACATTTGGATCGAATGCCGTCGCGATCCAGCCAAGTTCGGCATCGGACGCACCGCGTTCCAACCACGATTGGCGCAGCCGCATCCGGACGTCCTCGACCAGCAGCGCTCGCAGCTGCGAGCGAATCCACCACAAATGCCCGGGATCGACCTGCTGCAGTCGCAGCCAGACGCCGGGGTCACTGAAGGAGGAGTCCGAGCCGGCCAGTTCGCGCCCCAGCTGCAACCACTGCGGCGCCGCCCAGGTGCGCGCGTGAACGCCGTTGGTGATCGACCCGATCGGCACCTCGTTGCGGTCGAAGCCGCGCCAGAGGCCGTTGAACATGGCCCGGCTCACCCTGCCGTGCAGCAGCGAGACGCCGTTCGCCCGTTGCGCCAGCCGCAGGCCCATGTGGGCCATGTTGAACTTGGTCGGATCCTCCTCGGCGCCGAGCGCGACGATCCGCGCCGTCGGCACGCCCGGCAGCAGCGCCGAGGCGTCGTTGCGGCCCCCGTCGGCCGTACCCTGCGGCTTGCCGTCAAGATGGTCATCGAAGTAGCGCTGAACCATGTCGACAGGGAACCGGTCGATACCGGCGGGCACCGGGGTGTGGGTGGTGAACAAGGTGCTGGACCGCACGACCGTCAACGCGGTGTCGAAGTCCAATCCCGCTCCGGTGATCAGCTCCCGGATGCGCTCGGCTCCGAGGAACCCGGCGTGGCCCTCGTTCATGTGGAACACCTCGGGCGCGGGCAGGTTTTCGATGGCGGTAAACGCGCGGATCGCCCGTACCCCGCCGACACCGGCCAGAATCTCTTGCCTGATGCGATGTTCCTGGTCGCCGCCGTACAGACGGTCGGTGACGCTGCGCAGGTCGTGCTCGTTCTCCGGAACGTCGGAATCCAGCAAGAGCAGCGGGACACGACCCACTTGCGCGACCCAGACCCGGGCCCGCAACTGCGCGGAGTCGGGCAGGGTCAGCTCCACCAGCACCGGATCACCGTCGCTGGCCGTGAGCAGCCGCAACGGCAGCCCCTGCGGATCCAGCGACGGGTAGGTCTCGTTTTGCCACCCGTCCGCGGTCAGCGACTGCCGGAAGTACCCGGAGCGGTAGTAGAGGCCGACCGCGATCAGCGGCACGCCCAGATCCGAGGCGGACTTGAGGTGGTCGCCGGCGAGGATCCCGAGGCCGCCCGAGTAGTTGGGCAACACCTCGGCAACGCCGAACTCCATCGAGAAGTACGCAACGGCCGTCGGCATCTCGACGCCGGCCTGCTGCTGCTGATACCACAGCGGCCGGCTCAGGTAATCGTTCAAGTCGGCGGCCAGCCAATCGAGCCGGCCCAGGAACCCTTCGTCGAGTGCCAACTGGTCGAGCCTTGACGGGTTCACCACTCCCAACAGCGCCACCGGGTCATTGGCACAGTACGCCCACAGCGCCGGGTCGATGCTCGCAAACAGATCCTGCGTCGGTTTGTCCCAGGACCACCGCAGGTTGGTCGACAGCTGGTCCAGCGCGGCGAGCCGCTCGGGTAGGTGGGCACGGACGGTAAAGCGACGGAGGGCTTTCACGCATCACTACCTTACTGAGGATTGCCGTGCGTGCAGAGCGACCGAGTGAGCGTTTACCTACGTTTACCTCGAGGTGTGTGGCCGGACACTAGGGTGGGTATCGGGTACTTACTGGGGCCGCGAAGGTGCTTCCCCATTGGAGGGGGAAAGTTCCCCAGGAGAGGAAGTTTCCGACGACAGGCATTCCGCGACGAAGCACACCGCGGTCTGGCCGCACACAATCGGAACGGAGCTGTGGTGCCCGGTCGTGTCGAGATCGATAACGTCCAGCCCGTCGTTTCATGCGGCGCATATCCCGCCAAAGCAGTGGTCGGTGAAATGGTCCCGGTCAGCGCTGCGGTATGGCGAGAGGGCCACGAACGCGTCGCAGCGACTCTGGTCGTGCGCTACCTCGGGCCGCGCTATCCGCAGATAACCGAAACGCGCCGGATCAAGGCGGTCCAGGCCCCCGAAAGGCTGGCATCGGTGCCCGAGGCCAGGGTCGCCGAACGGGTTAAGCCGCTACTGCTTCCCATGACCATGGGCGAAGAACCGTACGTGTTCCACGGCCATTTCACGCCCGACCGGGTCGGGCTATGGACCTTCCGGGTCGACGGATGGGGTGACCCGATCCACACCTGGCGGCATGGGCTGATCGCCAAGTTGGACGCCGGCCAGGGCGAAACGGAACTGTCCAACGATCTCTTGGTCGGCGCCGCATTGTTCGAGCGCGCCGCGACCGGCGTGCCGCGCGCAGCTCGCGATCCGCTACTGGCGGCCGCCGCGGCATTGCGGACCCCCGGAGACCCCGTGACGCGTACCGCGCTGGCACTGGCCCCCGAACTCGATGCACTTCTGACCGAGTATCCGTTGCGGGACATCGTCACCCGGGGCGAGCAGTTCGGGGTATGGGTAGATCGGCCGTTGGCGCGGTTCGGTGCGTGGTACGAGATGTTTCCGCGCTCGACCGGTGGGTGGGACGCCGACGGCAAGCCGGTGCACGGGACCTTCGCCACGGCGGCCGCAGATCTTCCGCGCATCGCCGCGATGGGGTTCGACGTCGTGTACCTGCCCCCGATCCATCCGATCGGCAAAATTCACCGTAAGGGCCGCAACAACTCTCCCACCGCCGCTCCCGGAGATGTGGGATCTCCCTGGGCCATTGGCAGCGATGAGGGCGGCCACGATGCTATTCATCCGCACCTGGGCACCATCGACGACTTCGACGAGTTCGTCGCCGCGGCGCGCGACCTGGGTATGGAGGTCGCCCTGGACCTGGCGCTGCAATGCGCGCCGGATCATCCGTGGGCCCGCGAACACCGGCGGTGGTTCATCGAACTGCCGGACGGCACCATCGCCTACGCGGAGAACCCGCCGAAGAAATACCAGGACATCTATCCGCTCAACTTCGACAATGATCCCGCGGGTCTCTATGACGAGGTGCTGCGCGTGGTCCGGCACTGGATCGACCACGGCGTGAAGTTCTTTCGGGTCGACAATCCGCATACCAAGCCGCCGGACTTCTGGGCCTGGCTGATCGGTCAGGTCAAGGACACGGACCCTGACGTGCTCTTTCTATCGGAGGCATTTACGCCGCCCGCTCGCCAGTACGGGCTGGCCAAGCTTGGCTTCACGCAGTCCTACAGCTATTTCACCTGGCGCACCGCAAAGTGGGAGCTCACCGAATTCGGTGTCGACATCGCCAAACTCGCCGACTACCGCCGGCCGAACCTGTTCGTCAATACCCCCGATATCCTGCACGCCGTCCTACAGCACAACGGCCCGGGCATGTTTGCCATCCGGGCAGCGCTCGCGGCTACCATGAGCCCGGCGTGGGGTGTGTACTCCGGTTACGAGCTGTTCGAGCATCGCGCGGTGCGGGAGGGCAGCGAGGAATACCTCGATTCGGAGAAGTACGAATTGCGTCCCCGCGACTATGCGGGCGCCCTTGCCGCCGGCAAATCACTGGAGCCGTTCCTCAAGCAGCTCAACGTGATTCGCCGGCTGCATCCCGCACTGCAGCAGTTGCGCACGATTCACTTCCACCACATCGACAATGAAGCGTTGTTGGCTTACAGCAAGTTCGACCCGGCAACCGGCGACTGCGTTTTGGTGGTGGTGACGCTCAACGCGTTCGGGCCCGAGGAAGCGACGCTGTGGTTAGACATGGCCGCATTGGGTATGGAGCCATACGAGCGTTTTTGGGTGCGGGATGAGATGACCGGCGCGGAATACCAATGGGGGCAAGCGAATTACATCCGCATTGACCCAGGGCAAGCAGTCACCCACATCATCAACATGCCCCTCGTTCCGCAGGAATCACGAATCAAACTGCTGCGCAGGAGGTGAGGGCAGTGAGACGAACGAGTAGCCGAACCGACCAACTCGCCGGGAGACACCTGGCGCCCGACCCTGCCGACTTGGCGCGCCTGGCGGCCGGCGCGCACCACAACCCGCACGGCATCCTGGGCGCCCATGAGTACGGCGACCACACCGTGATACGGGCGTTCCGGCCGCACGCAGGCGAAGTCGTCGCGCTCGTCGGCGAAGAGCGGTTCCCGATGCAGCACATCGAATCCGGTCTGTTCGCCGTGGCGTTGCCGTTCGCAGGCCTGATCGATTACCGATTGCAGGTGAGCTACCAGGATTCCGACCCGTACACCGTGGCCGACGCCTACCGCTTCCTGCCCACACTGGGCGAAGTCGATCTCCATCTGTTTGCCGAGGGTCGCCACGAACGCCTATGGGAAGTCCTTGGCGCCCATCGCCGCTCGTTCACCACGGCCGACGGCGTGGTAAACGGGGTGTCGTTCGCCGTCTGGGCGCCCAACGCCAAAGGCGTCAACTTGATCGGCGAGTTCAACGGCTGGACCGGCAGCGACGCCCCGATGCGGGTGCTGGGCTCCTCGGGAGTATGGGAATTGTTCTGGCCCGGGTTCCCCGCAGACGGTCTGTACAAGTTCCGGGTGCACGGCGCCGACGGCGTCGTCACCGAACGGGCCGACCCGTTCGCCTTCGCCACCGAGGTGCCGCCGCACACGGCGTCGAGGGTCACGACGAGTAATTACACCTGGGGCGACGACGCCTGGATGACGCGGCGCGCGCAGCAAAACCCGGTATTCGAGCCGATGAGCACCTACGAAGTCCATCTCGGATCGTGGCGCCCAGGACTCAGCTATCGCCAGCTTGCCCGCGAGCTGACGGATTATGTTGTGGAGCAGCAGTTTACCCACGTGGAGCTGCTGCCTGTAGCCGAGCATCCGTTCGCCGGATCGTGGGGATATCAGGTCACCTCGTACTATGCACCGACGTCGCGATTCGGCACGCCCGATGACTTCCGGGCGCTTGTCGATGCCCTGCACCGGGCCGGCATCGGTGTCATCGTGGACTGGGTACCGGCACACTTTCCGAAGGACTCCTGGGCGCTGGGACGGTTTGACGGCACGCCGCTTTACGAGCATTCCGATCCGAAGCGCGGTGAGCAATTGGACTGGGGCACTTACGTGTTCGACTTCGGTCGCCCGGAGGTGCGTAACTTCCTGGTGGCTAACGCGTTGTACTGGCTCGAAGAGTTCCACATCGACGGATTGCGGGTGGACGCCGTGGCGTCGATGCTGTACCTGGATTACTCGCGTCCCGAGGGCGGCTGGACCCCGAACGTCTACGGTGGGCGGGAGAACCTGGAAGCGGTGCAGTTCCTGCAGGAGATGAACGCCACCGCACACAGAGCCGCGCCGGGCATCGTCACCATCGCAGAGGAATCGACGTCATGGCCCGGGGTGACGCGGCCGACGAATCTTGGCGGCCTGGGTTTTTCGATGAAGTGGAACATGGGCTGGATGCACGACACGCTCGACTATTTCAGCCGCGATCCGATCTACCGCAGCTTCCACCACCACGAGATGACGTTCTCAATGCTGTACGCATTCAGCGAGAATTTCGTGCTGCCGCTCAGCCACGACGAGGTGGTCCACGGCAAGGGCACACTGTGGGGGCGGATGCCGGGCAACAATCATGTCAAGGCCGCCGGCCTGCGCACCCTGCTGGCCTACCAGTGGGCGCACCCGGGCAAGCAGTTGTTGTTCATGGGCCAGGAATTCGGCCAGCGCGCCGAGTGGTCCGAGCAGCATGGTTTGGATTGGTTCCAACTCGAGGAGAACGGTTTCTCCAACGGGATTCAGCGTTTCGTGCGCGACATCAACGACATTTACTGCAGCCATCCAGCGCTGTGGAGTCAAGACACCACCCCCGAGGGCTATTCCTGGATCGATGCCAACGATTCCGCCAACAACGTCCTGAGCTTCCTGCGGTACGCAAAGGACGGCTCGGTAATGGCCTGCGTGTTCAATTTCGCGGGTGCGGAGCACAGCGGCTACCGGCTTGGCCTGCCGACGGCCGGCCGCTGGCGCGAGGTGCTCAACACCGACGCGACGGTCTACAACGGCTCTGGGATCGGTAACCTCGGCGGAGTCGACGCCACCGACGACCCCTGGCATGGGCGCCCGGCATCGGCGGTGCTGGTGTTGCCGCCCAACTCGGCACTGTGGCTGGAACCCGATTAGGTTGCGCTTGGAACCCGGTCGGCGTGCCCGGTGCGGGGTCCCGTCACCTCACCGGCGATCGGCGGTACCCGGGTGGCGCGCACGTAGACGGTGTCGCCCTCCCGCAATGCCAGCGCCTCGGCGTCGCCCCGGGTGATCTGGGCGGTAAACGGCCCACCGTTTCCCGCGTTGGTCAACTCCACACGGACCTCGAACCCTAGGACCACGACACGGTCGATGATGGCGCGCACGACTCCTATGGACTCCGCGGTGCCGTCACCGCCTGCGATGGTCATCTCGGGGCTGCGGCCGACCCGGATGTCGTGCGGGCGGACCAGTGCGCCGTTCAGCGCGGACACCGCGCCCAGGAACGACATCACGAACGCGTTCGCCGGAGCGTCGTACACCTCGGTCGGGGATCCGACCTGCTCGATACGGCCCTTGTTGAGCACCG
>Ga0209040_10000742_pt1 | contig 25285 bp, 19 predicted proteins | sample BogFormECP12_OM3_FD_188240 | JGI IMG/M metagenome (GOLD analysis project Ga0209040, IMG submission 188240) | Bog forest soil microbial communities from Calvert Island, British Columbia, Canada - ECP12_OM3 (SPAdes) (version 2) | ecosystem: Environmental > Aquatic > Freshwater > Wetlands > Bog ... | reverse complement strand
TGCCTTTGTGGCCTTTTTCAGCATTCCCGACCATCATAGAATCAGCAAGTTCCGAGGAATCAACAAGCGACTGGGGAACAAATCCACCCCCCGCAACCATTTACGGATTTGAGGGACTACCGGCGTGGTCCCCAATTCCACAATCACTGAATCGTGGCTGTTTCGGCCTCAAATTCTTCAGGAAAACTTCCTTCGCCTTGAGTGCCAAGTGCCGCTCCGCCAACTCTTGATCGGCGTGCCGGTACAATTTCGAAGGCTGTGGGGGTGTACGCGCCAGTGGGCGAGTGGAGTTTCGAAGCCTTCCGTGTCCTGCAATGCCTTGGCTGCCCAATCTCGGGCGGGCTCCAACTCCCCTTCTGCGAGGGCCACTCGAGCCCTCGTAAACGGCTGGCGAAACTTCACCAAAAAACAACCGATAGTCCATTCCTGCACGCACAGTTCGTCTTAAGCTCTTCCTATGAAGCGCCCATTTGTTATTCGGCTAAGCCCGGACTCGAACCCCGCCAAGGGCAAGTTCCAGGGCCGTGTCGAAAAAGTGGACATTGGCCAGTGGCGGCGAGATCCGATTCCACTCGATTGAAGAATTCATAGCCTTCCTGCAGGACTGCCTTGCGAAGGCTCAGGCCGCAGCTAATTTTGCTGCAAGCCCCCAAGAAATCGCCTGTCATAATCACCTGGGAAACGACCCATTGGCGATCAAAGTCATGTCGCTTAGTGGCACGAGAAGACGGACATAACTCCGTCTCCTCGTGCCCAACCAACTGAGAGTGCCCTTTTACGCGGTCACGAGTTCATGCTGCTGCAGGGTCGAGGTGATAACGTCATAGGTGTGAACCTGGGGCGTTCCCTCGATAAATCTTGCCAGAGTCTTCAACACTTGCGGATACAGGCTGGCATTGTAGTTGTCGGCATCTTTCTTGTTTTCCCACAGACTGATCGCGGTCACATCAACGCCGCCGGGAGCGGCGAAAGTGATTTCGTCCTTAAAGCCATTCTGCTTCCGAAGCAAAGGCAGGACGTCTTTTTCAAAAGCCCGCGTGTAATCGGACAACATATTCGACTTCAGATGGAAAGAGACATTGCGTGCAAACATAGAGGTAACCTCCAAAGGGTTGTAGTCGCTAAGAGAAGAGAACTTCAGATGTCTGACTTAGTTTCAGGGGACCTGAAAGAGGAGAAGGCGGCTCACTCGATTTAGTTGGTGCACGTCAGTGGCCGAGGGGATCGACGCACAACTTGTTGAATCGATACGGCACACAGTCGATCCGGCATCGCAGAGTCTGGGTTCAGCCGGGTACTTTTGGAGATAAGTAAGCACAAATGTAGCGGCCGTGGGCAGCGATGAGTAGCCGAGCCATTTTGAGTAACGTCCGTCTAGATCAACGACCCAGTTTCTAAGTGGCTGACGATCCTCTGTTATATTGAAGAAGTGAGCAATCTTGAACAGACAGGCTTATTTCGGCGACATAGCATCTTCTGGGTTTGATCGTAGCTGAGCATCGCTTTGGCTGGCAGATTACTCCTCCCCCGAGTCGCCCAGCGGCGGGCCTGCGTTCGAGACTCGATGATGAACCGGGCCGCCGCCAAGCTAGTCAGCTGGAGTTTTTACACATCGTTGGGTCCGGCCTTGTCCGGCACTCGCTGCTCCTATTGCGCCTTAGGCACCGGATTCCGGAGGCACCGGATTCGGCCGATGAAAGCTTTCTCCAACGGGCTGCAGATTTACGAAAATTGCGGACACATCGTCTTCCCAAACGATGGTGCTTTCAAGCGTGTAGCAACCCGAGTGATATCGACAAGTTGCAGTCTAAGAGACATCTCCTCCGCTCATTTGAGCAGCAACAGTAAGAACAAGTTGCTTGTTTAAGAAAGAGTCACAGATCCGCCGCTATGATCAATCAGGCGTGCGCCATGGTTTGCGCTGGAACCCCTATGGGTGGGATCCAGGGCACGTTGTTGAGTAAAGGGGCCGTACTGGGTTTGCGCGACCGAAAGTTGAAGGTGGGAGCGTTTCTTTGCTTATGGCGCCGGCCAATCGTTGAGGGGCGCAAGAAATGACGCAACTGCACGCGAGCCTGGTGAAGCTGGGACTTGGAGGTGCCGATCGTGCAGCCCAGGTTCCGGGCGATTTCGCTGTGCGCCAGGCCTTCCACGTCGTGCAGCAAGAAGACGGTGCGATAGCCGGTAGGCAGCTTCCCGAGGGCACGCCCGATGGCGATCCGATCAATGGTTCCGGTAAGCCGCTGATCCTCCACTGGAAGCAGATTCAGAAGTGAAGTTTCTCCAGCATGCTCGGAGCTTGGTCCGAGTTCAACCGACATGGGGCGATGACGGTTGGAGCGCAAGCGCATCAAAACCACGTTTACCGTCAGCCGGTGCAACCAGGTCGACAGAGCCGAGTCTCCGCGAAAGGTGGAGAGTTGCAGAAAACATTGCAGAAATGCTTCCTGGGCGCAATCCTCCGCTTCTGATGGTTCGCCCGTGATGCGGAGGCAGATGGAGTACACCTTGCGGCGATGAGACTCATAAAGAGATGAGAACGCTTCACTGTCCCCGGCTTGAGCACACCGGATGAGATGCATTTGTGCGGGCGAGTTAGCCATGATCGGAGCCATCCATTCCTGAATCCAGAACCAAATAATCCAGAACCAACTATAGAGCCGACGGAAGGCTCTGGGCATCGGGTGTTCCCACTAAGGGCCCATACGAAATGCCTGATTTGTGGGCACGAGGCATAGGACGAGGTTGTTTCACCAGCGGAGGATGACCAGAAGACATCGGATCTAAGTGAGTGAATCGTTCGGCGATCAGCACAACTTGCGTTAGCCCCGAGCAAATAGTCCGCGTTGCCGGGGAAAAAATGGCGAGGTGAGCAATTCTGAGCAGACTCCTAAGGAAGCACTGCGGAATAATGCAAGCCAATACATGGAAGGCTCATGCGTCAGGTGAGCGTCGCGCTTATGCTCCCACGCTTCCATCGCGTGCTGCGGCAAGCGTGGGTCTGGCCGTCCGGTTGTGTTTTCGCCGAGGTAGCCCCATGTACTGGGAAAAGGAGTCTTATGCCAATCCAGCAGCTTTTCAGGATTTCAACGGCCCTTCTGCTAACGGTTTTTCTCATCAGCTGCGTCGGTACGGGAACCCCGCCGGCTACGGTCGCTTCCAATTCCCCCACAGTAGCGATGGTGGTCCCGGAATCCGACGGAATCGCCACCAACCGCGAGATTGCGGTGGTCTTCAGCCAAGCCATGGATCCGGCCAGCATCAACAGCAGCACTTTTCTGATCGCTGGTATGACCGGGACAGTCACTTACGACGCGACCAACAAGATTGGCGGCTTCATCCCTTCCCCTGACTTCGCTCCCAATACAAAGTACAACGCAAGCATTACCGTCGGGGCCAAGGACGCGAGTGGAACTCCGCTTGCCGCGCCCTACGCTTTCTCCTTTACCACCCGCGCCACCAGCGACACTTCCGCCCCGTACGTGATTGCTGTCAATCTTGCGGCGGGCGCCACGTGCGTCCCGCAGAACCAGAAGATCCTGGCCACTTTCGACGAGCAGATGGACTCAATGACCATTAATCCCAGCACATTTCTCATTGTGGGTGTGACGTCCACCGTGACCTATGATGTGACTACCCAACAGGCCACTCTCACGCCCTCCGCGAACCTGGCAGCGAATACAACGTACACGATTATGGTCACGGCCGGAGCCGAGGACATGGGCGGAGTACCGGTTGCGCCGGTTAGTCAGACTTTTACAACCGGTCCGTGCCAAGGCGCCGGACTACAGCCGGTAGCTATGTGTCCTAACATAGGGAATTTCTCGGTTCTGGCTGGAAGCACAGTTACCAACACCGGTTCTACCGTCGTGTCAGGGGATCTTGGAGTATGTCCGGGTACGGCCGTGACCGGATTTCCGCCGGGGCTGGTAGACGGGACAATCCATACAGCGGACGGCGCCGCCGCCCTAGCCCAGGCGGCCTTGACGGCCGGGTATATCGATGCTGCCGGACGAGCGGGTGGCATTTCGGTGGCCGGAGACTTGGTGGGGCAGACACTTACGACGGGTGTCTATAAATCGACTTCGTCGCTGGCAGATTCCGGAGACCTCACGCTCGACGCTCAAGGCAATTCCTCTGCGGTGTTTATTCTCCAGATCGCGTCCACGCTCACTACGGGGAGCGGCAGCCACATAATCCTGGCCAACGGCGCCCAGGCCTGCAACGTCTTCTGGCAGGTGGGCAGCTCGGCGACCCTGGGAACAAACTCTGTGTTCAACGGAACCATCATGGCGCAGACCTCAATCACAATCACCACCGGCGTTACCATGCAAGGCAGGGCGCTGGCGATTAATGGTGCGGTCACGCTGGACAGCGATCTCATTACCGGCTGTACGTGTCCTGTCTCTGAGGGGCTGGCTAACACCATGCGCAAGTAAAGGGGGCCGCGGCTTACCGCGGCCGTCCGACTGTCATCGCGAACGAACGCGCACGGAACTGCAGCTCTGACCGGCTCGACCGACCCGGCGGCGGCAATAGCTCTAGTCTGATGATCGTCCGTCGGGGTTGTGGCATCGGGGAAATGTGAAGCGCAGGGCGGAGCACAATAGCTGCCGAATGAGAGGCCGTCGGTTCTGCAAGGGCAACAATATAGTTGGCGAAATACTTGCCTGCGCTAATCTTTAGGCCATGTCCGTACCAAATCTACTGGCTGTAACCTTTCAGGTCACGACCTACTCGCGCTCTCGAAGAGGATTCAGTTTTCCTCAAGAATTGTCCAGAGCATTTGGTTTTGGCCGCCCACGCGCCAAGGACAGGGTAGCTGTGGCATCGGGGGAATGTGAAGCGCAGGGCGGAGCACAATAGCTGCCGAATGAGTGGCCGGCGGTTCTGCGGGTGTCGATAAGATCTTTCGTGCTCCGGACGAATCAGCTCATCCTCGCCATTGCACTCAGCCGTCCCTAGTGCGATTCGAAGCTTCCATTGCTTCCCGAGATATAGCCGGCGCGGGTTGTGACGCGCAGTCGGCTGGATCCGGCGAGCGCCTGAACCTGAATCGAGTGGTAGGCGCCTGACGTGTGCGGATTCGAAGAGCGGTAGCCGATGACGTACTGGCTACGAATGTCTTGAGCAATCGCACTCGCGATCGCGTTAATCTCGTCGAGACTGGAGGGGAAGAACGCCACGCCTCCAGTTTGCTCGGAGAGAGTGCGCAGGGATTGCCGGTCGCGGTCGTCTCGCCGCTCGTTCTGTTCGAGTGCGATCGCGTAGAGGACCGGTCCGTTCTTCGATTGCAACTTGTGGAGAAGCTCTTGGAACGTAGCCTGGCTTGCGTTGTCCCGCCCGTCGGTCACAACTAACAGAACTTTCTTTTGCAACGGAGAAGTCTCCAGATGATCGACGGCTGCAATGAGCGCATCGTAGAGTGCAGTGCTGCCCCGCGTTTCGACCCGCTGCAGAGCTGCAGTCAGTTTGCCGACGTCCGGGGTATAGTCCTGGTCAAGAAACGCATCCTCGCCGAAATTGATGACGAACACCCGATCCTCTGGCTGGCTTGCATCCACTAGCTGCAGGGCGGCCTCGTTCACCTTCGCGCGTTTCGGTAACATTGAGCCCGAGTTGTCGATCAGAATTCCCAGCGCGACCGGGACACGCTCCTTGCGGAAGGAAGTCATTTCCTGCGGTTTGTGGTCTTCGTACACTTTAAAGTTGTCGCGGGCCAAACCGGTGATCAGGAGATTCTGCGCGTCCACCACAACCGCATGCAGAACAACTTCTTCTACCTCTTTCTTAAAGACGAAGCCGCCCGAGTCATCATCTTGAGAGGCCGTATCGGCCGCCTGCGCACTGGTCGACGGCGGTGGCGTAGAGGGGGGATTTGAGCTCTGGGCCGCACTCACGCTGGCAAGAGCCAGCAGCCCGAATAGGAATGCCACGATTCCGGCAAGGCCCCTCGAACATCGTCCCGTGCCCAGCTTCGATCCTCCATTCGCTCCTCCAGTTGTGAACAGCACGCAGTTGGCCCCTTTCGGATCCTAGGAACTAGATGAATTTCAGAGACAGAGAGTTGGTTGGATCTTGAAGTGCGGGGCTGAAGTAGGGGAACGAGGGGAGGAAGAAGAAGGGCGCTTCAAAGAGAAACGCGGCCCGTTCTATGAAAGGGCCGCGCAGGGGCAATGGACTCTGGTGCTCTTATTGATAGGTGAAGTTCAGCTTGTCGAGCCAGACCGAGTAGGGCGTCTGCTCGTAGTTTCCGTCTTGCTGATAGTTGACGGTAACGCCATACCACGTCGTCGTCGTAGGGTTTTCGTAGTAGTTGAGAGTTGAAGTTACGCCGTTGAGCGTGATCGATTGGAACAGGAGATGATTGTCCGAGGTGCGCTGGACTTGGAGAACGAGGTGGTTCCAGGCATTTGCCAAAGGCTTGCAGGCAATGCCAGTCGGGATCCAGGTCTGGCCGGGATTGTCCCAGATGTCCCACTCGTTGCCGCCAGCGATCCGGCATTCATGTCCCCAAATGTAGGAGTAGCCGCCCACAAACTGGTTGATATCGAACTCCAGCGCCTGAGAGACGCTGAGATCCTCCACGTAAAAATAGACATCGTAGGTGAAGTTGTGGAGGCTGGGGGCAATGCTGTGGTTGTAGTCGGGCATGCCCTGCGAGGAGTAGTCCCCGATCAGATGGTTGTTCCAGAGGATATCCGCGTAGACCGTCGCTCCTGCTCCAATGTCCATGAGCGAGGAGTTTCCGCTGAGCGACGGCGACGAAATATTTTGGGTCATCGACCAGGTGGCCTGCGAGCCTGTGGGTGTGCAGGAAGTACAGATATTGTAGAGCGGTGGCAGCAGGGCGTATCCGTTCCATCCCGCCTGCTCTTGAAGATTGGTAAAGACGCTGCCTCCGACCGTGATCGTGACCGGAGCGCGTGAAGACCCGCCGCAGTTATCCCACGACTGTACTACGGTGTCGTACACGCCAGGACTGAGGGTAAGTGTCGTATTGAGCTGCGCGCCTTGCGATGCATACGCGAGCTTACCGGGCGCCGTATAGATTCCCATGGCGGAGACGCCTTTTGAGCAAGAGGAACTCGCCGTCGCCACATAGGGCACCGTCGGACTCACCGTGCTGTTAGCCTTCGGGCTGCTCACGGCAACCTGGCCACCGCTTCCTACTGTGATCGTGACCGGAGTCACCGAAGCGCCGCCGCAGTTATCCCACTCCTCCACGACCGTGTTGTATACGCCGGGGTTCAGGTTAATCAGCGTATTGAGCTGGGCGCCTGGCGACGTGTACACGAGTTGGTTGGGCGCCGTATAGATTCCCATGGCGGAGATGCCTTTGGAGCATGAGGAACTCGCCGATGCGACATACTGTACCGGCGAACTCACCGTGATTCCATTGGCCGGTGCGGAAACCGAGACGCCGGCGAAGGCCAAGGTTCCTGAACTCAGTACGAGCAGAACAATAAGTTTTCTCATAAGGGGGAGTGCCAAGTAGTGTCAAACAGTGCCTACAGTCTTCTACTGATAGACTAGCCCGAAGTCTACCGAATGGCGAGGACAATGCGATCGGAGTAATAATCGAAGGTACATGAGTCCCGCGAGTTTGTCGCTAGAATTCTCGCTCCTAAAGTTCCGCTTGGCCTAGGGTTTTTGCTGAGATGGCGGCCCTTGATACTGCATTTTCATTCCTTTACCCATCTTCGGACCTAGCTTCCACATCTCAACGTCACTTCAATAGTCGCAGTGGCGAACAGTCGAGATGAGTAGTTCGCGAAGATGCCTTCGATCTTCCGGTGAGCGATCTCGAAATAAGGAGGAAGCGCGTGGAGTTGGGCGCAGTGGTAGTGGTTCCGGTCAGGGAAGACCTGATGTCGATCCATGAGGCGCAACCTCAGGCCCTGCAGGCCTCCGAAAACTCGCGACCGTTTTATTCCTCGCGGATGCCGATACTCGGCAATGACATCGTACGGTCGTGGATGGAACGCGTTCGCAAGCTGGGACTGCAAAGCCTGTGGCTCACTTCCAGTCCCCGCGATGAGAGCGTGGATCGTTCTGCGCTGGCGGAGTTTGCCCGCCAGGGAGTCGAGCGGCTTCTTGTGATTCAGCTCAAGTCGTACGCGGAGATGGATCTGGCCGATTTACTTCGCTTTCATTGCGAGAGCCGAAACCCGGTGACCGAGGCCGAAGATGCCCGAGGTCAATTGGGAGTTTGTCTGCGAGATTACCTCGCTTTGCAGGCAACCGGGGAGAAATCCGCGTTCCCCTCCGCTCCAACCGACAGCGGGCCAACTCCTTATCAATTCCGGGGATATGCCAAGCGCATTTTGACAGCCAAGGAGCGGCAGGAACTGGTTCGAGATGCACTGACCGGGGCCTGCGCCATGCGGCCGCTCGGGACAGAGATTCGCGAGCGGGTGTGGGTCGGCGAAGGGGCGAATCTCGCGGATTCCGTGCGGGTCATCGGTCCCAGCTATATCGGAGCGCGCACCATCGTCCACGCCGGCGCGACCATCGGTCCCTTTGCGTCGGTGGAGCACGATTGCGTGGTGGATTGCGGAACCACCGTGGAGCGATCCACGGTTCTGCCGGAAACCTACCTGGCGCCCGGCCTTCTGATTCGCCATCAACTGGTCGACGGAGGATATTTGGAAGATCTGAGCTGGGGAGCCGTCGCCGATCTACGGCCAGCAGGCTTGGGAAGCCGTATCCAGCGGCGTGAAGCGCGCAGGCAGGCATTCAGGGAGGCCGATGTTCACGCGCCAGCCGGCAGAGCTTCCGCTCGGGATTTTGCTCCGTCGTCCACTGCATCGCAGCCGTGGCTCAGGGTACAGCTATGAAGGCCACTCCTTGGACCATCCTACCCTTCCCCTGCGGGGCGAGTTTTGCGGACCGGCGCGGGCTGCGGAAAGACTTGCTGGTCGCCCTGCGCGATTCCGGATCTCCTGTGATTGTGGATTTTTCGAGCTGCGGCACGTTGAATCATGAGGATATTGACCTGCTACTCGAGTGCGCGGCGCAAGCCGCAGGCCGAGAGACGAAGGTGTTGTTTGTGGCGGGCACTCGCGTCAACCGAGTGCTTCTCGAAGTGACCCGCATTTCTTCGCTCGTGCCCGTCTTCAATTCGGTTAAGGAAGCGCTTGCCTATCCACAGATTCCGACAGAGAACGAAGTTGAAGATTTGCGTGTGAGCCAATTTCAGAAACCTGGGAGTGCATAATGAATCGGACAGGTCGCAGATACTCAAGATATTTTCCGATTGCCGTGTTGGCGGGCGCATTTGTGATGTCGAGCGAGATGCCTCTTTTGGCCAGCCCTCCCCAGTCCAGCTCGTCCAGTACCAGCACCGCCAGCCAGAAGCAGGCCGATTCGTTGCCGGATGCGCCGCAACCCCAGTCACAGACGCCCCCGAGCCAGCAGCCGGCGGTTGCTCCCTCAGGAGCCGCTGGAGCGAAGGCGGCCAAGGTGAAAGGGGCTCCGGTGGCCAAGCCATCGGGAGCGGCAGTCGCGCCCGCCCGTCAGCGCGGTCATCGCTCGCTCCTGATCAAGCTGGGATTGGTGGCGGGAGCCGGAATCGCGGTCGGTTCGGCTGTCGCGTTGGCGGAGAGAAGTTCAGCGCGGGCGCCCGGCGCTTCATCAGCAGGTCGTCCATGACCCACGGAGTTCTCCAATAAATGTCTCCCGACCAAGCCGACGCGCAGCCCACTGCCACTCGCCCGTTCGTAATTACTTTCTCGGGAATCGACGGGGCAGGAAAGACCACACAAATCGATCGCCTCTCGTTGAGCCTGCAGGAGGAGGGCCTGCGCGTGCTACGATTCAGCTTCTGGGATGACGTTGTGGCCTGGTCGAAAGCGCGCGCCGGAGCCGGACACGGGTCGGAGGAAATCGGCCACGTGGACCAGATGGCTGAGCATCCATTCTCCCCCAAGAACAATAAACACGTTCGGAAGTGGTATTTGAGCGCAGCACGGGCGGCTTTGTATTTCCTGGATGTCGCCCGATTGCGCCGCTTGCTGGCCAGTCAACAGACAAAAGGCCCGGACGTCATAATCTTTGACCGGTATATATATGACCAAATCGCAAATATCTATTCCCCGTCATTTGCAGCTCGCGGCTATGCCAAGATTCTCTTGAAGGGGGCGCCCGCTCCCGACCTGGCGTTCATCCTGGACGCGTCCCCTACCGCAGCTTTTGCCCGGAAGCCGGAGTATCCTCTGGAATTCATGCATAAGAATCGTCAAAACTTTCTGCTTCTCCGGGAACTGGCTCCGCAGCTGATCATTATTTCTGATGGCCGGGCGGAGGACGTGAGAAGTGAGATTTACAGTCACATCAGCCGATCGCGGCTCGTAGAGCGCACTTTGACTGAGGAAAAGACTGAGGTTCCCGAGGCCAGCGCAGTAGCCCGCCCACTGAGTTCCCGTAGCCTGCGAAACGACCCAACGGCAAGTCTCTAGATTCCATCCAAGGCTTACGCATTAACTGAAAGCGAGGCCCTGCATGATACCTGGGGTTTCAGACAATACTCTTGCCTTGGTCGTACCAACGCTCGATGAAGCGGGAAACATCGACAAAGTGCTCAGTGAGCTCACCGACGCATTGAGCGGGACCCGATATGAATACGAGATCGTGGTCGTCGATGACGGAAGCACCGACGGAACGGTGGGACGGGTTCATGACTGGACCAAACGAGATCCGCGCATCCGCGTCATCTCACGCGCGGGAGAACGGGGCCTGGCAGGGGCGGTGTTGTACGGCTGGAGTCAATCCCAAGCGAACCTGCTTGGCGTGATCGATGCCGACCTGCAACATCCCCCTGAGTTGCTGCCGGAGCTGTTGAAGGCGGCCGAACAAGCCGATATCGCCATCGCCAGCCGCTACGCTCAAAGTCAAGGAACCAAAGGTTGGAATCCGCTGCGCGCCGCCGTTTCCCGGCTGAGCACGCTCGTGGCAGCGCCTCTGATTTCCAAGAAAAACCTTGGGGTGACGGACCCGATGTCGGGTTTCTTCGTGATCCATCGCCGCTGCATCGAAGGGCTAACCTTCCAGACCACCGGCTTCAAGCTCTTGCTTGAAATCCTGGTCCGCGGGCGCATCAAGAAAGCGCTGGAGGTCCCTTTTCACTTCGGTCTTCGCAAGGCGGGCAGAAGCAAGGCCAATGCGACCGTAGCTTTTCACTATTTGCACCTTCTCGGCCGGCTCTCGCGGGATCTGGTGTTGCGTTCGAGCGAGCAATGAAGATTGCGCTCATCACCTCGTTTCCGCCGAGCCGCCATGCGCTCAATGAATATGGCTTCCACTTGGCAGAGCAACTCCGTCAAGAGCGAGGGGTTGAGCTGACGGTGTTGGGAGATTATCTCCCTACTCCCACTGATGAACTGCCCGGCTTTGCGGTCAATCGCTGTTGGAGTTTCGGAAAGCCCGGCAACGTAGCCACACTGCTGCGCGCCATCCGCAGGGTGAAGCCTGACGTGGCCTGGTTCAGCGTCGGTTTCGCCAGCTTCGGCGCCCGTCCGCTTTCGGCTGTCCTCGGTCTGTTGACGCCGGCTGCGGCACGATTGCACGGAGTGTACTCGCACGTTACGCTGCACCAGTTGTTCGAGACGGTCGACATGGAGGATGCTGCTGTTACTTTCCCCCGGCTGTACCGCGCGGGAGGCTGGCTGGCAACGCAACTACTGTTGAGCGCGAACTCGCTCTCCGTACTGCTGCCCGCTTATCGTCGAACTTTGGACGAGAAGTACCGGCGCGGCCGGGTCAGTGTGCGGTCCCATGGGATCTTTGCCGGGAGCCCGGACCCTCCAGACTTTACACGGCGAGGAAACCCGATTCACCGCATTCTTGCATTTGGGAAGTGGGGGACCTACAAGCGTCTCGAGCTACTGATCGAAGCATTCAATCGGGTGGCGACGCAATTCCCCAATGTGCGACTGATCGTCGGTGGCAGCGACCATCCAAGAACTCCCGGCTATGTGGACTCGATGGCGCGGCTCCATGCCAGCGATCGGATTCGTTTTCTGGGCTATGTGCCCGAAGAGTCGATTGCCGATCTGTTTCGTGAGGCAAGCCTGGCGGTAATGCCGTATACATCGTCCGCCGGCTCCAGCGGTGTGGCCCACCTTGCGGCGCAGTACGGCGTCCCGGTGATCGCCTCCGGCATACAAGACTTTCGGGAGCTCGCAGAGCATGAGGGAATTGCCATGCGCTTCTTCACGCCAGGCGATGAGGACAGCCTGGTCGAGCAAATGCTCATGGTGTTGAATTCTCCGAACGAGATGAAAGAGATGGCGTGGCGGAGCTACGCGGCCGGCGTAGCCATGAGCATGCCGCTGGTGGTGCGGGAATACATGCGGACGTTCCGCCAGCAGGAGCGCATCAAGATCCTGCAATGTGTGGCCGGCTTGCGTCGCGCCGGCCGACTCCCAAAGCCGAGCGAGCTTGCCCGCTCAGCTGGCGAAAAGATTCAAAAGTGGCAAGACGAAGACCAGATCGCCGCTTTCGCTGCTGAGTCCGCCGTGCATCCCGCCGCGGCATAATCAACCTTTGAACGCACGCGTACGGTGAAGCAGGCGCGTTCTCCGGTATCTATTTCTGATCTGGATCCTGGGGTTGTGAATTCGGAAGTTGCGAATTCTGGGGCTGCGAATTCTGGGGCCGCGAGGAATCTTGCGGCTGCGTGCCTGGCATCGCATTTCGGTTCTGTTCGGAATCTGGAGGCGGCAAGGCTGGCAGAGCCGGGGCGTGCATCGCAATCGGAGGCACGGGCGTGGCATCCACTCCTCTGCTCGCAGAGACCGCGTCGCGAAGTTTCAGTTCGATGGGTCTTTTCGCGCGGCGTTTCTGCTCTTGAATGGCCTTGAGTGTGGCCTCAACATCCGATTGGTTATCGTCGGCCAAGGTGTCGATCTTCTGTCCTTCGGCGTCCTGGCGCGTGGCGTAGGTTACTCGGGAGTTCGCATCCCGCCCGGAACGTGCCGCTTCGTAATACATTTCGGCGCTTTCCCGATCGCCCGCGATCTCGGCGACGTAGCCCAGATTGTTCAGGGTGAACGCATTCTGTGCGTCCTCTTGATAGGCCTGCAAGAAAAACTCACGCGCCACTAACGGGTGGTTGTCATTCAGGGCCGCCACTCCACGCAGATTGAGGCGAGCGGTGGTTGCCTCAAGTCCTTCGCCGCGGGCGATTTGCTCGCTCACGGCCGCTGCATTTCCCGCGGCTACTTCGCTGATCGGCCGGCCGCGCCACTTCGCGCGGGGAGTCACTACAACACGCTGCTTCGAATGCAGGCTGGCCGCCGCAGAATAACAGCGGAGCGCACCCTCGATGTCTCCGACGCCCTCCAGCGCATAGCCGAGATTGTTCAGCAGGAACGGATCGTTGGGATGGCGCGGCAGGGCGGACTCCAGCAAGTTCCTGGCTTCAAACACGTGCCCTTGTTGAGCCAGCACGATCGCCCGCTCATTGATCCGGTTCACTTCCTGATCAGAATCCTGTACGCGGCGGAATGCCTCGTCCAGGGGCTTGCCTTTGAGGGCCGCTTCGCTGGACTGGTCGATCACCGCGTCCGTACGGTCGCGCGCGGCCAGCGCATAATAGCGCAGGGCTCGATCGGCATCGCCGTTTAATTCGGCGACATAGCCGAGATTATTCAAGGTGAACGGGTCGTCCGGATCGAGCAGGTAAGCCTTGTAGAACAGTCGCGTGGCCTTTTGTTGACGGCCGCGTTTGAGTTCGGCAACGCCCTCGCGGTTGAGTTTCTGGCTAGGCGTGGATACGCTGCGCCGCGGGAGGGGGACTCTCAGATCACCCGCAAACCCCAGGCTAGTCCCGGCGAGAAGGTACAACGCCAGCAGACCCGGAATCGCAGCCAGTGTTCTCACTTTGCTCCAATTCATTTTCATTGCCGACACTATGATGTCGGAGAGCCTGCGATCGGTTGGACTACGGCAAATACCCGATACTGACGGCCCATCCGAGATCACACCATTTAGCATCCAAGCAACGATGCCAAAGCTCCTATGGACGATGATCTTAATAGCCGGCTGCGCGCAGGCGCAGGTTGCCGCGCCCGCTGCATCCCCCGCTGCATCCAACGATACCGGCGCGCGGCCAACGACTGCGATCGCAGACGATCCATCCTCAGCACCCACGCTCGGCGGCAAGGTGGGTCTGGTGCGTGGTGTACTGAAACGGCTGGATCCGATCCACGATCAGCTGTTGATTCATGCATTCGGAGGTGGCGACATCCGGATTGCCTTCGATGCGCGGACGCAACTTCTTCCCGACAATGCAAGCATGAGTTTGATCAGCATTCCCGCTGGATCCGTAGTGTCCGTCGACACCGTCATCAACCAGGGAAAGTTGTTTGCGCGCTCGGTGCGAACCGGTTCATCCGAAGCGGTTGAGCTGAATGGACAAGTTGTGCGATACGACGCAGCTAAATCTCAGCTGACCTTGCGCGACCCCATGAGCCCGCAGAATATTTCGCTGCGCGTTACTCCGGGCACGACGGTTGTAAACCGAGGCCAGTCCGTTTCGCCGCAGGCTTTGTCGGTGGGCATGCTGGTGCGGGTGCAGTTCTCTCCGGAACAAAAGGCGGCGACTCATGTTGAGATTCTCGCCGAACGCGGGAATTCTTTTACTTTTGAGGGGCGAATCGTCTCGGTAGACCTGCGTTCGCGTGTTCTTGCCCTGTCCAACGATTCCGACCAGAGCGTTCGCGAACTCGACATCGGCTCGCTCGGTCCCACCGGCAGAAGTCTCTTGCGAGAAGGCGCTGACGTCAGTATTCAGGCTGAGTTCGATGGAGACCGCTACAACGTTCGCACTGTCGCCCTCGTGTCGCCCAATCCGTGAGGCGCTCGCCAATCCGGTGCGCTACCCAAGCTTTCAGGGCATCTCGATCTCGGCGAGTTTCTCCCGCAGGGACCGCGCAATGAAGAAATCTCCATCGCGGAACATGTAACGGACCGTGTGCCGAGCATAGCGCGTCAGGCTTCGCAGGTTGGTCTTGTGCCAACAACACAAGTTCATATGGGGAGAGAGCCCGCAATAGAAACGGAAGCGGTGGTGCGCCGATTCGGGGATCGTCAGCATGGCCGCCGCCATGCGGTGATTTCCCTCGATAATGGTGAGCGGCTGATACTCATCGGTGCCGATCAGCAACACAGCATCCGGCACATCGCTCCCGCGGAGATCGATTCCGATCGCTCCGAGCTTTGTCAGGAACCGGCTCTGCTGCCCGCCCGCCAGTTCCGTTTCGATGCGGCCAATCATTTCGGTCAGGTAGAACCCGCCTCCCGCAAAGCGCCTCCACTCGTTGCGCGGAAATATCCGCAGGCGCGCCAAGTCACGCGAAGTCAGTTCAATCTCCCACCACTCGGTATCAGGAGGCAGTTCACGCCACAGGCGCCCTCGCCGGCGGAACAGCAACGCGCGTCGAATGAAATTTTCATGAGGATGGTCGAGATCGGCCTGCTCCACAAGGTGCTTGAAGTCTCGGCGATAGGGATCAAACTCGGAGTGATAGAACTCACCCCGTAAGAATTCCGCCACGATCTCTTCTTCCGGCACGGACCGCAGGAGCTGCAAAGGTTTCGAGGATGCCGGAGAAAGTCCTGATTCGTCCTGCTCGCGCAAGAGCGGAGTCGTGACAACCACCAGCAATCCGCACATCACCAACAGTTGCACCAGAATTACCTGGGACAAGGAACCGTGATAACGCCAGATCGCTCCCGTCAGCAAGATGCTCGCACCCAACTGCACCCATCCCGCGGTACCGATGCGCCGCGAGATCTCGTACATCATGACCACGACGGCAATGCAATAGATTCCGGTCATGACCGCATACTCGGTCAAGAGTGTGGAGAACGATGCGGTACCCAGCAGGAACGGTTTTCCCAGCAGCATGGTCCACACGGCTTGCGGCGCCAGCGCCACCACCGCGATGAATACTGAAGTGACCGTTCCCACCAGGAGCAATCCGGTGTAGAGCACGGAGCGCCCACCTTGGCGATGCGTGTGACTGGCCGACACCGGAAACATGCTACTGACAACCGACCACGACAACATGAAGACGACGCGCCCTACCAGAGCTATAGCTGCGTAGATTCCCGCCTCCGGCGGCGGGAAGAAATGCTTCACCAGCAAGATGTCGAGGTTACTGAGAATCACCTGCCCAATGAAGTACAGCACGGCCTGCATTCCCTCGCCAAAAGGCGCGATCTTGATCAGTCCCCGTGTCGCCCGGTACTCAGCCCCCGGCGTAGCGACGAGGTACGCGGCGACGATGGAGAGCAGTATTGCCGTCATCACGCCGGTCACACCCATCCTGTAATGCAGGAAGAGCAGCGCTCCGCCTAACTTAACCGTTACTTCCACGACCACATTGAGGGCGAGGCCGCGGAAGTTGTAACAGCCCTGCATCTTTCCGCGGCGCACTCCCAGCGGGATATACACTCCAGCCGCGAAGGCCAGCAACACCAGGTCATGCTGCGCGGGCAGATTGAAATAGGACTTGAGGTAGGCGCTACCAGCGGCGAGTAGTACGGCAACGCCGAGGCCCACCTGCCAGGCCCGGCGCAGCATGCTTGCATAGATTTGCGCCCGGACCACGGTCTCTGCGCTCCGAGCGATGAACTTTGAAGTGATGATCTGGAACGATAGGGTGATGGCCGTCACCAGCATGAGCAGCGTATACAAAGCGGAAGCGTGCCCGAAGCTCGAAGCGCCTAGCATCCGCGCGATCAGGATGTTGTAGAGCAGGTTGGTGGCGGCCACCAGTCCAGTGCTCAGCAACAGGATGGCGCTGCCCCGCACTATGCGCCCACGCAAGACTTCGCCATCATCCGGCATTGTCGTGGCTTGCGTTCCTGGAGGCGTCGTCATAACGAGCTCGGTCTCATGGGGTAGGTGCGCGGTGCGGAAAGGAATGCGTCAAAAAGTGAACTGCACCTCCGGAACGACTTGGGTATGGCTGTGTCCGGGAAAATCGTAAAAGCTTTGCTGAGCCAGACCGAAAGAGAATCTGACGGGATAAGCGAGCGAAGCGGTCTCCGAGCCTAGGCTCCCGCCCCGGCCCCGTTCGTGCGTGTAAGAGAGCAGGACACTCGAGGACACATTGTCGTACGCGTGAAAGCTGCGTCCGGAAGACCACGCGCCCGAGGCGGAAAGCCTCCAGCGCGGGTTGAGCTCAGCGTCCAAGCCAAAGCGCGGACGAAGAGTCTGCGCGATGGCGTATTCATTGCCTTCGGTTCGCCACGAGCGCAGAAACTCCGCGATCGCCGACGCGCGGATGCGGGAACCGAACCGATGCTCCAAGCCCGCATAGGAGATCGTCTGGTAGTACTGATTTGCCGATGGCCGGAAGAAGAGATCAAGCGCATTCCACCCGGTGAGCAGCGCGGTGTGGCCCCAGGGCCGGCCCAGGCGAAAATCGAGAGCACCGGAAGTTAGCCGCGAGTTCAGAGCCTGCTGCGTGAATGGACCCGTTTCGCGGATCAAATTGCCGGAAACCGAAAGCCAATTGCCGATCGGGCTGCTGGCCAGGTAAACAAACTGGCGAAACAGATTCTGGTCCATGGCCGCCGGCGCAAGCGTGTCGCGCCGGATCGTGTACTGCAGTCCGGGCAGGATGTTCACCTTCACGTTGCCCAATTGCACAACCGGGGCCACGGAAACATTGAAGATGGTGTCGAACGTGTTGCGATTGCCAATCAGGAGTTCACTCGGCAATGAGAAACTACCCCGAGCATTACGCTCGGCGACAAAGCCTTGAATCGCAGGAAAAGAATCCGGCCGGAATTGGAAGCGCGAGTCGGCGAAGGTCTCGATCGAGCGCCGCGGAGGTGGCAACAAGGCTCCGGCTTTTTGCACGCCGAGCAAACGAGCGTCGAGTTGATAGATGTTTTCATCCTCAAACAACGGATTCACCCGGGCGTCGGAGCCCATGCCAATGCGATCGGTGATGGGACGACCTTCTTCTTCGGCGAGTTCGATTTCCGCGGTGCGGGTTGCTGGGTTCTGAGGGTCCAGTTGGTTGGCGAGGCCGAAGGTCGCGAGGGCGCGATCGTCCTGGCCGCGCTGCCGGAAGACGTTGCCCTGGGCGATCAGAAAGTCATAGTTGATCTTGCGCTCCGGATCGTCACGCAGGCTGGCCAATTGCAATTCCGCGCTACGCGTGTCGCCCAGGGCCAGCGACGCATTTGCCATACCCACCGCCACCGAGGTGTCATCGGCGCCCAACGCTTGTGCGCGCCCATACATCTGCTGCGCCAGGGGATACTCATGGATGTTCATCAAGATGTCGGCTGCGTTCAAGTAGTCATCCGCGGAGGTCACGTCGGTGGACGCGACTCGCGCCTCGGCAAGGCCGAGCGCCACTTGTTGTTGTGCGTCAGAAGTCTTGCCTTCTTCGGCAAACAGCCGGCCCAAGGCAAGGCGGACCTGGAGACGATCTTCGTTGAGTCGATCCGCGTCAGAACTTTCCAGCGCCTGCGTGTACCGGGTCATGGCCTGGTCGCGACGGCCCAGGATGCGCAGGGCATCCGCAGTCACGAGCAGGACCTTGTAATCGTTCCCGCCGGCGCGCTCCGCGGAATCAATTGCCTGCGTGGCGTCGGCCAACCGGCGGAGTTGTGCATAGCATCTTGCAAGCTGCGCTGAGATCATCGCTTTGTTCGACACGGGATTGTTCGGCACGACCGCGAGCGCATTGTGTAACGTGTCCGCCGCGTTGGCATATTTATGTGCCCGGTACTGCACGTCGGCCAGTGCGATGTAGGAAGTCGGATCATTCGGATTCAGCTTCAGTGCTTTCCGGTACTCGCCTTCAGCGCTGGCCAGCATGGCTCGCTGGCGGTAGGCCTCAGCTTTGACGAGATGCAGACTCTCTGAGTCGGGAAGTAAACGGGTTGCGACTTCAGCCTCTTTCAGAGCGGCCGTGGAACGCCGCGACTGGAGCAGGGCGTAGGCAAGTCCGAGATGCGCTTCGCCGTACTGTGGATTCAACGCCAGGGCCTTGCGGAAATCCTGCTCAGCCTTCGTGGCCAAGCGCATGTCGTTGTAGACATAGCCCCGGTTCATATAACCCACCGCCATCGTGGGATCGATCTCGAGTGCGCGCGTGAAATCGTGGACGGCGGCCGCGTATTCGTTGTGGTCGGCGTGTATGTACCCCGAGATCAGAGGCAGATCGCGATCCTCCTGAAAAACGGGTTGAAAGCGGTCTACGATCTTCATCGCTTCCTCGCGGCGCTTGAGAAACAGAAGGTCATACGCAAGATAATCGACCGCCTCACGATCGTTTGGAAGCTTCTGGATCACCTGGTAGCCGAGATCTGCCGACTCCGCGTAGTTCCCGATCATCGTCAAGTAGCGCTCATGCTCCCGCATGACTTGCGGGTCTTGTCGCACTTCCTCAGCCGCGCGTGCGAGCCACTCTTTGGCTTGGGCGGGATGGTGGCCTTCGAGGGCGGCATTCATCGCACCGGAAACAATCAGCGGATGGTTCGGCGATTTCTGGAAGGCCAATTCGTAACTCTGTTGCGCTTCCGCGAATTTGCGGTTCGCGCTGTACAAATCACCCAGCGCCAGGAAAGGTGCATAGTCGTCGGGATGGCTCTTCGCAAACGCAAGGAAGTAGCCGCGGGCGGCCTCGGTGTCGCCCATCTCGCGCGACAGGAAGCCGAGCGAGCCCAATGCGCCCCCATTCGATGAATCGATGGCGAGCGCCTCGATGTACGTCTTGCGAGCCTCTTCCTTTCGGTCCGTCTTCCACAGAAGATTCGCGTAGTTGAGAAGTAAGATGCCGTTGCGAGGCTCAAGGTGGATGGCTTCCTTTAAATCTTTTTCCGCGGAATCGACATCGCCTCCGGCGACTTCGGTCGCGGCTCGCAGCCGCAGGAACTCGGTCCGCGCAGGGCCTGCCACGTCGAGGGTAAGGATCGCGTTGGATGCGTCCTTCGTGACGCGTTCTGCGTTCGCGGCGTCTCCGGCATCGCGGTATATCTGGGCAAGATCCACGCGCAACGAGATCGGATAGAGAACGCCCTCAGGCACACCTTCGGGCAAATGCTGCAGCGCCGCCTCGTATTCGCGAATCGCATTTTCGCTCCGATGCTGGCTTGCATCGAGCCTTCCCCGCAAGGCATACACGCGGTAATGCTCGGGATTCAGCGTTGCGGCCTGGTTCAGGAGGGCCGTGGCTTTGTCGTACTCCCCGTCATTGAGCATGGCTTGCGCGGCATTGAGCTGGATTTCAATGTCTTGTGGCGCTCGGCTTGCGGCCGCGCCATAATTGCGTGCCGCCGCGCGTGGGTTGCCGGCCAGCGCGTAGGAATATCCCAACTCGGCGAGCGTGCCCACGTCTTTCGCGTGTAAGTCTTCCAGGATGCGAATCGCCGTCTCGTACTGGCCGGTGTCGCGGTAGTAAGACGCAACCGCTCGCAGCACCTCGGGATTCGTCGGAGCCGAATGGCGCGCTCGCTCCAGCATCTTGTGTGCTGACTCGTCATCTCCGATTCGCTGATAGGCGCGGGCCAGCAGAAGTTCGGTTCGCGCCGACGCCTTCACAGCGTCCGAGCGTTGCAGGTAGTCCACCGCTCGTTTCGGATCGGTGGGCAAGAGCAGTTCGCCCGCGAGCTGAAGGTCCAGGTCGCTCTTAGGATTCGCGGCCAAGGCCTCTTCCAGCGTTTGCTGCGCTTCCGCGGTGCGCCCCATCCGGGCGTAGGTTTGCGCCAGACCGGAAAGCCCCTCCACCGAAGATGGCCTTAGAGCGAGGCCGCGGCGATAGGCATCGACAGAAAGCGAATACTGTCCGCTGAGTCGCGCTGCGTAAGCCAGCGTAAACCAGAGGTCGGGATTCTGCGGAGCCGCGTTGACCGCGCGCTGAGCGTGCGCCGTTGCGTCTCGCGAGTCGCCGTGTTGCAAGGCCGTCTGCGCGGCGCGCGCCTCGCGCGCCACCTCGATGCTCGCGCCCCAGCCCATTCCGGTCTGGTCACTCGTGGTCTGCGCGGGTCGCTTCTTCGAAGGCGCGGGCGACGTCGAAGGGGAAGAAGTTTGGCCATTCACATCAAAGGTTTGAGCAGCACTGGCAGTGGCTGCGATCAGGACCGCAAACCGCACCGAACTCCTGAACACCCAACTTCTGAACGCTGACGGCACCATTCCTCCTCCCCGGCCTCGTGGCTGATATCCGGTTGCTGGCGTTTGGGGTACACGCCTGACCTTCCGTTGTCGCTGAGATGCAAGAAGCTCCCGGACCGGTTGGGCACCCTTTGACGCGGGCAACCTTCAAAATACTTACCAACCGTTGCCCGGCTCGCAGGAATCAAACACTGCGACCGATGAGAGACCGCCAGGAAACATTCGTGCACCCGACTAAGACCAGCATTTGGCAACGCCCGATTCCCCTTGCTGCCATCATTTTGTTGGCGCTAGCGATTCACGGGCCTTTGCTGGTAATGCAGTTGCCGGCGACTACGTCGTATGACGCAAACCTGCACATCTTTTTTGCGTCGCACTATGCGCATCATTGGTTCAACCCGTGGAACGAAAAGTGGTTTGCCGGCTTTTCCCAAACCACGTATCCTCCGCTCACTCACCAATGGATTGCGCTGCTGTCCTATATCGTCGGACTCACTGAGGCCTTCATGCTGGTGCAGTTGGCCGCCGTCGTCCTGCTGGCGGTGGGTGCTTACCGGTTCGCGCAGCTTTGGGTGGATGACCGTGCAGCCAGCTATGCAGGAGTGCTGGCCGTGTTCGCCGGCAGCATCGCATTTCTTGTCTATTCGGCGGGGCAGTTACCGACCACGATGTCAGCGGCTTTGTATTTTCTGGCTCTGCCTTATTTCTATTCTTGGTGCCTGTCAGCCAGTTGGCGATCGCTGCTGAAGGGGATTGCTCTCGCGCTGGCCGCCGCATCGGCCCATCACGTCACCCTCATCTTCGGCTCCGTCCTGTTCGCGGCGCCGGTCTTGTGGCTGGCGTGGTACGACCGGCACGAAAAGGAGCAACCCGGCGCCCCAATCCTTGGGCGCGGTTTGCTGTTCGCCGCGATTGCCGCAGTGGGGGTTGGGGTCGTCCTGTTGCCGTACTGGATTGCGATCATCCGGCATCCCATCGAGCAGATGCCCATCCCGCACGCCAGCCGTTCGAACTTCCTGATGAATTGGATCTACGGCATGAATTACTTCATCGTGCCGTATGGCGCTTTGATCCTCGCGTTGCCCTTCATCGTGATCAAGGGTGCATCGAATCCTCGTTTGCGAGTACTGCTGCTTGCGTTCTGGGTCACCTTTCTGATTGCCCTGGGTGGCACAACGCCCGTCCCGCGCTGGATCTTCGGCCGGGCTTTCGAAATTCTCACTTACGAGCGCTTCACGCTGTGGGCAACGGTACTGGCACTGCCGATTGTGGGATTGTTAGTGGAGCAACTCATTGATCGTTTCCCGCGCCGGGGCGCGATTGCCGTCAGTACAGCCGCGATTGCCAGCCTGGCGCTCGCCATGGGCTGGCTGGTATGGAGCCCCTTTCGAACGTTCAGTTCGCTCAATGTGGACTCAGTGGTCGCGTTCCTGAATCGCGATGGCCACGATCAGTATCGCTATCTCACACTCGGATTCGGCAACGCCCTCCCCAAGGTGTCCACCTATGCCAACGCGAGCAGCGTGGATGGCGAGTACAACTCAGCGCGCCTGCTGCCCGAGATGACCCGTTACGGCGCTGCGCAATTAACCAACGCGAAGTTCTTCGGGGTCGCCGGCATGGATTCGCTCCGCGCCATGCTCCAGCATGCCAATCACTATGGCTTGAAATTCATTTTCGTGCACGATTCGTTCTATGAGCCTCTTCTGGTCTTCGGCGGATGGCGCCAGGTGGAGAGCTATGACTCCGGCGCCATCACGGTCTGGTCCAAGGATGATGCTCCTCCCGCGCGGGTGATTCCGTCCGATGCCATGCCGGCCCCGTGGGAAGGATGGATCTGGGGCATCTTGCCCATCGGCAGCAGCTTTCTGGCGATTCTGTTTTTGTGGCTGCTGGTCGAACCGCGCCGCACACGAGTTGAGCCGAGCCGCGTGGAGGAAGAGATCACGCTTCCCGCGGAAGTGCCGGACCAGGTCTATGCCCAAGGGGTAAGTTCATGAAGTGGGCACTGTCTGCCTTTCTCGCCATTGCCACCGCGGTTCTGGTCGCCTTTGCCTGGCTGCAGTCCGGAGGGCTGAAGCAGCACGCCATGTTCTCTGCAGGAACTCCCGAAGAGGCCGTGCAGGCTCTGATGAGCGAGATTCGGGCTCACGACTATCAGCAGGCCTATGCTTCGCTCGATCGCAGCAGCGATACAGATCTGGCATCCTTCATTCGCGAGATGGCGGGAAGTGACGGCAGCTTGCGCACGTACTCGTCGCTGCAGACCGCGGAGGTTTCGCCGTTGCACGCCGATCATGACGAGGCCCTGGTCCGCCTGCGGATGAATTGGTCGAGCGCGCTGGGCTCGCTCGATGATGTTCGGGATTTGCGCGTGCGCCGCGATGGTTCGGTGTGGCGCGTGGTGTGGCCGAAACCGGCGTTTTCCACGGTGCCCCCGCAGGTGGTGTCGGTGAACTACTTGAGCTGGGACGTCATCGGGCGCAATACCTCGCAGAACTGGGGAGCGCAGGACGTAGACTCGCCGAAAGTGCGCATCACGTCGATGAACGCGATCTCGCGCCCCGGCCGCGTGGTGATTCTCGGGGAAGTCGAAAACGAAGATACCGTTCCCGCGTATTTGAACGTGAACGCGACGCTGCTGAAAGCGGACGGATCTCCCATCGAGGAAGAAGGCAGCTTCGATCTCATCTCGCACGTGCTGCTCCCCAAGCAGGTTTCACCGTATCGCATTGACTTTCCGGGTGTGCGCATGGATGCGGTTAAGAGCGTGCGCATGGATGCGCGCGCTCTGTTAGTCCCGGCTAGCGCTGATCCGGTGATTGCAGTTACCGACCAAGGGGTGAGCAAAGATGGATTGAACCGAACCGTGCTCAAGGGCGAATTGGTGAATCAAAGCGGGCGCCCGGTCAATATCGCACAGGTCCTGGCAGCCTACTACGACAACTTCGGGAAAGTGATTTGGGTCTCGGATGGTTATGTCGATCAGGCGCTCATGCCGCAGGTGCCCGTAGCGTTTGCGGTCGACATCCCGGATGACATCGCGGCGCGGCTGAAGAATTATCGTGTCATCGTCAATCACTATTCGCGGTCGAGCAACTGACATGAAGCGCACTACCCGTAGCAATTTCGCGTTTTGCAAGCGCCTGACTGGTTCGGTCTTGTTGTTCGCATTGCCGTGGTGCGCGTCGCCGGGGTGGGCACAGGCTGGGAAACTGCTTGTGCCCACAACGGTGGGAGCAGGGCAAACTTTCTCGATTCCGGTCGTTGGTTCTGGGCAAGCAGGTTCTGGGCAAGCCACTTTCTATCTCTTGGGGCCCGACCATGTTGTGAAACGCCATGTGAGCCCCGGGAGCGAGGTGCAGATTCAGTCCAGCGATGTGCGCAGCGCGGGGCTCTACCAGGTAATCCTATGCGACTCGAAATCATCATGCACTTCCGCAACGTTCGAAGTAAAAGCCGCGCCACCGGCGCACTTGAGCTTCTTTCTGCATCCTTCGCGGGTACCCGTCTCCACTCGCGATTCAATTGATGCCACTGCATTTGTGTTTGACCAGTATTTCAACCTGGTGTGGGCTCCAGCTGTAGTCGATTTTCGCATCACGCCGGCCAGCGGAACCGGCTTCTCACGGCGAGGCACTACGCGGAACGGTGTGGCTTGGATGCGCATGGACTCTACGCCGCATGAGGGATCCGTTCGGGTAACTGCGGTCCTGGGTAACGTGGAAGAAGCGAGAGTGATTCAACAGGTCGCGGCGGAAGCCTGCGGATTGCGCATGAAGGCCGTGACCAAGGGTAATAGCGTGACTCTCGAAACCGATCCCGTGCGCGATTGCAGCGGCAATGCGCTTCCCGACGGCACTGTCGTTTCATTTACCAAGGTTGACAAGGCGGGTAAGAGCACGGTGGATACGCCAATCAAGAAAGGCATCGCGCGAGTGCAGTTTGGCGTGCAGGGGCCGGCTCAAGTCAGCGTTGCGTGCGGTGTTGTGTTGGGCAACGAAGTAGCCGTGAACGGAAAATTATGACAAGTTTCCTCAAGGCTGCGAGCTTCGCGATCGCGGTTTGTGTTCTGGCGATTGCACAAGAATCGGCTCAGGTTAATCTGCCCGAAGTCCACCTCGATGCTGCCGGACT
>Ga0209040_10000741_pt1 | contig 25374 bp, 22 predicted proteins | sample BogFormECP12_OM3_FD_188240 | JGI IMG/M metagenome (GOLD analysis project Ga0209040, IMG submission 188240) | Bog forest soil microbial communities from Calvert Island, British Columbia, Canada - ECP12_OM3 (SPAdes) (version 2) | ecosystem: Environmental > Aquatic > Freshwater > Wetlands > Bog ... | reverse complement strand
CGTGATTGTCGCAGTCCGGCGTCACCAGCGCAGAGACGCGCGAACCGACGTGCGAAGAGCAGTGTGGAAGAGGTTGAAATGACGACGTTTGACGGTACGGTTCAAGAGGCTAACGGGCGGTTCGCGCGCGGCAGGAGGCTCCCCAATGTCGTGACGCTCGGGCGTTGGGTCAATCCGGTGCTCGGGCTTGGTGCCCTCGTCCTAACCGGTTACCTGCTCATCGGCAATCCGGTTACCCCGGATGCGACGATGCTGGCGCCGCGTTCCCATGCGCAGCTGGCAGCCACGCAAGTGACGGCGCAACTGGCGCGAGGCAACGAGACCGGCAGCATAACCCCTTCCAGTGTTGCGCCCGACGAGTCGACTGGGTCGTCGATGACCCATGTGCTGAGTGCCACGCTCGGTACGGTGCTAGCCGCAGCGTGGGTGATGGGCGGGGCCTGGGTTGGCATACACAGCGCGCGGATCTCGACCCCCCTCGATGAACCCAAAAGTGATCTGCACCTACGATCTGCAGCGAGCTCTGACGGACAAGCTAGCCACTGAGACCGGCTCGCCGACTGCAACGGGTTTTTTGTCCACTTTATGTATTATGGCGAGGGAGTTATGCCCGATTGGTTAAACGCTTGGCTCAACCAATTGCCGGCTGGACAGCTGGCACTGGTGTCTTGCGGTTTTTTCATCGGCGTTACCTGGCTGGGCGTCCTGCTGGTTCACCCATTGATGCGGCGCCTGCTGCACCGCAACCACCCATCCAACGAGTTCGTCATCCACATCGCTGGCAGCTTCGGGCTGTTCTACGCTGTCCTGCTTGGCTTGCTGACCGTCGCGACCTTCCAGACTACCAAGGATCTCCAAGACGAGGTCGCCCGCGAGGCCTCGAGCCTGTCGACGATTTACCACACCACCGCCGGCTACCCCGAACCACTCCGCAGCGAATTGAAAGCCGAGCTGCGGGACTATACGCACTACGTCATCGATAAAGACTGGCCCGCCCACCGGCTGGGAGTTGTGCTGGTGGGCGGCGAGCACCGGCTGCAGGTGATCCGCTCGACATTGATGTCCTACGAGCCCTCGACGAAAACGCAGGAGCTGCTGCACAACGAGCTATTGCGCTATTTGGATGCCATGATGGTGTCCCGTGAGCAGCGGCTGGCGAGCGTCACCGCGGCCATCCCCCGCGTGCTGTGGTACGTGGTCGTCATCGGCGCGTTCCTGACCATCGCGTTTCTGTGGATGCTTCACATGGAGCTGATGCCGCAAATCGTGCTGGGTGAGGTCACCGCCTTCTTCCTTGGGATCATGATCTTCCTGATCTACGCCATGGATCATCCGCTGCAGGGCGCGGTCAGCGTCCCGCCCGACTCGTTCAGATCGGTCTACGATTTGGTGATGAAATGGGACGAGCCCACATGACAGAAGCAACCTCAGCTTTACGCCTCGGTCGGCTGCAGCCCGCTGCCGCTTTGGTGGTCGCGATGCTGACTGGCGTCGCGGCGTCCTCACCGGCCCCCGCACGCGCCGACGATCCGGTCTTTGCTTCGATCGGCACTGGGGAATTGAATGGCATCTACTACCCGGTGGGCAAGGCGATTTGCCAGATCGTCAACCAGGATCTGCGCACTTATGGCGTCCGTTGCTCGCCTGAGGCCACGCCGGGATCGGTCTACAACATCGGCGCCCTCCAATCCGGCGAGCTGGAGTTCGCCATCGTCCAATCCGACGTTCAGTTTGCCGCTTACAAAGGCGAAGGCGCCTGGACCGGTAGACCGTTTCCCGCGTTGCGATCCGTGGTGTCCCTGTACCCCGAACTCGTCACCGTCATGGCCCGCGCGGATTCGCATATCCAGGATCTCGCACCACCATCGCAGTGATAGTGGACCCTCAGCCGCGGTGAGCAGAAGAAGCGCATGGCAAACCGTACCGGCAACACCGTGACCTCGACCGAGGCGATTCCGGCCGGACACGCCGCGTTGACAGAAGAAGAGGAGCGTGGCGAGCATCGGTCGGATACCTCCACCGGTCTCGCCGGGTTGAGCGTGGCCGCGCTCGGCGTCGTGTTCGGCGATATCGGGACAAGCCCGGTTTACACCTTCCGTGAGTGCTTCAACCCTGAGCACGGCCTTACTCTCGACGCGGAACACGTGCTTGGCGTTCTGTCGATGACTTTCTGGGCATTGATCATCGTCGTCGCCATCAAATACGTCCTCTTGATCATGCGTGCCGACAACCAAGGCGAGGGCGGCATCCTCGCGTTGCTCGCCCTGGCCTTGGGGGCGGCCCGGGCCGAGGGCTCCCGCACATTGGAGGTCTTGCTCGCCCTCGGCGGTGCCGCGCTCTTCTACGGCGATAGCATGATCACGCCGGCAATTTCCGTGCTCAGCGCAATCGAAGGCATCGGCATCGCAACACCAGCGTTGAACCGTTTTGTCCTGCCGCTGACGGTCGCCGTGCTGCTCGCACTTTTTCTCGTTCAGAAAGGCGGCACCGAACGCGTCGGCCGCTTCTTCGGCCCGGTCATGGTGTTATGGTTCACCGTTATCGCGGTAATCGGAGTGTTGCAGATCGCTGAGGCGCCGCGCGTGCTCGCGGCGTTGAACCCCGCCTACGCAGTCGGCATGTTTATCGCCGCGCCGGGCGCCGCCTTCGTTGTGCTCGGGGCCGTGGCGCTCGCCATCACCGGCGGCGAGGCGCTCTATGCCGATATGGGCCATTTTGGCCGCTTCCCGATCAAGCTGGCGTGGTTCGCCTTGGTGCTTCCCGCACTCGTCCTCAATTATTTCGGGCAAGGCTCCCTGATCCTCGGCGACGAGGCGGCGATCGCGAACCCGTTCTTTCGCATGGTGCCGGATTGGGGCTTATTCCCGCTGGTACTGCTGTCGACTGCGGCCACAGTCATTGCGTCGCAGTCGGTGATCTCCGGCGCCTTTTCGCTGTCGCGGCAGGCAATCCAACTCGGCGTGATGCCGCCGCTCGATATCTTCCAGACCTCGGCCCGTACGCACGGTCAGATTTACATCTCCCAGATCAATTGGCTGCTGTTGATTGCTGTACTCGCTCTGGTGCTTGGGTTCCAAAGCTCGAGCGGCCTCGCCTCGGCCTATGGCTTCGCGGTCACCGGGACGATGACCCTCACAACGGTCCTCGCCGGAGCCGTCATGCGAGGCGTCTGGCGTTGGCAATGGCCGACGATTGCCGTCGTGCTGGTGCCGATCATGACCGTCGACCTCGCGCTATTCGGTTCAAATGCACTGAAGATTCCGAGCGGCGGCTGGTTCCCGCTGGTGATCGGGCTTGTCGTGTTCACGATCATGACCACCTGGCGCGCGGGACGCCGATTGGTGCAGAGGCGGCTGGTGAGCGAGACGATGCCGCTCGCCGCCTTCCTCGCCACCTGTGAAACGGCCCCGGAGGCCCGGGTCTCGGGCACCGGTGTCTTTCTCACCTCACAGACCGAACACGTGCCCACGACCCTGCTGCACAACCTCAAGCACAACAAGGTGCTGCATCAGACGGTGTTGCTAGTCCGGGTCGTCACCGAAAACATTCCCCGAGTGGTGGGTCCGGACCGGATCAAGGCGCGCGCGCTCGGCGGCGGTTTTTGGCAGATTGAGGCGCATTTCGGCTTCGCTCAGACGCCGAACGTAGCGCGAGAGCTAAGCCGGGCCGAAATCCCAGGGCTGGCACTTGATCCGAGCCAGCTCTCGTTTTTCGTCGGGCACACCAACGTCAAACGGAGCTCGCAGCCCGAAATGGTGCGATGGCGCGAGCGCCTCTATTCCGGCCTCGTGCGCATTGCGACGCGGCCGACGCAACTCTTCCGCATCCCGCCGGACCGCGTCATCGAGCTCGGCGCCGAGGTCGAGATATGAGGATCACAACCCGCGCTCTTTGATCCCCCAGCACTTCAGCCGCTCGTTCAAGCAGACGACGGGCGTCGGGCTACATCATTACGTCATGCAACGCCGGGTCGAACGGGCGAAGACCTTAACGCGCCGGATTAATCAGCCTCTCGCTTTGATCGCGCGGGAGACCGGCTTCGCCGACCAGAGCCATCTGAACTCTGTCTTTCGCCGCGAGATCCGCGTGACACCGGGCCAGTTTCGAGCTGCGATGGCCTAAAAGTCGGAGCTAGTCTGGCTCCGCCTTGCCCCTGAGCTGACGGGACCCATCCGGTCGGCCGGCTTGCTTTGACGAATTTTGCCGGCGTATATGTGAGAATCGAGATTTAGTTAACTAGCCTGGCGGATATGGCGGCACACAACGAAAGGGGCAGCACCGCCGATCCTGCGCCCGGCGCAGGACAGGGGTGGCTTGGCAACTCGGTCTGGCAAGTCCCTGACGTAGGCATCTCGAAGATCAGGTCATGGACCTCGCTCGCGGCAATGAGCTACCGCCGAGGCGAGGGCGAATCCACGTGGCGAGGTGACCGCCACCGGATCGTTCTCCTATTGGATAAGCACCCACCGGTGCAGGTCCAGGTTGAGCAAGGACACATCTGGCAAACGCCGCTTGCCGCGCCCGGCACTCTCGTGTTTTACCCTCCCGGCCTCACTGTTCGGACCGTTCAATCTGCAGCGCGGTTCGTGCAGGTGGTCTGGGATACGGATTTGTATCCCGCCTTGGTGCCGGAGCTTCGAGCGGCAGCATCCGGGTTCGAATTTCTGTATCCGCTGCAAGACCCTTTGCTTGGCCAAATCGTCACAAGGTTGGCCCAGGAGACCGATGGCGGCTTCGCGGCTCAAAGCTTCGAGGTTCTGGGGAGCCTGTCCGACAAGGATCGGGTCATCGTGTCGAGCCGGATCCAGATCCACGGTGCTGCGCCGATCAGGATCGATTGGCAGCTCAATCCGACCAACCATGGCTACAAGGTGACCGACCTGATCGTCAACGGCATCAGCATGGCCAGCACGCAGCACTCCGACGTGGTCTCAGTCGTCCAGCGTAACGACGGGCAGGTGCCAGCCTTGCTGGTTGCGTTGCGCGAAAAGAATTCGGGCAACGGTATCGTCCGATAATTCGCGCCCGGGATCTTCAATCAAGGTGCGGATAGCGACTCGACGCCAAAGCGGGCCCACAAGGTTTTTGATTGAGACCGCAGAGGCCTGCAACGCACTCCAGGGTGAACCCAAGTCGCGGGACCAGAGGAGTGGGTGGCCAAGGTGAAGGCCGCTCCTCTCCTCGTCAAATCGCGATCGACGAGGCCCCGGGTCGGTAACGACAGCAGACCAGTCAGGAGCTTAAGAGGCGCTTAAGGCAGCACCCGCAGGGTTGCTGAATGTGAGCAACGTTTTGATTGTTATTGATATTTAATTAATATTATGTTATCTATATCGCCGATGTGCCTACCTTCCTCGCGCACCCGGTCCCTTATTGAGGACCCAGAAATGCCCCCCCCGAGTCTGCCTGCCTTGCAACATTAATCTCTGCCCGAGGCATTTCGCCCCTCAGCTTGTTCGATGCCGGATGCTACCGCGCCTTGCGAGATCGTGCTCTATCCATACCGCAGGTACGTGTGATAATATCAATTACCAATTGGATTTCTATGCGAAATACACGGGCAAAAGGGCAAGTGCCAAATTCCCCTGCCAATCCGCTGCCGACTGCGTTTTACGGCCCCGAAATTCCGCTGTCGGCGGACTCGCGCAATCGGGTCCAAGTTACTGAGCTACAATATGTTTTCGACGATGAGGAGCGCATTTTGGAGGCTGAAAAGGCGTTTTTTCCCCTGCCGGCAGGGGAATGGCGACCGAGTCAGCCATCGCCAGGATCCGCCGCGCGTCGTCGATCAGTGCGCTTGCTCCGGCGCCTCCACCAGCACGTTGATGCCGCGGGCGGCGACAGTGAGCTCGCGCCAAGTCTCGTCGTCGATCGGCACGCCGTTCTTGATGCGCTCGGCGCGGGTCAGCCGCTCGGGGTCGCCGGGGATCAGCACCGGCTCGCCGGGGTGCTGCGGCGGCGAGGCGGTGATGTAGGCTGTCATCGCCGCGATCTCGTCCTGCAGCCAGGCGCGATCGACGAGCTGCGACGGGTCGATGACGATCGTCAGCATGCCGTTCGTCGCCGTGCCGCGGCCCTGCCGCTCCGGCCGCATCGTGCCGCTGCCGCACAAGGCACCCGCCAGCATCTCGCAGACAAAGGCGAGCGCGTAGCCCTTGTGCTCGCCAAAGGTCGTGAGCGCGCCGCGCGGCTGGCGGTACATCGCAGCGGGGTCGGTCGTCGGCTTGCCCTCGCCGTCGAGCAGGATGCCGGGCTTCAGCTGCTCGCCCTTGTTGCGGGCGACCCGCACCTTGCCCATCGCGACGACACTCGTGGCCATGTCGAGGATGATCGGGCGTTCGAGCTCGGGGCCCGGTATCGCGATGCAGACGGGATTGGTGCTGAAGCGCGCATCGGAACCGCGCCACGGTGCGACGGCCGGCCGCGCATCGGTCACGTTGACGAAATGGAACGAGACGAGGCCCGCTTCGGCGCACATCTCGCCATAGGTGCCGACCCGGCCGATGTGGTGCGGGTTGCGCAAGGCGACGACCGCGACCCCGGTGTCGCGCGCCTTCTCGATGCCGACGATCGTCGCCTCGCGTGCGGCGATCTGGCCCCAGGCGCGCTCGCCGTCATAGACGATCAAGGATCCGTTCTCGCTGACCACACGTCCCTTGCGGTTGGCGAAGACGGTGCCGTTTGCAAGATGCTGCAGATAGTTCGGGATCAGGCCGACGCCGTGGCTGTCATGGCCGCGCAGATTGGCGCCGATCAGATGATCGGCAACGACCCGTGCTTCTTCCGGCTCGCTGCCGGCCGCGCTGAAGACGCGGGTGGCGATATCGTGCAGCGCCGTGTGATCGATCAGGATCATTTTCGTTATCCTCTCTTCAATTTCCATGCGCCGAGGCGGCGATGCGCAGCGGATGGGCGGGATAGACGCCGAGGATCTTCACCTCGTGTGTGAAGAAAGCGAGCTCTTCGAGCGCGAGTGCCAGGGGGCGATCTTCGGGGTGAGCCTCGACATCGGCGTAGAACTGGGTCGCCGCAAAGGCGCCGCCGACCATGTAGCTCTCCAGCTTGGTCATGTTGACGCCGTTGGTGGCGAACCCGCCCAACGCCTTGTAGAGCGCCGCCGGCACGTTGCGGACGCGGAACAGAAAGGTCGTCACCGTCGGGGTGCCACGCGCCGGCCGCTCGGGCTCGCGCGACATGATCAGAAAGCGCGTCGTGTTGTGCTCGGCGTCCTCGATGTTCTCTTTCAGCGACACGAGGCCATAGATTTGCCCGGCAAGCTCGGAAGCGATGGCCGCGACCGTGGGATCGCCACGCGTGGCGATTTCGGCCGCGGCGCCGGCGGTATCGGCCGCCACGACCGGTACCAGCCCGAGCGAGCGGATCAACTTGCGGCATTGCGAGAGCGCGTGGACATGACTTCTGACCGTGCGCAGCGTCTCGATGGTCGCCCCGGGTACGGCCAAAAGGTGATGGTTAACCCGCTCGAAATGCTCGCCGATGATGTGGAGGTCCGAATCCGGCATCAAATGGTGGACGTCGGCCACTCGGCCGGCCACCGAATTCTCGACTGCGATCATCGCCAGCGCCGCACGACCCTCGCTCACCGCGGCAAAGGCATCGTCGAATTGGGTGCAGGGCAAAGTCCCCATCTCGGGGAAGACATGCCGGCAGGCAAGGTCGGAATAGGCCCCAAAGGCGCCCTGGAATGCGATCGTTTGCCGTGTCATGAGACTAATGCGCCTGCCGGAACAGTTCGCGGGCGCGCGCGAGATCGGCCGGGGTGTCGACCTGCACCCCGAGCCGGCCGGCCTCGATCAAGCTGACGGAGATGCGCATCCCGGCCTCGAGCGCGCGCAACTGCTCGAGGTGTTCGCGCTGTTCGAGCACCCCCCGCGGCAGCCCGACAAACCGCTCCAGCGCCTCACGCCGATAGGCGTAGAGCCCAATATGCTCGTAATGCGGCCCTTCTCCCCACGGCACCGCCGCCTTGCTGAAATAGAGCGCGCGCGCCGGCCGCGTCGGATCGGCAAAACCGGCCACGACCTTGTTGACGCTGGTCTCGTGGAGTGCGGCTTCGTCCTCGATTACGGCCGCAAGGGTGGCGATGTCGAATTCGGGGTCGGCGAGGCCGGCAACAGCCACGCGCACCGCCGCCGGATCGAGCAACGGGAGATCGCCTTGGACGTTGACCACGACATCGTGCGAGCGGCCGGGGTCGAGATGCGAGATCGCCTCGTGGATGCGGTCTGACCCGGTCGGGTGGTGGGGATCGGTTATGACCGCCCGGCCGCCGGCCGTTTCGACCGCATCGGCGATAGCGCGGTCGCCGCAGGCGACCACGACCGGCCCGATTTCGGCGGCAAGCGCACGGCGCCAGACATGCACGATCATCGGCACTCCGGCGATGTCCGCGAGCGGTTTGCCGGGCAGGCGGCTGGCGGCGAGCCGGGCGGGGATCAGGATAATCGGGTTCTGTGGCGCAGCTCTGGTCACGGGCTGTCTCGGCAGCCGATCGGGTAGCGACAACATGACCGGTTCGGTGGAACGCCGGAAGCGTGATAATGCATCACCGCTTAGGGGGGAAAGGTTGTCGATGTCGTCGTTCGAGTGGAACAAGATAATCGCCTCCGTGCTCACGGCGATGATCGTCGCGATGGCGGCGGCGATTCTCGCGAGCGAACTCGTTCGTCCGAAGTCGCTCGAAAGGCCGGTCTTCCTCCCGGCCGGCGCCGAGCAGTTGGCGGCCGCGCCGGCGGAGCAACCCGCGGCGGCAAAGCTCGAGCCGATCGAGCCGCTGCTCGCCAACGCCGACCCCAAACGCGGTGAGCAGCTGACCAAGATTTGCAACACCTGCCACACCTTCAACAAGGGCGGTGCGAACAAGATCGGCCCGAACCTCTGGGACGTTACCGAGGAGGGGATTGCCGCGGTCCCGAACTATCAGTTCTCTGCGGCGTTGCAGGCGGACAAAGGCCAGAAATGGGATCCGGAAAAGCTGAACCAATGGCTCTATAGTCCGCAATCCTTTGCCAAGGGGACAAAGATGACCTTCGCCGGATTCCCCAAAGTGCAGGATCGCGCCGATGTCATCGCCTATCTCGACACGCTGAAATAGGCCGGTGCCCGAGATCGAGCTCGACGCCTTTGTCGCTTTTGGGCTGCGCCTGGCCGATGCGGCCGGCGCCGAAATCCGCCCAAATTTTCGCAAACCCATTACGATCGACGACAAGCCCGATTTGACCCCGGTGACCGCCGCCGACCGCGCGGCCGAAGCGGTGATGCGGGTATTGATAGAGGCGCGGTTTCCCGACCACGGCATCCTTGGCGAAGAGTTCGGTCGGGTGCGCGAGGATGCCGAGTTCGTCTGGACCTTGGATCCGATCGACGGGACCAAATCCTTTATCAGCGGGGTCCCGCTGTTCGGCACCTTGATCGCGCTTACCCGCCTCGGGCATCCGATCCTCGGCGTCATTGACCAGCCGATATCGCGGGAGCGCTGGGTCGGCGCGACGGGCCGCCCGACGACTCTAAACGGCACGGCGATCCGATGCCGGGGCTGCGCCACGCTCGACGGTGCGACCCTGTTCGCCACGACACCCGACATGTTCAAGGGGGAAGACGCCGCTTCCTTTGCGCGGGTCTCTGCGGCGGTCAAGCTGACGCGCTTCGGCGCCGATTGCTACGCCTACGGTTTGGTTGCCACCGGGTTTGTCGACCTCGTCCTTGAAGCCAGCCTGAAGCCGTACGATTTCTGCGCGATGGTTCCGATCGTCGAAGGGGCAGGGGGTGTCGCCACCGATTGGCGGGGAGAACGCCTCGACCTCGGCTCCGACGGCCGCATTCTCGTTGCCGGCGATCGCCGCGCTCATCAGGCGGCGCTCGGTTTGCTCTACGGCTGAGAAAATCGCGCGGAGATTAGGTCATGCGCAGAGCGCCTGCAATAATACTCGGCCTCATCTTCCCACTGCTCTTCGCCGCCGCTGCGCAAGCCGCGGCGCAGTACGGGATGTCGCTGTTCGGCGATCTGAAATACGGTCCGGACTTCAAGCATTTCGATTATGTCAATCCGGACGCCCCGAAGGGCGGCACAATGCGCTCCTCGGCGATCGGCACCTTCGACACGCTTAACCCTTTTGTGATCAAAGGCGTGCCCGCAGCCGGAATCGGCGCGATCTTCGACACTCTGACGGTGGGGTCCGAGGACGAGCCCGCCAGCGAGTACGGGCTCGTCGCCGAAACCGTCGAGCTCGCTCCCGACAGGCTCTCGGTGCTCTACACGATCCGCAAGGAGGCGCGGTTTCACGACGGGACCCCGATGACGCCGGAGGACGTCGTCTGGACCTTCGAGACATTGCGCGCCAAGGGGCATCCGATGTACCGCTCCTATTACGGCGATGTCACCAAGGTCGAGAAGGAGGGCGAGCGCGGTGTGCGATTCTCCTTCAAATCGGCCGAGAACCGCGAATTGCCGCAGATCCTCGGGCAGATGCCGGTCCTCTCCAAGGCCTATTGGTCCGGGCGCGATTTCGAAAAAACCACACTCGATCCGCCGCTCGGCAGCGGCCCCTACAAGATCGAGTCGCTCGATCCCGGCCGATCGATCACCTACCGCCGGGTCGCCGACTATTGGGCTGCCGATCTGCCGGTCAATAAAGGCCGCTACAATGTCGACGTGATCCATTACGACTATTATCGCGACGCGACGATCGCACTCGAGGCGTTCAAGGCGGGCCAGTACGACCTGCGGCTCGAAAATTCGTCAAAGGATTGGGCGACGGGCTATGACAGCCCGGCCTTACGCGCCGGGCTGATCAAGAAGGAGCAGATCCCAAACCAGCTGCCGAGCGGCATGCAGGGGTTCGGCTACAACCTGCGTCGGCCGCTCTTCCAGGATCCGCGCGTCCGCGAAGCCCTCGCCTATGGCTTCGACTTCGAATGGTCGAATAAGGAGCTGTTCTACGGCGCCTACCAGCGGACGCGCAGCTACTTCGACAACTCCGAACTGGCCGCCAGCGGTGTGCCGCAGGGCGAGGAGCTCGAGATCCTCGAAAAACTCCGCGGACATATCCCGGACGCGGTGTTCACGACCGAATACAACCCGCCGAAATACGATGACTCTGGAAATATCCGCGACGGGCTCCGCGTTGCGCTGAAGTTGCTGAAAGAGGCCGGCTGGACATTCAAAGGCGAGAAGCTCGTCAACGACGAGACGGGGCAGCCTTTCGAGTTCGAGATCCTGCTCGACAATCCCCAATTCGAGCGGATCGTGTTGCCGTTCACCAAGAACCTCGACCGGATGGGGATCACCGCGCGGGTGCGGACGGTCGACCCGGCTCAATACGAGAAGCGGATGGAGACCTTCGACTATGACATGGCGGTGGTCGCGTTCGGCGAATCGTTGTCACCCGGCAACGAGCAGCGGGAGTACTGGGGCTCACAAGCGGCAGACGAGCAGGGCAGCCGCAACTTGCTCGGCATCAAGAACAAGGTGATCGACGAGCTGATCGAAGAGTTGGTCCGGGCACCGGACCGGCCCAGCCTCGTCGCCCACACCCGTGCGCTCGACCGCGTGCTGCAGTACGGATATTACGTGATCCCGCATTACCACCTGTCGGCGTTTCGTGTGGCTTTTTGGGACAAGCTCAGGCGCCCGGCGACTTCGCCCAAATACGCCCTCGGCATGGACACGTGGTGGATCGACCCTACGGCCGAACAATCGGTCGAAGCAAGGAAAGGCGAGGTGACGAAGCAGTGAGGAGCGTTCTGGTTTCCTCCACCGCCGCCGTGTTTGGGGGAGTGAATATGCTATGCGCGTCGCCTATGGGTTGTGGCTCGCACTCCTCTTCTCGTTGACCCCAATAGCCGCGCGGTCGGCTGCGACGCACGGCATATCGTTGTTCGGCGATCTGAAGTACGGGCGGGAATTCGAGCATTTCGATTACGTCGACCCGCAGGCGCCAAAGGGCGGGACGATGCGGTTCTCGGCATTCATCAGCACCTTCGACACGCTCAATCCCTTTGTCATCAAGGGTGTGCCCGCTTCCGGCGTGCAGATGATTTTCGACACCTTGGCGGTCGCTTCGCAAGACGAGCCGCGCAGCGTCTACGGGCTCGTCGCGGAGAGCATCGAGCTCGCTGCCGACAGGCTCTCTGTACTGTTCACGCTGCGCCGGGAAGCACGCTTTCATGATGGCACGCCGATTACTTCGGAGGATGTGATCTGGACCTTCGAGATTTTGCGCGCCAAAGGATTGCCGAGTTACCGGTCCTATTACAGCAACGTGGACAAAGTCGAGAAAGAGGGTGACCGCGGGGTGCGTTTCTCATTCAAGTCGGCGGAGAATCGAGAATTGCCGGAAATCCTCGGTGAGATGCCGGTCCTCTCTCGGGCCTATTGGTCGGAGCGCGATTTCGAAAAGACGACGCTCGATCCGCCGCTCGGCAGCGGCCCCTACACGGTCGAGACGGTCGACCCGGGCCACTCGATCACCTATCGCCGGGTTGCAGACTATTGGGCTGCCGATCTGCCGGTCAACAAGGGCCGCTACAATGTCGATGTGATCCGCTACGACTACTATCGCGACAGCACGGTCGCGCTCGAAGCCTTCAAGGCCGGTCAATACGATGTGCGCCTCGAAAATATCTCGAAGGCGTGGGCGACCGGCTATGACGGTCCGGCCCTGCGCGCCGGGCTGATCAAAAAGATGGCAATCCCCGACGGACGGCCGAGCCGCGTACAGGGTTTCGGGTACAATCTGCGGCGGACGATCTTCCAGGACCCGCGGGTGCGTGAGGCACTTGCCTACGCCTTCGACTTCGACTGGTCGAACAAGGAGCTGTTTTACGGCGTGTACACGCGGATGCGCAGCTATTTCGACAACTCCGAATTGACGGCGATCGGGGTGCCTCAAGGAGATGAGTTGACGATCCTCGAGAAGTTCCGCGGACAAATCCCCGACCGCGTGTTCACGGCTCCATACGATCCGCCTAAATACGACGGCTCAGGGAATATTCGCGACGGGGTCCGCGCAGCTCTGACATTGCTTAAGGCGGCCGGCTGGAGCTTCAAGGGCGAGAAGCTGATCAATGACGCGACCGGTCGGCCATTCGAATTCGAAATCCTTCTTTTCGAACCGGCCTTCGAACGGATCGTGCTCCCCTTTACGAGGGACCTCGAACGGATGGGCATCACTGCGCACCTGCGCACCGTCGACCCCGCGCAATACGAGAAGCGAATGGAGACCTTCGACTTTGACATGGCGGTCGTCGGGTTCGGAGAGGAGCAGTCGCCGGGTGAGGAGCAACGCGAGTATTGGGGCTCGCAAGCGGCCGACGAGCCGGGAAGCCGCAATGTGCTCGGCATCAGGGACAAGGTGGTCGACGCGCTGATCGAGCAGCTGATCAGTGCTCGCGACCGAGTTGGCCTCGTTATTCGGGCGCGCGCGCTCGACCGGGTGCTGCAATACGGGTATTACCTGATCCCGCATTACTACGTTTCGGCGTTTCGGGTTGCGTATTGGGACAAGTTCCGGCGCCCGGTCATCTCGCCCAAATACGCGGTCGGCTTCGAGACCTGGTGGGTCGATCCCGCCGCCGAGCAATCGCTCGAAGCCAGGAAGGGCGAGGTCGTGAAGCAATGAGCGAGAGCGCGAGTGGGGACGGTCCATGATTGCCTACGCGATCCGCCGCATCCTCTTAATCATTCCGACCCTGTTCGCGATCATGGTGGTCAACTTCGTGATCGTGCAGGCCGCACCGGGCGGGCCGGTGGAGCTGATGATCTCGCGGCTGAAAGGCAGCACGGTCAGCGCCACCGAGCGGGTCAGCGGCGGCACCGGCGAGTTCAAGGCGCAAGCGGGTGGTGCCGAGACCCGCTATCGCGGCGCCCGGGGTCTCGATCCGGCGCTGATCAAGGAGCTCGAAAAGCAATACGGGTTCGACAAGCCGCCGCTCGAGCGTTTCCTGCTGATGATGCGCAATTACTTGACCTTTGATCTCGGCAACAGCTTTTTCCGGGATCGCCGGGTCGTCGATCTGATTCGGGACAAATTGCCGGTGTCAATATCGATCGGGCTGTGGACGACGCTGATCACCTACCTGGTCTCGATCCCGCTCGGCATCAGGAAAGCGGTGCGCGACGGCAGCCGGTTCGATGTCTGGACCAGTACCATCATCATCGTCGGCTATGCGGTGCCGAGCTTTTTGTTCGCCGTGCTGCTGATCGTGCTGTTTGCCGGCGGGAGCTATTTCTCGATCTTCCCGCTGCGCGGCCTCGTCAGCGACAATTGGGCTTCGTTGTCCTGGCCAATGCGCATTGCCGATTATTTCTGGCACATCACCTTGCCGATCACCGCCCTGGTGATCTCGGGGTTTGCGACCCTGACGATGTTGACCAAGAACTGCTTTTTGGAAGAGATCAACAAGCAATACGTGCTGACCGCCCGCGCCAAGGGCCTCGAGGAGCGTCGGGTGCTCTACGGCCATGTCTTCAGGAATGCAATGCTGCTCGTCGTGGCCGGCTTCCCAGCCGCGCTGATCGGCATCCTGTTCACCGGATCATTGCTGATCGAGGTTATTTTCTCGCTCGACGGTCTCGGACTGTTGGGGTTCGAGGCGGCGATCAACCGCGACTATCCGATAATGTTCGCCACACTCTACGTCTTCACGCTGATCGGGCTACTGCTGAAATTGATCAGCGACCTGACCTACATGCTGATCGACCCCCGTATCGATTTCGCCACGCGGCGCGTCTGAGCGGGTCCCGACATGCGCAAACCCTGAATCAGTGACAGGCGAGCGGCTCACCATCCACTGCCGCATCACGATCAGCTCCAGCGGGGTCGTGCGCCGCCCGTCATGCCGCCGTCGATCACGAGTTCCGCCCCCGTCATGTAGTCGACGCGTCAGAGGCGAGGAACAGGACGCCATTGGCGATGTCCTGCGCCTGTCCGGCCCGGCCGAGCGGCACCCCGGCTTGGGCTACCTCGTGCGGATCGATCGGTGCGTTTTGCCTGGCGGATTCAGACAATTTCGTCCAGATCGGCGTGTCGATGACACCCGGATGAACTGTATTGATTCGAATGTTGTCTGCCGCGTGCTCCATCGCGACGGCTTTGGCAAACAAGCGCACACCTCCCTTTGTGGCGCAGTAGCCGGCCAACCCCGCCGATCCTCTGAGACCTGCAACCGACGACATCATGATAATGGAACCGCCGCCGGCGCGGCGCATTGCCGGAACGGCGTACTTCACCGACAGGAACACGCCGTCGAGATTCACGGCGGTTTGTCGCCGCCAGTCGGCCAACGACATCTCGACCGCCCTGCACATGATCCCGATCCCCGCGTTGGCGACCATCACATCCAGACGGCCAAAGCGACGCTCGGCCGCTTCGATCACACCCGGCCAATTCTCTTCGAGGCTCACGTCTTGACGCAGGAAGACCACCTCGCCGCCGGCTCCTTCGATCTTGTCCACCACTGCTTGACCGCCCGTATCGTCCAGGTCGGTGACCACGACCTTGGCACCTTCGCGTGCGAGCGTCGCCGCGCACGCCGCGCCAATCCCCGATGCGCCGCCAGTTACGATCGCAACCTTACCTTGGACCTGGCCCATGGGTGTCCTCCTCTGGCTCTCGTGCTCACTTGCGTCGGTTCTGGCCGTGGTCATCGACCAAGACGTCGGAACGCGAGAGAAGAGGCTTCCCGTCGAGGCTCTCCTTCAGGCGATACGAGAGGAGTGGGGCCTCCCCACGATCCGCTCGATCGTTTGGACCGTAACCCCATAGACCTCCGCAACCTGCGCCTGCGTCATCCCGTAGCTCGCCAACGCGCGGACGCGGCCGTATTGAGAAGCAGGTATCTCGCCGGTTTCTCTTCTAACCGCCCGCCGCCGCCGTACCGGCTCGGGCACGGCGGGAGCTTCGTCCTTTGCCGCACTCATCGGCACCACCGGCGGGATTCTGAAGATACGGGGCTGTCGTTGCGGTTGGTGCTGGGTCGGCGCGGGAGTACTCTGAGCGGAAGCTGGCTCCTCTACGATCGAAGGCTGCCTCGGCTTAAACAGATTTTCGGCGTCTTGGCGCGCTCTGTGGATCCTTTCGGGGTCACCACGCGCGTCTGACGGGTGCCATTGGGTTAGCAAGAGTTACCCCAGAGAAATTCGTTAATATCAGATATAAGGCTTACCGGGAGAGCTACAAGGCCATGTAGAACGCATAATTTTCGCTCAGCTGACACAGGCAGCCTAGAACAAGCAGAACCGAGCGCGCAGTTCAGCGATCGGTCCGGGTTGCGGCGACAATGGCGTAAGGCGCGGCTTGCCAAGTGCACTCGACAGGAGCGAAGCCCGCGGCGCGAAGCGCGGTCAGGTGGCCATTAACTCCATCGGCGAACCGATCATAGTTCAAGAAGCAGCCGCCCGGCTTCAGCAGAGCATGGATCGCGGGGTAGCACGCGAAGATCTTGTCGCGACTTCCCAGATTGTGGAGGACGATCGCCGATACCGCCAGGTCGAAAGGCCCTCCGACATGCTGCGGCCATGACGGATCAAAAAGGTCGCAGAGGACGAACGACAGTCGGTCGGAATGATCGGCAAGACGCCGGCGAGCTTGGTCGAGCATTGCCCGAGAATAATCCTGCAAGGTCACCCGAGCCGCCGGAAAAACCGCCAGAACCTCCTCGGTGACAACCCCGTAGCCGGCACCTACATCCAGCACCTCCCGTGCGGCACCCGGCAACGGCGCCGATGACAACATTCGCCGGAGCAGCGGGCGTCGATCCGGATCGCGGGTGACGTCGTGCTCGATCCAGCCCGCAACATAGTCGGCCGACTGCCAGTCGTGCGGAAAGGGGCGAAAGGGTTTGGATTCCATCCGGCGTCTCGCTGAACGTTTTAAACGCGCCGCACGCCATAAAACTGCGGCCAGCCGTCGCGTACATCCTGCAGGTAGGAATGGAATGCGGTCGGCTGATCGTACATGCCCAGCGGCACATAGGACGGGCTCTGCCAGAATTCCTGCTGCATCTCGCGGCAGATCCTCTGCTGCACTGCGAGGTCGGGGGCATCGAACCATGCTGCCCGCAGTTCCTCCATCTTGGGGTCGACGGGCCAGCCGAACCACGAATCCGCACCGCTCGCGCGGATGGCGATGTCGGGGCCGGGCGAGATGTTCCCCATGCCGCCGAGGTAAGTATAGAAGATGTTCCACCCGCCCTTGTCGATCGGCTCACGGCTGGCACGCCGCGAAACGACGCTGCCCCATTCCATAGTCTGCAAATCGATGTTCATGCCAATCCGCTGCAGCACATCGGTGGCGACCTGCGCCTCGGCATAGATCGTCGGTATCGTGGAGGCGGCGAGGACGACGACCCGTTCGCCCTTGTATCCCGCGGCAGCCAGATCCTTCTTTATCTTGTCGAGGTCCTTGGGTCCTCGTGTGACATCAACCCCGACGTCGCTCGCCATCGAAGTGCCGGGCACGAATAGGCCGACATCGGTCTTGATCAGGCTCGGCTCGGCACCTGCGACCGCGGTCATGATCTCCCTCTGGTCCATCGCCGACAACACGACACGGCGAATCGCGAAATTGTCGAATGGCGCGAACAGCTGGTTGAACCGCAGACAACCGATCTCGCCGGTGCGGTCCTTGACCGTGATCACCAGATCCTTGTTGCGTTTGAGCTGAGGGACCAGGTCGATCGTCGGGTTTTCCCACCAATCGACCTCGCCCTGCGCGAGCGCCGCCGAGGCGGTTGAGGGATCCTGCACGAAGTTCCATACCACGCGATCGACATTGACGATTTTGGGACCGGCGGTGAAGCTCGGCTTGCCGCTCGCACGGGGCAGGTAGTCCACGTTCTTCTCAAAGACCACGCGTTGACCCGGGACGCGCTCCGATGCGACGAACTTGAACGGTCCCGAGCCGACCGCTTCCTTGACCTGCTCGAAGGCAGTAGTCTCGGCGAGGCGCTCGGGCATGATCGAGCAGTAGGGTTCGGCCAGTGCAGCGGGCAGGAGCGCGAACGGTTTTTTCAGTCGAAAGCGGATTATCTTATCCGTGAACGCTGAAAGCTCGTCGGTGCGGGCCATCAGCGCCCCGCCCATCGGATAGCGTTTGGCCCAGCGCTTGATCGTCGCGACGCAGTCGCGCGCCAGGACCGGGGTGCCGTCGTGAAATTTGAGCCCGTCGCGCAGGGTCAGGTCCCACTGCTTTCCGTCGTCATCGACACTGTGGCGTTCGACCATCTGCGGCTGGGCATTGAACTCCGCGTCGTAGCCGTAGAGCGTGTCGAGCACGGCCAGCGCGTAGTTGCGGGTAATATCGGCGGTGGTCCACACCGGATCGAGCGAGGCCAGATCGGCGTGCGGCACAAACGTGATCGTTTTCGCGGCATCCGCCCGCAATACGCTCGGGGCAGCCAAGGCGGCTGTGCCGGCGAGGGCAGATTTGAGAAACGTGCGTCGCTCCATCAGGGTGTTCCTACGAGGTTTTCCTAGTGCTCAGACGCATTCAGATGGTTCAGTCTCACGTATTCGTCATGCCCGGCCTCGTGTCGGGCATCCACGGAAGCCGGCAGCATCTGTGCCGCGGCTCGTGGATGGCCGGATCAAGTCCGGCCATGACGAGAGGGTGAATCCTGCGCTTGCGTCTGAGCATCAGGCTATTTTATTCCGCCGCGCTGGACAGCAGCACCTCCTCGGCGGAATTGTCGGTGATCGCGGCGGTGTGGAAATAGCGGATCTCGGGGTCCATGCCATAGCGCTCGCGGATGCCCTTGAGCCAGGGGCCGGAGTAGAACGCCTCGGCATCGGCGCGGGTCCGCCACAAATAAACGCCGCCCGCCCAGCCGTCATCGGCATAGATGAACTGCTTGCGGATCAGTCCCGGCACATCGCGGAAGCCGGGCGCGATCTTGCGGAAATGCTCAGCGCAGGCGACTTGGTCGATGCCCGGTGGGAGCCGATACTGAACGATCGCGGTAATCATGGTCATCCTCCCTCGGGTCAATTCAGCTGGCGAGCGGGTGCGGCCGCGGGTTCGAGCCGTCGGTGAACCGCGACAGGCGGAACGGTGTGGGATCGACGAGGGTCGGATCACCGGTGACCATGTCGGCCGTCAGTCTGCCCGCGCCCGGGCCGATCCCGAAGCCGTGGCCCGAAAAGCCGGTGGCGATGAAGAAGCCGGGCAGGCTCTCGACCGGCGAGATCACCGGCACGGCATCGGGCATGACATCGATCATGCCGCCCCAGCTTTCGGCCACAACCATGTTGCGGAACAGCGGGAAAGCCTGGGCAACGGCGGCCTGAGCGCGATCCACGACAAATGGGTCCGGCTCCGGATCGAGCACGCGCACGGCCTCGAACGGCGAGGCGGCATCCAAGGCCCAACGCCGTGGCGTGCGCCACTCATCGACCCAGCGGCGGCCAACGCGGAAACGCAACCTCTTCCAGTGGAGCCGTGCGGCCGGCAGATAGTCGAAGAGCAGCCGAAAATTGTCGGGAACGAGATCGATCGTACGCACGCCGAGGGTCGCCACGGTGTAGCCGCCGTCCATCCGCTTGCGAAAGCCGAAGAGCCCGCCCGAAGCCGAGATTTCCGGGCCGCCCTCGATCGGCTCGGTGCGCATCACCGTACCCAGCACTTTGAGCTGCGGCAGCTCGATGCCGAGATTGCCGCAGAAGAGCCGCGACCAGGCGCCGCCGGCGAGAACGACGGACCCGCAGGCAATCCGGCCCCGTTCGGTGATCACGGCCGCGACCCGGCCAGCGGCTGTTTCGATGCCACGCACGGCGCATTGGGTCACGATAGCAGCACCGCGCCGTCGCGCTGCCTCCGCGATCGCCGGCGCGGCCATTTGCGGCTCCGCCTTGCCGTCGCTGGCGGTGTAGAGCGCGCCGGCCCAGGTTCCGGTCAGACCGGGCATCAGCTCTGCCGCTTCCGAAGCAGTGAGGAGGCGGGTGTCGAGCTGGTAGTGGCGCGCATGCTCGAGCCAGGCTTCGAAGTGCTCGATCTCGGCCGGATTCTCTGCGAGATACATGATGCCGGCTTGCCGGAAGCCGGTTTCGGCCTCGGCCATTTGGTTCATACCCTGCCACAGGCGCAGGCTCTCGATGATCAGCGGGATCTCGCGCGGATCGCGCCCCATCTTGCGGCACCAGCCCCAATTACGGCTCGACTGCTCGCCGGCGATGTGGCCCTTCTCGCAGAGGGCCGTCGACACGCCTTTTTGTGCCAGAAAGAGAGCCGTGCTGGTGCCAATGATCCCGCCGCCGACGACCACGACATCCGCGCGCGCCGGCAACGCGTCATCGGAAGAGACGGGATCGACGCGCGGCGCCATTGCTCGACCGCGGCCTCAATCGATCGCCGCGTGCACGAGGTTCGCGACCCGGTCGAGGCGTGCGGTATGCCAGGGATCGGGCGACATGAAGTTGGTGATGTAGCTGAATGAGACCCCGCTCGTCGGGTCCGCCCACGAATAGGACGTCCCGGCGCCGCCATGCCCGAACGTCTCCGGCGCGGCAATCGTGCCGAGACCGCGGATGCGGTCGCTCTCACCCCGGACATGCGGACCGAGCCCGCGATGCATCGGAATGCCGCCCATCGCGTCATCACCGCGCTCTCCGGTATGGCTGCGCGTGACATAGGCGATCAGCCGGGGCGAGAGCAGCCGCACATCGCCGAGCCGGCCGCGGCCCAGCAGCATCTGATAGAACGCCGCCATGCCGCGGGCAGTGGCATAGCCGCCGCCGCTCGGCATTCCGGCGGCCTTGAACTCCGACGAATTGTCGCGCGGCTCCGGCGCGTAGGTGTCGGCGCAGCGTTCCTGCTGGCGCGCCGGTACGCCGACAAAAATGTCGTTGGCAAGGCCGAGTGGTGCGAGCACCTTGTCGCGGATCACATCGCGATAGTCCTGGCCGGTCACCGCCTCGATCACCATCGCCTGGGTCAGATGCGCGGCGCGCGGGTGGTATTGCAGCCGCGTGCCCGGCGTCCAATCGAGCGAGAAGTCGCACACTTCGGCCCGCATTCGGGCATGATCGGTCCAGGTCGCTTTCGTCACGTCGCCGCTCGGGAAGCCGCCTTGATGCGTCATCACCTGGTGCAGCGTAATCTCGCCTTTGCCGCGTGCTGCGAATTCCGGCAGATGGTCGGCGATCCGATCCATGAAGGAGAGCTTGCCCTCTTCGACCAGCGTCCAGACCGCCGAGCTGGTTAATACCTTGGTTTGGCTGAACAGCAGGAGCAGCGTCTCGTCCGCCGCCGGCACGTTTCGGGGCTCGGTCTTGGCGTTGCCGTAGCTGCGGAACAACGCCAACTTGCCATGCCGCGCGAGCGCAATCTGCGCGCCGGGATAGCGGCCTTCTTCGATGTGCTGCCGGATCAACCGGTCCAGTTCCCGAAGCGGCGTTGCGGCGAACCCAAGGTTTCCGGAATCGCCTGATGGCAGCGGGTAGTTGTCCGGCATGGCCGTCTCCTCGTAGAGTTCGAAGCCACGATGCTACATGACCCTCGACGATTCCACCATCTGCCGTAAATAGCGCTCGGGCGCTGCCAAGGGAGGACGACATGCGCGAAGCCGTCATCGTATCCACTGTTCGCACGCCGATCGGCCGGGCCTATCGCGGCGCCTTCAACGACACGCAGGGGCAGGCGCTCGCCGGCCACGTGGTCGCCGAGGCGGTGCGGCGCGCCGGGATCGATCCGGCCGAGGTCGAGGAGGTCGTTCTCGGTGCGGCCCTCCAGCAAGGCTCGACCGGATTCAATGTCGCCCGACAGGCAGCGATCCGCGCCGGATTGCCGGTCTCGGTAGCCGGAATGACAGTCGATCGGCAATGCTCCTCCGGGCTGATGGCGATCGCGACTGCGGCGAAGGAGATTGTGCATGACGGCATGACGATTGCCGTCGGCGGCGGCCTCGAGGCGATCTCGCTGGTCCAGAACGAAAAGCGCAACCAGTTCCGGGCTCAGGATCCCTGGCTCGTCGAGCATCGGCCTGACCTTTACATGACGATGATCGAAACCGCCGAGATCGTGGCCGAGCGATACCAGGTTACCCGCGAAGCGCAGGACGAATACGCGCTCCTCTCGCAGCAGCGGATCGCGGCAGCCCAGGCAGAAGGCCGCCTCGATCAGGAAATCGCACCGCTGCCTTCGGTGATGCGGGTCGACAACCGTGACACCGGCGAGACGTCGCTCGTGCCTGTGACGCTCGACAAGGACGAAGGCAACCGGCCCTCGACGACGCTCGCGGGTCTGGCGGCTTTGAAGCCGGTGTTCCGCGACGGGCAGACCGTCAAAGAGGGCCGGTTCATCACCGCAGGCAATGCCTCTCAGCTGTCCGATGGCGCCTCGGCCTCGGTGCTGATGGAAGCGAGCGAGGCCGAGCGCCGCGGGCTGCAGCCGCTCGGCGCCTATCGCGGGATCGCGGTCGCCGGCTGCGCCCCGGACGAGATGGGGATCGGTCCGGTTTTTGCCGTGCCAAAACTATTGCAGCAGCACGGGCTCACGGTCGACGACATCGGGCTATGGGAGCTCAACGAGGCCTTTGCCGTCCAGGCGCTTTATTGCCGAAACCGGCTCGGCATCGATCCCGACCGGTACAATGTCGACGGCGGCGCGATCGCCATTGGTCACCCCTACGGGATGTCGGGTGCGCGCATGGTCGGCCACGCGCTGATCGAAGGCAAACGCCGGGGTGTGCGCTGGGTCGTCGCGACCATGTGCATCGGCGGCGGCATGGGTGCAGCGGGGCTCTTCGAAGTGCTGTGAAAATCCGCTGCCGGGGCAATGGGTTTCCGCCGCATCATCCACATCGATATGGACGCGTTCTACGCGTCCGTTGAGCAGCGCGACGATCAGGCGCTGCGCGGGGTTCCGGTCGCTGTCGGGGGCGCAGGTGCCCGCGGTGTGGTCGCCGCCGCGAGCTACGAGGCGCGCAAATTTGGCGTGCACTCCGCAATGGCCTCGGTCACGGCCCGCCGCAAGTGCCCCGAGCTCGTGTTTGTGTCGCCGCGCTTTGACGTCTACAGAGCGATCTCGCGGCAGATCCGCGGCATCTTCGCACGCTACACGCCGCTCATTCAGCCGCTGTCGCTGGACGAGGCCTATCTCGACGTGACCGCACCTTTGGTGGATCGAGGCTCGGCGACGGCGATTGCCGAAGAAATCAGGGCCGCCATCCGCCTCGAAACGGGTCTGACCGCTTCGGCCGGGGTGTCCTACAACAAGTTCCTGGCGAAGCTCGCGTCAGACTACCGCAAGCCGGACGGGTTGTTCGTGATCACGCCGCGCATGGGGCCAGCCTTTGTAGAGGAGCTGCCCGTCGGCAAATTTCATGGCGTCGGTCCAGTGACGGCGGCAAAGATGAACAAGCTCGGCATCCACACCGGGCTCGATCTGAGACAGCAGACGCGAGAGTTTCTGACGGCTCGCTTCGGCAAGGCAGGTGATTACTTCTACCGACTGGCACGGGCCGAGGACGACCGGCCAGTGGTGCCCGATGAGCCGCGCAAGTCACTCGGTGTCGAGACGACCTTTGCACGCGACCTTCTGACTTGGGAAGAGGTGGCGCCGGCACTCGATCCGGTGTTGGCCAAGCTGTGGGCGGCTTACAGCCGGCACGGCCTGACCGCGCGGACGGTAACGGTGAAGATCAAATACGCGAACTTCCGGCAGATCACGCGCACCCGATCCTGCGCCGAGGCGATCACGTCACGAGCGATTATCAAGCAGCTCAGCCTCGATCTTCTTCAGCCACAGTTCCCGCCGGCGCGGGGTGTGCGGCTGCTCGGCGTCGCGCTGTCGAACTTCGATGCCCCGCTGATCGCGGAAAACCGCCAGCCAGCGCTCGCTCTGCGATAGCCACGGGATCCAAGGGCAACGGGTGCAAATCCGACCGGGGAGGAGCAGCAAGTTCATCGACGCGATCGAGCGCGATCTGCTAGGCTTCATCGGGTACCCGGCTGTTCAGGAAGAAAACCGATGAACGATACGATGACGCTTTCCCAGCACGCCGACGCGCTCGAAGAGAAAATGAGCCGCGAGCTCGACTATATTGTCATCAAATCGCGGCTCTACAGCATGGCCGAGGGCGACATGAGCCCGGCGCCGAACGCCGGCGCGCTGATGGCGAAGAATCCGAACGCGCGCGTACTGATGGGCGACGATCCGCGCCTGCCGGCAATGCCGGAGAAGCCGACCCTGATCGATTTCTTTAAATACCGGTTCGGGCCTGCCGCACACCTGCTGCAGAGCGCCAAGCACGCGGTCAATGCCGGGCTGCCGGAGAAGATGGTGCTCGCCTGCCTGTTGCACGATATCTCGACGATCGGCTTCATCCGCGGCGACCACGGCTATTGGGGGGCACAGCTGGTCGAGCCCTATGTCGATGAGGAAGTGACCTGGGCGATCCGCTCGCACCAGGTGCTGCGGTTCTATCCCGACGAGTCGGTCGGCTACGATTACCCGCAATCCTATATCAAGTCGTTTGGCGCCGATTACCGCCCCGACCCCTACGTCGAAGAAGACTACGAGCGGATGCGTAACCACAAATGGTACATGTCGGGCCGGATGATTACGGTGCACGACATCTATTCGTTCGACCCGAATGCGGTCGTTGAGCTCGAAGAATTTACTGATGTGATCGGCCGCAATTTCCGCCAGCCGGAACAAGGGCTCGGCTTCGACAACAGCCCGGTCGCGCATATGTGGCGGGCGATGATCCGGCCGGCGAAATATCTGTAGGGTATCCGGATACCCCGGCGCGTGAAGGCATTCGCTTTGCCTTCACCGCTTCCGTGGGCAGCCATCCGAGGATGGGCACAACTCGGGCAAACGCGTCCGCCGTTGGTGTTCGTTTCCCGGCCATTAGCGAGACGACTGGAAGGCTCGGTTCCCCATGCCGCGGGACTTTCAGTGATCGAACCAAGGCCATTCGGCACCGCCTTCATGGGTGACGGCGCCGAGATTGGCCTGCCCGACGAGCTTTGCGTATTTGGCGAGGAGCCCGCTTTTGTGACGGGGTGCCGGCGGGCGCCATGAGGCACGACGCGCCGCCAGTTCGCTCTCGCCGGCGAACAGGTCCATGCGGCGGTTTGCGATGTCGATGCGCACCCGATCGCCGTCGCGGACCAGAGTGAGTGGGCCGCCGACTGCCGCCTCCGGCGATACATGGCCGACGCAGATGCCGCGGGTCGCTCCAGAAAAGCGCCCGTCGGTGACGAGTGCCACCTTTTCCCCCATTTGCTGGCCGTAGATGATCGCGGTCACCCCGAGCATCTCGCGCATCCCTGGGCCTCCGACCGGGCCTTCGTTCCGCAGGATCAGCACCTCGCCGGCGTGATAGGCTCGCGCCTCGACGGCACGAACACAG
>Ga0209040_10000740_pt1 | contig 25398 bp, 18 predicted proteins | sample BogFormECP12_OM3_FD_188240 | JGI IMG/M metagenome (GOLD analysis project Ga0209040, IMG submission 188240) | Bog forest soil microbial communities from Calvert Island, British Columbia, Canada - ECP12_OM3 (SPAdes) (version 2) | ecosystem: Environmental > Aquatic > Freshwater > Wetlands > Bog ... | reverse complement strand
GGTCTTCGGCAGGCCTGTTTTCGTGCGCGACAACTTTGGCAATGAATTGCGCGTCGGCAACAATCCACTGGCTGAGGGCATTTACGTCCTGGCGTATCATCCCGCCCACAACAATTTTGTATATGAACGATACAAGAAGATGGGTGAGCCGGCGTTCTGCGCGGAACAAGGGCGCCTGGCCAAACAGTGGATAGCCAAGCATCCCGGCAAGTTCGCAGCCATCAGCCTGCGGCGCGTCGTTTATTTCTGGAACGGCATACCAAGGGAGTACAAAATTCCGTGGCTGGCAGAAACCAGGAACACCCACTTGCTGCTGGTGTCAGTACTGGGCATCTGGGGACTGTTATTAGCAATGAAGCGGCGTGTTCATGGTGTGTTTCTCTTCGCCAGTCTGCTGGCGTTCTATCCTGTGGTCTACTATATTTGCTTTCCGGAGCCGCGTTACCGGCATCCCATCGATCCGGAACTGCTGATTCTCGGGGTCTTCTTGATTTCCCAAGCGCAAACCCGCACCGATCCTCGCCATCAGGGGGAAGAACTCCCAGTCGCTTTCGAGGACGAGATTCTTCCGCAATTCCACACGCTATCGGTCATCATTCCGGTTTACAACGAGCGCAAGACGGTGATGGAACTGTTGCAGCAGGTCGCGCGGCAACCGCTTAGTCTGCACAAGGAACTCATCATCGTAGATGACTGCTCGACCGACGGTACCCGCGAGCTCTTGCAGGACACCGACTTGCCCAAGCTGCTGGGCGGCAACGGCGCGAACAGTGTCAAGCTGGTGCTACATGAGAAGAACCAGGGGAAAGGCGCGGGAGTTCGCACCGGCCTGGAGCACGTGACCGGCGAGATGGTGCTCGTCCAGGACGCAGACCTGGAATACGACCCGCGCGACTACCCGCTGCTGATCGCGCCAATTCTCGAAGGCCACGCCGATGCAGTCTTTGGCAACCGCTTCCACGATGGGCCACACCGCGTGCCGCGCTATTGGCGGTATGTGCTGAATCGCTGCTTCTCGCTGCTGTGCAACATGCTAACCGGCCTGAACATCCACGACGTGACCGCCTGTTACAAAGTTTTCCGCCGCGAGATTTTCTCGCAGATCCAAATCCGCTCCGACCGCTTCAGCATTGAAACCGAGGTCACGGTGAAGCTCGCCAAGATTGGCGCGCGCATCTACGAAGTACCCATCATCTATCACGGCCGCACTTACGCGGAAGGCAAGAAGATCAGTTGGACCGATGGCGTTGCGGCCGTGTACCACCTGCTGGTTTATCACTTCAAGGATTAGCTGAGCCGATTCCGCTTGGTGTATTCGGGTAGGCCTTCAGGCCCGCGTCCAGGCTGCGCTTCCGAACTTCAGGCTTTCGGCCCGCTGCAACGCAGCGGGCCGAAAGCCTCATATTTAGAGAGCGGCGTTGACGCGGCGCTGAAGCGCCGCTCTACCCGAGCCTCTCGGATAAAACAACCCGGGATTGGCTAACCAGCGTTTTGCCGGTTAACCTGCTGCGGCTTGGTGACGATGCCCACAAGGTAGTTCCATGAGACCACCCAGGGAACCAGCAGCGAAAACAGCAGCCTTGCACCGAGCTGGCGAGGTGAAGACTTGCCGGGAAAGCTGTGCCAGTCGAGCCGGAAAGCAAAATATATCTCCAGCAAAACAACGCATAGTAGCGGAATAAAGGTCCACGGAAGTAACGCGATCGAAATCACCTCTGCCGCACAGCGTGCCAGGTTGCGGAAAAGGCGAGCTGGGCGCACGCCGGCGGCACCATCGGCGACGGCGTAACGCACCAACTGGTTGGTGGCTGTCTTCATCGTCAAGCCCGGCCGATAGACGGCCTTGGCCTGATCGGCAAACGCGGGCACCGCAACTCTGCGTGCCCGTATGTCGAACAAGGTGTCGTCGATCAGAAAAACGGTTTCCGGAAATCCTCCAGCGCGCTTCCAGACGTCTTTGCGAAACGCCATGGAACGGGCTGTGCATGACTTGGTCTTCTCATCGGCGTGGAGCTTGATCCCCAGGAATGGCGCTGAGGCCACATCCCAGATGGTTCGGCCTTCCTCATCAATGCAAGACCCGCCTAGCGAATATTCCGCGACCCCGCTCACGATAGGTTCTGTGAGCCGCTCTAACCATTCCGGGCCGTAAAGGCAGCCTGCATCGGCGCAGGCAATAACATCCGACGATGTTCGGGCGATGGCGATGTTGCGGCCTCGCGCAATCGGTCCGGAGGAGCCTTTCAGGCTGCAACTTTCGTCCCGAATCGCGACCAGGCCCGAGTATAGTGCACTTGCAGCCTGCAGCCGTTCCCAGGTTCCGTCGGTCGAACCCCCGTCAACGATGACGACCTCCGCGGGACGGATAGTCTGCCCCATCAGGCTCGACACCAGCCCGTCAATGTCATCCACCTCATTGAGCACGGTTGATATCACACTGATCGCAGTGCGGGAGGATTGACGCCGGTAGTCGCGGTCGCCGGGCTTGCGCGTCCACATACCGTCGATGGGCGGGGCTGAGTTCTGGATCACGATGGGATGAACCGTGTTGGAGCAGGTACAAATGATTTTATACCGATTTTGATTTGGCAGCTGTCGGCGCAGAAACTGGCGAGGGCGCCATACCTTTTCAGCGTACGCCACGTCTGGGCGGACAGACCCTGTTCAGGATGACACGGTTTAAGATAGCCCCGCTTGCTTCTTCTTCTTTCTTGCCTCAGCGCGTCGCTTCTTCTTCAACTCGTCGGGAGAATACATGCTGCCCCGGCAATCCTTGCTGCCGCAATAACAGGGAGCGTCGTCTTCGCCGTCGTAGAGCCAATAGTCATAGGTGAGTTCTTCGCCGGGGGCGAGATCGCGGAGGGTGCTGATGTACACCCGGCCATCTTCCTCATCCGTTTCGCAGTTGGGATCGCAGGAGTGGTTCACGAACATTGCCATTCCGTGCCCGTCGATCACCACCTCGCCATCTCCCACCCCAAACAAGTAGGTAAACGGCAGGCCGTCGTAGCGGTTGTCGCCTTCAGCCTTGGTGATGCGCTCGCCGGTGTATTCCAGTACGCGAGTACCTTTGGGAATATGTTCCAGTGTGAAACAACCGGCGGCATGGATGTCAGAGGACCGAATGATGAGGCGCAACAAGCAAACAGGCTCCTAGAGAATGTCTTCGCAGTATAGCGTATTGGCTGGAGCTGCCTAGGGGCACGGGCAAATCCTCCCCACCTCTGCCCTGTCAACGGCGCAGGTCACATTGCCGGGATGCATTTGAGGGTTCACATTCTCCCCGGGATTTCGTATCTTTAATCCTGCAAGAAACAAAACGGATTTGGGAGGCCTTGTAATGATTCATGTCCTGCTGCGCCACAAAGTGGCAGACTTCAACCGCTGGAAAGAATCCTTCGATTCTAATCTCAACACCCGCATGCACGCTGGAGAACTTGGGTTCCGGCTGTTTCAAAGCGTGGATGACCCTCGTGACGTAACCATCCTGCTGGATTGGGACAGCGTGGAGCACGCCCGCCAATTCATGGGTTCCGAAGATCTGCGAAGCCGAATGCAGCAGGCCGGGGTCGTGGGCACGCCCGAGGTGCACTACGTCGAGGACGCACGTGCTGTCCGTCGCTCTTCCGCCGACTAGCGGTGCGCGAAAAAAGTTCTGGATTTTTTCGCCAGGCTCTTGACAGGAGCGCGAGTTTTGCGTTCCAAATCGCGGCACTAAAATTCTGGCTAACGCCGAAGCAGGCGGGCCATGAGGCTGCGTCGCCGTTCGCTTGAAAGCCTCTAGCCATGAGGGTTTCGCGCGATACGGTATTCTGTCAAGAAGTTGGCGAGAAATATTTTTGCGGCCGCTACAAATTGATTTTTCGAACTCGTTGACAAGCCAGCCGGGAAAATTACAATACCCGACGACTCTCCGAACTGATTTGCATGACCGTGACGAATCTAAGCCCAACTTACGACGTTCTTCTTCATACCGATTTTCCCGACCTCAAGCTCTTCGCCAGCGGCAAGGTCCGTGACCTGTATCAGGTTGGCGACGATCATCTGCTGTTCGTGGCCACGGACCGGATCTCGGCGTTCGACTATGTGCTCGCCACCGGCATTCCGCAAAAGGGCCGGGTGCTGACCCAACTGTCCCTGTTCTGGTTCGACTTCCTCAAGGAGACGGTGCCGAATCATCTGGCGACTGCCGACGTGCACAAATATCCGCCGGAGTTGCAGAAGTACTCAGCCCAACTGCATGGCCGTTCCATGCTTGTGGTCCGCGCCGATATGATCCCCGTCGAATGCGTGGTCCGGGGCTATCTTTCCGGGTCCGGCTGGAAGGAATACAAGGCCAATGGCTCAGTGTGCGGCATCAAGTTGCCGCCGGGACTGCGTGAGTCTGACAAGCTGCCAGAGCCCATCTTCACGCCGGCCATCAAAGCTACCAGCGGCCACGACGAGAACATTTCGTTCGAGCACATGGTGACCCTAGCCGGCCGGGAACTGAGCGAGAAGCTTCGCGATTTGAGTGTTCAGGTTTATCAGACCGCGGCGGACTATGCGGAGAGGCGCGGCATCATCATCGCCGACACCAAGTTCGAGTTCGGCCGCACGCCGGCTGGACTGGTGCTGGCCGACGAAGTGCTCACGCCCGACTCGTCGCGCTTCTGGCCGAAAGACAAGTATCAACCGGGTGGCCCTCAGGATTCATTCGATAAGCAATACGTGCGCGATTATCTGGAAGCGATTAAGTGGAACAAACAGCCGCCGGCTCCGGCCTTACCGCCGGAAGTGGCGGCGAGAACAAGTGAGAAATACGTCGAGGCTTACACCCAATTGACCGGGCACCCGTTGCCGGCCTAGGGAAAGCCGAATGTTAGGCCTGTCCATTTTCGACTGGGCTCTGGTGCTGATTGTTCTGTTGTCGGTTTTGCAGGCGATCGCGCAAGGGTTCTTTTACGAGTTCTTTTCGCTGGCGGGCGTAATCGTGGGTTATCTGCTGGCTGCCTGGGAGTATCCACGGGTTGCGGCTTGGTATGCGCAGCACGTGAACTCTCAGTGGGCGGCGGATATCGCCGGGTTCTTTACCATATTTCTGGCTGTCGTCTTGCTTGCGGGAGTCGTTGGGCGTATTGCGCGCTGGGCCGTCCACGGCGTTGGACTTCGCTGGTTCGACCGGCTTCTGGGCGCGGTGTTCGGATTTGTGCGTGGCGCAGTCATCTGCACTGTGATTGTGCTGGCATTGGCGGCCTTCGCTCCGCAATGGGGATGGCTTCAGCAGTCGCGCGTGGCGCCATTTCTGCTGGTCTCCGGCCGGGCCTTGATTTGGGCCGCGCCGGCAGACTTGCGGCAGCGCTTTCGCGAGGGCTGGGACTTGCTGCGAACGGTACCGGAGCATGTCCCGTTGCACAGCGATGGTGGAAAAAAGTAGGCACTTCTATTCGATTGGGCATTGAGCAAAGAGAGGCGCTGTGAAAGACCAACTGGAAGCTCTGATCATGCAGATGTACAAAAGTGGTATCACCTACTCCGAAGCCGTTTGCGAATTCAAGAAGAAGTTCATTCTTACCGTGCTGCAGGACAGCAAGGGAAACCAGTGCAAGGCCGCGCGCCAGTTGGGCATGCATCGCAACACTCTCAGCCGCACCATCGCCGAGCTCGGGCTCGACGTCAGAGAACTGCGCCGCGGCACGCGTCGCCCTCCGCGCAGCGCTCACACCGTCACCATGCAGAAGAAGGCCGTGCGTTAGACGGATTCTGCTGCATACGTTGGCTTTCATTTCATTCCAAACAAAAGAAAAGGAGCAGCATGGGCTGCTCCCTCTTCCCTGTTTTCTCAGCGCTGCGTTACTGCGCTGGCTTCTTGTGGGCCGGTGCGGTATGGTGCACGGGCGCGGCCGTTGACACCGGGTTGCCGTTCTTGTCCAACAGGACACCATCGGTCATGGTCATCATGAACGGATTCGGAGTGTAGCTGGAAACCGTTCCCTGGAACTGCATCAGAGAGCCCACCGCCGGCGTCAACTTGGCCGGAATCGGCTTGGCCATAGTCAATGTGATGTCGGCTTTCTTGTCGTCGAAGTCATCCGCGCTCCCCGCCAGCATGACCTTCGACGCCGTAGCGCTGATGACGTTTGCACCCAGCTTCACGGCCTTGTCCTTGATGGCGTTCCACACCTTATCAGCGGCTTGCTGATTGCCCGAAGAAAGCACCAGCTCCCACTCTGCAAAGCTCATCTGCTTTGGATCTTTGCTCTTTACCAGGTCGGCAGCCTGCTCGGCCGGAGACGGCGGCGGCGGCGCAGCCGCTATGGTGAAGCCCGCTGGAGGCATGATGCTCGATGACGCCTTGGCTTGGGCAACCAGGTCGGTCCATCCATCTTCCTTGCCGTGATAGCGGATATACTTCTTGCGGCCATATTCCAGGATCTGTTGCTGCGAGTCTGCCCCCTGCGCCATCTGCGACGCCTTCACGATGAACCAGAAGCCTTCCGGGTTCATCGGCTTGGCCTCAAGGTCAGCCTGGGCCAGCGGATAAACGTCGGCAATATTGGGCTGACTTTCCTCCGAAACCGCCTCGCGAAAATCCTTTGCAGCAGTAGCGTTGTCTTTCTTTTGCAACGCGACGAATCCCAGTCCACCCTCAAATATGGCGCTAACTTCATTGTGGAATTTGGTGAAGTCTGCGTCGCTCATGCCCTCGGGTTTGGTCAGGTTGCGCAGCGCCTGTTCACCCTGCTGGGCGTACTTCTGCACCAAGCCGAGATTTTGCTGGAGATTCTGCGCCGTGGTTGAAGCGCGATAATAGTAGGTCAGCAAAGCCAGAGCGCGAACGTTGTTGGGGTTTACCTGCAGCACCCGGTTCGCAGTATCGACCATCTTCTGTGCGTCGCCCGCCTGCTGGTACGCCGACATCAGAGACACCAACGCGTCTTCCTTCATCACGCTGTTGGGATAGGTCTGGAGGAAGGCCTCAATCGCCGCCGCTTTCTGCGCCGGATTGCTCTGCTGGACGGCATTGACGTAGGCGTTGTACTCAGCCGGATCTTTGACTTGCTTCTGCGAGGACGGCGCTGCCGCCTGAGCGGCCGACTGCTGGACCAGCGCCGCGATGGCAAACACCAGCAATATGATGACTAGCGACTTCTTCATTCGTTTGGCTCCTTAGGTTCTTAGGACCTGGTGCAACTTTCGCCCGCACACGTCTCCCTTGTGCGCTGGAGCTTCGTCCAAACGCCGGGCCGCATGATAACTGCGCCAACATCCTGCATTCCGCGCTGACTGCTGCTTGGGAATGCAAAAACGTGCAGAGACGTGGATTATAAGTATCCACAAGAGTGAAAGGCAAGCTTCATAATACTTTACACAATTTCCCCACATCAAGGAGAATGCAAATCATGAAATCCGTAAGCTCGACCGCATTGTCGGGGGCTGTAACGGTCGTGACCGGAGGCGGTCGCGGCATCGGCCATGCCATCGTCACCAGGCTGGCCGAGATGGATGCCACCGTGATCATCACGGGCCGTGATGAATCGCGCGTGCAGCACGCCGCACGCGACTTGACGGCAAGGGGTCATCGCTGCGTAGGCGTCGCCTGCGACGTCACCGACCTCGCCAGCGTGGAAGCGCTGGGCGAACGCCTGCGCCGGGACTACGGCCGGGTGGACATCCTGGTGAACAATGCGGGCATCAGCGGCCCTTCCGGCCTGCTGCACGAGCTTGCGCCCGGCGACTGGGACGCCATCTTCAACACCAATCTTCGCGGCGTGTACTACATGCTGCGGGCCATCGTGCCACTGATGATCGAGACCGGCTCCGGACACATCATCAACATCTCGTCGCTCGCGGGCAAGAACCCGCTGCCGCGCGGCGCCGCTTATTCCGCTTCCAAGTGGGGGCTAAACGGGCTCACCTACGGAGTCGCCGAAGAGCTACGCGCACACAACATTCGCGTCAGCGTGATCTGCCCAGGCTCGGTCAACACCGACTTCAGCGCGCGCCGCCAGGGCAAGGAGACCAGCAAAATGCTGCAGCCCGACGACGTGGCGCACGCCGTTGCCATGCTGGTGACGCAGGAGCCTCAATCGTTCATCAGCGAGGTGCTGGTCCGCCCAACACAGAAGCCGTAAGACTGCGGACAAGGGCGAATTGTGCCACAACGCATGGCAACCGTTCGTATTTGCGTGCGTGTGGTGGGCCTATGGCTTCTGCGCAATGCGTCTCTCCAAGTCCATTGCAAGACCCCTCCGCGTTGTCGACATCAGCCGCGTTGTGCGTCCGTTTCGGCTGGTGAGTCTTGCGAACTACTTCACGCTGGTGGTTTGCATCTGGGGCCCGGCCGCCACGGCGGAGACGCCGTTCACGTCGCACATGAACTTTGTGACCGTGGTCGTCTCGGTGATCGCGATTGGCGTATTTGGCTACGCGGGATGGGTGGCCTGGCACAACGTAGGCGTGGTGAACTCTGTGCTGAATCCGCATACCAATCGTGCGATGTGGCTGCTGGGCGGGTTAATGACGCTAGTGGCACTGGCTCAAGTAAGTATCCCCAGACAGAGCCGGGGGCTTTATGAGGGTGTATAGTGGTGAGCAATCACTATGCCAAATTGGAAGTCTTGGCTAATTAGCCAAGCCTCAACACTTCTCTGCGTTCCTCTTTTGGGAAGTGCGATTCTTACATGTTCGGCTGGCCGAGCCGAGTCCCGGTTGTGGGCCTTGGGCACAACTCGCGGGGCCGACCTGATTTCAGATTCTCGACTGTATCCGGCAGTGCTGTAAGCGTGTGGAGATGTCGGAAGAAAGTCTTTCCCGGAGGTAACAAACAGTGCCCAGTTCGACGTACGTAATCATGCTCAACTACTTGATGGCAATGTACCCAAGCGATTGGCCAATTTCGGGCCAAAATCCAGTCCTGAGCGAATTGAGGAAGCAGACGCAACACGATGGAAGCCCGGAGCTCTGGTCGAAGCAGGACTACACTATGACATTTTTGGAACCGAAGAGCCTCAAGAATTCGGTAACGGGCGCAATCCAAGTCGGCGGCATTTATCGAGCTCAGGGAACATAAGATAATTCCATGAAGAAGCCTCTGAGTTTTGCGGTTTTTGCAGGGTTGTTGGTCTGTACCGCGTGCAGCCTCCACCCGCACGAGCAGTACACCCTGCGTTACAAAACGACGCCAACCATCGTTGACCCTGATCCGAACGCAAACAAGACGGCGAAAGTTTCCGCATTTGTGCTCGACGTTCCAGAAGGCGCCAGCGGGAAAACCGTAGCGGACCTGCCCGAAAGGGCCCAGGCGGCGGCGATCAAGGCGATCGGGGCCAACCCAAAGACAAGCACGAAAGATTTATTGGCGGCCATCGGCAGCCCAATCGGAAAGAAGCAGAAGAAGACCGGCGATGAAGATCAGTCAGTGTTCAAAAAGCGCGTTGTATTAGCGCTCGTGAGCCTGACCACCACGGCTCCCGCCGATCGATTTACGTTTGCAAAGCTCTCCCTAGTATTTCCGGAACTGCCAGAAACTCAAGCGAAGTTTGTGTCATGGGACAAGTTTGCCACCCAATATCAAACTGTCGATCTCGGCTCTCTTTCCTATACCCAGAACCGGGAACTTGATCTTAAGCTGACAGCCCAGTCTCCCCATGGAGCAGGCGGTGAGGTCGATTCGAAGACTGCAAATGCACTTCAGGAACAGACCAAACTCAGCCAGCGATATACAACGATCACAGGGTCGCTGACACCCAATGAAGCGGACTTGATCCAGCAGGGTGCGCCCGGTATCGATCTTGCCGGCAATATAGCAGTCGATATGACAATAAAGGTGCCTGCAGACAAAGACGCCTATACCATTACGGATTTCGGTGAGCTGTTTGCCGAGGGCGGCAAGCCGACCGATCCTGAAACCCCAACCGATCCTGCAAAGTTGAAGGTATCGAGCCACTCGATAACGGCACCTAAGAATCAATGTCGAGACATCATGGCGGACTTGACGCTCAATTATGTTCTTCGTCACGTGGTCGAAGGCGCTGGCACAATCACCGAGAGTGATGATGTCGTGGAGTTCAGAATAGGTACTTTGTCGCCAGTATCGGTTACTCTTGTGCCGGCCGATGAGTTAAAAGTGCCGACATGGAATCTCCGCTTAAACGCTCGGATTTTGTCCCTTGAGCGCGTCCCTGGAGCTGAGGGCAATTTGAAGACGCAGCCAATTACTTTCGATTCATACGATAACGGGAAACAGTTTCTGCTCTGGCTGATTAAGACGAGACCACATGCGATAGGTGGTCGGAGATTAATGTTCCCTCCTGACAGACCTTTCAACCCGGATGACTCTGGCCAGTTGCTCATAAGCCGGGTTGACGCGAACTGCAACCAATAAGCCCGAAGCAAAGAGCCCCACCGACGCTGCCACGCAATAGAGGCTGCTGAAGAGGTCCCGAGTGCCTGTCGCGCGCGGACCGAAGTGCGTGCGTGAGAAAACCGCTGTCTCTGCAACCTCGTTTGCAGGATACTAGCCGCAGGCTTTTCAGTGAGATGAGATGGAGGCCCTGGGCGGAGTCGAACCGCCGACCAACAGTTTAGGAAACTGCTGCTCTATCCATCTGAGCTACAGGGCCGCGGGTTGCATGAGGCGTCAATGATTTCAGTTTATCGCAACTGAGATTGGCGACCCGGGTTTTGTGTGTCGCCCGGCTGGTCGCAGTCACCCATCACAACTTCGCGTGACCTGCGTCCTTGTGCCAGTCCTCGTAAATGCCGTAAGACTGAAGAGGTTGAGGAGGAGGTTCGTTGTGGCGTGGGCGGTCGCAGCCAGTGTGCGCTAGATCTGAGTTCCTTTGACAAGGAGTTAAACGCGGGACGGAATTGGGGCACCAGCCCCCGAATACATAAGTCTTTATGGCTCTATTGGATAGATATAAACCACTCGAAATCAATAGCTTGCGCATTAAGCAGTACGTAAGTGGTTGAATCTAAGGAAGCAGGAGGGGGATAAGTAGGCAGCAGCGTGGTATCCGGTGGCCTCCGCAACTCCGCTCTGCTATCTTCGAGCCATGGCGCTAGCCCCTAGCATTTGCGGAGTCATTCTGGCCGCTGGCTTCTCCACACGGATGGGTCGAGACAAGGCCCTGCTTCCCTGGCCTCCGGTGGCTGAGGGGACGCCGGCCGCGAACACGTTCCTGGGCGCCACGATTGATCTGCTCCAGGCGCACAGCGACCTCGTCGTGGTGGTTGCGGGCAAGAACGAGGCCGTACTCGGGCCGGTCGTGTACGCGCATGGTGCGTTTCTTGCGGTCAATCGCGAACCCGATCGCGGGCAATTCAGTTCGTTGCAGGTCGGTTTGCATGAAGTGCTGAACCACGGACGCGATGCTGCCTTTGTCGCACTCATTGATCATCCGCCAGTGCTACCCAGCACCTTGCGACTTCTGCGCGACGCGTTCCTCAACTCCGGTCCCAATATATGGGCGATGGTGCCAGAGGTGCGGCGAGGCGGAGAACTGGTGCACGGGCATCCCATCCTGGTCGGCCGGGAGATGATTGAGGCGTTCTTGCGCGCACCGCTGGACGCGACAGCCCGCGATGTCGAGCACCAGTGTCACCAGCACATTCAGTATCTGCCGGTCGAGGACGCGCGCATCGCGGCGAACATTGATACTCCGGAAGACTACGAACGGCTTTTCGGCTCAGACCTGATCTCCTCGGAGAAGCAGTTTTGAGTTCGCCTCACCGAAGCAGCCAAGCGAAAGAATTTGTTGAATCGGTACTCGCACTCAAGCCGTGCCTTGCTGTCTTCGACTGCGATGGGACCTTATGGAGCGGCGACGCTGGCGCGGACTTCTTCTATTGGGAGATCGAGCGTGGCATGGTGAGCCGGGAAGTGGCCGAATGGGCGCGGGCCCGCTACGAAGCGTACCGCACCGGCAAGGTGGACGAAGAGCAGATGTGCGGCGAGATGGTCACTATGAATAAGGGCCTCTCGCATCAGGCTTTGCTGGAAGCAGCAGAGGAGTTCTTCGATGAGGTCGTCAGCCATCGCATGTTCCCTGAGATGCAGGAACTGACCGAGCGATTGGCGTCGCAAGGGTGTGCTATCTGGGCAGTGTCCTCAACCAACAGTTGGGTCGTGGAAGTTGGCGCTGCACGCTTCGGAATTGCGCCTGATCGCGTGCTCGCGGCCTGTGTTCATCTTAACGACGGACACGCCAGCGGCCGCCTCATCCGCGTGCCTACCGACGAACTGAAAGCTGTGGCCATTCGCGAAGTCATCGGAAAACCGGTGGATGTCGTGTTTGGCAACTCGGTGCACGATCAAGCCATGCTGGAGATTGCCAAGTATGCCTTTTGCGTGAATCCCAACCCTGACCTGGAACAGATCGCGCGGGAACGCGGGTGGCGGGTGTACTGGCCCGCAACTGCTTTTCATCCCTGATGAGTTACGGAATACAAATTGCTCTCTAGTTCTTCCTCGGGCAGCGCCAGTAGATCGATCCAACCTTCCAATGGCAGCGAGTCCACCGGCAGGTGCTCGTGCCAAATGGAGAAGCGCAAGCGGATGCGACTTCCCTGCTGGGCGCCGATGAGTTCGAAGGGAATGCGGAATTCGAATATCTCGGCGAGCGCCACCTCCACTCCATTTGCCAGTTCACTGCCGTTCTCCGTGGAGAAGCTCGCCAGCTTGTGCCGCTCTTCGCCATTCGCCAGCACCCACGCCAGCAGCGTTTTGTCCTGCGCATCGGCCGTGAGGCGATAGGTGTCCACTGGCGACTTACGATCGCGCCCATCGTGCCGTACTTCCAGGTTCGCCACCAGGCGATACTCACCTTCAGGCGGGCTGTGATGGAAATCGAGCCGCCCGGAAACGGAATCCTCATCCAAGCCGGCGTAGACTGCGTCCAGCAGAAACTGCTTGCCATGCATCGCCATGGAACGCTGGTCGGAAGTGTAGCTGGCGGCGCCCATCCACTCGAAGTAACCACTCACCAAGCCGTCCACCCGAGCGCGCACGTAGGCGGTCTGCGGAAGGTAGCTGGGCCGCACCACCCCACTGATGATCGGCGTGTTCAACTCCTCCGGAGGAACGCCCTCCAGCGCGTGATAAACGTTGGACAGGTGCTTGCGATAGAGTTCATCGAAGTCGCGATCGTTGGCGGAGTGGTGTTCCGGACCATACCACCAGTTCCAGTCGCTGCCTTCGGCGATCAGCAACTCTTGGAAGGCGAGTTTGCGCTGCTCCGCCGAAACCCGTTGCGAGTAGCGGTCGTAATAGTCGCGCGCTTCTGCCAGAAGGTCCCAGGAGCGGTTGTCCTCTGGTGATCCGATCCAGACGTCAAAATTGGCGTTGATCCACGAACCTGGCGATAGCCGGTGCAACTGCCCAAAGTCACTCTCTTTGTGCCGCGCGATGGCTTCGCTGATGGTAACCGGATCAATCAGGGGGTCGCACTGGAGCGCGCCGTAGAAGCGGCGCAGGAACTCCCGCCCCGATTGCGGGTAATACTCCCAGGCATTTTCGCCGTCGAGAATGATCGATACCACAGCATTTTTCCCTTTTTGCAGAACTGGTTGTGCCGAATCTTTAATGCTTTTGATGAGATGACTGGCGGCCTCTTGCGGGGCCATTCCCGAATACACAAAACCAACCAGGTCGGAGATGTGATGATCGCGGAAGACCAGATCCATCCGCGTAGCGTCTTTTTCGTAGCGGTAAATGTTGTACAGCCGCTCGGCTCCCTCGCCTTGAAGTTTCTCGCCGTCGTGGCGGGTAAAGTTGTAATCGAGAGATCTCCCGAGCACGCCTTCGTCGGTTGCCATCCACTGAATGCCCTGTCTACTTGCCAGGCGTACCGTCTCTTCCGAAACGCTTCCCTCGGAGGGCCACAGTCCCTTGGGACGCACCCCGAAGAGCGTTTGGTGAGAATCGAGCGCCATTCGAATCTGCAGAGTGGCATCGTCGGGATGGCGGAACCGGCGCGTTGGGAGACTCAGCCCAGGCGTGGATTGAGCTCCGACGTTGGTGTCGCAGAGCAACGGCAGGATGGGATGGTAGTATGGCGTCGCAGACAGCTCAATCGATCCGCGCTTGGCGGCTTGGGCGTAGGCGGGTAACACTTTGCCGAGAAACTCGCGTTCCTTGGAGATCACCAACTTCTGGTCATCAACTGTGAAGTCCTCCCCTTTCTGGATCAGGTCCGCAACATCGGGGTCGGAAAGAAAGAACTCATCGAACCAGGCAAGTTGTGACAGGACCTGCAAGTCGGCATAGTCCCGCGTTACGAAATAGGAATCGGGCCCCTCGGGCCGCTCACAGGTGTCACGGTACCGCTCCCACAGCTCACGGTAACGTGGATAGCGCCCGATCATATTGACCGGGTTGGCCTGGAACAGATAGCGCAAGGCAAACTGACGATCCGATGGCGTCATCTCGCTTGGCGGTTTGGCCACCAGGTCAAAAAACGGATCGTGCGCCTGCCCAGAAACATAGTCCTGGATTTGGGTTACCAGCGAAGGAACCAGGTTGAAGTTTTGATGGACTTGGGGAAACTCGTCCAGAAGCTTCACCATCCCGTAGTAGTCCTTGAGGGCATGGAGCCGGACCCAGGGGAGGCGATACTCGCCCGTAACCATGTCTTTGTAGAACGGCTGGTGCATGTGCCAAAGCAGCACCAACCTGATTGTCGGGGAACTGTCGCTCATCGCGTCAAGGGCTTTTGCCGGACAAGTGTAACAGGGCGGCTAGCTGCACGGCATCCACCACCCGCGAGTTTATTGCAACCGTCGGGAACAAAACTGTGGAAAACTTTTTCTATATGAACCTTGCCTGCCCGGCAGTCGCACAGTGCACGTGCACTTCCGATAAACTAGAGTTTCGTGCGCATCCTCACCCGCTACATCTTGAAGGAGGTCGCCTCCCACGCCCTGCTGGGCGTGGCGCTGTTTACCTTCATCATCTTTATGCGGGACCTGGGACGACTGTTGGAGTTGATCGTCCGCAACAGCGCTCCCCTTCCCAGCGTGGCGGAGATTTTTCTCTTTACCCTACCCACGACGTTCACCATCACCTTGCCTATGGGCGTGCTGGTCGGAATCCTGGTAGGACTCAGCCGACTGGCTGCCGACAGCGAAGTTACAGCGATGCGGGCCAGCGGCATCGGCGTGGGAATGTTTGTTCGCACCATTTCAATCTTTGCGGTTGCTGCCTGGATGTTGGGAATGTTCAACAGCATCTACGTCGCACCCAAGTCGGCGCAGGCGCTTGATCATCTTCAGGAGCGGCTGAGGTCATCGCAGGCATCCTTCGAGATACAGCCGCGCGTTTTTTACGAAGAATTCAAGAACATCGTGCTTTATGTTCAGGACGTGGTTCCGTCAGGTGGCCGCTCTTTGTGGCGCGGCGTATTCCTGGCTAACATCGGCGATCCCGCCTCGCCCAAGATCACGCTGGCACAGCGCGGGGCGCTGCTTAGTGACTCACCCGAGAAGCTGCGCTTCCACCTCGAAGACGGTACGCAGCAGGAGATGATTCCGCAAGCCAGGGACCAGTATTCCATCACGACCTTTGAAAGCACCGAGATTCCGATTCAACTTCCCAGTAGCGCGGACCGGGCGCCCCGCGATCTGCTCCCATTATCCGAATTGGGTCTGCGAGGGCTTCTCCAGAATGCAGCAAAGGAAGAGCTGGCAGCTAAGCAGCTTCGCCTCTCCAGTCCGGCTGTCGCTGGCTCTCGCCAGCTTTTGGCACGCTTTTACGAGATTGAGTTCCAGCGGCGCTTTGCACTTCCAGCAGCTTGTCTGGTGCTCGCAATGGTCGGCATACCGCTGGGCTTGTCTGCCCGCAAAGGCGGTAAGAGCACGGGTTTCGTACTCACCATTCTGCTGGTTTTCGTGTATTACTTCTTTTCCCTGATTGGCGTCTCGATGGCGCGACAGGGCAAAGTGCCCCCCTGGGAAGGCGTCTGGGCAGGTAACATCTTCTTCTTTCTTTGTGGACTCGTCCTGCTATGGCGGGTTGACCGCATGCCGATTGACCTCGGAAGCTGGGGCGAATTCTGGAACGCGGCAAAGGAAAGGCTGCCTATTCCCGACCGACGGCGAAGAAGAGATCGGGAGGAACAAGCCAGTGAGGTGAGTTCGAGCTCGCCTAGGAGACGCTTCCGGGCACGCTTTCCCCTGATTCTCGATGAGATGATCTTGCGTGACTTCGCTCTATATCTGACGATGATTATTGCCACGGCGTTGATTATCGTTCTGGTCTTCACCTATTTCGAGCTGCTGACCGACATAATGCGCAACCGGATCCCAGCAATCATCCAGGCGGAGTATTTGTGGGATGTGAGCCCGTCTCTCATCTATCTGATCGCGCCTCTGGCTGTGATGCTTGCCGTACTCATCACCTTCGGTCTGATGGAGAAATCGAGCGAGCTAACCGCAATGAAGGCCAGCGGAATGAGTATTTATCGCGCCGCCCTGCCGGTGATCGTGCTCAGCGCGTTCTTTGCGGTGGGGTTGTTTGTCTTCGATCAGCTCTACATCCCGCACACCAACCGGGAGCAGGAAATTCTCCGCAACCAGATCAAAGGCAAGCCCGCCCAGACCTATTTGCAGGCTGACCGAAAGTGGATCTTTGGGCAGAGCAACGAGATTTACTATTACCAGGTGTTCGACCCTGACACCAACCACTTCGGAGGCATCTCCATATTCGAATTCGACCCCAATAGCTTCCAACTGACGCGCCGCATCCACGCGGAACGCGCCCACTGGGAAGAGAACCTGCATAAATGGGTATTCGAGACCGGCTGGGTACGTACACTGCAAGGCGCCTCCATCCGGGACTACAAGACCTTTGACGTGGCTACCTTTAACGAACTTCACGAGGATCCAAGTTACTTCAAGAAGGAAGTGAAGCAGTCGGCGGAGATGAATTATGAAGAACTGCGGCACTATATTGACGACTTGCAGCAGAGCGGCTTTGATACGGTTCGACTGAAAGTGCAGTTGCAGAAGAAGATTGCCTTCCCGCTGATCACCCTGGTGATGGCAATTCTCGCAATTCCCTTTGCCGCCTCAGGACGTCGTGGCGGCGCCTTGGCTGGAGTCGCCGTTGCCATTGGAATTGCAGTCGTATACTGGGTCACAGCAGGAGTGTTCGAGGCCATGGGAGCCGCAAACCAACTTCCCGCAATGATAGCCGCCTGGGCGCCGGATTTCATCTTTGCCTTCGCGGGAGGCTATCTGCTGCTGCGGGTGCCGACCTAGCTCTGGGCGCCGCGAGAATCAATTCAGTGCACTACTCATCTAAAGTATTTCCGGTCTGCCTGGACACTGAGGGCCGATCGTTCACCTCCGGCTAATGCTCTTCAAGAACCTACGCCCGCTGTTTCCCTATCTGCGGAAATACCGCGCCACCTTCTGGATCGGCGGTCTTTGCGTGCTCTGCAATAACTGTGTCTGGATTCTCTTCCCCCTGGTCATCCGGCGCGCCATTGACGACCTGAACCAGGGCGTCACTTTACACAAGCTGCTGACCTACTCTGCATGGCTGCTTGCGGTCGCGGGAACCAAGGCCATCTTCCAATACCTCACTCGCTGGATCCTGATCGGCGTATCGCGCGAAATCGAATTCGATCTGCGCAACGACCTGTTCGCCCATCTCGAGCGGCTTTCCTATAGCTTTTACCAGCGGACCCGCACCGGCGACATCATGGCGCGCGCCACCAATGACCTCAATGCGGTCCGCATGCTGGTCGGCCCGGGCATCATGTACACCGCCAACACGGTGGTGTTTACCGTCGGCGCGCTGGCGTTCATGATGAGCATCAGCCCCCGGCTGACCATCTTCGCGTTTGCTCCGCTGCCCGTTGTCAGCGTCGTGGTCCAGTACTTTGGACGCAAGATTCACGAGCGCTTCGAACGCATCCAGGCGATGTTTTCCGAAATCTCGGCGAAAGCCCAGGAGAATTTTTCCGGTGCGCGCCTGATTCGCGCCTATGTGCAGGAGCAGGCGGAGATTGACAGCTTCGAGCGCGAGAACACCGAGTACATCGGGCGCAGCCTCAAGCTGGTCCGCCTGATGGGCATGCTGTGGCCGACGCTGGAGACGCTGCTCGGTCTGGCGATTGTCGTCGTGTTGTGGGTCGGCGGGCGCGAAGTGCTGCTGCATCGCATCACGGTGGGCAGTTTTGTGGCTTTCAACACCTATATGGTGCAACTCACCTGGCCGATCATCTCGCTGGGATGGGTAATCAACCTGTTCCAGCGCGGCACCGCGTCCATGGGGCGCATTCAGAGCATATTGGTCGAGCAGCCGGAGATTACCGATGCCGCTGTTCCTTATGCCGGCGCTCCCAGCGACGTTCGCGGTGAAATCGAGTTTCGCAATCTCAGCTTCCACTATGGAAAGACGCTGATCGCAGCTGAGCGTGGGATGGGCCAGGTCCATGGCGACGAGAACGTGCTGAAGAACATCAACTTGCGCGTGCCCGCTGGAACCAGCCTTGCCATCGTCGGCCCCACAGGATCGGGGAAATCCACGCTGGTTTCGCTCATCCCGCGCATCTACGATGCGGCAGAAGGTTCAGTGCTCATTGACGGCAGGTCGATTCGTGAGTTCCCACTGGACGTCCTACGCCGAAACATCGGCTTCGTGCCACAGGAGACGTTTCTGTTCAGCGACACCATTCGCGAGAACATTGCCTTCGGCAAGGAGAACGCCACCGATGCTGACGTGCGCCGGGCCGCTGAGGCAGCCAGTATTGCCTCCGAGATCGAGGGTTTCCCCGACGGCTACAACACCCTGGTTGGCGAGCGTGGCCTGACCCTCTCCGGCGGTCAAAAACAGCGCACTGCCATTGCCCGCGCCGTGATCCGCAATCCGCGAATCCTGGTGCTGGACGACGCTCTCGCCAGTGTGGACACGCAGACCGAAGATCGCATCCTCAACCATCTGCGCGAAATCATGGAGGGACGTACCACCGTCTTCATCTCGCACCGCGTATCTACGGTGCGCAACGCCGATCGCATCGCTGTGCTGCATGATGGCCGCATCGTCGAGTATGGTACTCACGAAGAGTTGATCGAGCGGAACGGTTACTACACCGAGCTTTACAGCAAACAGCTTCTGGAAGAAGAACTCGAAACGGTGTAGCTGCTCAAGGTGTGGGTGTCACCTAAGCTAGGCAGCGGTGGCGGTTTGTTGCCGATCCATTTCCAGCCCCACCTGTGGCATCGGTTGGTGCATCTCGCGATAGCGCTTGGGAGTGATTCCAACCAGGTGACGAAACACACTGGTGAAGTGACTCTGGGTCTCGAATCCCACCTCGCGCGAAATATTCGCGAGCGCTTCGCGGCCCTCCCGCAACAAGGACTGAGCGCGTTCGACCCGCTGCCGCATGACGTACTGGTGCGGTGTCGTACCCGTGCTCATCTTGAACAACTTGGAAAAGTAATATTGGCTCATGCCTACAGACTGCGCCAATTCGGCGACCGACACTTCCTTGCCAAGGTTTTCGCGGATGTAACCAAATACGCGCTGCAGTCGCCAGGGGGGCAGGCCGCCAACTGCCTCGACGGCTGCCAGCGTCGCGCCTAAGTAGGCTTCAACTACTTCGTATGCCCGTTCCTCGTCCAAAGCGTGCAGCGCGAGCACCAGGACGTTCATGCCTTCAACATGAGCTCCCAGGCGGGCCAGATGGGCGTCGTGGCAAAGGGCAGCGCGAATTCCGGGCACGCGGTTTGCGGCCACAGACGCTCCCACCGCACGACTGGTGATGATGACTCCGCGTTCGGCGTCGTGCCGAAGCACGCACAACGCCACTTGCTCGGCGTAGTCCGGATGCTCCTTCGCGGCAATGGAAGGCGCAGCGTCCACAATGCCGTACCCCGCCGCGACCAACTTCGCGGCGAGGCGCTGTGTTACATCATGACCTGCTTGATCAGACGCGATAACGATTCGCACTTTCCCTTGTCCTCCATTCACGGAACTCAGCTGCTCGAGCCGGGACTAACGGAGCCGGATATTCGGTACCGCCTGAGTCGCCCTTGGATGTGGCTTAGTGTTCACCATCGCCAAGTAAATCCCTCTGGCGTCACTCCGCAAGGCAAGCGAGAAGACCTTGCTCTACGGATGCGCCCAAGGACATCCCGGATGCCTTTTTCATGTTCTATTCACTGCACGACACTGCATAGTTCCACAGAAATGGGGTTTGGAATTGGAAGCCGTTCAAGACGCCACCAGTTCTTCAGGAAATCTTTAGGCGCCCTCGGAATTTAATTTAATAATGAGGCGAGGAACGCGAACTCGCGATAAACTTCCTCGTCCGGGCTTTTTCGGCCCGCCTCACAACCGTCATGACCTCTAAGAATCCTGCACCCGGTGGACCTGGCATTCCACCTCGCTGGACGCGAGGCTCCAAGGAGGCGGTTGGCACCGCCTATTCGACTTCCAGCCGGCTCTGGTACACGCTCGCCAACGGCGTTGTCACCGAGTGCTACTACCAGACTATTGATTCGCCTCAGTTACGCGACCTGCAATATCTGGTGAGCGACGGGGAAACCTTTTTCCATGACGAGCGGCGGAATATGCGGTCGGAAATCGAGTGCCTCGGTACTGTCGGCCTTGGATTTAAGATCACCAACTACGACCGTGAAGGGCGCTACTCGATCGAAAAGCAAATCATCGGCGATCCCCACCTGAACTGCCTGCTCGTCCACACCAGGTTCAACGTAATGCCGGAATGGCAGGGACGGCTGCATCTCTACGTCCTATGCGCGCCGCATCTTCAAATAGGCGGGTGGCACAACAACGCCGTAGTCCTGCATAAGCGCGGCCGACAAGCCCTGATGGCTTATCGCGAGGACAAGTTTCTTACCCTTGCTGCCACCGCTCATTTCGAGCGTCTCTCGTGCGGATACGTCGGTGTCAATGACGGCTGGACCGATCTGTCCAACCATCTCACCATGGAGTATGCCTACGACAGTGCCCTGGATGGCAATGTCGCCCTCACGGCGGAGATCGATCTCTCCCGCGGCACGGAGTTTACCCTCGGGATTGGATTCGGCCATACTGCGCATAACGCCGCTGCCACCCTTGCCGAGTCCCTCAGTATTCCCTTCGACGCTTCGCTTAAAAACTTCATCGACCAGTGGCAGCGTACCAGTAAACGCCTGGCTTTACTGGACAAGATTCAGCACCGCGATTCGATGCTGTTCACGCGGAGCGTTAATCTTTTACTCGCCCATGAGGACAAGATCTATCCCGGCGCCATGATTGCCAGCATGAGCATTCCCTGGGGAGAGGACAAGAGCGACGACGATCTCGGCGGCTATCACCTGGTCTGGACCCGCGACATGGTCAACAGCGCAACTGCGCTGCTTGCCGTCGGCGACACTGCCACGCCTCTACGGGCCCTTATCTACCTGGCAATTACCCAGCGGGAAGATGGAGGCTTCTACCAGAATTTCTGGATCGATGGAGATCCTTATTGGACAGGCGTACAACTGGATGAAGTCTCATTTCCCATCATTCTGGCGTGGAGACTGTGGAAGGCCAACGCTCTCGGCAATTTCGACCCCTACATTACGGTGCTGCGGGCGTGTGGATATCTAATCCGCAAGGGTCCGGCGACTCCAGAGGAGCGCTGGGAGGAAGCAGGAGGCTATTCCCCCTCGACGCTCGCCAGCAATATCGCAGCTTTGATCTGCGCCGCCGAGTTTCTCGATTCGCGGGATGAAAAGCCGTCGGCCGAATTCGTACGCGGATATGCCGATTTCCTCGAGTCCCATGTCGAGAAGTGGACTGTCACCAATAGCGGGACGCTCGTGCCCGGCATCATGCGCCACTATATTCGCATCAATCCGGCCATAAGCCGGGACGGCGCGACGGGCGACGAGGACCCCGACAGTGGCGTTTTGGTTCTCGCCAACCAGCGGCCCGGCGACCGCGTAGCATACCCTGCAAAGGAAATTGTGGATGCTGGATTTCTCGAACTCGTTCGTTTCGGCGTGCGCATGGCGGGTGATCCTCTCATCGAGGACTCCTTGAAAGTCGTGGATGCCGTGCTGAAGGTGGATACTCCGAAAGGCCCGTGCTGGAAGCGCTACAACCATGATGCTTATGGGCAACGCGATGACGGCAGCTCATTCCTGGGCTGGGGCGTCGGACGGCCGTGGCCCCTGCTCACCGGGGAACGCGCCACCTACGAACTGGCCGCCGGCCGCGACATCGATGCCTTTCTGCTTGCCATTGAGAATTTCACTACCGGTATCGGCCTCATTCCGGAACAAATTTGGGATGGACCTGACATGCCGACCAAGTATCTGTGTTTCGGCGGACCCACCGGTGCTGCCAACCCGCTGATGTGGGCCCATTCTGAGTATGTAAAATTATTACGCTCGGTCGTCGACAACCGGGTCTTTGATCTCATTGAACCGGTTGCGCAACGCTATCGGAATGAGCATCCGCGGCCGGTAATCGAAGTGTGGAAGATCAATCGCCAGGTTCGAAGAGTTCCGGCTGGAGGTTTGCTGCGGGTGCAGGCTTCTTCGCAGTTCGTATTGCATTGGAGCATCGACGGATGGAAGACAGTACAGGACACGCCTTCCACGGCGACAGTAGTAGGCGTGGAGTTCGCCGATATTCAGATCTCCGCCGCGCAGGCCGGACCTCTGGTCTTTACCTTCTTCTGGCCGCTGGACGACAATTGGCAGGGTGTGGACTATCACGTAGAAGTGACGCACGCAGTAAAAACGACTTCGAGTAGCAGAAAGGTGTGATCAAGTGACTAGTCAAGTGAATGCGGTTCCTCAGGACAAGAAACAGGCGCTCACGGCCGCGGCCCAGCCTGGACATGAAAACCAAACTCCGCAGCAGAAGCTCGAAGCCCTGTGCATCAACACCATCCGTACGCTTTCGATGGATGCCGTGCAAAAGGCCAATAGCGGACATCCCGGTGCGCCCATGGCGCTGGCGCCGCTGGCCTTCACCCTGTGGGACCGATATTTGCGCTTCAATCCGCGCAATCCACATTGGCCAGGCCGCGACCGCTTCATTTTGTCCAACGGGCACGCGTGCATGTTGCTTTACTCCATGCTCTATTTGACTGGCTACGATCTTTCGCTCGACGACATCAAGCAGTTTCGGCAGTGGGGATCTAAGACTCCGGGGCATCCTGAGTATGGCCTTGTACCCGGAGCGGAAGCCACGACCGGCCCGCTGGGCCAGGGGTGTGGAAACTCGGTCGGCATGGCGATTGCCCAGCGCTGGCTCAGCTCGCAGTTTGGCAGGGACGGCCAAAATCCCTTCGACTACCGCATCTACGTGATCTGCGGTGACGGCTGCCTGATGGAGGGTGTCAGCAACGAAGCTGCCTCCGTCGCCGGGCACCTCGGACTATCGAACCTGATCTGGTTCTACGACAACAACCACATCACCATTGAAGGCAGCACGTCGCTGGCTTTCAGCGATGACGTCGCCTTGCGCTTCGAGGGCTGGCATTGGAACGTGTTGCACGTCAGCGACGTGAACAACCTCGATATGCTCGATGTGGCTATCCAGGCGGCGCAACGGGAAGCAGCTCGTCCCACACTTGTCATCGTGGACACCCATATTGGCTGGGGTTCGCCCCACCGCCAGGACACCAAAGAAGCTCACGGCGAAGCGTTGGGAGAGGACGAAGTTCGCCTTACCAAGCTCGCCTATGGCTGGCCGCCGGATGAGCACTTCCTGGTTCCCGAAGAGGTAAAGGCCTATATGGGCAAGGCCGTAGAACGCGGCGCGCAGTGGGAGCAGGAGTGGAATGACCGCTACAACGCCTGGTCAAAACAGTTCCCCGATCTGGCGAAAACCTGCCGGCAAATGCTCAACCAGGAATTGCCGGACGGCTGGGACAAGGACATTCCAACTTTTCCGCCTGACGCCAAGGGCATGGCTACTCGCGAGTCGAATGGCAAGGTGCTGAACGCAGTGGCAAAGCAAGTCCCCTGGCTGCTCGGCGGCGCGGCGGACCTCTATCCCTCGACCAAGACGCTCATTGACGGCGCTACCAACTTCGAGAAGGGCAACTATGGGGGACGCAACTTCCACTTCGGCATCCGCGAACACACCATGGGCTCCATCGTCAATGGCATGGCGCTATCGGGACTGCGTCCCTATGGTGCCACCTTCTTTATTTTCTCGGATTACATGCGACCGGTACTCCGCCTTGCCGCGCTGATGGACCAGCCCGTCATCTTCATCTACACCCATGATTCCTTCTGTCTGGGAGAAGACGGACCAACACACCAGCCGATCGAGCATCTCATGTCGTTGCGCGCCATTCCACGGCTGTTGCTCTTCCGTCCGGCGGACGCCAATGAAGTTGCCGAGACATGGCGCTATATTATGCCGCTCAAGAAAATACCGGTTGCGCTGGCGCTGACTCGCCAGGGGGTGCCAACATTCGACCGCACAAAGTATGCCTCCGCGGCGGGCGTTGCCAAGGGCGCGTACATCATGGCTGATTCCGGCGGCACGCCCGACATTATTCTGATAGGGACCGGCTCGGAGGTGCAGTTGTGCATTGAAGCCTACGAGAAGCTCAACGCCGATGGTGTGAAAGCGCGCGTCGTCTCCATGCCGTGTTGGAGGCTGTTCGACGAGCAGCCCGATGAATACAAAACTCATGTATTTCCGCCCGAGGTGCGAGCGCGTTTGGCCGTTGAAGCCGGCGCCAGCCTGGGCTGGAGTGAGTATGTCGGACCCGACGGATATGTTGTCTCCCGAAACGACTTTGGCGCATCTGCTCCTATAAAGGACCTGCTGAAGCACTTTGGCTTTACCGTTGATAACGTCGTTGCCAAGGCGCGCGAGGTCATGACAAAAGTTAAGAGCACTTAGATAACCTCGGGCGTGAAAACTTAAGAGGACTGAAATGAGCACCAATCCCCTGGTACAGCTTCATTCGTTGGGTCAGAGCGTCTGGCTCGACCAGATGCGCCGGTCCCTGTTGAGCACGGGCGAGCTTAGGCGGCTAATCGAGAACGATGGCCTCCGCGGCCTTACGTCGAACCCAACCATCTTCGAAAAAGCGATCAGCGGTAGCCAGGACTACGCAGAGCAGCTTGCATCGCTGGCCCACTCCGGCAACAGCGTCTCGCACATTTATGAGGACCTGGTGGTGCAGGACATCGGTGGCGCCGCCGATGCCTTCCGCGGGGTTTACGACGCGAGCGACGGCGGTGATGGGTTCGTGAGCCTCGAAGTATCTCCGCTCCTGGCGGACGATACCAAAGCGACCATCGAGGAAGCCAGGAAGCTGTTCGTGCGGCTGAATCGCCCTAACGTGATGATCAAGGTCCCAGGTACGCCCGCCGGACTTCCTGCCATCGAAGAGCTGATCGCCTCCGGACTGAACATCAACGTCACCTTGATCTTCGCAG
>Ga0209040_10000739_pt1 | contig 25399 bp, 28 predicted proteins | sample BogFormECP12_OM3_FD_188240 | JGI IMG/M metagenome (GOLD analysis project Ga0209040, IMG submission 188240) | Bog forest soil microbial communities from Calvert Island, British Columbia, Canada - ECP12_OM3 (SPAdes) (version 2) | ecosystem: Environmental > Aquatic > Freshwater > Wetlands > Bog ... | reverse complement strand
TCGGATTCCGCAACCTCACCCACTACCGCTGGCGCTCACTACTGCACAGCGGAGCACTCCACCAACTTGTCAATGCACTCTGAATTACGAAGAGCCGGTAATCCGGCTCGCCGTGCATCATGGCGATCATCAGATCGGCCGACCCAACCTCAACCGGGCTGCCGGCCTTCAACGCCTCCAACAGGCGCATCGCCGCGATTAACCCACGGGCTCGGCTTCGGGCAACCCGGCAACTCGTGCTGACGACATGCGATCAGCAGCTCGCGCGGCCCGTCGCTGCGTGCCTGCCGACGCGCCATCAGGGGCCATCCCACACGGCGCTGGCGCTCCCGTCAGCGGCCAGGAATACGCGCCCCTCCGGGTGCACCACGTACCGCGCCGCGGGGTCCACCGGCCCGAGGCCGGCCAACCTGCCGTCGGTCGGCGCACGACGACCGACGAACCTCAAAAACTGACCGACAGGGGCACTCCCCGGCTCGCGTGCTCGGCTCCGGCCTGCGTTGCTGAAGTAACGTCGAACACGCTGTCGTCAGCGATCGCGGTCAGGACCGATCGCATATTGTCCGCACACGATGTCGCGATCAATTCGAACGGTAGGACCACATTGGGGTGGTGCGGTCGTACCTCGCGGATGACCACGCGCGCCAAAATTGGGACAAGCTCATCGACGCGCCGGTGCAATGTCTTCGCAACCTCGGCGACCTGCTGAGCTTCCGTGTCACATTTCATGTGCGGCAGGCTAGAAGCAAGTTCCGTGCCGCCACTGGCCGCTGCGACGGAGACGGCGGTCGCTCTAATCTCCGCCACGACGACACCTCTTTGGCGACGATGACATCTTAGCCGCGGTCGACCGGTCAGGACGCGTTATTGGACACCTGAACAAAAAGTGTTGAGGGTACCTTGCAGAAGGCTGAGCCCGTGCCTGCTTAGCCAGGCTGATCGCAATGCTGTTGGTCATTGCATCTCCGCCAAGGGCGGGCGCACCACGATCACGGGTGCATGCGCCGCGTGGACCACCTCGGTGCTGACAGATTCCAATGACATTCGGCCGAAGCCACCACGGCCGTAGCCGCCGACAACCACGAGTTGAGCCGTCTTCGACTCCTCGAGCAGTTGACGTGCTGGACGACCCTCTACCATCCGACGGTGCACGCGTACGTCGGGGTAGCGTTCTTGCAAGCCCGCGAGGCACTCTGACACGGTTTCCTCGGCGCTGGGTTGCCAACCTAACCACTTGTTCCGGCGGATGGTGAACATGTTGTTGTCACTTCGGGCATGCAGGGCCACCAAATCCACGCCGCGCCAAGAGGCTTCGTCGAACGCGACCGCTGCCGTCAGCTCTGATGATCGCGATCCATCGACCCCGACCAGTACGGGTAGCTTATTTGCTTGCCGCGACGTCGGCGCTTCGTCATGGACTACTGCGACTGGGCAGTGCGCCTGATGAACCACCCCAGCGCTGACCGACCCGAGCAGGGCACGGCGTAACGCGCCCCGTCTACGGCAGCCGACCACCACCATCTGAGCCTCCTGAGAGAGCTCGACAAGTGTGGGGACAGGCGGTGAAACCAACAGTTCAGTGCTGACCGGTGGACCCTTCCCGCCGTCGACAGCATCTTCGACGGCCTTGACCGCAGTGGCGATCATGTTCCGCGCGTCATTCTCTTGATCCAGCCATAAGCCGGGGTCGGCCGACCACCCGGATGTCGCCGAGCTCAACATCGTCTCGCAGATGGCGTGCACAAGGGTGAGCGGAACGTTGCGCATGGCTGCCTCATAGGTGGCCCAGCGCACTGCGCTCAGCGATGGTGTCGATCCGTCGACGCCGACCAAGAGTCCCGAATGCGTCGTGCGGTCAGACATTTCGCTGCCTTCGTTCTGTTACTTTGATGACGAATGTGCCACATGCCTTTCATTGAAATTTGGGACCAGAAGCATCCACCGGCGCCGAACATCGAGCAACCGACGGATCCTCACGGCGGGAATCGATGCGAAAGAAAGTCAACTCGTCGCTGATGCCTTTGAGTTTCTGTGAATAAGCAGATGACCATCCGAAAGACCCTGTATCTGGGACAGTTTCGCGCGCAGCTGCTGCCACTAACACGGTGCCGGGCCGTGCGACGTGAGTGAGCCGGCTCGCCACGTTGACAGGATTGCCGAACCAATCGCCGGCGCTGCTTACGGCATCACCGTAGTCAACACCGACCCGGAGCGGTGGCAAGCCTGCCTTATGCACGAGGCCGACCAGGTCCAGGACAGCATTCAACAACGGCACGGTTTCTGGTGAAACGAACATGACGGCGTCCCCAATCGACTTGACGAATTGCACCGGGGCGACAGCCACCTTCTCGGCCAGGCCGGTCAGGATGCTGGCGATGTGTTCGAGTTCCACGGCCGGCAGCTCCGCGCCGAGGCTGGTGAAGCCGGCAAGATCAGCGAAGGCCACAGCGATCTCGCGGGCGCCCGGAAGGCTACCGGCCGCGCGCTCCGCGGCGGTGACGGCTTCCGTCACGAAGATATGGCGCAACTGAACCAGCATCAGGTCGTTGACCACCGGTCCGATTCCTGGCACAGCTTGACGTGCCTTCTCCTCCGATTGCATGGCAAGCTCGATCTCGCTTGCCCCGGGCCGGGCGAAAGTCTTGTACGCCGCCCGACGCATCACTGCCGCAGCCCGTTCCAGACCCTGCATCAAAACGCGCATGATGGCGACGGTCTCATCCTCGTCCGCACCTAGATCGAGGAAGAACTTGGCGTGGCCGACGGCGAGGGCATCCACCCGCGGCAAGACTGCCGCGTCGGCATCGTCGATCCGAGGTAGGCCGTCAGCGTTCTGCAATCGCAGCAGCAGTCCCAAGTCGAGTCCCATCGCCGTGCACGCCTCACGAGCAGACAAGTACACTCCGTCGTCGCCCATGACCCGTTGGGCGGGCAGCAGCAGCGGAGAGGTCGATGCCCGGATCTGCTCGATACTGAAACCGCGGTCGAGGAGCCAGACAATCAGTTCGGCACGATCGGTATGTGCGCGCCCTTCGAGGCCGTCGAGCAGGTCGGAATTCTCCGCGTCGAAGTCAGCTGTCATCGGGTCACCTAGGAACAGCAAGCGCGTAACGTTTTGGCGTCGCGAGCCACTTGTCTCGGCAAAAGCTTGCCGCGTCGGCGCAAAGCTCGCAGTCGCCGAGTGGAAACCTCTAGACGGCGACCCGGATGCCGTCTAGAGGCATTGAGCTGCATGTCTTTCCGCGCGCCGTAGTTCAACCGGTGTGTGTGACAGGTCAGGCCACCTTGTTAGGTGTCGGCTCGAAGATGTGCGAGACGCGCTTCTCTACGGTGTTCACATCGTGCCGAGCCGACAACGCCGCCACAGTCTCGAAGATCCCGATGACGACGAGCCACGCACCGGTGACATACGCAAGCATCTCAATCGAATCGAACGGCCATGCCAGTACCACGAGACCGGCGAGGATGCTGACCACTCCGAAGAAGATGCCCCAGCCCCGTCCCGGCAGGTCGCGGTAGCTGATCGCCGTCGCGGTCATGGCTACTCCCTGAAAGAGAAATCCGATTCCAACCCAGAGGGCCAGCAGCAGGACCGCGTAGCTATCACCGAAGTGTCGCAGGGACAGTATTCCCAAGGCGACCGACAGCGCGCCGGTGATGAACAGCAGCACCCGGTAGGGAACCGATACATGCAGGCTGAACGCAAATACCACCTCGGCGATGCCCGACACCAGCAGATAGATGCCAAGCAACGTCGCAGCCGTAAGGATCGATATGCCGGGCCAGCCGAGGATAAGGCCGCCCAATACCACGGTCAGGATTCCGGTTAGCAGCATCGACTGCCACAGATACTGCAATGGTCTTGGTGTTTCGATGGTTGTCATCGCAGCTCCTCAAGTATTGCGTGGACGCCTTCGATGCTTTCGCCATCGCAGTGGTCCTAACAGGGCCAAAAGTCATCAGAAACGCCACTCGATTGCCATGCCCGCTAATGCTGCAGAACGGGGTGTGCTGACTGCTGGCGAGCTGGATGCAGTCGTAACGATGAGCTTGTTTGGGTCGCCGGCATGCCGAATGTGTTTCTCGTCGGATGACTGATGACTCGTGGCGGCATCTCACCGCGGGCCCATTGTCGTTGGTGGCTTTGCCGTCGGTGCACGTCGGCGCCGCGTTAAGCAGGGTGACGCAGCTGGCGATTATCCGTCGCAGAACTCCGAGCGGCGTGAACGAGAAGTGCTGCTCATGACGTCTTGGCAGGCGCTGATTCGAACACCCCGGAGACTCGCTTCTCCACCGTGTTCACATGGTGCCGGGTGTACAACGCCGCCACGATCTCCAAGATTCCGATGACGACGAGCCAGGCGCCGGTAACGTACGCAAGAATCGCAATCGAATCGAACGGCCAGCCCAGCACCACGACACCGGCGAGGATGCTTACCACGCCGAAGAAGATGTACCAGCCCCGTCCGGGCAGGTCGCGGTAGCTGATCGCCGTCCCGGTTTCGGCCACGCCCTGTAACACAAATCCAACGCCAACCCAGATGGCCAACAGTAGTACCGCATACTGGTCACCGAAGTGTCGTAATGACAGTATTCCCAAGGCCACCGACAACAGACCGGTGATAAACAGCAGGACTCGGTAGGGAACGGGGACTAGGAGGCTGAACGCGTAAATCACCTCGGCGACGCCCGAAACGACCAGGTATATACCGAGCAGGGTGGCAGCCGCGACGATCGATATGTCGGGCCAGCCAAGGATGAGACCACCTAAAACCGCAGTCGTAATTCCGGTTAGCAGCACCGACTGCCAAATAGACTGCAACGGTTTCGGGGTTTTGATGGTTGTCATCACAGCTCCTCAAATCTAGCGTGGACTTGTCCGTACTTTCATGCTTTCGTCGCCGAAACAGCCATACTAGGGCCGAAAGTCATAAGAATTTGCACTCGGTACCTCGGACGACTTTCGAGGCTTATTGGTTCGGGTCGCCGAAATGCGGACGACTTGCTCAAGGCCGACGATTTGTCCGACGAGAGGATGCGACGTAGAAACTCGAGGATTCGGCCGCAACTATCCGTGAGAGCAGGTCGAGGCCGCAACCGGCCGGGAGGCCAATGAGGTCGAGCGGACCGTTGCCGGCGCGCGGGCCTGGCCCAGAATTGGTGGTTATACCAAGGCCTCTCTGGTGCGCCAGTTCGAGTAATGCCTACCAATTTCGCCAACTGGCAGTCAGCTCTGTAGCGCAAAACGATGCAGCACGGTCAGGTGCCGTGCGCGATACGGACCCGTTTGTGAGCGGGCCCGTCGGCGTCGGACACGCCGACTGAAACAGTGAGGATCCCGTTGTCGTACGTGGCAGTGATGTCATCTTCCTTCGCCCCCGGCGGCAATTGGACCGATCTCGTGAAGGTGCCGTAGGAGAATTCCGAGTGTCCGTCGGATCCCGTCCGCACCTTGCGCTGCGCCTTGATCGTCAAAACCCCGTCATGGGTAGTGATATCGACATCCTCAACTGGGTCGATGCCCGGTAGTTCGGCTCTAACCTCATAGCGGCCGTCCGTCATTCCGTCCTCCAGCCGAATCGGCTGACCGCCGAACACCGGGGGAAGCGTCGCCCAAGACGGAAATCCGGCAAACCACTCCGAGAATGGCGAGCGCTGCAGCCGCGAGGGGAGCTGGCCGGATTCGCCGCCGATCAAGTTTTGTGCCTTGTTGCCGGTGCTGTGCGCCCAGGGACTTTGCCAGTTCGCGATGGCCCAAATCACGAAGATGTCGAGCGCGATGACCACAATGGACGACGTCGGCGAATACGGCAGCCACATGAACATGCCGATGATGGATATGCAGGCGATGACAATCGCAGACATTCGTGCCCATAGCTCACCCCGGAAAAGCCCGACTGCAACGGCGCCAACCAAGGCTCCCAAAACGATCAAGATGCAACCCCAGGCCGTGGGGTTTAACCGGTACAGGTAACTATCCGGCACGCGGACGAAGAATTTGCCACCGGTCAGTGCCGAAATGCCCTCAAGAACGGTCACGACCGCAGAGATCATCAGTATGATTGCAGCCGCCAGGCTTCCGGTGCCCGCTAGTGCCCGAAGCGCTGAATTCTCGCCGTCTGTTGACTTTTTGGCCATGCCTGCCTCCTGTTGCCGCATTGGTCTTAAGCCGTGACAAGTGATTCGGTAGGCCCTCTTGCCCGCCATAGTTGCGCGGCTCGGGTTCCGGGTATAGGGGCCAAAGTCCTTTGCATACCAAACTTCGGTCGCATGCGCTCGATGGTGGTGACTTGAGCGGGTTCCGACCAGCCCGCCTGGCTTTGCGGGACGTCTCGGCATAGGACCTTTGGCCCTAGCGCGGCCTGGGCCGCAGCGCAACGCTGGAAATTTCAGGAAAGGGTGTCATTTTCCCGCCTGGGAAAGGGATTCAGTCGTGAAAACCAAAGGAAGAACTGCAGGCCTGCGCGCGTCGTTCGACCCCTGACATGGGTTAGCCCGGCAAACACTCGATCGGTCAAGAAGCGATCGTCGCCGGCAGCGATCTCGACACGACCGCGGCGGGACAGGTGAATGTCGCGGACGCGAAACACATGCCGTGCCATGCCATTACATTACGAGGATAGAGATTGCGGGCCGCGAAGATCAGACCCGACCAGTGCTTGTTGACCACACCGAAGTCATTTGCGGACCAGGAGAACACCGTGCGCAGTGAGCGAACGCAATCCACGCTCGTAGTCTGCGTCGATGGCAGCGGACCATCCGATGCTGCTGTCCGTTGGGCGGTAGGGGAATCCGTGATGCGCGAGCGGCCCATCACCTTGATCCATGTTGTGGCGCCGACACCCATCGACTCAACAATGACGCCTGATGGGGCGATCCCGCAGGTGCGGCTAGATCAGGCACGCCAGATCGTGCAGCACTCACGAGAGATAGCCGACGAACTGACTGACGGGAAGCATCCTCGCATGCAAACCGAGATTACATATGCCAGTGTGGTTTCCACGCTCATCGAAGCATCGCAGCATGCGTACATGATGGTGACAGGAAGCCGCGGGGTTGACGCCTCGAGCGCCTACAGGCTCGGCTCGGTGAGTGCGGCGTTGCTCCGCGACGCGCGGTGCCCCGTTGCGGTTGTTCACGACCGTCAGCATGTCGGCCAGAATGTCGCTGAAGCGTCACCTGTGCTGCTCGGTATTGACGGAACACCGGCGTCTGAAGCCGCTACCGCGTTAGCCTTCGACGAGGCCAGCCGCCGGCAGGTGCCACTGCTGGCACTGCACGCATGGAGCGATGTCGGGGTGTCTCCGATTCTGGGCATGGATTGGCATGTCAATCGCGACCAAGGCGATGAGGTGCTCGGCGAACGGCTGGCCGGATGGCACGAACGATACCCCGACGTGCAGGTCGAGCGAAAACTGGTGTGTGACGTGCCGGCCCGCTGGCTAGTGCAGGAATCGACGAGAGCCCAACTGGTGGTTCTGGGCCGACGCGGCCGCGGCGGGTACCCGGGCATGCGGCTCGGGTCGGTGAGTTCGGCGGTCGCCCAGTCCGCGCGCGTTCCGGTGATCGTGGTCCCCGACGACCAGCCTTGGGATTAGCGTCGGATGGCCACTTTGTCGAGGACTTCTCTTTCGTTGCGGCGCCGGGCTGGGCGGCGAGCGTCATCGAGGCAGCGCTAACCCGTATCGGTCGGGAAGGGTGACGAAATGGTGAGTGGTAGAAGGTATCCCGGGGTTGTCGTCCCTGTTGACGCCGATGCCGAAACTTTGCGCTGGGCAGCACGTGATGCAGCGCTGCGCAAGGTGCCGGTCACTCTCGTCCATCTTGGGCCGATGCCTGGCTTCCACGACTCTGCACGGCTTTTGATGACTGCTCCGACAACAGACGAACTGCGTCAAGGTCATGACGATGCAGCGCGACAATTACTCTCGAATGCGATCAAGGTGATCCAAGACGGTGCCGATGGGGGCGACCTGCCTGCCATCAACAGCGAACTGCTCTATTCGGCACGTGTGCCGACCGTTGTTGAGCTGTCGAAGGAGGCTCAGCTAGTCGTCGTCGGCGGTCGGCAGCGCACTGCCCCGGGCGCCCGCCTAGACGCTTCACTCACAACCGATTTACTACACCTTGCTCACTGCCCCGTCGCGGTGATCCACGACGAGGGATCGGCAGCATTGCCGTCGGCGCAGTTGCCAGTGCTGGTCGGAATCGACGGATCAGGTGGGTCGCAGCTGGCCGCCCAAACCGCGTTCGTCGAGGCCTCCATTCGACACGTGGAACTAATTGCGCTGCACGCCTGGAGTGACGGTGCGACGTCGACGACGTCCAAAGCGCACCAAGTCCTCGAGGAGGGACTGGCGGGCTGGCAAGACTGCTATCCCGACGTCACGGTTCGGCGCATTGTCGTACACAACGACCCGGCGCGACAGCTTTCTGAAAAATCCTGCTCGGCACAGCTGCTGGTTGTTGGCAGCCATGGTCGCGGCGCACGTCCGGGCCTGATGCTCGGATCGGTCACCACCGCCGTGCTGAAAGATGTCGGCATACCGGTGATTGTGGCCCGCTAGCCGGGTCGAGACGGCAATCCGGGTGGGATCAAGTGTCTTTTGGACCCTTGTACACCTGTCGACGTTAGTGAAAAACTCTGATACGTCCGCGCACCGTTCGAAACGAAAGCGGCCTGCATGATCCCTTACTCGGACGGCATTCCGGCCCGCCGGTTCCCCTGGGTGAATGTCGCGCTGATCGCAGCCAACTTTGCCGTCTTCGTGTTCTACGAATTGCCGGATCCGGAGGGGGCCGTCAAACAGGCCTCGTTTTATGCATGCAATGTCGACCACGCCTGCCATATGGGTTACCCATGGGGTATCAGTTGGATCACGGCGATGTTCCTGCACGGCAGCTGGGATCACATTCTCGGCAACATGTGGTTTCTGGCGATCTTCGGCAAGAATGTCGAGGACGCGTTCGGAAAACTGGGTTACCTGGTCTTCTACTTTGCCGGCGGATTCGCGGCAATGTTTTTGCAGACCGCGATGACCTTGCTCTTCGGCAGCCCGTCCGACGCCCAAGTACCGTGCCTGGGCGCCAGCGGTGCGATCGCCGCCGTCATGGGCGCCTATTTCGTGATCTATCCCAGCTCGAGCATTCGCACGCTCGTGCTGTGGTTCCCGGTCAGCATCCCGGCATGGCTTTATCTCGGCGGCTGGTTCATCTACCAGTTCTTCGAAGGGAACTCTGCACTGGTGGCAGGTAAGAGTGGTGGCAGCGGCGTCGCATTCTTCGCACACGTCGGAGGATTCCTTTTCGGCGCGCTCATCACCGGCCTTTTGGTGAGCAGTGGACGAGTGGTGGCCCGGACGCCGCAATGGTACGAAACGTAGGTCCACTGATCGTGATGGCGGGAATCGTCATCGCGGTCGTCGGCATCCTGGTGTGGGCCGGTGCGTTCTCGTGGTTCGGCCATCTTCCCGGTGATATCCGCATTGAACGCGACAACGTGCGCGTCTACATCCCGGTGGTCTCGATGCTGTTGATCTCGGTCGCGCTCAGCCTATTGCTGACAGTCGCCGAGTATCTTTTTCGGCGGTGAAGCCGAGGCTTCTCTCGCCCCGCCTTGCACGGCTCAGGGAGAATCAGTCGTGCCGACCTTGGGCTCGCCCAATTCCCTTTCGGAGATGTAGATTCGGTACCCGGATATGATCTCGAGCCCACCCAGGACCACCAGACAGATTCCGACGACGGTCGCCAGCGTCGTGATAGAAGAGAACGGCAATGCCATCAGGATGACTCCGGCAGCAGCTGTGATCGTGCCGAAGAAGATGGTCCAGCCGCCAATGGCATCGGACTCGGTGATTCCGTAAACCATCGCTGCCATGCCGCGGAAAAGGAACGGTATCCCAATCGCTATCGCCAGCAGCTGCACTGCGTGGGAGAGATCGCGGAAGGCCAACGTCCCGAGTACAAGCGACGTCGCGCCGCTGACGAACGACAGAGCCTGGCCGCGCGTCCGCTCGACCATGCGGAGTCCAATAATGAGCTGCATTACGGCAGAGGCCACCAGGTATACACCCAACAAGGTCGCCGCGACCTCTGTCGAGATGTCGGGCCACAGCAGCACCGCACTGCCGACCAGGAGGGCGAGCGCGCCGGAGGCCAGCGTCGGCTTCCACAGGTCGTGGGGTTCTGGGTGAGAAGTGTGGGTCGTCATCGCGAAAGCAACTTCACTCGTGATCTCGCGGCCGTCAGCTGCGGTCGACCGTGGGTCGGGCGATGGCACGCACATCGAGCAGTTGAGTGATATCGCTTGCGGTCACGATGCCCACCACTTGGCCGTTTTCCATGACCAGCGCGCGCCTGCGATCTGGTGCCATCCGTTCCATCAGCGCGGTCAGCGGCTCATGCGGCGACGCTATAGGCACTTCGTTCAGGGGTATGGCAACGTCACGCACCAGCGTCGTGGCGCGCTGGTGCGGCGCCAGTTTGCGCAGTTGTGTGAGCGTGATCAGCCCAGTGATGGAGCCGTCCGAGTCCTCAACTGGGTAGGCCGAGTGGCGATCACCGAGCAGATAGCGCTGAATGAATTCCTCTGCTGTTATCCAACCCGGAGCTGTTCGCGGGTGGGGCGTCATCGCCTGATCGACAGTCACACCGGCCAGCGATTGTCTGACCAGTACCTGTGCCTCCTCGTCCCGGGCGGCGGTCAACAGAAACCAGCCGATAAAAGCCATCCACGCGCCACCAATCAGGGAGCCGTTGACGAATTCCGCCAGGCCTAAACCGATAAGAACGTAACCGAGAACCCGCCCGCACCGGGCCGCGGTGACCGCCGCGCGCGCAGGGTCGCCGGATCGGCGCCACAAAACAGCGCGCAGCACTCGGCCACCGTCCAGCGGCGCAGCAGGCAGCAGGTTGAACAACGCCAAAAACAGGTTGATAGCGGCCAGCCACCAGGCGACAGCCACCATGATGGACTCGACACCAAGGTGGTGCAGCACCTTAGCGGTCCCCGCAAACACGGCTGCCAGCGCCAGACTGACCGTCGGACCCGATGCCGCGATTTTGAACTCGGATTTCGCTGTCTTGGCCTGGCCGCGTAGCCGTGCGACGCCGCCGAACAGCCACAGCGTCAAGCTATCCACGGCGACTCCCTCACGACGGGCAACCAACGCATGGGTAAGTTCGTGAGCCAGTAGCGACGCCAGCAGCACTAGGGCGCCGATCAGCCCGGCGAGCCAGTAGTTCGATGTCGAATAGCCCGGACTGGCATGCGGCAGCGACGTCGCCAAGCTCCACGTGAACAACCACAAGATCACCACGGTGCTCCAATGGATGGGCACCGGAAATCCATCTACCGTGCCTATTCGAATGTCCTCATGCATTGCGTGCTCCTCGGTTCACGGGATAGTCGACATAAGGCCCATCGCAGAGGAAGTTCTTGTGACGTTGGACCTTTAACTTTCGCCGAAGGGAGGCTTCTGCCGGGCGAACTATTCGATGACCAGTTGATCGTCGACGTTGTTCACGCCTGACACCGACCAGGCTGCGCGCCGCGCAGCCTCATCTTCTGCCCATGAACTGACGGTGCCGCGCAAAGTGACACGGCCATTACTCGTCTCGATAGAAGTCGTCGACGTCCTGATTCACCGTTCGCGCCAGTTCTGTCCTGATCTTCTCGCGCACGTCAGCTGCCCGCGGGCCGGCATTCAACTCGATGTTGTTGGTCACGCCCGTCACCCCTGTGAGGTGTCTAATCGCAGTCTCGGCCGCGCTGCGCTGGAACTGCCAATCGACCTTTCCAGTGAGAGTCACCCAGCCGCTGTCGACCGTCGCTTCTACCGAATCAGGCACATCGCTATGCCATTTGATCGCGGTTGCCGCCGCGGACGCGATATCGACGTCGTCGCGGACGTGAGCGTCAGCGACTTCAACTTTCACATCATTCGCAACAGCCTGCACGCCGACCACCCGCCTCGCAGCCTTTGCGGCTTCGACCTTTTGCCAATAGGTCGGCACAGATCCCCGCAACGTCACCACGCCGTCATTCACGGCGACGGCAATACGAGAGGAGTCCACGGCCGGGTCGTCTTTCAGCTCCTCGACTACATCGTCGTTGACGAATACGTCGTCTTTGCTCACCGGGTTTCCTTCGGACGGGTAGAGATTCGTGTGCAATCCGCAATTACGAGCCTCTTCCGGTGCCGTAACGAATCAACAGTGTCGGAGGTCATCCGGCACAGGGCCAAAAGTCACTCAGCGCCTGGATTCGCCAGTTTGTCGACGCTCCGGGATCAAACGCCCGCCTGACATGCTGCTGTCTACAGCCCTCGTCGAATTGCCTGCGATGCCTGGCATTTGCGGGAAGAGCGGTTCGCGCCGCGGGTAGCGAGAAAGGCGGCCACCTCAAACTCACGAAGACCGTGACAACCTCGGTTAACGTCGTCTACCGTAGCCAAATGGGAGTCAATGCGGAAATGGTGCGGTGCAGTGAAGTTGGCTCGGCCCAACACGCCGCTCGGGCAGACCGCGCGATCATCCCACCGTCGCACGACGGCCGGCCCTTCCCCCCGCTGAGTCGACAATGACGCCGCCCGACCGGCTCCGCAGATCACGCGCGAGTAAAGCGACAGCCCGGGCGGTGCTTGGCGCCGGGATCCACGGCGTGATCGGCGGTATTCGAGGAACCGCCAACGGAATCCGCGATGGCTGGCAGCAAGGTAGTCAGTCAGTGGCCGGGCGGCCGGGCGAGGCCTGGTATCGGGGCGTTGTCGGCGGCATCCGGGGGACGCTCAACGGAATTCGCGACGGTCGGAGCGGAGGCAGTCAATCCCCCCGGCCGCCGCATTGACGTCGCATCGCTGGGATCCAAATGATGGCGGCATCCTCGAATGGTTCGCCGGTCTGTCAAACAGCAGGAATTGCAATCACTTACACAACAGCTGAGATCGGACTTGGCCGGCTAATAGCGTAAGTCGTGATTCAACTTCAGCTCCCGACAGCGCCTTTCAGCTCCTGAGCGAGCTGATCAGTTGTCGAGTCAATGGTGTGCTTCACTGTCTTGGCCGCGCGGGTGACAGCCTCATCGAACGCCTTGTCAAGGGTTGGCTCTCCGACCATGATCAGCGCTGCCTGGCTGCCGCTCACCTCGCCAGCGGCTTCTTTGAGCTCCTTGCGGGACAGCGGCCCCATGCCGAGTTCTTCTGGAATGATGCGGATCCGGGGTCGATCGAGCCGCTTGACGATATGGGGCTTCCCATTCTCGTTGTCGACGACAGCCGCATCGAATTTCCCAACCACCTCGTCCTTATGGAGCTGTTCGACAGCATCGAGATCGGCCTTCGCGGCATCGACGCTATCGTAAACAGCAACGTAAAAGGCACTATTGTTGTCCGCCATTTGACCTCCCAGTCTGGAAAATGAAGGCGACAAAACACCTTCCCCCAGAGGCCAAGGCGCTGCAGGCTGCCGTCCGTAGGGCCGAAGGTCCCATCTCCGCGCCGATCCGTAGCGCCTGGCCGAGGTTCGGTGGTGGGCGGCGAACTCGTTGGCACGGCAGATGCCTCGCGCATGCTCAGGGCACCACGACGGCGCGGCCGTACACCTTCCCGTCGCGGAGGTCGCGGTAGGCCTGCGCTGCGTCGTCCAGCGAGTAGATGGTCGTCTCGGTGTGCAGCAATCCCCGGGCCGCCAAACAGATGACTTCGGCCAGCTCGAAACGGGAACCCCAGTAGGTTGTCTGGATGCTGACCTCGTAGGGCTGCGAAAAGAAAGACAGCGGGATACTTCCCCCGGCAATGCCGACGATCGTGGCGTCACCAAGCGTGCGCGCAGCTGTCCGAGAGAGTTCCATCGTCGACGTGGCTCCGACAAAGTCGAGGAGCACATCCGCGCCGTAGCCTCGAGTGAGGTCCTTGATGGCCACGGCCGCGAGATCGTCGGATGTGAGCACATGGTCGGCGCCCACCTTCGTCGCCAGATCCAGTGCCTCCTGCCGATTGTCGACCGCGATCACCTCGGCAGCAGTTGTCGCCTTGATGAGCTGGATGGCTACGTGGCCGAGCCCGCCGACGCCTACCACCACCACGGTGGACGTCGGCGTGATCTTCGACCATGACCGGCGGATCGCGTGGTACGGCGTGAGCCCGGCGTCGGTGAGTGGAGCCGCCGTCGCCGGCTCAAGGCCGTCGGGCAGCCGTACCAGCAGCCGCTCGGCCGGCACGAGCAAGTACTCAGCCATGCCGCCGTCAAGGCCAAGCCCGCCACCGCCGCCGACCACTGGTGCCTTGGCCTGATCCTCGCAGTAGTCCTCGAAGCCCTGCTCGCACCGGCTGCATTTGCCGCATCCCCACGCGCCATAGACCGCGACGGCGTCGCCCTCCGACACGCTGGTGACGGCTGCCCCGACCGAGTCGACCCACCCGGCATTCTCGTGTCCCAGTGTGAACGGCATCGTCCACGGCATCATGCCCGGCTGGAAATCGTGCATCAGGTGGAGGTCGGAATGACACGCCCCGGCGCCTCCGATCTTGACGACGACCTCGGCTGGACCCGGTGTTGGCTTTGGCACCTCCATCAGCTCTGGATCGGTCTTCCAATCAGTCAATCGCAGAGCCTTCATCAGTCACCGTCCTGTCGCCGCTTCAACCTTGACAGTCAACAAGTTTCGACATGTGCTTACCGGTTCATGCCGCCGATTCGCGCAGTTATGTTTCTTTGTCGTCCACGACATCCACGACCACGCCCCACGGGGACCTGACGAAGCCTTCACCGAGGTCGACTTCGACGGCTTCAGGGGCTGGTTCAATGGGGTCGTACAGCTCGACGCGGTAAGCGGAGAAATCGGCACGCTTTGCGGCGATCGCCCGCGCCATATCAAGGCGAGTCGTCGCGTACGTGTACTCCTTGCCATCATCCGGGTTCAAGGTACGCGTAGTCGCGTCTCCGGGATTGAGTCCCTGTGTATCAGCCCGGTGATAGGCCGCGTCGTCACTCATCTCGTCAGTCTCTCCGTCCGTCTTCTGTCACTCAGCCGACGGCATGGGGGGTCAGTTTAACGATTCACTTTGCTGGACCTGTCCTGTTTGACCAAATTACGCATATTTGGAAATCGACGAAATTTTCGTCGGGCACAACCCGACCAGGACATCGCCCTTGGTCACCCAGCGGATGGCTGTCAGGCCCGGTCGATGTCGGGCTCGATGTAGACGATTCGAGCTGCCGGAACGGCAGTCCGTATCTTGACCTCGGCAGCGTCGATAGCGGAGGCAACGGTCGCCAGGTCGACGCCCGGCGCCACGGAAACCTTTGCCGCAACAAGCAATTCGTCCGGGCCCAGGTACTGCGTGCGGAGGTGGATTACACGATCGACATAGTCAGTGGACTCCAACGCTTCCCGGATCTCCGCAGTCTCCGACGCGGTGGCGCTCTCGCCGATCAAGAGGCTGTGCATCTCCACCATGAGGAACACCGCGACTGCGCCGAGCAGCACGCCGATCGCCAGCGTTGCGACGCCGTCCCAGACCGACGAGCCGGTAAGGACGGTTAAACCTACACCCACCATCGCCAGCGTCAGCCCGATCAAGTCGGCGGTGTCTTCCAACAGCACCACCGGCAGCTCGGGGTCACGGGAATCGCGGATGAATCGCCACCAAGACTTGTTGCCCTTCAGCGAGCGCGATACAGTGCGAGCCGTGTAGAAGCTGTAGGCCTCTAAGCCTGCCGTCACGATCAGAATCGCCAGCGCCACAACCGGAGACGTGAGCGGTTCGGGGTGAGCCACCTTGCGACAGCCCTCGTACAGCGCGAAGCCTGCCCCTAACGTGAATATCAGAAGGGCCACCACGAACGACCAGAAGTACCGGCTGCGACCGTAGCCGAAGGAATGCAGAGTGTCCGCCTGTTTCCGGGCAGAACGCTGCCCGAGCAGAAGCAGGCCTTGGTTGGCGATGTCAGCAACCGAGTGGACCGACTCGGCCATCATGGCTGCGCTGCCCGTGATCACGAAACCAGCGAACTTCGCGGCGGCGATGCCGAGGTTGGCTGCCAATGCCGCCACGATGGCTCTAGCACTGTCAGGGTGATCGGTGGCGTTCATTGTCTAACATCATCGCTTCGCCATCGACCGCACTGGACATCTTCGCAATCTGGGCAGTGGCAACCTCCGAGAGCCCGCGCTGAATGTTTCCGCCTGGCCATGCGTATTCGGCTCAGTCGTCGTCAAGTTATAGGTTGACTCGATGGCGCCGCGGACATCGCCGGGACTGCGGCAGATCACAGAAGGCGTCGGTGCCCTCGACGCTGGGTGTTCGAGGCGATCGCGAACTCACGTAGCCACTGCTCGACCGCGCGATGCCGGCGCTCAGCCGTGCCGCCGACAATGGCAAGCTGTGGTTTGCGATTGGGGCCGCGCTGGCACTGTCGGGCAGGGCAATTCGCTCGGTGAGCAGGTCGTGACCGTTGTCGCGTTGTTTCTGCCAATCCGTGCCGAGCACAGGGAAAAGCCCGACATCACTCCAGCTGTGAAGCGCCACCAACGGCCCACCACGTCGGGAGGCCTCGTCGAACGCTATGCCGGTAGCAGTTTCCGATGCCGGCGACCCGTCGATCCCGACCAGGACAGGCGCGTCTCCGCGAATGTTGTGCTCCAGGTGGCCGCCTTGGTGCACCACCACGACGGGGCAGCGTGCGCGGCCAAGCAGTCCCAGATTGATCGAGCCCAGCCTACCGCGGATGACACCATCCTTTCTCCGGCCGCCAACCACGATCATTTCCGCTTGGCGCGATTCGTCGACCAAGCCACTTACCGCTGGCGCGGATTGCATCTCGGTATGGAGTTCGTCCAACACGTGCCCGGCGGCCTTCTCCGCGATCGCGGCGGCTCGGCAAAGGACGCGATGTGCCACGTCCAACTGTCCGTGCGATGCGGTGCTGGGCGAGTTCGTCAGCCCCGGCTCGATTACGTGCACCAGCTTGAGTGCCACTCCGCGCATCGCTGCGTCCCGAGCGGCCCACGAGATCGCTGCATCGGAGGGGTTAGATGCATCGACGGCAACCACAATGGCGTCGTGTTCCGACTCACGAGTCAAATTCTTCTTCCTGATGGGCTCCGATCGCGATTCGATCGTTGAGCCCAGCGGCGGAGATGTCGACGCCTACGCCATTGACGAGGCGTTCCACCACTATCAGCGAGCTGCCCGCGAACTCTGGAAGTTCTGTTGGTCCGGCGGCGGGGGAACGCACATCGAGATCATCGCTCACCTCATCGATCAAATGGCCACCGACGATGAGACCATCAACTGGTGGGAACGGGCCATGCCGCGACAACGCGAGTGATCGCCCACAGCTGGACCCAGCGAATCGCGTGACGTCCACTGCCGTCTGTCTCGTACTAGAGATTCGGGAGTGATCGTTTCCTGCCTCAGATCTTTGAGCTTCGGGAGTATCGCATCGTGTCTCATCTCGCCTGAGACGAATCGCTGTTCCGATCGCGCGGAAGTCAGCTTCGGAGTACCGGCAGTAGCAGCCGCGATGAGGAACGGATGGTGTTGATGGTGCTGGTGCCGACGGGAGCATGGCGAAAGTTCATGATCGCCGGAACTTCCGGGTTCTGGTCGTCGCTGGTGAGCGCCAAACGGATGCGGTGTCCGCTCCGGAATCGACGGGCGTTGGGAAGCAAGGGGATTCGGTAGACGACGTCTTGGCCGACCGGGACCGCGGCCGCGGTCCGGCACGGCAGGACCGGAGCGCCCGGGCGGCTGGCGTCTTCGTCGATCTCGCGCAGGCTGGCCCGCAGCCACCCGCTGGTGAGATGGTCGACGAGCGAGCCGTCTTCGGCGATGTCGGACACGACCACGATCCATCCGGTGTCCAACGCCGTTGCCGAAGCAACCAGTCGCAGTTCAATGTCGCCGGCCACGTCGAGGTCCTCGTCCAGCGGTGCGCTGGTCCAGCTCAGCATCGAGGGCGGATCGATCGCGCTGGGCCTGGCTCGGTTGAGTCCTGCTCCCAGGGTCATGTACTCGCGGCTGCCGGGTTCGCCCTCGTCGGTGGCTAAGTCCCCGTCGGCGCGCAGCGCGAATTCACGGTGCGAGCTGTCGGGCGGTGGCCATGACTCCACCGCCTTCCACTCGCCGGCTTCGGGCAGGAAGTAACGGAATTCCGGACCCTCGAGGACGCCGGTGTCCTGTCCCTTGAGCCAATGGTCGTACCACGCGAGCGCTTCGATGTGCAGGCTCTCCCACGGCCAGGTCATGCCGTACTTGCCGAGCATTGCCACCCGGACACAAGGGCTTTTGATCAGCAGCGGCAGTGCGGAGAAGGTCGACGGCAGGTGAAGCGGCGCGTTCTCCCAGTCACAACCCAAGTAGACCGGGATATCGATGTTCTCGAGCAGTGGTGTCAGGTCGCGGTCGTCCCACCACGCATCCCGCAGCGGATGCTTGACCACGGCGTCCTGCCACAGCTCATCCCACGGCTCGGGTGGGTGGGGCAGCTTCATGAGCAGGTTGAGGATTGCATTGGAGGATTCGCCGTTCATGGTGGCGAACTTCTTATGCACCGCCGGCAGGTTCAGGATGCGGCGGGCCACGGCGAAAGGTGCGCTGCGGTAGAACCGGTCGCTCCTGGTTGCCGTCAGCCCGAGCACCGACAGAAACGAACTGAGAAAATTCGTGCTGGGCAGGCCGTGGTGCGACGCGGCATCGTAGAGATCGATGGTGGCACCGAACGGAAAGATGGCCTTGAGGTATGGAGGTCGCTCGACGGCGGCCTCGAGCTGCGTCATGGCGAAGTAGCTGATGCCCAACATCCCGACATTGCCGTCACACCAAAGTTGTTGACCCACCCACTCGATCACGTCGTGCATGTCACGGCGCTCTTGACTGTCGAACAAGGTGAAAGTCCCACCGGAGCCGCCGGTTCCGCGCAGATTCACGATGACGTGGACGTAGCCGCGCGGCACCCAAAAGTCGGTGGCCCCGGCCTCGATAAGTCCGGCCGGCGCGCCGAGGTCCTGCACTTGCCGGGCGTACGGGGACGCGGCCACCAGTGCCGGAAACGACCCTTCGGCGTCCGGGCGAAAGATGTCGGCCACCAGCTCGATTCCGTCCCGCATCGGAATCTTGACGTTGATGTGCCGACGTGTGTGGTACCGCGGTTGGCTCAGGTTGCGGAACCCACGCCCTGATGTCTGCGGCCCGTTCAGTTGGCGTTGGCCTGGTTCGGTTCCGGCTACGCGCTTCGAGATGGTGCTCATGGTGCTCTCCAAAGTTTCCTGTTGCGTTGAGATAAGTCCGGCAGGTCCAGCAGTGGTAGTGCCGGCAGGTGATGTGCTGGGAGCGTCACAGTCATGTCGGCGTCAATCGTGATGTGAGAGACTTTGGCCGCGGTTATGCACTAAGGCGGGGGTAGTCGGTGTAGCCGTGCTCGTCGCCGCCGTAGAAGGTAGCCCGGTCGGGGCTATTGAACGGGCCTCCGGCGGCCAGCCGCGCCGGTAGGTCGGGGTTGGCCAGGAACAGGCTGGCGAACGCGATCATGTCGGCGGTGCCGTCCTCAATCAGCTCGAGGGCGTCGAGGTTGGTCAGCGAGCCCGGGGTTGCCGGGCTGAGGATGAACAGGCCGGCAAAGCGCTTGCGCAAATCGACGGTCAGTTCGCGGTCGGAGGCTTCCATGACGTGCAGGTAAGCCAGGCCGATCGGCGTTAACGCGTCAACCAGCGCTTGATAGATGTCGCGGTAGCCGTCCTCGACGATGTCGTTGAGCGGGTTGGTCGGTGAGATTCGTAGTCCCACGCGGTGGGCGCCGATCGCCTCGGCGAGAGCGCGGGCAACCTCAACGGTCAAACGGATCCTGCCGTCGACTGAGCCGCCCCAGCGATCGTCGCGCTGGTTGGCGTTGGTCGACAGGAACTGGTGCAGCAGATAGCCGTTGGCGCCGTGCAGTTCTACTCCGTCGAACCCGGCGGTGATCGCGTTGCGGGCGGCGTGCGCGAAATCGTTGATCATTTGCGCGATTCCGCCCTCGTCCAACTCAACCGGGGTGACGAAGTCCTTCATTCCCTCCAGCGTGAAAACCTGGCCCGCCGCAGCGACCGGTGAGGGGCCCACCGGTGTGAGGCCCTCGGGCAGCAGGCTGGGGTGGCCAATGCGACCGGTGTGCATGAGTTGGGCGAAGATGACTCCACCCTCGGCGTGTACGGCGTCGGTCACCTGTTGCCACCCGCCAACCTGCTCTGTCGAATGCAGCCCGGGGGTGTTGGGGTAACCCTGACCGATCACCGATGGCTGGGTGCCTTCGGTAATGATCAGCCCGGCGGTTGCGCGCTGGGCGTAGTAGGTCGCCATCAACGGTGTCGGGGACTGGCCGAACCCGTAGGCGCGGCTGCGGGTCATCGGAGCCATCACGATCCGGTTGCGCAAGCGCATCCCGGCGAGATCGATGGGGTCGAATGCGGTGGTCATGGTCTTCTTTCCTGAAACGGCTCGATTACCTGTCCGAACAAGGACATCACAGAAGTATTCCATGCGCAAGCTTTTGCTCTCATCGACGGACCGATATACTGATCGATCAACTAATTAAGGAGTCACCGGTCATGGCCCAGCGCAAAGCGGCAACCACCACTCGCGATTCGACCGGCGGTACGGTGCCCATGCCCGCGGCCGCGCAAGGCGGTCCTATCAGCCATGCGATCTTCCGAGTGGCCCGTGTGCACCGGATGATCGCCGGACAGCTGTTGCGCCGTGTGGGTCTGCACCCCGGCCAGGAGCTGGTGATGATGCATCTGTGGGAACTGGGCCCGCAACGCCAGGTCGACCTGGTGGAGTTGCTCGACTCCGACCCCGCCACCATGACCCGTACCATCCGCCGCCTCGAGCGCGCCGGCTTTGTGCGACGCTCCCCCAGCCCCGGCGACAAGCGCGCCTATCTGATCGAAGCCACTCCGGCCAGTCAAGGATTGCGCCGGCAAGTCGAAGACATCTGGGCTCAGCTTGAAGAACTCGCCGTCGGCGACGTCGGCAAAAACCAACGGCAGACAATCCTCGAAGTCTTAGAAGGACTCGAGGGACGGTTGTCCCGAGCAGCTACTATGCCAGCGCACTGACGGGCAAGCCTCACATCCCACATGACGGGCTGAGCCTCGGTCGCGTGCTGGTGGTCAAACCCCACCTCGATCGTTACGCGGCATACCGATCTGGTCCGAAGTTACCCGGGCCGTTCTCGGCTCAAACGCTAATCAACGGGCACGCGAGTTGAGGCACCTGTCAATGGCGTCGGCTGGGCATGCGGCGCGGCACCGACGCCAGTGCTAAACCTATTGGGCGCGCTAATGTACTAACGCTTCGGTCGGCGGCGACCAACCCGGCCGGACGATCGCGCCGCGGCCAACTCCGTCAAAGTGCGCTCGCGCATTGGCACCCCGTTGCACTCCCGGGCCAGCTAAGGATAGGCGGTTGGACACTCCACGAGGGGCCGTCGGCGTCCACGGTGATTCCGACACAGAGTTTTGAGAGCCTCGTATCTCGTCGTTTCCGAGACGCCGCAGAACCGCCGCTCGGCGGGTCGGGCGAGGTTGCGCCGCCATGGCGGCCCGCGTTGGGGGCGCTGTCAGACTGAGGGCATCTCGCGCAACACCATCCGACATGTAGCAGCGCTAATCGGTTTCTCACCTTTTATGGCGGATCCGCCATTTCTAAGTCACGAAGTTGAGAATTCCGCCATGTTGGATGAGAACCTACAACAGTTGGTGAGGCTTGGGCCTTGGGGCCCAGGCCATTTGTTTGCCTTCTGGCTTTCCGATTGTAGGCCGGCGGTCCACTGCGCTCAAGGACACGGCCTCCGCTTCGCTACGGGCACAAGGCTCGCAAACTTTCCCGCTTCGCTCGCATGCTCGCGCGGGAAACTTTGCGCCCGGACCTTGCGCTCCGCGGCCCTCGTGCCGGCCTCAATCTCCTTTGCCAGAAGGCAAAAAGAACGGGCGGCCTATCGGGACGCCCTCTCACAGAAAGGGTCACCATGACCGACACCACCACCGAGGTTCAGGACAGCAACGCCGTCGAATCGATCGGCACGCTAGAACACCTCGACCCTGCGCTGCTCGAAATCGGCGAAAACGTCCGCGACGACGCCGCCCTGAGCAAGTCGTTCATCGCCAGCATCGCCGAAAACGGTGTCCTGGTACCGATTACCGGCGTTCGCGACCCCGAGAACGCGGGAATTGTCCGCGTTCGGAATGGTCAACGCCGACCAGCCAGGGCGATCGCCCTTCCGGCGGCTACACAATAGGTTGGCTTCCCGACGCGGATCAGGACTACCTCGCGCCCTTTAACGACGCGGATCAGGATCACTTCGCAAAGTTTGACGACGCGGATCAAGGTCACTTCGCGCTGTTTGACGCAAGGAAGCGGGTGACGGCGGTCGATGGTTTCGGTGAGGTCCTGGCAAGAATCCGACTCTCCGATCTGGCGGTCTATCTGAGCCACAGCCCCGAGGAGATCAAGGACTCGTTTCGGGATCCCGAAGGCGGGTCACTCCTCGCCGTCAACGAGGGCGAAATCGCCCGACCCGGCTTGGCCGCCGGATGCTGGATCGCCTCACCGCTCCCCCGGCGCGCGCATAGGCGAACCTCGCTCCCCCTTCCCCAGACAATATGCGGGAATCGAATATGCGGCCTTACCGGTAGTGGTTCTCCGTATTCACATGTGCCACAACAATTTTCGGATGTCGAAGACAAAGCGTATTGCCTGGTCAATGGCTTGTATCTGTTCGGGGTCAATTATTCCATGACAAGGTGAGGCGGTCATCGCGCACACTAGGACACGCATCCGACGCCTGGAGGACCCATACCGGAATGAGCCCGGTCGCCGAATTCGACTTCATCATCGTGGGAGCAGGCAGCGCAGGCTGCCTGCTCACCAATCGGCTCAGCGCCAACCCTGATCGCCGTGTGCTCCTGATTGAGGCCGGCGGCAGAGATGACTGGTTCTGGATCAAGGTGCCGGTGGGCTATCTGTACACAATCGCCAACCCCCGCACCGATTGGTGCTTCACCACCGAGGCCGACCCAGGCCTGGCCGGCCGCAGCATTCACTACGCGCGGGGCCGCGTGATCGGTGGCTGCTCATCGATCAACGCGATGATCCACATGCGCGGACAGGCGAGCGACTACGACCTGTGGGCGCAGGCTACCGGTGACGAGCGATGGCTTTGGGGTGGCTTGGACTGTCCAGGTGAGACGCTGGCAATCTACAAAAAGTTGGAAGACTACTTTGGTGGCGCCGACGAGTGGCACGGCGCCGGTGGTGAGATCCGCGTCGAGCGTCCGCGTGTCCGCTGGAAGATCTTGAACGCCTGGCAGGCCGCCGCTGCCCAGGTGGGCATTGACCCGATCGATGAGTTCAACCGGGGCGTCAACGCCGGCAGTGCGTACTTTCATGTCAACCAACGGCGGGGCCGTCGCTGGTCGATGGCTGATGCTTTCTTGCATCCCATCGCCCACCGACCCAATCTCACCGTCTACACACAGACGCATGCCTTGCGGCTTCTGATGGACGACCAGGTCCACGAGGATCAGCGTCGCGGTGCCTGGACCACGGCGCAGCAGCGCGTCACCGGCCTGCGCCTGCTCAAAGGTGGCCAAGTCGTCGACGTCCGAGCCCGCCGGGAGGTGATCCTGAGCGCCGGAGCTATTGGCTCGCCGCATCTGATGCAAGTCTCGGGTCTGGGCCCGGCTGGCCTGCTTGCCCAGCATCACGTGTCGGTGGCCGTCGATCTGCCAGGAGTGGGCGAAAACCTCCAGGACCACCTACAGCTTCGAACGGTCTACCGGATCCGGGGTGCCCCGACCGTCAACACGCTGTACCGGAATTGGATCAGCCGTGCGGGCATGGGACTTCAGTACCTGCTGTTGCGATCGGGGCCCATGACCATGCCGCCTTCCACCCTGGGGGCTTTCGCCAAGAGCAACCCCGCGCTAGGCAGTCCCGATTTGGAGTGGCATGTGCAGCCCTTGTCTTTGCCGAAATTCGGCGAACCCCTGCACCCCTTCGGAGCGATCACTCCCTCGGTCTGCAATTTGCGACCCAGCTCGCGTGGCCATGTACGGATGGCCAACGCAGATCCACTGACCAACCCGAAGATTTTCTGCAATTACCTTTCCACTGATGCCGATCGCAAAATCGCCGTGAGGGGCCTCCGGATGACCCGGCAGATCATGGCGGCGCCAGCTCTGGCCCGCTACTGCCCGCAAGAGTTGCTTCCCGGCCCGCAACTGGTGAGCGACGAAGAGCTGCAGAAGGCGGCCGGTGAACTCGGTACGACTATTTTCCACCCGGTGGGCACCTGCGCGATGGGAGCGTTTGACGCACGCGGTCGGCCGCGGTCGGCCGCCACGGTGCTCGACACCGACTGCCGCGTGTATCGCGTCGCCGGCCTTCGAGTGGCCGATGCTTCGGCTATGCCCACCATCATTTCCGGCAACACCAACGCGCCCGTCATGCTCATCGCAGAGCGCGCAGCGCGGGCGATCATGGGATAAGTCGGTTAACACCGAGACATCAATCTGCTTGCGCGGCCGGCGGCGATGCCTAAGCCGCTCCCCCGCGTCGCGCGAGACCGCTCGTGCGCGAGGTTACCAGTAAAGTACTGCGTTTTCGGTTGTGGGACAACGGCTTCGGCCATGGCGCGGCACGCCTGCACTACGGCTTGGCAGTGTTAGCCCCGGGCCGTAATCGCGTGGGGGGTGGCGTTCACCCCGACTCGTGGCGGTGACGACGCCTCGACGCTCTTGCCATTGCTGCAGCCCGCAGTGATCAGCGCAACGGCCAGGCCGATGACTGCTGCGTGGCGGTATGCGTTCGTTCTCACGAGCTTACTCTCGCGTTTTCGGACGGTGTGGGTCAAATTGCGGCTGCCCTTGCGCTGGAGCAATAGGAATACGCGCGAAGCGAATATGCAGACTTACCGGTAGAGCCGTATTACGCTGTAACACAACGTGATACGCTGCTCTTAGAGTGCCGATAAGGATCGCTCGCCGGGCCGACCAGTCCCGCAGTTTAGACCTGTTTGATTGTCGCGAAACCTGGGCCCGTGCGCCGTCGTCGCGGCATCTGGTCTGAATCCGGTCCGGTCCGATGGCGGCGACATTTCGTCTCGCGATGGCCTCTGACGCCAATAGCGTCGAAGACCGAAACGCACTCTCTCCCTAGCAATTACGTCACTGTGACGTTTCTCGCGGTCTCCCCTGTCCACCTATGCTGTCGCTCAGCATGTTTCACCATCATGGATAATTATCGTTATGCATGAAAAACATCGGATGAATCAACCTCCTCATCTCCGGTTCGGCCGTACACAGAGTCTTCGTGAGCGAGATCGTGGTCACCGACGCCGAGCAGGCCGGCGAGATAGC
>Ga0209040_10000738_pt1 | contig 25401 bp, 21 predicted proteins | sample BogFormECP12_OM3_FD_188240 | JGI IMG/M metagenome (GOLD analysis project Ga0209040, IMG submission 188240) | Bog forest soil microbial communities from Calvert Island, British Columbia, Canada - ECP12_OM3 (SPAdes) (version 2) | ecosystem: Environmental > Aquatic > Freshwater > Wetlands > Bog ... | reverse complement strand
GCGGCTGATCTGCACCAGGCCGTACTGCTCCATGGTCTTCAAGGTCCGCGACAGGTTGGGCTTCTTGCGACCGGTGCGTTCGGCAAGCTCGGCCAGCGATTGCGGCGACGTCCGGCGAATCGTCTCCAGCCGCCCGCGGTTTTTCGCTTTGAAGGGGCACAGCTTCAGAGGCTGCGGAAAAAAGTCTTTTTGAAGGGAGATTCCGGGTAGTGCGGCGCTTCAGCGCCGCGTCAACGAGCTGACAAGGGCCGGCCTTTAGGCCCTGAGGTGCGTGCCTTGAATCCCTGCGCGCCGCGTATTTCGCTGCTTTCGAGCGAGCTACCGCAGCGGCTGAAGCCGGCTTCCCTGATTCTTCTTAACCAGGGCCTGAAGGCCCGCTCTACCCGAACTGCATCACATCCCGACGTGACATGCGTCCTTGGCCCGGCCGGCTCGGCGCGGTATCACCGAAGTACGAGGAGAGGGGGTTTGTGTCTTCGTGGCGGTCAATAGAGGGGGGGCTTGAAGATGCTGTTTCCCTCGTGGAACGCCGGAACAGGGAAACACAGCCCGATTTCTATGTACTAAGTCAATGGGAGTCAATATTTTACGTATAAGCTATTTGTATACAATATCTTGCAGCACAAATGATACGTAACTTATTGATTCTGTGTAGTGCCGTGGGAGGGGGTAGCATCAAATGTATGAAGTGTATATTTGTATGTATTATTAATATTTCTTGGGGCCATTCGTTGCACACAGACGGGCGCCTTTTCACGGACCTATTGCTGCTAAGTCATTATGAGTCAATATTTTGCCTGTAAGCTATTTGGATGCAATATTTTGCGATAGAAATGATGCGTAAGTCGTTGATTCCACGTATAGCGGAGACAGGGGAGGATGCGGTCCCCGCTTCCGCTCCGCTACGCCGACTGTCGTTATAGATGGGACGAGAGCGGAAAGGGAGCGCAAAGCGCTAAGACGCCTCAATAGTGGAACCGGTATTTCACCTGCACCGAGACCATAGCGGGATCGCCCCAGTGGGATCCGCCGAAGGTGTTGCTGTTGTCCAGTTGATATCGCACGTTCGAGATGTTGGTGCCGGAGAGCCTGACGGTGAAGTTCTCGCCGAAAGATTTGCCGACCGAGAGATCGAAGGTCGTGTAGCCGGGCAAATGGTCGGGACCATCGCCGTTCAAGAAGCCTGAGCCGTAGTTGACGGTGAAGGCGGCAAAGCTGCGCCACGGCAGATCGCCTTCGATACCGGCAGAGAGCGTGTTGCGCTGATCGTGGTCAAGATAGAAACCTCCTTGCGGCGGAGGAGAGAAGTCGGTGAGTCCCCCGGTGACCGCGCCGAAGCCCTGAGCTTGCTGGTGCGAATATACGAGGTGAGTGTGATAGTGGCTGAGAACCAGCGGTGAGCGCATTGCGACTTCAACGCCCCGGATGCGCGCCGAGTCGATGGTGAGCGGCAGAAAGATGTTGGAATTGCCCAGCACATCGTGGTCGAAGAAGTTCTTCACTCCGGTGCGGAAGTAGGTAACGCTGGAAACCCAGTTGCGAACCGGAATGGTGATGCCGTACTCCTGTTGAATGTCGCGTTCACCGTGCAGCGGGAGGAACGTGACGCCCTGGCTGGCGGCGTACTGGAGCAGCGGCCCAGAGACGGTGTCGAGCGGAGGCGGCTGGTAGTAATACGAATAGGCCCCGCGCAGTACCCAGTTGAGCCTGGGGATGCGAATGGCGGCGCCCAATCGCGGATCGGCAGCGTTCTCGTTGACGCCACCGGCGAAGTGCGTGAGCCGAATGCCGCCGGTGAAGGTCAGCCACGACGTTGCTTTAAATTGATCTTCCAGAAACAGCGCTTCGAGATTGCCTTTCGGGAAGACGCGCTGGCTAAACTGGTCGCCTGAACCATCGTTTGCAATCACGGAAAAAAATGTGTTGTCCTGCTGCGCAAACGCGTAGATTCCCGCGCGAGCGTTGTTCCTGCTATTCAATGCCGAAAGTGTTACCTGTCCGCCTTCGTAGTTCGACGCGCGATTGTCGGTGGTGATCGGAACATCGCTCGGCCCTCCTTCATACGCGGCGCGGTTGAAGTGATAGAACGGCGACACGATGAGCATGAGACCCGGCGAATACGTGTGCACCCAAGTCGCAGTGCCAAAGATGTCCTGCTCGCGCTCGCGGTCGTTGACGCCCGCCGCTTGCATGTCGGGGTCGTTCGGTACCTGGTAATAGTCGAGGCGAAGGCCGGCGTCGAAACGAATCTGGTCCTTGGGATTGGGATTGTAGATGACGGAACTGAATGCGCCTCCACCAGACGCCTGATTGTGTAGGTTGACGCTGGTTGGAGGCTCGAGACCCCAATCGGTATTGTTGCCACTGAGACTGAAGTAGTACGCGAACTTCGCGGTGTGGTCGCCAAAGCTCAGCAGGTCGTCGGTCTGTTTGTAGTTGCCGTAGCTGGCAATCAGTTCGGCCTGGCGATTGCGCTCGAAGCCGGTGTTCGGCGCGACGTTGAAGACGCCGTAGATGCGGTCGCCGTATTCCGCGGCATAGCTGCCCGTCTCAGCCTGAAGGTATGAGACGTCTTTGGGATTGAACTGCGGCCCGACGTTGGAGGCAATGTTGGTGTTGGGAACAGGAACGCCGTCGATCGCCCACGTGACCTGATGGCCGCCGCGAACGTGCAGTTGGTCATGGACCATGTATGAGCCGGGAACGAACTCGGTGATGATCTTGAAGCTGTTGGCGGAATCCACACCGGCATAGCGCGCGATCTGTTGCTGGCTGATAAGAATGTCCCGGCGCGGCGAATCTGGGTTCAGGTCTTCGGGAGAAGCGGTCACGGTGACCTTCTCTTGCGCGGCGGCAATGGCGAGCTGGTAATGAAGCACAGGCGCGGAACCCGAAACCACAACCAGCACCTGCGATTGCGGCGCGAATCCAGGAGCTTCCACGGCAACGGTGTACCTGCCGAGCGGGACCGCGTCGAAGTGGAACTCGCCATCTGCGCCGGTGTCGGCGGTCAGATTGTAGGCCGAATCGCTCGCCTGTAGAGTGGCGTGCGCAGCATTGATGGGCTGGTGTTGTGGATCGTGGACGACACCGCTGATGTTGCCGAAGACCGTGGCAGCGGCGGGAGAACTGAGGAATGTTAGCGAGCAAATGACGAGGACAGTAATCGCACATGGTGAGGCGGGTAATGCTAATGCGTCCATCAGAGAAGATGAGTGCCGTAGGTACGGCACCAATCCGAAGAGACAGCGCGCGCGGCGCAATTGAAGTCTGGTTGGTGCAGATAACATAAACATCCTCGCAAGCGGACCACTGCTCTTCTTGCATGGAGAACGAGCACGACGGACCGGCAAACGAGCCTCAAAAAGCAGGCCGTTCGAGCTCTGCAATTGAGCGCTGTATCGATGCAGTGAACTTGTGCAATCGAATCAGGAGCTACGAGACAGGAGGGCCGCGCTTCTGGGTGCTATCCGAGGAGGACAGTGCAATAACAGGCAGTGCGACGCGGACACGGAGTTGTCCATGAGCGCTGACACTCAGAACGCTCGACGAGACTCTCAAGGCTGTCGAAACCGAAGTGAGGACGCTGAGATGCCGATAAGGACAAGCGGGCGAGCTGGTTCGGAAACCGTCCCCATTTAGGGGCATCGCGCAGTGGTGCTTGCCATCTCGCCGGCAGCAAGCAGGCGTGGTGTCAGGCTGCGCCTGCAGGAAGGGCAAGGCGAGCCCGAAACACAGCAGCGCAAGCAGCAAACTGGCAGGAACCCGGTGCATAAGCAAGTGGATTGTACTACATCACAAGTGACTGCGATGGCAGCTAGTCCGTTCGCCACTGGCCGTCACGAAGCGATTCGCGGGGCCTTCGCAAGTTACAATCGCAGGACAGGAGATTTCGTGCGTTACGTGATCGTTTTGCTCGCTCTTGCCGGAGTCGTGGTTTCCGGGCTGGCGCTGAAGGTCCACTACGACACCGGTTCCGAGCCGTGCCGTATCAATGACAAGTGGGACTGCGGAGTCGTGAACCACAGCCCGTACGCTGTACTAAACGGCGTGCCGGTCGCGGGAATAGGCATCGCCGGATACCTGCTGATTGCTGTCTTGGGATTCCTGCGACGGCGGGGCTGGCTGTTGCTGGCTGTTCTTGTGGGACTCTCGTTCGCGCTCTATCTCACCAACATCGAGGCTCATGTTTTGGAAGTCTGGTGTTTGTATTGCGTAATCTCGCAGGCCATCATTGCTGTGCTGACTTTACTCGCGCTGATCTGGGTGGGGTGGACGAGATTTCGTAGCACGAGTACCTGGCAAACGCGCCAGTCTTAGCGGCGGCTTAATCGCGCGATTCGCCGGAAGTGCGGATAGACTGTTTGGGTGCGGTTCCGACGCACCGTGCGGAGAGGCAAGTTTGGCATGGCAAATATCAGCACCAAGAAGGGCGTCATTGGAATCCTGACTGGCGGTGGCGATGTGCCGGGGCTGAACCCGGCGATCCGCGCGGTGACGATCAGAGCGATGGGAGAAGGCTACGAGGTCATCGGTCTTCGCCGAGGATGGGCCAGCCTTGTGGATTTGGTGCGCGATAAAGATTACGACAACAGCGACAACTTCCAGACCCTTTCCGAAGAGCTGGTGAACCGTGCCGGTCGCAGCGGCGGGACCTTTCTGCACACCTCACGCACCAATCCCTCACGAATAAAGAAGTCCAATGTTCCTCCTCATCTTCAAGCCGCCTACAACGACGAAAAGAACGACCTTACCCCCGAAGTGCTGAAGAATCTGGAGTGGCTCGGGATCAAATATCTCATTCCAATCGGTGGCGACGACACGCTGAGCTATGCGGTTCGGATGTCGCAGGAAGGCGTAAAAGTGATTGCCATCCCTAAGACCATGGATAACGACGTCCCAGGCACCGACTATTGCATCGGCTTCAGTACGTGTGTCACGCGCACCATTGAGATGACCAATCGACTCCGGACGTCCGCCGGCTCCCACGAGCGCCTGCTGGTAATTGAGGTGTTCGGCCGATATGCGGGGTTCACGGCCATCCTTCCCACCATGGCCGGGGCAGCGCATCGCTGTGTAATTCCAGAATACAAGTTCAGCATTGAGCTGCTAACTGAGATGCTGATGCTCGATCGCCGCCGCAACCCAAGCCGTTACGCGGTGGTGCTGATTTCCGAAGGCGCGATGTTCGAGGGTGGAGAGATGGTCTTCGAAGAGGCTGCCGCGGATGCTTACGGGCACAGAAAACTAGGCGGGATTGGCGACCTCGTGTCCCACAAGCTCAAAGAGCTTTCAGCGAAATACAACAACGGCAAGACGGTGGACGTTATGAACCAGAAGCTGGGCTATCTCGTGCGATGCGGCGATCCAGACGCCATCGACTCTATTGTACCCATGGCGTTCGGCAATCTCGCTCTCGACCTTCTGCTGAATGGGATGCATGGAAGACTGGTCGTGCTGAAGGATGGCCGCTATGACAACGTGCCGATAGAGGCAGTGGTTGCTTCGAAAAAACTGGTCAATGTAAAGGAGCATTACAACACCGAACGCTTGCGGCCACTCTACAAGAGTTTCCAGATGAAGCCACTGTTCATCATGGCTAGCATGGGATGAGCGCAGAACCATGCCGAAGAACTATCGCCGTGCGATTTCAGACACCGGTTGTGACGATCCCAGTTTCACCAGGGCTTCCTTCAGGGCATCATGTCGCCGCAGCAAACGGAGGTAGTCGGATTCTTCGTTGGACACCTTGGCGAGAATGACTTGGGTCAGCGCCTGTTTTTGATTGCTGGTCCAGCGTTTCAGTTCAGGCACCAGCGACAGCACGAACGCGAAGTCTTCAAATGCTGACCGTTCGATGGCACTCCAATTTTCTATGTCCACTTGCAGCGTCGTTGTGAGTGCGGCGGTGACTGCGCTGCGCATCTTGTGAGGATCGCCGTTGAATTCCTCGGCCATCCGCTGTTGCACAGATAACCCGATATTTCGCACGGAAAACGCATCCCATAACCCACGCGGCCCGTCGCCAAACTCGTAGAACACATGCGCAGCGGCCAGCTTGCGCAGGATGCGAGCCGATGTTCGGCGTCCCGGCTTGCTCGCTATCATGGCTTCCTCGTGCTGCGTCATCGCCAGTAATTCCGGACGTCCCGGCCGAAACCCAAGCTTGCGATAGAACCAGAAAGCCCCGGACTTGATCGCCTCTTCATTCTGGTCGCCGAGTTGGTAGGGATAAACCGAGAAGCAGGTCACATTGGTGAGCTGGTGCAAGAGATGGAGCACCTTGGAATAGATCCATGCAGTCTCGCCGTCACGAAACGCGTAGAAGGTGTTGAAGCCGACTTCCATCCACTCAAACAGCGGGATGCCCTCGATATAGTTGATGGGTACGCCGTTCTTGAGAGTAATTCCGGCATGGTAGGCGCGCAGCGGCAAACGCCTGTCTGGCGGCAAGCCCCACAGAAAAATATGGACGCCTCGTCCCGCATTGGCTTCTATCACGCTCTCGGGATCACCACGCGTTGTGCCATAGAGTTCGCGATATCGTACTGTGAGCGCGTCGCGCACCATGTCCAGGACTTCTTCGCCTTCGCGCAAAGGTAGCTTGCGGATTGGCAAGGGCGGTGAGCCTATCTCGGTGTCTAGCGACACCTGGTTGCGGCGGATGAGCGGCTCGCGATGAAAATACATTGCGGGCGGGTTGCGCCGCGCTTGCGTTCGGCTTGCGGTAGAGTTACCCAGACTCCATGACACGCTGATCCTCAGCGCGTCATACCACGCCGTCTTTTCCAACATCGTCATTGGCGTTCCTTCCAGTCGCTGCAGCAGCCACAGCAGGATTAGCTCCGCTCCACCCGCGCCGTTTCCCATCCAATCCAAATACGGCGTATCGGCTTCAACCAGCGAGTCGTCGGCGAGCAGCGGAAGAAAGCGAGGCAGGCTCACACCCACCTGCCGGCTTTGCTCATCGAAGTCCCAATCGACGCTCAGCTGCTTCGCATGGCGCTGAACCAGCCAGCGCGCGACCTCGTAGGTGAAGCTGTCGCTGACGACGGTACCGGCGATGCCGGAGAACTGTTCCGAATCGAACAGCTCCATGTCAACGCCGGAATCGCGCAACCTTGCGACCTGCTGTGAGATTCCGGCCAGCAAGCTTTCCGTAAGCTGTATAACTCTGCGGCTTTGCGGGAATGCACGCAGGAACAGTAGCGCATCATGGAAACGAATGAGCGGTTCAGCACTGTCGAAGTTAGCGCCCTTCAGCGAAACCAGTAACTTCTCGACCTCCGCAGCACAGCCGCGCCCGTGGCGAAACCTGCTTGCTTCCAGGGTCGACAATCGAGAAGGCAGGCTCTTATTCATGGTTCGGTCTGCGGGAGTGGGGCAGACGGAGCTACATCGGCCTGCGTGGCTATCGCTAAAGATTTCTCTTGCGGCGGCTCCTCAGCGGTCGGCGCCTGTCCGGCCTTTACCGCCCCCCACACGACGAACAGATTGGTGACCAGAACAACGGTGAAGGCCATCGCCGGCAAGAATGCGAACACCGCGCCGCGGGCATCAACGATTTCCAGCGCCAGCACAGCCGTGACCAGTCCGCGCGGCAGCATCCAGAACAGCAAATCGGTTTGTTTGCGGGTCACGTCGCGGACCGCCCATCGGCTGAGCCGCACGGCTAGAAATCGCGCCAGAACTAACGCCGCAAGAATCCCAAGGATGGGAACGATGTACTTGGCGCTGATGAACTCGGCCACGATCCCGAGCATGACAAAGAAGAACGACCGCACCAGGAAGCTGAGTTCGGCGTGGAAGGTGAGCATCCGCAGACCTTGGCGAACCATGTGTGGTGTGCGCGGCAAGTTAGCTAGCGTGATCCCGAAGATCAGCTCAGCCAGCAGCCCGCTTCCGCCGGCATAGCGGGTGATCGCGAATACGCCCAGCACCACACCGAGATTCAGAATGTTGCTGTAGGCTTGACCCGCGACCAGCGGCCAGACCCGCGACCAAATCACGCCCGCTACAATCCCCAGCAGCAGGGCGATTCCAAGGTGCTCGGAGAAATCGGCAGCCAGACCCCGCAGCAGCAGCGACCCGGTTTGGGAAAAGCCAATCATCGCTCCGACGACGAGGACGGCGATGATTTCGCCCAGCGAGGATTCGATGGTCAGAGTAATCTTGACCGGTTCTGGGGCAACGATCTGCTGCAACGCCGGAATGACGATCGTTCCGCTGGTGCATCCCAGCGCAGCTCCCAGCAGCAGGCAATCGCTCCACGGCAGGTGCAACAGCGCGCGGCCCATCAGCGCGATCAATCCCAGGCTCAGTCCGAAGCTCAGCACAACCAGCAGCAGCCCGGCGGGAAAGTATCGCACCGCCTGCCGCAGCCTGAGTTCAAGTCCGCCTTCGAACAGGATCAGGATGAGCGCCAGCATCCCGAGAATGTGAACGGCGCCCTTGAACGAGTCGGGATTGACCCAATGCAGAATCGGGCCCAGCGTGACGCCGATCAGCAGCAGCACGATGATGTCGGGAACGCGCGTGAGCTTGGAAAGGCGGTTAGCGCCAAAAGCCAGTACCAGAAGGGCGGCAGCCAGACCGAAGATGCGTGCCAGTTCCATGGGCAGTTTCCCAAGCAGCCTTGCCGGAATCAGACATCATATAACCAGCGAGCCTATCTGCAACTGGTTTTCCGCCATCGCCAGCAACGAGCTATCAGGATGCTGTCCTCGCGCCAAATCCCGCGTCCGGATCGCCATCGCACTCGCCGGTAGGAAGCACCTTGTGCAGTCGCCATAACACCCAAGCTGTCGCTGCCAGCGCGACATACCAGACGGCGAAGGCCACATTCACGACCCAGCGCGGAGCGGCTCCAACACGGCGCAGCAGGAAGGGAAGGAAGTTCCAGCACGTGATGTGGACGTAATCCCAAGGATCATAGGTCATCGAATCGTTGGTGAGACTCCAAGCTTCCATCTTGCCGAAGGCGAACGCGACGATGTTCTTGAATCGCAGCGCGACCACGAACGTGGGATGGCCGAGCGTGTCCATCTGATAGATTTCCAGCGGCAGCCAGAAGGCCAGCGAAGCTAACTGAATCGCACAACTGACCGCGATCAGCGCGGCTCCAATCCACCACACCAGTTTTCCAAGCTCCGCGCGATAACGGAGCAGTAACGGCACCGAGATGAAGGCGACCATTTCTGCTGCGCTGGAGACATAACGATCACCCCAAGCGAAGTCGCCGCTCCAAATCGTGTATTTCGCGTAGAAGCAGATGTACGCGAACAGCAGCAGCCAGGCTGTAATCACGTAGGCTTTGACGCCGCGTCGGAAATGTTTCCACGCCAGCACGCAGACGAGAATTGTGAGCAGCAGCAGTGGATCGAAGAGGAAGATGGATTTTTCAGGCTTGAACAGCGCGCCAAAAAAGCCAACGTGAAACGGCAGTTCCCAAGGATACTTCGCCGGCAGCGATGGATTCAGCCTCCGGGCTTCGCGCGCGAAGACCGAAACGTAGGTGTTGGTGAACGATCCGAACCTGTAATACTGATACCAGCGATCGATCAGCAAAAAGAACACGTACACCGGCGCTGCGGTCTTGGCGTACCTCACAATGCGCTGCCACAACGCTCGGCCGCGCACATCGTCGAACCACAACACCAGCAGCAAGAACATGCCGCCAGCCAGCAAATCCAGGCCTGTCGTGAGGCGAGTCAGCAGGTTCAATCCGAACGCTGCCGAGCCAACCAGCAAGGCGCGCACGCTGGCATTAAGCAACCACTCGTACTGAAACGTCAGGCCAATTAGCGTCAGAAGCATGATGTAGTTGTTCTCCATCATGTTCTGCGTGTAGTGCAGGTGCGTGGTGCAGAACAGTAGCGCCATCACGCCTGCGACCGACTGCCGCGTGCTGAACCGCAGCAGCCGCAGAAAACGAAAACACACCAGCGCGGTCAACACGTTGATCAGAATGTTGGTGCTGTAGCTGACGACGATACTGCGCACGCCCGGATCGACGCCGTAGTTGGCGAACACCGGCAACTGCTCCAGCTTCGTCCCTACGATGTCGGCGGGCAGCATCAGCAGCGACTGTCCAATGCCGTACCAGCTATAGGGCTTGCCGCCGCGTCCGTGGATGACGAATTCGGGAAACTCGTTGGGAACCTGCGGCTCATCGGTCCAAAGCCAGGTCGCCGTCTGCAGCCGGACCGTGGTGTCGGCGGTGCCGAGCTCTCCCGACTGGATGACGAACGCGCTCAGGCCCGCCGTCAGGGCCAGCAGGAACACGGGACTGCGCAACCAGCGGCGGAGTTGGGATTCCCGGAGAGTCTGACTCTTGGACCCGCTGGGGTGGAGGATCGGGGCGACCATTGCCTGCGATGGTAATGCAGGCGGGAATTGCGTTCAATGGAAGCCGTTACGAAGCGCTTTTCGCTCTTCGCCGTTCGCTTTTCGCCTCTTGGTCTTCAGCCGTCAGCTATCAGCCATCAGCTAAAGCCGGAAGTGCTGTCATCCCGACCAGGGACGTCAGTCCCCCTTTACGCTGTCATCCCGAGCGAGGGCTTCACTTCTTCCTATCTTGTGATCCCGAGCGACGAGCGAAGCGAGGAGTCGAGGGACCTGCTTTTTTCTGGCAACTGGCAACTGGCAACTGGCAACTGAAAACTGACGAAATCGTGGCCTACCTGCAGCGGCACGAAGGAGTTCGCTTGCAAGTCCGCACCAGCCGGGCTGTAGCGTGTGGCTGGGCTCCGGGACTTTCGTCTTTCCCACCCTTTCGCAAAGGACGCGAAAGGGTGGGGCACCCGGCGGGCCACCCGCCCCAACATTCCTGTGGACGGAGACTGGTAGTGCGCGCAAAATCCATTTGTCGGGTTTTTCCCGATGATGCGGAGGGTGCACGATGGACTGGCTATCGCAAGTTCGGCAGAATGTACTGGGCGGTATGCACAGAGCAAAGCTGCTACCTAACGCCATTGGGCAGAAGATTAGCGCATGTTACGAGCGGACTAACTACCGCAGACCACTCAAGCGATTGTTCCATTGGAGCTACTCTGGGGTGCTCATCCCTCTCTTCGTTTCAACGGGGATTGGGTTGGCGCTAGGTGGCCATCACGTCCTGGCGTACTACTCATTTGTTTGTGCTGGGCTATGGTGCATCTGTTACTGGGTTACGTCGGACATTCTAGAGCGTAAGCGGCAGGAGCTTATTGGTAGTCGGCAAACAAGACGAAGTGAGGACAGACTTCGAGATGGTAACCGTAGGTATCGCGTGTGGTTATGGGGTGGGAGCGCACTTTTTGCGGTCGTCACGCTAATATTTCTTGGCCTTGTCCGGCTAGACGATATACACACTCAACGCGACGATGCAGATCACAACCTGATAATCGAGCCACACACTCCACCATCTGGCGAGCTTTACGACACGAACTTCACCGTCACAAACAACAGTCACTTAAACGTAGTCGTGCACCAGATCTGGTGCGGAGGCAGAGTTCTTACGGCCAACAAAGTGGCTTTACTGGGATTGAGGTCCCGCGTTCTGCAATCGGATGTTTTGGTGTCTCCGGGCGGCGATTCGCACAGCGAGCAATGCCTTCACGCCATACGTGACTTCGTCGCGTTCAGATCGGGGCCAGTTACGTGCGCGGATGAGACGGTAGAGGTTGACTACAGTATTGAGGTAGAGCCTAAAGTTATTAAGACCAAGTTCAAGCGGTTTGTAACTGGGGAGGGTGGCATATGGGTAGGGCAGGGCATTAATGACAGTAGGAATTGGTGCCCGACACCACAGTACGGGTACACAGGCCCAGCGGGCCCTTACGGAAGAACGGGGCTGTTCTAACCGAGAGCCCTGGGCCTTGAGCGGCGGGTGGCCCACACCAAGCAGATTGTAACCGACACGCTTCACGTGGGGTGCCCCGTTCCTTCGACTTCGCTGAGGACACGTTTAGCCCGGCCTTCGGCCGGGGCGAGCCAGTTCCCACCCGTCCGCCTTAGGCGACCAGAGGACGCACGTCGCGCTCAATGGTGTGCTGCAGTTCGTCCTGTGCGACTTCAAGGTCATAGCTGGATTGGGCGTTCATCCAAAAGCGCGGGCTGGTGTTGAAGTAGCGTCCCAGCCGCAGCGCCGTATCGGGAGTGATGCCCCGCCGCTCGTGCACAATTTCGGCGATACGTGTCACTGGGATCCGCAGATCCAGCGCCAGCCGGTTCATGCTGATGCCTAGCGGCTTCATGAAATCTTCGCGTAGAATCTCGCCCGGATGAATGGGTGGAAGTCTTTCGGATTTGGCCATGCGTCCTCCTAGTGATAATCCACGATTTCCACGTCGTAAGCATCGCCGTCGCGCCAAACAAAGCAGATGCGCCACTGGTCGTTGACGCGGATGCTATGCTGCCCTTTTCGATCGCCTTTGAGGGCCTGCAGGTGATTGCCTGGCGGAGATTGCAAATCGCGGAGTTCGGCGGCGATATCCAACTGACGCAGCTTGCGCTGGGCCACACGCTCGAAAGCCCGAAAGCGCTTGACCCGCTGCCGGCTATAAAGCTGTTCGGTCTCCTGCGACCGGAACGACTTGATCACCATCTCAGCGTATAACGCTTAGCGTTAAATGTAAAGAGAGAGCGCGATGAAGCGCCGCTCGACCCGCACGCTTTGGGTGCGCGTCCACCACCGGCCTTGTCACATCGTCATGTGACCCATGCACTTGCCTGTCATCGGCTCGGCGCGGTATCAACGAACTGCGAGGAGAGGTTGTTGTGTCTTCGCCGGCCGCACCCAGTGTGCAGGCCCGTGAAAGCTCTCTGAAATGCGGTTGCCAGTAGCCAGTCGCCAGTTCTCAGACGGTGGGGGTCGCGTTACTAGCTGACTAACAGGCTTGCCTCGCATCGTTACGTAAAGTCTCGATCTGGGGCCAGTTTGTCAGCGTAAGTCACTGCGGTTCAAGAATTTACGTATAAACCTCTGGCGCTCAAGAATTTGCCGGGAAAAAGTTCGTAATCGCATGATTCTAAATAACAGGGAGAGGGGGAAGGGAGTTATCAGTTAGATAATAGACCGTCCTGAATTGGGAAAGCGGTGGATTCTAGTTAAGGGTTAATTCTTAGTTAACATCTGGCTTCGGTCGCGATATAGACGTTCTTGGACTCCGGTTCGCAAGAACGGCGAACCGTCGCTCAGAATGACAGCTGCATTTCGTGACAGCTGAAGGCTGATAGCTGAATGCTGATAGCCGAATGCTGATGGCTGACAGTTTCCTATTTGCCTGCCCAGCACGCCTGGCGCTTCTCGAGGAAGGCCGAAATCCCTTCTTGAGCGTCGGCGGCCAGAGCATTCATGCTCATAACTTCCTTGGCGTAGGCATAAGCCTTCGGCTGGTCGAGATCGATCTGCGTATAGAACGCCTGTTTCCCCAGAGTGACGGTTAGCGAGCTCGCTTCGGCGATGCGCGCTGCCAGCTTGCGAGTCTGCTCCTCGAGTTCGGAGGCTGGGACAGCCATGTTGATGAGCCCCCACTCGACGGCGGTGAGAGCGTCAACCATGTCGCCGGTCATCAGCATTTGCAAAGCGCGCTTGCGGCCAACGGCGCGGCTGAGAGCGACCATCGGCGTAGTGCAGAACAGGCCGATCTTGATGCCGGGCGTGGCAAACGCTGCCTGGTCGGAGGCGACAGCGAGATCGCAGGTGGCGACCAGTTGGCAACCGGCAGCGGTGGCGATGCCTTGCACCTGCGCGATCACCGGCTGCGCAATGGACTGGATGCGTGTCATCAGCTCGGTGCAGACGTCGAAGACTTCGCGGTAGTCGTTGATGTCGCGGCCCACCATCTCGCTGAGGTCGTGGCCGGAACAAAAAACTTTTCCCGCCGCGGCCAGAATCACGGCGCGCAGCGAACGATCACGCGCGATTTCGTTGAGGCATTCGATGAGCTCAGTCATCAGCTCCAGCGAGAGCGCGTTGCGTCGCTGCGGGCGGTTGAGAGTGACAATCGCGATCTGGCCTTCGGTTTCGAACGAGATGCTCTGGTACGGCATGACCTAGGCTCCTTCAGTGGCTGAGCGCATCTGCGCTCGCAGCACGTTCTTTCGTATTTTTCCGGTGGAAGTTTTGGGCAACGGACCAAAGTGTATCGCCTTCGGACACTTGAAGTGCGCCAAACGCGAGCGGCAGAATTCGATCAGCTCCTCTGCGGTCACCGTTGCATCCTCTTTGAGCAGCACGTAAGCGTGCGGCACTTCGCCCCATTTTTCGTCGTGACCCGCGACAATCGCAGCTTCCAACACGGCTGGATGTTCGTACAACACGCGCTCCACTTCCACCGAGGAAATATTCTCTCCACCTGAGATGATGATGTCCTTGGCGCGGTCGCGGATTTCGATGTAGCCGTCAGCGTGCATGACTGCGAGATCGCCGGAGTGAAACCAGCCTCCGCGAAAGGCGACTTCGGTGGCCTCGGGTTCGCGGTAATAGCCAAGCATGACGTTGTTGCCGCGCATCACGATTTCGCCCATGGTACGAGCGTCGGCTGGAACATCGTGCATGTCTTCGTCCACGACTCGCATGTCGGTTCCGGCAACCACGTAAGGAACGCCTTGACGCGCCCTGAGTTGCGCACGCTTCTCCAGCGGCTCGCAGTCCCATTCCGTGTGCCACGCGCACACCGAATGCGGTCCGTAGGTTTCGGTGAGCCCGTACACGTGAGCGATCTCGATCCCGATTTCCTCGGCGGCGCGAATCACCGCTGGCGGCGGCGGCGCGGCCGCAGTCACCATCTTCAAGCCCGATTCAAAGCGAATGCCGCGCTGCAAGCAGTGCTCGGTCAGAGTGCGGACAACGACCGGAGCGCCGCAAAGGTGAGTGACACCTTCCTTCTCGATGAGATCAACGGCGCGCTCGGCGTTGACCTCAGACAAGCAAATGTGTCGAGCGCCTACGGCTGTGACCGCCCACGGAAAACACCAGCCGTTGCAGTGGAACATCGGCAACGTCCACAGATAGACGGAACGGTTTGTAAGCCCGTGCTCGACGACCTCGCCAATGGCGTTGATATAGCCGCCGCGATGCGTGTACATCACTCCTTTGGGCGCGCCGGTGGTTCCGCTGGTGTAGTTGATCGAGATGACATCGTCCTCGCCGGCCTCGTGCGGTGCAACCGCCGAGCTGCCTTCGTGGAGGAACTCCTCGTAGTTGGTGACGATGCGTTGGACTTGAGGAATCTCGCCGGTAATCGCGAGCATTGGTGTAACCAGATCGTCCCCGATCAGGATCTTCGAGCCGCTGTGGTTGAGGATCGTCGCCAACTCGGCGCTCTGCAGGCGAATGTTGAGCATGACCAGCACCGCGCCTATCAGCGGTGCGGCGAAATGAGCTTCCAGCGCCAGCACACTGTTGCGCGCCAGCACGGCAACGCGATCTCCGGGAGCAATACCCGAGTGCTGAAGAGCCGACGCGAAGGCGTGCGCGCGCCCCCGGAATTCCGCGTAACTAAAGCGGCGGTCGCCGTCAACCACAGCTGTGCAGGAAGGGTAAACGGCAGCGCTGCGCGCAAGGAATTCTAACGGCGTGAGGACCGACTTCATGACCTTCACCTGAGTTCGAGAGTTGGCGCGAATTATATACCAGCCGCTCGTGCACTGAAGCAGGCCAAGAGTGCGCCCGCAGCTTTCATCTACGGTCAACATCCTACAGCCCAATCCTGTCATCGAATAGACCAATGCATCAGGTGGGCAAAAAGCTGGCATTCATCCCTCGCGTGGCAGGCGAGAGCATACTGCAGCGGATCGGCAACACCCCCTTGCTCCGGTTCGAGCGCCTCACGAGCCATTTGGCGGGCGCCGAGGTGCTGGCAAAGGCAGAGTGGACCAATCCCGGCGGTTCGGTGAAAGACCGACCCGCAGCGAACATCGTGGCCGAGGCGATGCATGCGGGAAAGCTAGGGCCGGGCCTGACGTTGCTGGACTCCACCAGCGGCAACACCGGAATTGCCTACGCAATGCTGGGAGCGGCCCAGGGTTTCCGGGTGACGCTGTGCATGCCTCACAACGTATCGGAGGAGCGCAAACGCACCATTCGCGCCTACGGTGCGGAAATCGTTTTCACCGACGCGGCCGAAGGCTCTGACGGCGCCATCCGAAAAGCACGTGAATTGGCTGCGGCTGAACCTCAGAAGTACTTCTATGCCGACCAGTATTCGAACGACGCGAACTGGCAAGCCCATTACGCCGGCACCGCGGAAGAAATCTGGCAACAAACCGAGGGCCGCGTAACCGACTTCGTTGCCATGCTCGGCACCAGCGGCACGTTTGTCGGCACAGCACGAAAGCTGAAGGAACTGAATCCCCGCATTCGCTGCATATCCGTTCAGCCGGATTCGCCGTTCCATGGCATCGAAGGCGCGAAACACATGGCGAGCTCCATCGTGCCGAAAATTTACGATCCCGCCGTAGCCGACGACCAGGTTTGGGTGAGCACGGAAGATGCCTACGGCTTGTTGAAGCGCCTGGCACGCGAAGAAGGCCTCCTCACAGGCATTTCGGGGGCTGGAGCGATGGCAGCGTGCCTTCGGGTGGCAGAGAAGGTCGCGCCAGATGCGGTCATCGTGACTATCTTTCCCGATTCCGGCGACCGATACCTGAGCGAGAGTTTCTGGGACGAATTCTAGATTAGATCACAAACCAAGAAGATGGCGCTGAGGATCGGCAAGTCGGAATGGGAACAACTTCGCCGTCATGGCGAGGAAACTTATCCGCACGAGTGTTGCGGCGTGCTTTTGGGACAGCTCGGTGACGATCGCGTGAAGCAAGTCCAGGCCATCGTGCGCTGCCAGAACCAGCGTTCCGACTCGCTGCATAACCGCTATCGAATCGATCCGCGAGAGTTGGTGCGTATCCAGCGGGAGGCACGTGAGCGCGGCCAGGACATCGTCGGCTTCTACCATTCGCATCCTGACCACCCAGCGCGCTGGTCGCAAACCGACCTCGCCGAGGCGCACTGGACAGACTGCTGCTATGTCATTACCAGCGTAATGAATGGCGCTGCCACCGAGACGAACTCCTTCAATCTCGGCGGCGAAGACGACAACAAGCGCTTCGAGGATGAGGAAATCCGAGTTGACTGACTGTCTTGCCGGCTGAATCCGGCAGGCGAAGCCTCGCATCATAGCTAGGAATATGAAAGTGTTGATACCAACTCCGCTGCGCCAGTACACAGGCGAGCAGGCCAGTCTCGAACTGGCGGCTAGTACGGTCGGCGAGATGCTGAGCGAACTGACCAGCCAGTTCCCCGATCTGCGCAAGCAACTGTTTACGGACGATGGCAAGCTGCGCCGGTTTGTTAACGTCTATGTGAACGACGAAGACATTCGTTACCTTGAGCAGGAAAGCACCCCAGTCAAGGAGCACGATACGGTTTCGATCGTTCCGTCGGTCGCTGGAGGCGTGAACGCGTCTGTGAGTCGTCTTGTTCAAACGAGTAAAGTCGCGATAAAAATGCCCGGAAGGTCGTATGGTCGCTGTCCATAGCCCCTTGGCAACAACCCTCACCAACGACGAGATCCTGCGCTACTCGCGGCACCTGATCATGCCCGAGGTCGGAATGGCCGGGCAGCAGAAGCTGAAGGCGGCGCGCGTGCTCTGCATTGGCGCCGGTGGACTCGGTTCGCCCCTGGCGCTCTATCTCGCTGCGGCCGGCGTGGGCACGCTAGGTCTGGTGGACTTCGACGTTGTGGACCTTACGAACCTGCAGCGTCAGATCATTCACACCGTAGATGATGTCGGTCGACCGAAGCTCGACTCGGCGGCGGACAAGCTCGCTGCGATCAATCCATTCGTCACTGTTCGCAAGTTCGAGACCAAGCTTACAAGCTCGAACGCACTCGATATGTTTCGCGAGTTCGATGTGGTCGCCGATGGCACGGACAACTTCCCTACTCGCTACCTCGTCAACGACGCTTGCGTGCTCACCGGCCGGCCGAATGTCTATGCGTCCATATTCCGCTTCGACGGACAGGCCAGCGTATTCGCTACCGAGCAGGGTCCGTGCTATCGCTGCCTGTATCCGGAGCCGCCTCCGCCCGGACTGGTGCCATCGTGCGCGGAAGGGGGCGTGCTGGGTATCCTTCCTGGGCTGCTCGGTGTAATTCAGGCAACGGAGGTCATCAAACTGATTCTGGGCTCCGGCGAACCGCTCATCGGACGCCTGCTGCTGGTTGACGCGTTGGGTATGCGCTTCCGTGAACTGCGGCTCCGCAAAAATCCGGAATGTCCCGTCTGCGGCACACATCCGACCATTCCCGACTTAGTTGACTACAACCAATTCTGCGGCATTCGCGGTGAGGAAGCGCCGGTAACGTCCGGCGTGCCCGAAATTCAGCCCGAAGAACTGAAGGTCAGCCTCGACGCAGGGAACGACATCTTCATTCTTGACGTTCGTGAGCCCCATGAGTACCAGATCTGCAATCTCGGTGGTTACCTCATTCCGCTGGGCGACCTGCCGGCCCGCATGAATGAGTTGGATTCCAGCCGCGAGATTGTGGCCCACTGCCGCAGCGGTGTCCGCAGCGCGAAGGCAGTGACACTGCTGCGCCAGGCGGGCTTCAGCAAAGTGAAGAACCTGGCAGGCGGCATCCTCGACTGGTCTGACAAGGTGGACCCCACGCTTCCCAAGTACTAGCTGTTGGGCTCTCCCGCACTGGGAGGAAGGGCCTGAAAGTTGAAGGGCCACTCCAAAAGGGAACTCTGGCCGAAATTCCCTTTCGAGTGACCCCTATTGCGCCACTTCGTCTGTTCTATATGATAGCATTCGCTGTGCCAAAGCCGCGCAACAGAAAACACGAGAGTTAGTCGTTTCGATTCGTTCTGTGGCAGGTAGAACTTTCCAGTAGATTGGAAAAATTTACTAGCGCCACCAAGGTGGGGACGGAATAATACCGTTGACAGCCGGGTGGCCTGTTATGGGCTTCACATTTCGGTTGACAGAGCACAGGACGCACCGGTTCCACCAACTAAGTTGGCATCGATCCTTGGGCCAGTTCGAAGTCCAGAACCTCAGCCACGCGGTAGGCGACCTGGTCGCCTGGACCTCCCCGGCCGCTCGGCACAACAAAAGGCTTCGACCTCTGGGCCTCGCCTTCCTTCTTACTGATAAATTCCTTAATTCTCGTTCTCTCGTATTCGACGCAGCTCATGACGTCCTCCTTCTTTGACTCAATCTGCTGCTAACTAAGACTACGAAAGGTCTTGACATGAATCAAATGAATCGTTTTTATATGAATAATAACTGTCATTCATGATTAATCTAGACAAGTTACGAGTCTTCCAGGCAGTGGCCCAAGCGCGCAGCTTTACCCGCGCCGCCGACGCGGTGCACCTGACGCAGCCGGGCGTCAGCAAACACATCAAACAGTTGGAGGAGTACCATGCATTCCCTTGTTTGACCGGCTGGGGAAAGAGGTCGCTCTGACTCGTCGAAGAGCGCCTGAAACAGAAGGCAATCGTGCTGAAGAAAAAAGTGGTTGATTTCGGGAACCCTGAGGGGGTCAAGCGGGCGATGGAAGCAGGGTTGGGAGTTTCCATCCAAGGCAAGAGCGTGGTCCAGCGGGAGATCTCCGGCCGGATCCCTCACCGGCGTTCGCTTAACGGGAATGGACGCCAAGCTTGCATACTTCTACTACCGCAAAGACAAGCATCTTTCCAATGCAACGAAGGCATTCTGGCGCTGTTGCAGACTCAGCATACAAACTAGCTCGCGGAGAAGGGGAGGGCTAGTAAACTGCTTACATCCGTCACGAAATAGGAAAGCGGCAGATTGCACTTCGTGTTTAGTCATTAGGAACAGCAGTGGCCACCGGCCAGTAGTCAGTAGCTGGCTACACGAGTACACGGTTAGACGACGCCACCGCTCGAGGAGAACCATGAAGCGTTTGCGAATGCCTGTATTCGCCCTACTCGTGCTGTTGGCAGCCACCGGAATGGCCGGCGGTCAGTCGTGGCAGCCCTTAACCAACCAGCCCAATTTCACCGCCGGTGCGGCCCTGCTGCTCACCGACGGCACCGTCATGGTTCATCATGAAGGCCCCAACAATGGATATTCGGAGTGGTACAAGTTGACCCCCGACATCAACGGCAGCTACGCCAACGGAGCCTGGTCGCAGATGGCGTCCCTGGCGTCGAACTACGGCCCTCTGTTTTTTGCTTCGGCGGTGCTGCCCGATGGCCGCTTGATCGTCGAGGGCGGAGAAATGAATTTTGGGCAAGATGTGTGGACGAATATGGGCGCCATTTACGACCCGCTGGCCAAGGTCTGGACGCCAATTAACCCCCCGAGTGGATGGAGCAACATCGGCGATGCGCAGAGCGTGGTGCTTGCCAACGGAACCTTCATGCTGGCCAACTGCTGCAGCGAGCAGCAGGCCCTGCTCAATGCCTCCACGCTGACCTGGACTTCAACCGGTTCGGGCAAGTTCGACGAGAACGACGAGGAGGGATGGACACTGCTACCCGGTGGGAAGGTGCTGACGGTGGATGCTTACGTCAATCGTTTTGACCCGAATGGCACAAACTCCGAAATTTATGACCCAAGTTCCGGTTCCTGGACCAGCGCCGGCAGCACGATTGTACAACTGTGGGATTCGCACGGCTCGTATGAGGTCGGCCCTGCGGTGTTGCGGCCCGACGGCACACTCTTCGCCACGGGAGCCAACGGCGCGGGCGCGGGCCACACCTCCATCTACAACGTGAGTGCGGGTACCTGGACCGCCGGTCCAGATTTCCCCAATAACCTCGACATCGCTGATGGTCCAGCGGCCCTGCTCCCCAATGGCAACGTACTGATGATGACCAGCCCGGGAATCTTTAATAACGGCGCCGTCTTCTTCGAATGGGATGGGACGAAGTTGAACCAGGTTCCAGGCGTGCCCAACAGCGCTCAAGACTCGTCGTGGTACGGACACATGTTGGTGCTTCCAACAGGGCAAATCCTGTTCACCGACTACAGCAAAGACGTTGAGATCTACACCTCTTCTGGAAGCCCGTACCCCGGGTTGCAGCCGACGACGCTGCTGACCACGGCAGTTCTTGCTCGCGGGAGTTCGTTCGTTCTTTTCGGGAACAAGTTTAACGGCGCCTCGCAGGGGGCGGCTTACGGTGATGATTACCAGTCCGCAACCAACTACCCCATCGTACGCATCACCAACAGGAGCACGGGACACGTTTTCTACTGCCGCACGCACGATCACAGCACCATGGCCGTTGGCTATCCCGGTCCCACCTACACCCATCTTGACATTCCCGCCAACATGGAAACCGGTGCAAGCTATCTGGAGGTTGTCGCCAACGGTATCGCTTCGCAGAAGTACAAGATCGGAATAGAGTAAGAAAACCGCAGCTAATTCGCAGCCGGATTACTTGTCTGTGGAACCAAACCCCTTTTCGCCGCGTGCAGCTTCGCTCAGTTCGCCCTCAACGACCTCAGCCGCCAGAAATGGATGCTCCAACAACTGCGCGATCTTGTCACCTTTGCGGATGAAGTACGGTTCGTCGCCGAGGTTCTCCATCAGCACGATGATCTCGCCGCGGTAGCCGGCGTCAATTACTCCCGCGTTGCACATCAGGCGTTTCTGCGCAAGTCCGGAGCGCGTCTTCACGATGCCGCCCGCGATGGGCACGAACTCAATGGCGATGCCCGTGCGAACTGCTGCGGCTCCGTGCGCACCAATGGTTCGGTCTTCGCAGGAGTAGAGATCGTAGCCGATGTCTTCTCCGGGATGAGCCACGGTTGGCAAAACGGCGTCAGGAGAGAGCCTCTTCACTTTCAGCATGGCTACATCACCGGCGGCACGGCGATTCCCATAACGTCCAGCAGGTCGATCAGTTCTCGGCGGACGACAGCGGCGGTGGCCAGCAGGAACTTTTTCCGCCCTTCATCGGATTCGGTGAGGATGTGGTGACGATGGTAGAAATTGTTGAACTGCTGCGCAAGTTGGAAAGCGTGTTTGGCCGCGAAAGCAGGCTCGGTCGTCGCTATGCACTGCTCGATAACAAACGAGGTCTTGCTTGCGAGCAGCCACAGCTCCCAGATTTCAGTGCCGCTGTCGTCTGCGAAATAGCGCTTATAGTCCACGTCGGCGGCAAGCGCCTGTTTCGGATCTACTCCGGCCTTGCGGAAGATGTTGGTCGCGCGCACCACAGCATATTGCGCATACGGACCGGTCTCGCCTTCAAAGGCCAGCGCCTCCTGGAAATCGAAGGCGATGACCGACTGCTTGGTAAATTTCAGCATGAAGTAATGCAGCGCGCCGATGGCGATTTGCTCGCTGATACGCGCGCGCTCATGCTCGTCGCGGTCGGGATGTCGGCTGTCTACTTCCTTCTTCGCGGTCGCAATCAGTGCATCGAGCAGGTCATCTGCCTTGACGCCGAACCCCTTCCGCCCCGAAACCTCGATGTACGACTTGCCACGGTCCTCCTCTGCGATCTCATAGCCAAGTTCCATGGCGCAGTGCGGCGTGAGCGCAACCATTTCGTAGGAAAAATGGGTGTAATGTGCTGCCTGCTCCGTATACCCGAGCGACCGGATGGCTTCGACGACCGTGTTCTGCGGATCGCTCTGCCGCGAGTCAATCACGTTGTAGATGGCTGACACGCCTCCGAAGGGCGGGTGACCAGCCTCGCCCTGCTCAGCAGAGATCCACACATCATGGCCATTGGGATAGCGGTAGAACCTGCGATAACCGAAGTCGCGCCCGAGGAGACCGAACTTCCACAGGTGGTAAGCGATGTCTTTGCCGACGTAGCCAACCGTGCCGTTGGAGCGCACGATGACCTTCGCGTCTTCGTTGGGACCAGCCTTCTCTTCTTCAGCTTGTGGCCCCTGCGGCAATGACTGAGGTCTCTTCATTACCCAACACCCTTTGTTCTTGCCTTCGGTCTCGAAGTAGAGGACGCCCTTTTCTTTCAGTTGTTGAAAGGCCGATTCCCAGAAGTGCAAGTGCAGGATCTCGCTCTCGCGCGGGAGGAAGTCGTACTCGATGTCGAGCCGATCCATGGTTTCCAGGTGCCGCCGCAACACTGCCGTCGAGATAAGTTCGGCGATTTCGGCCATCTCATTGCCGCCGCGCTCGATGGCGTGTAGCGCTTCGCCGCGCACCTTCAGATTTTCCTTGTCCTGTTCGTACCATTGCGAGACGCGAGCGTAGAGGTCCCAGCAGTAGTAATCGAAACGAGCGTTCGACGCGATCAGCCCGGCAATCTCCTGCTTCGACTTCTTCTCGAGGCGCGTGAAGCCGACGACGACATCGGCCACCTGCACTCCGGTGTTGTCGATGTAGTTCTGGACGTCAACCGTGTGGCCCGCGGCACGCAGCAGTCTAACGAAGGTGTCCCCGAGAATGGCATTGCGCAGGTGGCCGATGTGTGCCGCCTTGTTGGGGTTGATGCTAGTGTGCTCAACCAGAATCTTGCCGCTCACATCGGCAGCCCCTCCACCCTCATCGGTTGAGCTTTCAAGGTGCGCATCGCCGCGAGCCAATGCTTTCGCCGCTTGATCCCGCTTCAGCCGGGCATTGATATAGCCAGCGCCGGCTACCTCCAGCTTCTCGAAGCCATCAGGCAGCGGCAGCTCAGCGATTATCTCTTCGGCGATCTTTCGCGGAGCTTTTCGCCAACGCTTGGCCAGCTCGAACGAGAGTGGCAACGCAAACTCGCCCATCTCTACTGAGGGCGGCTGATCAATGACAACGTCGGCCGCCTCGATTTGGTATTTCTTGCGCATGAACGCACGCACAGCGCTGCCGAGTTTTTTTTGATGTTCCAGGTACACGGGATAGCTAGCCCTTAGCTCTCATCTTCTGTTGTGTGTCTCTACGATGAAGAACAGAATAGCAAACGTGGAAGCGAATGCAGGTTTGACGCTAGTTTCAGCGTTACCTATGATGAAGATTTCGGTAGCTCTTCGGCAACTCTGATGCGTATTGCCTATCTCGATTGTTTCTCTGGCATCAGCGGCGACATGTTCCTCGGCGCGCTGCTCGACGGCGGAGTCGCGTTCGAGCTGTTCCAGAAGACCGTCGCCGACCTGAACATCGGAGCGACCCTGGAACTTTCGCGTGTGAACCGGGCTGGCATTTCGGCCACCAAGCTCGACGTCGTGGTGAACGGCGAGAAGGACATGCCGCGGGAGGAGTTTTGGGCGCATCGCCACGAGCAAGTCGGCTCGCGCGTGCGCTCCCACACCAACGAAGCTCATTCGCACGAGCACGGCCATCTCGAGGGCGATGAACAGGAACACGCGCACCATAGCCATCATGCTCGCAGCCTTAGTGGCATACTGAGCATCATCGCCTGTGCTCCCGTCAGCGAGCACGCGAAGCGCACTGCGAGCGACATCTTTCGCGCGCTGGGCGCTGCCGAAGCCAAGGTCCATAACGTCAGCATCGAGGACGTCCACTTCCACGAGGTCGGGGCCGCCGATGCGATTGTAGACATTGTTTGCGCTGCCGTTGGCGCCGAAGCGCTCGGGGTTGAGCAGTTTATGTCTTCGCCGCTCAACGTTGGCGGCGGAACCGTCGCTTGTGCGCACGGCGTTTTCCCAATTCCGGCCCCGGCGACTCTTGAACTGCTGCAGGGTGTACCGATTTATTCTGACGACATGCAGAAGGAACTGGTCACGCCGACGGGTGCAGCCATCGTCAAGGTGTTAGTCTCAAGCTTCGGACCGCGGCCCATAATGACCACTGAGAAAATCGGATACGGAGCCGGAGCGCGCGACTTCTCCGGCCACGCTAATGTGCTGCGGCTCAGTGTTGGCGAGACAGACCTTGAAATGCTCCACTATGGAGGTGTGAACGCGAATCTGCTTGAGGAGGAGATCGCGATCCTGGAAGCGAATCTCGACGACCTGAACCCGCAGCTCATTGGCTACATCGTCGATCTCGCATTTACTGAAGGCGCTGTGGATGTCTTCACCACGCCGGTGATGATGAAGAAGAACCGGCCCGGCACGGTGCTCACCGTGGTCACGCGGCGGGAGCACGAGGAGAAATTGCGGGCGTTGATGTTCCGGGAGAGCAGCACGCTAGGTATCCGCACGCGCCATGAGAAGCGTCATGCTTTGCCGCGCCATTATGAAACCGTCATCACGGACTGGGGCGAGGTGCGAATGAAGGTCGCCAATCTCAACGGAACGGTGTCGCAGTTTGCCCCCGAGTACGAGGATTGCCGGCGCATTGCCGTTGAACATCATGTGCCGCTGAAGGCGGTGATGCAGGAAGCCATGCGTTTATACCTGGATCGAAAGAATGGATAACTCCGGGAAGTTCTACATCACCACGCCGATCTATTACGTGAACGCGCGGCCGCACATCGGCCACACGTACACCACGGTGGTGTGCGACGCCATCGCGCGCC
>Ga0209040_10000737_pt1 | contig 25404 bp, 55 predicted proteins | sample BogFormECP12_OM3_FD_188240 | JGI IMG/M metagenome (GOLD analysis project Ga0209040, IMG submission 188240) | Bog forest soil microbial communities from Calvert Island, British Columbia, Canada - ECP12_OM3 (SPAdes) (version 2) | ecosystem: Environmental > Aquatic > Freshwater > Wetlands > Bog ... | reverse complement strand
GATCGCGGGCGCGCGCTCGACGACGCGCTCGAGGCGCTGCCGGCGATGGCGGCGCGGGACCGGGCGGCGGCGCACCGGCTCGCCGCTGCCGTGCTGCGGCGGAGCGGCACGCTGGATGCGGTGCTGGAGCCTTTCCTGGCCAAGGCGCCGCCGGGTCTGACGTCGACTTCGAGCACGGCGACGCCCGAGAAGAAGCCCGAGGTACTGCCGCCGCCGGGAAACTGATGGAGTCGCTCAACCCCTACGTCCAGTACGCCGTCGCAGGGCAGAGCCCTCCGATGAGCACGGCGACGAAGTTCTTCATCGCGGCCGGCGTGCTCGGAGGCGTGGGGATTCTTTGGAAGCTCCTGTCGTCCAAGGAACCCAAGATGAGCCCGTTCATGGCTGGCGACGAGACGTGGGGGACGGCCTACGGCAAGGCGACGCTCGAGGGCTTCAAACCGGCGCCTGGAGCGCCTGTGCCCACGCCCGCGGACGTCGCCGCTGCGAGTGCGCCTCACGGCGCGGGAATCTCAGTAGGAAAATGAAGAAGCTCATCACCGACCCGCTCGATCCGGACTGGAAGCCGATCCCGTCTTCCGATTTCGGCCCCGGTCCTATTGTCGTCTTGGGACTCACCCTCGGCGCAACGGCCGTCATCGTCGGGCTCGCGTGGCTCGTCGGCGGAACGAAAGGCAAAGCTCACCACATGCACGAGTTTCTAGGACCAAGCTGATGAGCACAGAATCCAGTGACGTGATGATCTACGCGGTCGCCGCCCTCGCGGTCGGAGGCACGCTCGGCGCCATCGGTCTTGCGATGTACCTTCTCGACAAGAAGGCAGCCGAGAAGAAGACGGTCTTCTACAAGGACGAGAACCCAACACGGGAATTCCGGCCGCCTTCCATCGACGCGTTCCAGAGCCAGATCGGCAAACCCATGCCGGAGCATGTGAAGGAACAGATCCGGGCCATGGGCCTCGAGCCCTCCGACTTGCCGACGATGGAGATCATGTCCGACGGGTTCATCCCGGCCATGGGCATCTACGTCGACCGGAGCAGGCTCAGGCCCATCAAGCCGCCGAAGTGAGGACTCTCATGAGCGACGAATGGTTCCAAAAGTTTCGCTCGTGTCGTCGTGACGATCCGGACATGAACCTCGCACGAGAATACCTGCACCCTACCGACGCCTACGCGAAGCTCCAGTCCGGCGAACTCTCGGATGAGTTGCTCGTGGATGCTGGCCGCGTCTACTGGAACGACAAGATGGAGAAGGCGACTCTAGAGTCGCTTCGTCGACAGCTCCCCGGGTTCGAACACGGTACGCTCGACAAGCGGGCCTACGCGAGGTGGCAGAACGGACCCGATCTTTACGAGATCACGCACTACTCTTCGTCCGAAGCGCTTGTGCACGCGCTCGATATCTGGACGAAGATCCAAAAGAAGACGAAGGGCGCAACGCCACGGCAGGCGACGGACGTCGCGGCGTTCGTCGCGGCACTCGTCGTATCGTCCGACACCGACCTCCGCCACAACTTCGCTCACGCGTCCAGTGGCCTCCGAGACGGCGAATACTTTCCTTTCGTCCGGTTGTTCGAGCAGCATCCGGAATTGGCACACGACTGCGTGAACTACTGGACGAACCGACGCTGAGCCATGGGCCTCCGTGCAAATCTCGTCAACGTGATCTTGAAGGATCTCCCGAACGCCGGCAGCGTTCTCGGAGAGCCCTCAGCACGTTGGGATGAGATTCTAGGAGGTCGTCTCGGACCGAACGCCTGGGGACGGTACGGCCGGAACGCCGGCACGACGTGCATCATCGTCACGAACGGATGGGCCATCGACGCGGGGCTCCCTTCCGACATGGTGATCACCACGCCCACGCCAACAGGCGGAGGTACACCCATTCTTCAGGCGCAGCTCAAGGGCTCAAAATCCCGCGGCTGGCTTCACACGCCTGTGTCGGGAGTCCTGCCCAACCTGCGTCCCGGCGACATCTTCAACATCAACCACATCACGACGACCGGCAACGACGGGACGCATGAAGGCGTCGTGATCTCCGCCACGAAGAGTGCCGACGGTCAAGTCCTCACCGTTGAGACAGCCGACGGAGGTCAGAAGGACGCTCAAGGTCGTGAGGCCGCCAAACGCCAAGTGCGGCAGTTCATGCTTGGGTACGCAGGACATCCTGTGGAGGTTCACTCGTCAACGGGTAACGGCTGGCTCGACAGGTGGTTCGCGGTCGGCGGCGACGGCCCTGACGACGTGCTCGACGCGCCCGCCGCGACGCCCGTCGCGATGCCTGGCTTGCCGGGCACGGGCGGCGCCCCGCCGGCTCGGCCTCCCGTGTACGCGCCGCCTTCAACGCGATCTGTCCTGGTCCCGGCGATCGTCGTGTCGGCCGGCACCGGGATCTTCCTCTACGGCGCCATTCGGTACTTCGGAAGGCAGAAGCCCCGATACTAAGACAGATACCTGAGAGAAAACATCATGACCAACGATCAAGAGACCGGGCACATCGGCAAGATCGCCGCCATCGCAGGCGTCCTCGGCGTGACGGGTCTCGTCGCGTACTGGTACAGTAATCGAGACACGTCCTACGCATCGAAGAAGGCCGCGGGCGGCCCCGGTGACAAGTGGACGTACACGGTCACGTACCAGGACGGGACCGTGCAAACCATGCCGACGCCCGTCTCGGACGAGAACACGTCCGGGTTCGATGCCTACTCGAGAACCGCCATCAACCAGCAGACGAGGAGTCTCGCCGCTTCGGCGTACCGCACGCGGGTGTCGGACGGGACGCGGGTGAGCGTGTTTTCGTCGAGCGGCGCGGCTTCGTCGGGCTCTTCGTCCTGAGGTCAACGTGAAGACGATCAAGCCTCACATCCGGCACATGATGACGAAGGCAGCGCCGTTCCTCGGCGCCATGCGCTTCGTCGACGTGAAGGCGATGCTCCTCGACGGTCTTCGCAAGAACGGCTGGACCGTCGTCGAGCACCTGAAGGTGCCGCACGCCACGAAAAACGACACGAGGCTCTGGTTCAAGACCCAGGCGATCTACATGAACGACCCGAATTCAGATCACCGTGATTTCGGCAACGCTCACTCGCTGTCAAGCGACATGCGAGAATACGCGTCCGTGGAGCAACTTCTCGAAGATGTGTCGAGACGCAAAGCGGTGTACGGCCGATGAGTCCTCGCACGGTATGGGTCGGACCCGTCGCTAACTATCAGGTGCACGCACCTGCGAGCGATCTCTTCGTCTCGTTTCCGGCTACACCAACAGGTCTCACGCCCACCGGCATGACGCCTTACGAAGACCTGGCGAATAACACGAGTCTCTCCGCCTTCCTGACGTCCAAGAACATCTCCGCGGACCAGCCCGTCATCCTGCACGGCTTCTCGGCCGGCGGAGACGCGATCAAGAAGTTTCTTCAAGACCCCGCAGCTCGCGACCGCGCCATCGCCGTGGTCCTCCACGACGCGACGTATCAGAAGCACGGCGGGGACGAAGGCTTCATCGCTTACGGGACCGAGGCGGCGCAGAACCTCCCCGGCCGCATCTTCGTCGCAACGGCGAGCGGCGGAGGCAGTTCTCGAGGCATCTCGGACTCCGATTCGATGGAAGCACTACGGCAAGCGATCGAAGCGCGGACGGGCCAGAGCTTCCAGGCCATCACGGCGCCGTGGGCGCCGAAGCCTCCCGTGAAGGCGTGGCAGCTCGGTCGGACCGTGCTCTTTGATTTCGGGACGACCTACGCGCACGTTGAGCACGCGACAGTGCTCGCGCCGCTCGTCAACAACAACGTGGTCACGCCGATGCTCGGAGGGACATCGGCGCCGGCACCCGCTCCGGCTGCGCCTACGGCATCGGGTGCGGCTCCGGTCACGCCAGCATCGCCCGCGGCACGACCTGCGCTCGCGCCTGCGCCACCGGCCGCGTCGTCGCCCATGACGTGGACGTTCCCCCCGTCCATCCCGGCTCTCTCTGGACGCCCGCTCCTGCCCGCGGTACTTGTAGCCGCAGGCGCCGGGCTCTTCATCTACGCGCTCGTCCGCACGTTCAAGTAAGAGGACACCATGACCCAATCCGCACCCTGGTTCTCCAACGAGACGAAGCTCGGTCTCGGCCTCGCCGGAGGCGCCCTCGCCACGCTCGGCCTCTTCGCACTCGCCGTCAAGTACGCGCCGTCGACCAAGACCATGGCGGTGAGCAGTGACCAGCCCCGGTACATGAACTCCGACATCCCTCGCGAGGGACGCGGCGACGTCGTGCCGATGAAGACCATGCAGGTCACGCTCTCGATGGAGGTTCCGGAGAACTTCTCGAAGCGCGAGATCGACGCCCTGCTCGCCCGGCTCAAGGTCATCGCCGATCCCTCCTGCCGGTACCTGGGCGTCGACGCCGTGGGCGAGCCGTGGGGGACGCCCATGATGAGGGCTCGGTGAGACTTCCCGCAGACAGAGAAAACTGGACGCCACTTCACGCCGAGCGTGCGCTTGTCGAACGCGACAAGGCGTTCGAACGCTGCGAAGAGTACGACAGCAAGTTCGGACGGGATTCTCCCAAAACCCTCGACGCCTGGCTTCAGTACTTCCGGGCCGAAGACGCGGCACGTGATGTTTGCCGCGCGACCAGCACACGTTTTCTTGCGCTGAACGCCGATGAAGCCCTCGACGAGGACGTTCACGGCAAAAAGCCGGGAGCCCTCAGCGACAAAACCAAGGGCATGATCGTCGGTGCTGCGGGCGCCCTCGCGCTCGCCGGGATCATCTACGCGATCGTCAAGGAAGAAGAGAAGCCGAAGGCGCACACGACGCACAAGCCTGCGCCCACCACGCTTGAAGACCTACCCCTCGACCAAGACATGTTCGCCGAACCGGCGCCGGGCCCGACCCCTGGCATCGAAGCGGCCGAGGTCGAGGTCATCGAAACGCCAACCCCCGAAGGGGGCGTCAAGATCACCGAAGTGATGAAGGACGTCAGCACGGTCGGCATGGCCGTGCGGGGACTTTCGGCGCTCGAGCCCGTCGCCGAGATGCTCATCGCGCTCTTGTGAACTCTCGTGAAGATTGCGAAGGCTCGCCTCGATGCTGACCGAACTGCCAAGCCACTCACGAAGCTCGTACATCATCCGCGCTACAGGCAGAGCGGTGGTCTCATCGTCCCCGGCAGCGCCTCTCACCTGCACGATCCGGAACTCATCGACGAGTTCGGAACCCGAACACCACTTGTCCCGCCCGTAGGAGATCCAATGAGCACCAGCCCCGTTCCCTTCTTCGATGCCATCGACGACACCGATACACGGCACGGAGGAGTCACATTCGGCGAGTGGCACAAGCAAGCCTCGAAGGCGATGAGCGACCTCCGGGAGAGCCAGGGTGAGTCTCGTCCGTACGGCGCCCTCCACGCCTACTACACGCAAGAGGACGGCGGCGAGGCAGACGACGTGCTGAACGTTCCGGTCATGGCCTGGCGACGTGGCGAGACTCCAGCGGCCTATGCCCAGGCTCGTGCGAAGTTCCTCGCGTTCGGCGACACGGGCGAGGGGCTCAGCGACACGACCAAGATGTTCGCCGTGGGCGGCGCGCTGGTCGGCGCGGCGGCGCTCGCGTGGTGGCTCTGGCCGAAGAAGAGCTGAAGGAGATTCCCATGAAGCTCACGGCTGCCGAACGAAACGACCTGCCTGACAGCGCCTTCGCGCTCCCCGAGTACCGGATGTTCCCCATTCACGATCCGGGTCACGTGAAGGCAGCCGGAGGACGTATCTCGCAAGCGCTTCACGACGGCCGCATCACGCACGCGGAGTACGTCCGCGCCGAAGCGCGAGTGATCGAAGCCGAACGCCGCTTCGGCATGCACTCGACCGTGTACCCCGAGTTGACGGCGGCTGCGACGTCGGTCGAAGAGCAGGCCGAGGGCCTGAGCGACACCGTGAAGCTCGGCGCGATCGGGACCGTACTCGCTGGGACCGCGCTCCTCGCGTGGTACTGCCGTCCCAAGAGCGACCTCGACACGAAGAAGGTCGCGAGTGGGTGGTATCAGCCGTCCGCACAGACCGGCGCTCGGTTCATCCCGTGGCCGGGCGAGGCGATCCCTCCGTCACCCATCTACCGCTGAGGCAAACCATCATGCACACCGAGCACGCACGAGGCGACGTCGTTCAAACGAAGGGTGGTGGCGTGGGCAAGTACGTCGGGACCGAGCCCAGCGGGCTCGAGTGGTTCGCCTACAACCCCGAGGACTTCAACAACATGTGCGTGGCGTTCGACGAACGCGCAAAGAAGCACGCCAAGCTCGCGGCTATCAACGCCCCCAACGGCATGAGCAACACCACGAAGATCGCCGCCATCAGTAGCGTGCTCGCCGGCACGGCACTCCTCGCGTGGTACTGCCGCCCCAAGGACGACGCGTACGGCGCCAAGAAGGCTGCCGGCGCTCCGACCGTCGGCTCGCACGTTCAAGCACAGTACCGCGACGGCAACTGGTACGGTGCGACCCTGCTCAACGCGGACCTCAACAACCCGGACGCCGTTCGATGGGATCCAGGGACCATGCCGGCAAGCAACAACCCGCGCACAGGCACAAGCTCGGCACGTGCCGTTCGAGACGACGGCGCTCCTGGCTCTCCCGCGCCGGCTCCCGGTGGCACGTCTGGCATCCCCGTCGGCTCGCGCGTGTCAGCGCAGTTCAAGGACGGCAACTGGTACGGTGCGACGTTGCTCAACGCGAACCTCAATGACCCTGACGCGGTTCGTTGGGACACAGGGACCGCGGCAGCCATCGCCAACCCTCGCACCGGCACGAGCCCGGCGCGTGCGGTCAAAGCGCTTCAGGCAGCTCCCCAGGCCGCTCCGCAAGCCGTTCCACAAGCAGCTCCCCAGGCAGCGCCGCAGGCAGAAGAAAAGTCGGTCTGGGACTCTTTCGTCGAAGCGATCTCCTCGGGCATGCCTTGGTTCGGTGACAAAACGAGCGCCGGACCCAAGCTCCACGCTCTCGCCGCCTCGCTCACGCCGGCCCAGAAAACCGCCGTGCACGCCGCTCGCGCCGCGGGCATGACGCCCGTCCAGGCGCTCGCGTCCGTCGGCATCTCGCCTGCCCAGCTCGCTGCTATCGCCCGATGACGAGGGCCCCATGACGTGCACGTGTCCCGTGATCATCACGGACGACAAAGGCCGAACGCCATGCCCTGTGCACGAGGGCTTCTGGCGCGACGGCGTGTTCTTTCGTCGGTGCGGTGACTCCGACACGACCGGCGGACCGTACTACGTCAGTGGTCCGCCGGTCGTAATCAAGGTCGTGCGTTGAATCTCGTCTGCGCCATACCCCAACCCAGACGGATGTCGCTCGAGGCAGGCGTCGTGGTCATGCCTCCGCCGGCCGCACAACGGCTTGCGCGAGAGGCACTTCTGGCTCGTAGCTTCAGGCCATGGCCGAAGCTCGTGAAGCGCCACTTGACGGTCGAGATTGCCGCCGGCCGCCCCGTCCGCGCCTGGGACCTTCACCGGGCCTTCGACAAGTGCGGGCTCACGGCGCTCCTCGGCGGCGAGCCGATGTTCCGCGAAGTGTGGACCGTCTTCCGGTAAGTGCCGACGTTCGCCGGCTCGGTCCCGATGCTCGGCGGCAAGACCGGGAAGAACATGTCTCGGAGCGCCTTTTCGGCCTCGTCGAAGCTGTAACCGTCTCGGTAGAGCTGGTCGCGTAGCGCATCGAAGTCCGCAGGCGACGGCTCCCGAACACGGAGAACAGCCACGAGATCAGGCCGACGTAGAACCCAGGCCAGGGTGAGCTTCCACGTGGTGCTCGGCTCGGTCATCTCGTCTTCCGAAAAAGAAAACGCTCCGGGGTTACCGGAGCGTCGGGTCATGGCCTTGCGGCTCGCCTAGGGCGCTCTCCTGCCGGACATTCAGAGAGCTTTCGCGGGGTACTCGGCTTATCCGTCTGCCCTGAGCCCAACCTACACCAAGCGCTCACTTCAAGGCAAGCATCGCGAGGGCGATGGCTTGCTCGATGGCGTGGACGTCCTGCGCCCGCAGCGGGCCTTCGGCGTTCAACGGAACCTGAGAGAGAAGCGTTCGAGCCGCGCCCAGAAGCACTCGTGGCTCGACGACGGCGCCTGGCATAGACCCAACCGCTAGGTGTACGTGGTCTCGGTGCTCGTCGGCGAGGTAGACGAGTCGTGGGCTCAGGATGCCGGGCAGGGTCTTGCTTCGCTCCGATTCGGCCATGGTTAAGGATAGCGGACCGAAGAGGTGGCGACGATCTCTAAGAAACCGAAAAGTTTCGGGGAGTTAGCTGTTGTCTTGTGCCTCCGAAAACGACTCCTAATCAGACTTCGGTTCTTCGTGTTTGGCACATGTCTGGAAGAAGATGGTGAGAAAGAGATCGAAAAAGCTGGACCTGTTATCCATGCGGGGTTACCAATCCACCTCATGGAAAACCTCAACTCCCAGCTCGAAGTCATCATCAAGAAGCACGTCGCCGCAGCGGTCACCGAAGCGGCGGATCTTCAGAAGACCCACATCATGCACGCCTTCGGCCTCAACGGCGCATCGAACGGCGCCGCCGCCGTCGCCGCTCCCGTCAAGGTCGCTGCCAAGCCCGCGGCCAAGTCGACCAAGGTCTCGGCGAAGAAGCCCGTGACGAAGAAGGTCGCCAAGACGGCTGGCAAGACGGCCGCCAAGGCGGCGAAGAAGGGCGCGAAGAGGACCAAGGAGGAAATCGACGCATCGAAGGGCGTCAAGCGCGACCCGGCCGTGCTCCAGAAGCTCATGGACTCGATCCACAAGTACGTCGCGGCTCACCAGACGGGCAAGGACGGCGCTTCCGTCGGCGTCGGTATCGAGGTTCTCTCGAAGTCGCTCAAGACGGCGAGCAAGGATCTCACCCTGCCGATGAAGAAGCTCATCAAGGAGAACAAGATCACGACGACCGGACAGAAGCGCGCCACCCGCTACTTCGCGAAGTGAGGCTGCGGTGCGTAAACCCCAGAGCCTCGCGGGGGTGAACCGTGCGTAGACGAACGCCTAGAGCCGTGAAACGAGAGCGTCAAGCTGCCCTTCGTGGCGACACGCCGCTCGTCGACTGCTACCTCGTCGCTTTCGCCAAGGCGAGTTCGTGTGACGAGCTGACGAGCGATCTGAGCCTCTTCCAACTGGTACTTCGCGCCAAGCACCAGCTCTCGGAATTCGGGCTGTCTCTCCCCTACACCGCCATCTTCTTCCTGGAGACGACGGAGGCGGGGCTCGAGGTCGAGATTCGATCGGCGTGGGTTCCTCGGTCGGAAGGGGCGCCGCCCGAGCCGATCGAGGAACCTTCCCCGATCGTCATGAACGCTCGTCGGACTCAACTCCGGCGAACGGTGTGCAGGCTGCCCGTGGCGCCTGGCGTGTACGACCTCATGCTCGAATGGCGCGCCGCCATCGGCAACAACCCCTGGCAAAGGGGGAGTGCTCGGTACACGGTCCTGTTCGAGTAGACACGCCGCAGTAGCTCGGCTACAACCGGACTCGGCCTTTCGAATTCAACGGGCTCGGCACCACCCTCCGCGGTGCCGAGCCCGTTGTCTTTTCTAGACCGGCGTCCGAAGCACACGCCAGCCTTCTTTGCGAAGGCGTCTCTCGAGCACGTCGGCGTCGGCCCCTGACACGTAGAGGTACTCGCCCGACTTCTTCCCCTTCACGACGACCAGGTGGTACTGCCGCTGGTCGCGTTCTTTCTTGACCGCCATCGCCTTGTCGATGTCCTTGGCGGCTTCCTGAACAGCGAGCTGCGTGAGTGCTCCGACCCACTCGGCACCGACCTGCGCGAGTGCAAAGCCGCGCTCGAGGAGCGTCGGCTTCGTGCTGGTGGGTTTGGACTCAGGGTCCGAATCCGGCTTCGGCTCGAGTTCTTGCTCGGGCTCCGAAGGCGGCGGCTCGGGGACAGCCGTCTTCTTCCTCGCCTTCGGTCTCGGCTCGGGCTCTTCCTCTTCGTCGTCATCGTCGGCGTCATCGTCGCCGTCGTCGAACTCAGGCTCGGGCTCAACTTCGTCAGGAATCGGGACTGTCGTCGGAACGGACGTCGGAAGAGACTTAGGCGTCGTTGGGGTCGTCGGCGGCAAGGAGGCCAAGGCCGACAGAGACGCCAGGGACGGGAGGTGCGGCAGAGGGCCGCGAGGGGCCTCCGTCGTGGTGGCCGCGTCGTCTTCCGATGACGAGTCCCTGAGCACAACGAAGACGAACGGCTCCTTCAACGAGACCTCGCCGCGGTCTTCGCGATCTCGAGGGCCATCAATGCACGCACCCTCGGCTGTGGCGTCTCGATGACGGCCTTGATGCCGCTGCTCGAGTCCCCGAAAGGCTTCGTGCGGTACTCGCACGCAGCCGGATTGACCTGGCGAATGCGGATGGTGTTCGGCTTCACGTCGACGAAGGGCGCCACGAAACCGTGTTCGAGCGCCCACGCGCGTGCCTCTTCCTCGGTCCAGAGATCCCGGCCGAAGAGAAGGCTCTGAACGATAGAGCCTCCGGTCACCGGATCACCGCAGGTCGTGGGAGAGACACGTCGAGAAGAAGGGGTGCGGGACATGCGCGAAGTATACCACAGCAAGGGGTTGACCTGAGCGTTTTCAACGTTTACAGTCAAAACCGGATGAGCGAGAGAGCTGTTCTTGGACTGCGAATCGACAACACGACCCAAGAAAGGCTCGATCGTATCGCCGCTGAGCTGTCCCGTCGTGCGGAAGGCGCGGCGGTATCCCGGAGCGAAGCCGCAAGAAAAGTACTGGAACGAGGTCTACCCGAAGTCGAGAAAGCGCTTGGTCTGAAATGAAACCCTACCCTCCCATCGACACGATGCCGTTCCAGCCGAAGCAGGTGTTCGTCGAACACCCGCACGTGCTGGTCGATTCGAACATCCTCGGAGGAAGCCCTCACGTCCGAGGTTCGCGCGTACCCGTGCGGAGGCTCTGGTCCTGGCACAAGGGCGGAGCCTCGGTCGAAACGCTCATGAAGCGATACCCGAACCTCGGGCCGTCGCGCGTCCTCGACGCCCTCTCGTTCGCCTACGACAACAAAGACCTCATCGAGTCCGACCTCGCGCGAGAAGCGCTCGTGGTCCTGCCTCCGGCGCCGCCGTCGAGCGAGGCACGTCGTGGCTGATGCTCTCACGATCGAAATCAAGCGTACGCTCGCCACGCTAACAGAAGCAGAGGAGCGCGGAAATCTCGAGGAGTCACTCAAGCTCACGAGCAAGGTAGCCACGCTTCTGTCGGAGAAGCGTGACCACGCCCTCGCCGCACTTCTCATCAAGTGCCACGGCTGCGGCTCTCACATCCGATCCGATCATGCCGTCAAGAAAGATGAGTCCTGGGACACGGACTGCATCCGCTGCACGAAGTGCAGTGACAACCCGGAACTGCGCGCGGCCTACGACCGCGGCTTCGACGACGGCCTCGACGCAGCAGCCGTAGCACTGCAAGGCACTGTGACGAAAAGCAATCTCCGAAAAAGCAACCAGCACAACTACGAGTGAGTCATGCGCGGCACCTTCCTCGTCATCGCCGCGATGCGGCTCGTCTGCCCGCACATGAGCCAGTCGACGCGGGTCATGTACGCGAACATCATCGCGGAGGAGTCGGCCAAGGCCGGCATCGACCCGCTCTTGCCGATCGCCATCGTGGAGCACGAGTCCCATTGGCACGCCAACGCCGACAATGGGAAATGTGTCGGGTTTGGACAAGTGTGCCTGTCCACCCAGAGCGCATGCAAGGACGGGCTCGACACGCCGGCCTGTCAAGCCAGACGTCAAGCACTGTTCGACGGCCCAACGAATCTCCGAACCAGTATCCGAATGCTGGGCAAGTGGAAGACGCGATGTCTTAGGTTGACAGGACGATCGGATGTGAGGCATATCCTGTCTGGATATGCAGGGACGGGTGACTGCGCCAGGAAGACGCACAAGATCGTCCGAGACATCCTCACCATCCACGAAAGGTTGAAGAGAAATCATGGCCACCGTCACGAACAAGCTCAGCCCCGCCCAGGTCGCCATCGCGTGCGCTCTCTACCAGCGCGAGATCGATCTCGGTAAGCACATGCCCGTCCCCGAGAAGGAAGTGCTGCTCGGGACGTTCAACTCGCACATGATGAAGGGCGAAACGCCGGTGCCGGACGCGATCGATTACATCATCTTGACCTACGAGGTGTGAGCGTGAACGAGGGCGAAGCTGGAGGTGGCGGAGAAGTCGTGAGCGCAGGCGAAGCGGGTCTCGCAGTCGCCGGGGCTGACGGCCTCAAGAAGGTCATCCCGTGGGGGGCGGTGGTCTTCGCCGCCACCGGGGTGTTGGGAATGATGGCCTACATGCTCGGAATGATGGGAGAACGAATCATGTGCACGAAGAACGGCTGCAAGGATCACGGAACTCTGGTGAAGAGCGTCTCGCTGGTGCTCTGCTCGGCGCACGAGGGAGCGCTCGATCGCGTGCCCGCGATCCGGAAGCTCGCGAAGGAGAAGTACCGGGCCGACGTCCGGACGAGCGCCTTCGCGCACGGTGGCAACGCGGAACTCGCCGACTCGAACGCGGCGAAGGCCCTCGACATCGAGGATGCGCTCCTCGAAGCAGCGCTCGTCTGGTCGAAGGAGCCGGACGCGAAGCCCGACGTGATCGAAGCTCCGAAGGAGCCGTGAGCACCGCCGTGACTTCGGAAAAAGAAGTCAACCGGAACGTCTCTGAGGCTCTCGCCAAAGAGAAGAACGACGCTGAGGCGGCGGCTGTCGAGAAGAAGTCCAAGAAGCGTTCGAAAGAGCGAGCTGCGCGAATGCGTGCAGAGCGCAAACCGACGAAACGAGGCTGACCGTGAACACGAAGCCGAAGTCCGCCTTCACGAGCGTCGACGTGCTCTCGCTCGAGGAACGTCGAACGCTCTACGACGCCTTCCGAGCGAACGCGGACGGCGTGATGGTGAATCCGGAACAACGTCACCTTCCGGACAACTCCGACTACGCCTATTTCGCCGCCCGGCAGTTGCGAGACTACGACCTCGGCACGTTTCGCGGGTGCGTGTTCAAGATCAACGATGCGGGGCGCGCCGTGATGAAGGAGCTGCTCCGCGACGGCAAGTACCTCGAGCCCGTGGACGCGGACTCCTTCAGGGCAGCGCTGCTCGTAGAACATCACCCTGAGTGTGCGTGGGCTCCGGGGAACGACGAGATGTGCTCCTGCGCAGGGAGAGGTCCCGTGAAACCGAAACCCGACCTCACGAAGAGCCAGGCCAAAGACAAGAAGACCATCGAGTACGACCCCGCACACGACCTCGTGTTCGTCGTGCGAGCCGACGGATCTCGCATCGTGCTCATTCCAAAGAACGACGGCCAGGATCTCAACGAGACGCAATCCAAGATGGCCCTCCTGATGCTAGCGGAGGGCGACGAAGAGGCGATGGCGTGGCTCGAGGCCCGGTTCTTCCCGGAGACCGACGCCAAAGAGACCCACTGACCTTCATGAAGCTCAAGAAAACGCTGAATGTCGTTCAGGCCGTCTCGGGTTTCAGCGCCGGACTGCTCTTTCTGTTCTTCGAGGTCACGCACACAAGCGAAGAAGTCTGCAAGGTCGTGCAGGACATCGTGGTGTCGAGCCCGGGAAGTACCGCTGTGATGATTACGCTCGCAACCGCGTACATGGTCGTCTCGTTCGGCTCCAAGATCCGAGACGCATTGAAAATGGAGACGTGATGAACCCCGAACAAGAAGCAGAACTCTGCCAGCTCGGCCCCGGTGTGTTCTCCCGCATCCGTTCTTTCGGCTGCGACGCGGGCTGGTTCGATCTCCTCGAGAAGCTCGTGGTCATCCTTCAGGCCGAGATCGATCGTCTGCCCGAAGCCGAGCGAGACCAGTTCTACGCCGTGCGGGTGAAAGAGAAGTTCGGCGGGCTCCAGTTCTACATGAACCGAGGGAACGCCGCGATGTCCGCCGCCATCAAGCGGGCCGAGGAACTCAGCTACAAGACGTGCGAGGAGTGCGGCGCGCCCGGCGAATGCCAGACGATCCGAAACTGGACACAGACACTCTGCGAGGTTCACAAGCAGGAGAAGATCCACAAGCAGGAGAAGCTCCTGGAAACCTATCTACCCTTCCTCAAGCCCGTTCCCAAGAAGCCGGAGTCACCGTGAGCAACGAGTGGTGGGTCGTTGCGGCGTGCATCGGGGGCGTGCTCAGCTTCATCACGATGCGAGGTCTTGAGCGCGTGTGGCTCAAGCGCCGACCGCCTCGTGACACGGCCGAGTTGCTCAACCGCATCGCGGACGTGGCCCATCCTCTCATCGAGGCGCGGCTCACGTGCGCCTGGCACGAAGCGGAGTTGGCACGCATCATCGACAACCTGCCGCCCGTCTTCGAGGACCAGGTGATGCTCGCCGCCCAGCTAGGTCAAGCCATCGAACAGTCCGTGATGCGTGAGGTGCAGAGACAAGGCATCCCGATGGTGCGCCTCTCGGGCCAACGTGAGGCGGGTTACTCCGGATGGATCTCGAAGTGGCTTCGCCGGGCCGCCGACGACGCGCCCGAGAAGCCGATCATCACGATTCCCAGCGACCCGCAACTGCCGGAGCGCGGGTCGACGTCGGCGTCCATGCCGCCCCCGTCGTCGTCGGCGCCGCTGTCCGTACCGCCCGTGTCGAAGACTCTGCGGCCTCCGTTCACCATCGTGCCTCCGCCGCTTTCGGGTAGCAGAAGCCTTCCTGAACTCATTTTCGTGAATGGTTCATGGATTCCGCCAAAGCGAGCAAGCTGACGATCTGGAGAAGCCATGAAGGACCGAGAACTCCTGGACCTGCTCGTGCAGTACATCGAGACCACGGTCCCTTACGTCGAAGCGACGCTAGGCACTCGCACTCCCGTCCCAGGCAACCCAGAGTGGATTCAGGTTCATGCCGGACGTGCTGCGTCTTCGCAAGTGCAACTGAAGCGGCTGCGGGATCTCTCAAAGAGACCGGCGATGACCCCGAGCGAAGAAGGTCGCGTCCAGGGCAGTGCCGCCGTCGACCTCGTTCGACTTCTTCAACTTCGCGGCGACGAAATCGCCGAACTTCGCAAAGAACTCGATGCGCTGAAGAAGTATCGGGCCATGCGTGCGACGGTCTTTCCGGCGGGTACCAGAGGAAGGTCCCTCAACCGTCCCGTCGCGCTCCCCGTCGTTGCCAAGTCCGGCACGAGGCTCAAGAAGCTACGCGAGCGGATCGGACTCACACAAGAGCAGCTCGGCGAGCGCCTCGGCCTTGCCCGGACCTCCGTCGCGAACTACGAGAACGGCCGGGCGCCCCTCTCCAAGAGGATCAAGAAGTGGATCGCAAGCCAGGAAAGCAAGGTGTAAACTGCGGTCCATGAAAACTCGCCGTTCGTTTCTCATGAGCCTCTCCACCCTCCCCCTGCTCAGCCTGACCGACCTTGGTTGCGCTGGCCAAACCGCCGCCGTGGTCCTCACGGAGGTCAGAGACGGCATCACCGACGCCGAGATCGCCATCCAGACCGTGGTGGCGGGCGTGGACGCCTACTTCTCCTCGCACCCCAACCCGAAGCTTCAGGGCGAGATCGACAACGCCGTCGCCGACGTGACCACGGCGCTCCGTGCCGTCGATGCGGCGCTGGCAGGTGCGACAAGCATCGCGGACGGCAACCTCCAGGCTGCGCTCACGAGCTTCGCGGCGGCGTACAACGCCCTCATGGCGCTCGTCGGTCAGATCAGCATCCAGACCGCGCCCGCCGCGATCGGCAAGTCGGCACGAACCCCGGCCGGCGTCCTGCTCGTCCCGTCGCCGCGCCTGCTTCAGCTCGTCAAGGCGACGCCTGTCGCACCGGCGCCCGCCCCGACGGCGGCCCCGGCGGCAGCTCCGGCAACTCCAGCAGCTCCGGCGAAAGCACCCAGCAAGTGAATCCTCTCGTCTACGCGCGTGCAGCTTGGCAACTCTTTCGCCGCGACCGCTTCATCAAGCGAAACGGGAAGGGCCTTCACTTCGCACCGCTCGACGACGGACGCGACGACAACCGAGCCATCGTCGATCGGCCGACGTTGTGCGGCGCGATGATCAACAACTCCGGAAGTGCGACCACGCAACCGAGCATCGTCGGCTGCTGGTCGTGCGCACTCGCCATTGCACGAGAGCCCGAGCGCTGGACGCCGCCGCGCCGAGCACGATGGGAGACCTACCCCGACGGGACTACCGTCTGCCGCACCTGCGGGCGCTACCTCGAACACCCACCTGGATGCTCTTGCCCTGCGACGATCCTGCAACGCCTCGAACGGTTCATGACGTACCGGGCCAGCGTGCTCAAGTTCAAGCGACTCCACGCGCAACCTGATGCGTGGGTACCGTGGGATTCGCCATGAGAAGCCTGCGCTCACCAGGGCCCTGGCCCGAGGAGGTCCGAGAGTCCTACCTCAAGCAGCAGTTCGAGGCGCTCACGGCCGTCGTCGAGAGGGCCTGCACGACGGACGAGGAGTTCCAGATGATCATGAGCCAGGTCCCCGACGGGCCGTTCACGGAACGCGTCGGCGTACTCGGCAAGCTCGCAGAGCAGGTGATCCCCGAGCCCGTCGTGGAGTTCAACCACCGCTTCTGCGATTCGTTGATCATGGCCGCCCACATCGCCGTCGAGTCGGGCGACGTTACGAAGCTCCGCGAGGTGCTCAAACAGGTCGACGAGAGCACGCCCAGGATCAAGGCACTCCGCGAACGAGACAGAAAGAGGCGAGCCGAAGAAGCAGCCGCCCGACCAGGGCCTACGACGCACTGAACCAGGGCGATCCTCGTGAGCATCGCCGAGGACATCGCGAGTGAGATCGTGGCGGTCATGGAAGCCGTGAAACGCCACGATCTCGCCGCCGCCCTCCAGCACCAAGAAGTCGCTCTCAAGTTCACGGGGTTCGCACTTCGGGCCCTCGAGATCGAAATCTCGCTGCGAGAGCTTCACAAGATGCCGATTGGCCCTTTACCCAGCATGCAGAAGATGTACCGTGACATCGAGAGGTGCCTCGCGGACCAGAAGACGGCCATTGAGCGTCTTGCCGTCGTGTTCGCGAAAATTCAGGCCGAACACTCCGGCGTGGTGGGGAAGTCATGAACACGAAAGAAGTGGCGGCCGTTCTGCGCGGTAAAGGGTTCGAGCGCATCATCGAGGGCAACTGGATGATTTGCGCAACGACCCTCGGGCAATACGTCGTCGTGTCCGCGAGTTTTCGGCCTGGGCTTACGCCCGTTACCCGTGATCTCGAATTCCCTCAGGAAGTCGTTCGCGAGCTTACCGGCGACGCGATCACACCAGAAGTCAAAATCGAACGAGATACAACCGACGACGGGCGCGCCATCTGGAAGTGGTCGTGGGCTGATCCCTCCATCGGGACTTCGCCCGAGCAGACGAAAGCGCAAGTAGAAGCCGTGGCCAAGGCATTCTTCGATCACCCAGAACCGAAACCAAAGCCGCAAAACTAAACCCATGAACACCGTAACCCGTGATACAAAAGAAGCTGTGCGGATCGTCTGCTGCGGCAAACGCGCTCGCCGTTTGATGCGACCCCTAGCGCACCGCCGCGTGCGTCGCTACGTTCGCGTCCGCCTCCACGGCTGTCAGGACTTCGAAGCCCTCGTGCTAGAACCGCGGGGACTCACCGGACGCGACATCGCGTAAGACGCTCGTGTTCTTCCCGAACCCCAACGCCAACTACCCCAAGGTCACGTGCCCCGACTGCGGGCTCACCTACGTCGATGATGCCGACTGGAGCGGTCCAGCGCACCCGGATCGCGACTGCATTCGAGTTCTCAAAGAGAGACTCGCCAAGGTAGAACGCGAACGTGACCAGGCACTAGGCAAATGACGCCCGAGCAAAAAATCGCGCTTTTGGATCTTCTCGATCAGGCGACCCGCACGCCGGGCAAGCAGCACAACGCCGCCGTCGCGGGTTGGCACTTCATCCTCGAGCACGCGAACGCCGAGTACGAGGCCCAGGGCATGCTCGGCAAGCACCTCTCGGCGCGGCTCGTTCCGCCGGGGCGCAGCTCGACCGACGCAGACTGGAGCTTCCTCGGCAAAGCGACGGCCGTGCTCAGCGTACCCGACCACGACCAAGGCAGCGGAGCCCTGCTCACACCGTTTCAGACCACACCCCCGAACGCCGTGCACCACTGGCACTGGGACGCGCCAAACGAGTACGTGGAAATGATGCGGGCGTTCTTCAACTCGTCCGAGTACAAGACCGCCGCCACCGAGATTCACGGAACACAAGGCGCTCCGTCAGCTCCACTGCCTCGACCCGGACGCAACGACACGTGCCCATGCGGCTCCGGCAAGAAATACAAGCACTGCTGCCTCGGAAAGCCCGACCTCACGAACTACGGCCCGTGCGACGGGCCGGGTGCAGACGGCATGGCGGGTCAAGACCACTGCGGCAAGCCGAGCTGCGGCGTCGGCGGGTGCAAACTCTGCGACAAGCGCTACCGACACTGCCACAGCCACCACGAAGCCGTTCAACGAATGCTTCGCGGGCACGTCATGCGGGTTCATCCAGAGACGCTTCCCAAGAGTGAGTTCGTCAAGATCCTCAAGAACCCGGTCATGATGAACGGACTCCGGCAGCAGCGCGACCTCGCACCGGAACTTTGGCAGCGCTTCTTCGAGTACGCCGCCGAAGTTCAGAAGGGACTCTCATGATCAACGGCGTCAAGCCCGAGGACTTCCGATTCACGGTCACCGTGAAGGACACACCCTGGGACGTGTACGGCTTCGTCAAGGACGAGAAGGCCGGGACGCTCGCCTTCTCGAAGCAGGACGGCCACTACGTCATCGGCGTGTTCCAGGCAGGGACGCTCACCGAAGCGCAGGTCATCGAGATTCTGAGCAAGGAGCCTGTGTGAGACCCATCGCACGCTTCCCGCGCCTCTTCGTGGCAGAAGCCATGCCCACCCCCGAGGAGATCGAACGGGGGAAGACGCCTCCTCCGATGACGCCCGAGGAGCACCAGAAGATGTCGGAGGAGGCGTGGGCACGCGCCGAGGAGTGCGGGCCCGCGTTCAAGGGTCCGTTCCTCCGTCCGTGGATCGAGCACAGCCATCACAAGTACTCGCGGTCGTGGCATCCGGCCATCTGCGGCGGGGGCCCTGCCGCAGTCGTCCAGGGCTCAGGCATGCGTTTCAAGTGGTTTGCCTTCAATCTCCTTTTCGGAAACGCCTTCGGTGAGTGCGATGTCCCACAGGGCCAGTACTTGACGGCGGAGCAAGCCATGGCCGCCGCGGACGAGTTTCTCGCCAAGGACATCGGAGAGCATGCGAGCTGGGTCAACTACCCGCTCTCCGTCACGCTCCACATCGAGGCATCCCCGTGGACGCTGGCCCGCGCCGTCGACGACCAGTGGATTCGCACCTGGAAGGACTGGCCGGACGAGAAGGCGCTCGCGGCACGCATCGTTCAGAGAGGTGAAGAATTCCACTTCACCTGCTGGGGCATCTACTCCGAGGGCCACATCGGCTGGGGGAAGGCCAATGACCTGAAAAGGGCCAAGGAACTCGCGGACACGACGCTCCGGGAGTACTGCCAGGCGTCCGATGTGGTGCGTGGCACCTGAAGGTAGGAGAGAGAAGTGAAAACCAGCACTGTGAAGAAGACCGTCAAGAAGCCCGCGAAGAAGCCCTCCCATACCATCGACTTCGACGTCCCCGCTCCGGACGATTTCGGTCCCCGCCGTCGACACATCGACCTGGAAGCAGTCGACGAGGAGCTTCACAACGCCATGCAGGCGAAGCTCGTCTCGCTCTCCACGAAGCCCGTTACGGCGCGGTCACTGCTCGAACTCGAGCAGATGACCCGACTCATGCGCCAGTTCGTCGTCCTCGGGATGGATCCGATGGCGATGAAGGTGCCTCACCACCACCAACACACCACCTACCAGCCCTACTCGGGCTACCCCCTCGACAGCACCGACGGATTGAGCGGGTCGCTCACTCCCGCGAACATCGGGGGTTCCGGCTTCGGTCTCGGCGGTGCCGTGGGCGGCTCCAGCGCCATCGCGCCATCGCCGCCGGTAGAGAACTTCGGCGCGACCATCGTCCGCGAACTCATGTCGCTCCTCGGCGCCAAGAAGCCCGAAGGGATCCCGGTCCCGCTGACAGACACGGACAGGCTCATCGACGCCATCGCTCTCGCTCGCGAAAAGGGCCTCAAGGACGTCGAGAAGACGCTCATGAAGCAGCTCGTCAAGATGCAGATGACGAAAGGGCCACTCGAGCCAACGCCTCCTCCGGACTTCCCTCCGTCGTACGTGCCGCTGTCGCCGCTCGCGCTGAAGAAGCCCAAGAAGACCGCGAAGACCACGAACGGGGCGGCAGACACGTGAGCGCGAGTTCGTGGAACCAGACGTACTCGCACTCCCGAAAACCTAGGATGCGACGACGCAAGCGAGAAGTCGGCAAAACGCTGAACACGATTCGCCGACGTGTCGACCGGAAGCGGTGGCAAAAGGAATGGTCATGAACAAGCCCATCTTCGTCGACGGCGTTCCTCACCGCATGCGGCGTGGCAAGCTCGTGCCCATCCCGCCCGAGTGGCTCGGCAAGTGTACGTCTCGCCAGACCATCGCCGATCGGGCTCGAGCCCGCGCCGTGCGACGCACGAACACGATGCAGCAGGGATCCCACCGGGGCAGTTACGGCAAGAACATCGACAAGCGGAAGGTCCGCATGGAGGACTTGTGAACAAGTTCCTCATGCGCCAGAGGGTCGTCTTCAAAGAGGGCAAGCCCGTCCAGGTCATCCGCCCTTCGGACCCCGCCAAGGCCCTTCGGATCGCCCAAGAGACCATCGCGACGAACGACGTCGAACGCTTCCGGAACCTTCCCGATGAAGTGATGGGCGAAAAGAACGAGCCCTACACGTTCATGGGCTGGCTCAGCAAGACGGGGAAGGGTGATATCCTCGGCGTAAACGGACAAGTCATCGATCAGTGCCGGCCCGGCGACTCGTTCGTGACCGGGCTTGGAGAGAAGCCGTCGTGACGATGCAAGAGAAGGTGCACGCCGTATTGGTGCCGACGCTGTTCGTCGTGTCTCTCCTCTGGCTGCGTTACGAGAACACGAAAAAGGAAAAGAAGCCATGAGCGCCAAACGATGTCCCCACAAGGTTCTCCCGGGTCACGCACTCGACGGTCTCCTGTGGTGCTCCGATTGCAATGCCGAAGTGATCCGCGGCTACATCGTGGCCGACACGCTCGACGCGAAGGACGACACGACGAAGATCCCGTGGGCCGTCGATGTCGAGAAGCTCTACGGCGAGAACAACTTCCGGACGATGTTCAAGGTGGGTGTGCAGAGCTTCGAGCTGGCACACGCCGAGAATGACGACGAGGCCGAACAGCACTGCAACTTCGTTGCGAGGATGTTCGGCGAGGCGATGTCCCGCGCAGGGTACGGCTTCCTTCCGGCTTCTGAAGACTGGTCCCTGAACCAGCTCACGCGTGCGGGCGCTCTCGTCGGCAGCCACAACGCGGCCGAGGTGCTCGGCGACGTCCGGGCGCTCGTCGTGGAGGTCGCCAACGGCAAAGGACCGCTGGCCGAAGCGTGCAAGAAGCGCCTGGCGTTCGCCGACGCGTGCGACGAGGCCGACATCCAGGCCGGCAGACGTTCCCGCATCGTCCAGGTCGCCGTGCAGGTGAACGGCAAGATGTGTGGCACGGTGCCATTGCCGGAGAACGCGAGCGAAGCCCACGCGCTGTCGGTAGCGCGCACGTTCAACCCGGCCTACTTGATCATCGGCAAGCGGCCCACGGTGAAATTCACCTACATCCCCGGCAAGATCGTCAACATCATCGTGGAGGGTTAGATCATGCGTTCCAAAGTCGTCGCCCGCAGGTTCCCCTGGTACATCCCGAGCTGGAACGGCGACCTCCGCCTCATCCCCAGCGACAACGACACGACCCTCCTCTCCATCGTGGACCCGACGCCCGACGAGGAGCGCATCCTCGAGAACCTCGGCAAGGTGTTCCTCGAGAACGATTTCGTCGAAGAGTGGACGACGCGCAGGCCCGGCTTCTTCGCGCGTCTCGTCGGCAAGAAGCACGAGATCAAGATCAACGCGCCCATCGAGAAGCTCGGACCGCTCGTCGTGGCGGCCATGCGGCCAGGTCCCGCAGTGCTCACCGCGATCACCTTCACGGGCGGCAAGTGCCTCGTGACGAGCGGGAACACCGAGGAACTCGCCACGATGACCGATGCCGTCGTCGCCGGAACGCCGTACCGAAACGCGGCGGCGACCGAGCCCGAGAAGACGGAGAAGGCGGAAGCCAAGAAGCCCGACTCCAAGAAGAGCAAGGCCCTCGCCAAGAAAGAGGAGCCCAAGGCCGCCGCGACCGTGCGCCGGCCGACGCCTTCGTGTCCGCAGTGCCAGCCCGGCGCCGTCGATCCGGCGAGCGAGGTGCTCCTGAGCTTCCTGAACGAGGACGAGCACAAGTCCTGGGCTCAGGCCCGGTTCATCATCGTCGAGGGTGGCATGTCGGGCCATCGTTACGTGCTCGCCCACCGGCACTCGCCCATGGCCCAGCACATCGGCCGGATCTGCTACGACCTCGACACCCGGTGCGTCGTGCACTTCCACGATTGGCGCGTGCCGCCGGAAGAAGAGATCCTCGCCGCGAAGATCATCCTCCAACACCGCGAGCCGTGGCTCCGGAACGAGGCGACGATGTTCGAGGACAAGTCGGGCGCGATGCGCTTCAAGAACCCGTTCGGCGACATCAACGACGGCATCGCCGACGCGAGCTTCACGATGCAGATCGCCAAGGACGTCGTGATGGCGGCGTCGAACGCAGGACTCCAGGAGTCCATGAAGAAGTTCAAGGCGCTGAAGGGGCTCACGGCATAGTGAACGAGTCTCGGATCCTCGGGTTCACGTTCGGCGGGATCAACTTCGCGGGCTCGTCCTTCCGCGGGTTCTCGCTCAACGTGTACGCCGAGGAGCAGGTCTGCCAAATCACGACCAGAATCTCGCCGACAGATCAATTTCCGATGATCACGGCGCTACCGCCTACAGCTCCAAGAGCGGCACCAGACGGTCGTATTGTCGACTTGAGCGACGACGTGCTTCTCGAATTTCTGCTTGAGCTAGTCGGCGAGGTAGAACCCAACGTTCGCGTCGTCTAGAAGTGATGAGAGACGCAACCGCAATTTCCGACGTGTGCTTCTGCGAGAGCATCCACGCCTCTGGACGCTCGCCGTGGCACCTTCGACATCCCACCGCTGCTGGGCTCAAGCTCGGCGGCGGGATCGACACGTCGTCGCTCTGCGGCCGAGTCACACGAGGATGGGACCTCGAAGTGCCCGTGACTGAACCCCACTTCGAACACACCTGCCGGGATTGCCTGGCCGTTCTCAAGAAGGAGAAGTCGTGAAGGCTGAGTACAAGGGCAAGATCCGAAAGGTGAACCGAGAAGACCACCTGGTGGAGCTGAAGATCAGAATGGCCGGGGCTGTCCCCGCCATGAAGACCTCAGAGTCTAAGCAGACCGACGGGCACATGACGGTGACCTTCAAGCCGCTGGTCGCCGACGAGTTCAAGATCGGCCAGACGCTCTACATCACGCTGTCCACGGAGGAGCCGTGATTCACTACGTGTCCGGACACCTCGACCTCACGGCCGAGGAGTTCGCGACGCACTACGAGCCGCTCATCCAAGCCGCAGTGTCTCGAGGTGAAGCGTTCGTCGTAGGAGATGCGCGAGGCGCTGACGAGATGGCCCAACGCCTACTCGTCGGCTACGCCAACGTCACGGTCTTTCACATGTTCACCACGCCCAGGAACAACCTCGGCGCATTTCCGACACGCGGAGGCTTCGAGTCCGACACGACGCGAGACGCGGCGATGACCGAAGCATCGACGACAGACATCGCCTGGGTGAGGCCGGGACGCGAGAAGAGCGGCACGGCCAAGAACATGAAACGACGACTGCAAAGGAGTCTATGATGCGCGTCACGCTCGGCGAGTTGCTCGGTAAGATCAGTCCGAAAGAAGGCGCCAAGCTCGAACACGAACAGAAGCGAGCCGAACAAGACGCGCAAGACGACGAAGCCCTACAAGTCCTTCAAGGCCCGAGGCGAACGAACGGCGTCGAGGTCATCGTGCGACGAAAAAGAACTGCATGAACCCGTAGGAGAAAGCCCAATGGCAAAGAGGAAGATCACACTCGACAACGGCGCGAAGGTCGAGTCCGTCGCCGAGTTCAACGACGGCAACAGCCACATCATCGAGGACGATCACTGCTACGTGCTCGTCAACCGCGACAAGGACGACCGCTTCGCGATGAGCCCGTGGCTCTTCCCGGAGGCGCTCAGGGTGCTTCGGAAGCTCCCAATCCCGAAGCCATTCCTCACGGAAGCCGTCAAGAGCAGGCTCGCCGAGGAGACAACGCGCAACATCACGAAGAGGCTGAGGAAGTAAATGGCGACCGAGTTGGAGATGGCTGCCTTCTCGACGCTCTCGTGGCTTCATGACAAGTCCATCGAGGACGAATGGGAAGCCGACCACGAAGGCTGGTCAGAGATGAACCGACTCCGGCGGGCATTGCGTATCCCGGAAGTCAAGCCGATCTCGAAGCCCACGGTGCACGACCTCAAGATCCCAGGCGCATTCATCCGAAGGTTCCTCCAATGACTCAGAAAGAGATCGAAGAGTACCTGGACATCAACATGTCCGCGGTCGTCGATGGTCTGAAGGCGAAGGCGAAAGCCGACGGGACCGACCCCCTCACGCTCTCCGGAGCGATCACCGGCTTTCTCATGAAGACCGGCCTAGCACTGGCAGCGTCCGGCGGCTGTCCGAAGCACGTCATGAAGAAAGCGATGGAGGCATCGATCGAAGAGGCGTACAGGAAGTAGCCATGAAGCGCGGTGATATCGAAAAGTCGGCCGACGAGGAACGCGCTGAGCGACAATTCGCACGCCTTGTGCGGATGGTGTTGTCCGATAGTGATGATGCGTGGATGCGCGTGCCGCTGTCTTCCATTCCGATGTTCGATGACCCGGAATGGGATGAAGAGGATACCGCAAACGAGATTCTCAACCAGGGCTTCGAACCGCACCACTTCCTCGAAGAGGATGAATGAACGACGACGCGCTCATCGAGCTTCTTCGCGACCTCGGCGCGGACAAGATCCCGCACAGCAGAAAGACGCTCCTCGATCACCTGCTCGGCACCGCCGACATCATCCGGCGATGGACAGACGACGAGGACACGTACAAGGCGGCGCTGTTCCACTCGATCTACGGCACGGAGTTCTTCAAAGACGCGCCGCTCAAGTCGCTCACGAACTCGGCCGAGGCCCGCAGCCGCATCATCAACGCCATCGGTCCCGCGGCTGAGCGACTCGTCTACGTTTTCTGCGTGATGGACCGAGGCTCACTCGGCGATGCCGTCCT
>Ga0209040_10000736_pt1 | contig 25493 bp, 19 predicted proteins | sample BogFormECP12_OM3_FD_188240 | JGI IMG/M metagenome (GOLD analysis project Ga0209040, IMG submission 188240) | Bog forest soil microbial communities from Calvert Island, British Columbia, Canada - ECP12_OM3 (SPAdes) (version 2) | ecosystem: Environmental > Aquatic > Freshwater > Wetlands > Bog ... | reverse complement strand
GGCATTTTCTGCGCGACGCCGCTCGGTTGTTTCCACCAGGATTACGCCCGCCCAGCGCACAGTTTGCGCGTCGGTCCGAACGGGATAAACATTCGCGAGCCAGCTCCGCGTTGGGGAAGGCCCGTCCGTCGGCCCACCGTTCAATTCCAGATCCTGTACCGCCTGGCCGCGTTCGAAGACCTCTCGGATGCTTGCCTCCAGCGTGATTCCAACCGGCTCCGCAAAGATCTCGCGCACCGTACGCCCGAGGTGCCGGCTCACGGACAGATCGTTCATCTTCGCCAAAAACTGGTTCACTCGAACAAAGCGGAGGCGGCGGTCGAAGAACGCGAAACCGATCGGAGCGTTGGCCAACATGGAGTCAAGCAGTGCCAAAGTGTCGTTTAATCCCGCGCGTTGTTCCTGGATCGAGGCGACCATCAGGTTAAAAGCCATCGTGAGATCAGCGGCTTCATTCGCGGAAGTAACCGCCAGAGGAAACGAAGTTGTGTCTTCCGGATTGCGGATGAGCTGGCGCGTGGCCCTCATGAGCACGCCCAACGGCCGCGCGATGGACCTTGCCATCAGGCTCGCAAAAATGGTGCAGCCGATGATGCCAAAGAACGCCGAAAGCAGTGTGAATCCCAAAAGCCTGTGCAGCTGCGTCCGGTCTCTCGAATTGTCCGGATAGATCCAGACATATCCTCGTGTCTCGCGCTCGATGCGCACCGGAGCGACGGCCTCGCTGTTCCTTTTGTCGATCGAAAAGATCTCCGGCTTGTTCAACTCGCGCAGGTAAGTGCGTTCCGTGGGTGAAAGAGTGAGCTTTCCCTTCATGCCGGGGTCGCTGCTCACCAGCGTGTGACCCTGCGTGTCTGTGATCTGAACGGCGCGAATGCTCGGCGCGTCGCGCATGGCGTCTACCACTCGTTGCAGCGTGTCGAGTTGCTTGGTACTCATCAATGCGCTGGCCTGCACAGCGAGCACGCCTGCCTGATATTCCAGGCGTCGCTCAGTGCGTGAGCGCAACTCATCACCCTGTTCGCGGACCAGCACCACCGACAGGACGGCCAGCACGATCACTTCGAACAGAATCAGGCCGCTCATCAACTGACCACGAATGGTGCGCGGTTTCAACATCGACATGGCAAACCGTCTCGTTTACTCGGCACTCTGGCCCCTGACTCCTTTTCAGCGCGCAACAGCGTCGAGCGTGTTCCGCACCGGCAGCTTGCGCTCCAGGTCTGCCGCAATTTGCCGCCCGTGGAAGCGGCCGTTTTCGATAAAAATCTCGTTTGTGCGCGAGCCTGCCACGATCACGCCCGCAAGGTAGACCCCGGGCACGTTGCTTTCCAGGCTCTCAGCATCGCATATCGGGAGCAGGTCCTCGCTTTCCAACCGAACGCCGAGCGCGATCAGGAAGTCGAAGTCCGGATGGTATCCGGTCATTGCAAACACGCAGTCGTTCGGAATCTCGTGAACACCGTGGGGGGTTTGAATCTTGACCGTGTCCTTACTGATTTGGGTCACCGTGCTCGCGAAATACGCAGTGATCTCGCCATTCTTGATGCGATTCTCGATGTCCGGCAGAATCCAGTACTTCACGTGCTTGTGGATGGCGGGCCCGCGATGCACCAGGGTTACACGCGCGCCGTGACGCCAGAGATCGAGAGCCGCAATAGCCGCAGAGTTCTTGCCTCCGATAACCACTACATCCTGATCGTAGTAAGGGTGCGGATCGTCGTAATAGTGCAGCACCTTGGGCAACTCTTCGCCCGGAATATCGAGATAATTCGGCAGATCGTAGTACCCTGTCGCCACAATCAACTTGCGGCTCCGGTAAATCTCTTCGCGCCCAAACTTGTCTTTGGTAAGCACCGTAAACTCGCCATCCGATCCGCTCACCGATTCGACCAACCGGTATTGCCGCACTTCGAGTTCGTAGTGCTCCGCGACCTTGCGGTAGTATTCCAGCGCTTCGTTGCGGTTGGGCTTCTGATTGGGGCTGGGAAACGGAATATCGCCGATCTCCAGCAGTTCCGGCGTCGTGAAGAACGTCATGTGCGACGGATAGTGGAAGATCGAGTTGCACAGGCAGCCCTTATCCACGAGGACACTGCGAAACCCGGCCCGCTGCGCCTCGATTGCGCAAGCCATACCCGTCGGTCCCGCGCCAATCACCAGAACATCGAAACTGGCTTCCTCCGCGGCATGCCTCATGTTGGCGGTCATGTCTTTAGATTAGACGATCACGGCGAACCGCGGGTGTTCCGATAGTCACGTCGGCGTGATTGAGCCTCGTCCCTCTTACATGTCGACGCCGGTTGATAGCCACCAGCCTGCACCGGAATACCAGCAATTTTCGCGTGGCGCATCGCCGCGATGCAGTTCCTTTACCCGGCTCCAACTCCCCCTGCGAAAAGCCGCCGAGAGCTTCCTTGTTGTCGACTCATCGCGGGCTCCTTCGCAAGGGACGAATTGGACCTGGCATAAGAATCGAGCTGCAAAACTGTCATCTCCATGCTTAGTGACCAGCAACATCCCGCCTGATCCTTCCTCACCGGTAAGCGGAAACAGAAGGCGCCCACTGGGGCGCAACGCGTCCAGCCAGACGGGAAGCGGGGACGTCGCTCCAGCATTGACATAGAGGACATCGCACTCTGGAATTGGCCCCTCCGCGCCGGACTGAAGGTGCACCGTAACCTGCGGGAACCCGAGGAGGTTGGCGACAGCGCGTTGCGCCAATTCCCCGTCGATTTCATACGCAATCACCGAGCCGACTTGGCCAACCAGTTTGGCAAGCAGCGTGGAGTAGTAGCCGGTGCCGGCGCCGACATGCACAACCGTCTCCCCTTTCTGCGGAGCCAGAGCCGCGAGGCACAAAGCGTGGAGGGAAGGCTGCCCATTATTCAAGCCTCCCCTGCCTCCGAGGGAGACGACAACATCCTGATACAGAAATGCCGGATCGTCCGAGGGCGTACTGATATAGCCCGTAGAGGTGAAGACTCTCCAGGGGGGCTTGCCTACAAACTGCTCCCTGGGCGTGGATGCGAAGGCCGCGGTGAGCTCGCTGTCAGCAGCGACGCCAGCATGCGCTGTAACCAGATCGGCGAAGAATTTCCGGCACGCATCCATCCGGTCCATACGATCCATGTGATCCGTGCGGTCCATGTCTCAACGCCGCTCCAATCCCGATCGATGTGTACCCATGAAATCACAACTCGGCTCAGACTCGCTATACTCAGACGTTGCGCTTCGCGAGCCATCTCCCAGCGCCCCCCATCACGCTTTACGAACAGGAGCCACTCCGCATGTCTGAAGTTCGCAAGGAAAAAGACTCACTGGGATTTGTCGAAGTCCCTGCAAACGCCTACTACGGAGCACAGACTGCACGCGCCATCGAAAACTATCCCATCTCGGGCATGCGCGCCCACCCGAAGCTCATTCGCGCCTTTGGGATGGTGAAGCGCGCCGCCGCCGAGACAAATCGGGAGCTTGGCGTGGTCGATGATCGGCGTGCTGACGCCATCATCCAGGCTGCTCAGGAGGTCATCGACGGCAAATGGAACTCCGAGTTCGTCGTCGATGTATTCCAGGCAGGCGCCGGCGTCAGCTTCCACATGAACACCAACGAAGTGATCGCCAACCGTGCCAACGAAATCCTCGGTGGAAATCTCGGCGAGTATGCCCACGTCCATCCCAACGACCACGTCAATTACGGGCAATCGACCAATGACGTCTTTCCCACTGGCATGCGCCTCGCCACGCTATTAAACCTCGAGACTCTCTACCCTGTCCTCGACGCGCTGGCCGCCACCTTCGCTGCCAAGGCAACAGAATTCGACGGAATCATGAAATCGGGCCGCACGCACATGCAGGACGCAGTGCCGATTCGCCTCGGCCAGGAATTCGCGGCCTACGGTCTGGCCATCGAGAAGGGCAAAAAGTTTCTTCAGCAGTCCAGCGAGTCTCTACGCGAACTCGGCCTCGGAGGCAGCGCCGTCGGTACCGGCATCAACACCCACCCCGACTACCGCGTCAAGGCCATTGCAAATCTCGCACGCATCTCCGGCCAGCAGCTCGTTCCCGCCGCCGACATGCGCTGGGCGATGCAATCGAACGTCTGCATGGCGGAGGTGAGCGCCGCGCTGCGCGGTATTGCGCTCGAAGTCATCCGTATCTCGAACGACACCCGCCTGCTGTCGTCCGGACCCAACACCGGTCTGGCCGAAATCCATCTGCCCAGCCTGCAGCCCGGCTCCTCCATCATGCCCGGCAAGATCAACCCCGTCATGCCGGAGCTGGCTGCGATGGTCAGCTTCCAGGTCATCGGCAATGACACCGCCGTCGCCTACGCCGTGCAGGCTGGCCAGCTCGAGCTCAACGTTATGATGCCCACGATGGCCTACAGCGTGCTCCAGAGCATCACCATCCTCGCCAACATGCTGCGCCAGTTCAACGATCGCTGCGTCGCCGGCATCACAGCAAATGCAGAGCGCTGCAACTTCTACGCGCAGAGCACGGTGTCGCTCGCTACTGCGCTCAACCCCTACATCGGATATGCGAAAGCGGCTGAGATTGTGAAGGAATCGGTCGCGACGGGCGAATCGATCATCTCCATCGCCCGCAAGAAGAAGCTTCTCAGCGATGAACAGATCGCCGAGATCCTCGACCCCGTCCGCATGACCGAGCCGCAATACCCGCTTGACGCAGGCAAAGAGCGCGACAAATAGCGCGGAGGCGATGGCCCATGCCGCCTCACACAGATAGGATATTCGATATCCTATCTGTGCGAGAATAGCTTAGTGGGCAAGAGAAAGCAGTCCGTCCCGACCACGACGATTGAAATACACCGTCTCAGAGGGAAGAGAAAGGGGCGCGTCGTTGAAGGAGCAGGTCTGGTTTGAGGACGGCAAGGTGGTTGCGTACAGCATCGCATATATCAACCTGAAGCGCTGTTCGGTCGACAACGGTCGCGTGCTGGGATATGACAACAGCCACGATTACCACCACGGGCACTTCATGGGAAAGGTAGAAGCCATCGCGTTCACGACGTATGCCGCCCTTGTTGAACGATTCATCGGCGACGTACACGAACTTTGGAGAAAAGAAGATGAGGAAGAATAGAGTCAGCATCAGGACCGGCGCCGCGGACGAGTTTTTCGATCGTGTACGCGAACATGCCAAAAAACTGGATCGCGGCGTCAGTCTCCCCGCCGAGATCACAATCACGTTCGAGAATCCGTCGGAACTTCTGAGTGTCCTCACGTCGGAGCGCGTTCGCCTGTTACGGCGGGCCAAAGCGGGATCGCTGCCCATCTCTGACTTGGCTTCCGGCCTCAGGCGGGACGTTCGCGCAGTCAGTCGCGATGTGCTCCTTCTCGAAAAAGCGGGCCTGCTGCGCACTAGCTATCGCGCGAACCCAGGACACGGCAGGCTGAAGATCGTGGAACCCATAGCGCGGGAATACAGGCTGACCGCAAGCCTGTAGGCGGGTCTGGGCTCCTACTGCCGCCCGAACCGCCACACAACCCCGGCGTTGAATCCCAGATTATTCTGGATTTCGCTGCCGTAATTGCTCATCAGATAGTTCGGAGTCAGCCGGATCGCAAACGTCGGTCCAAGGTTGTAATCGATCGGCGCGCCGATGCTCAAATTGAATACGGTCCCGTTAGGGTACAGCCCGATCAGCGTGGGAGGCAGCCCGCCCGTGCCGGTGCCAAAGTTACCATGGCCTATGCCGACAAGCGCATTCGCGCTCACGGCCCAGTGCAGTTTTTCGACGACTCGCATCTGTGGACCAGCCAAAAACGTGTACTGGCTGATGCTGGGGTGGAAGACCTGAAACTCGTTGATGTAGGTCCAAGCCGTTCCATAGTAGCCGCGAAAATCCGCCGTTACGCCCAGCTTGCCTCGCAGATAATCGGTGAAACCTGCGTCCCAAGCCGCCTCGTTCATGTGCTGCAAGTAGCCGCCTGGGCGGAAACGCAGATATCCGCCCCCGCCATAGACCTCGTATTTGTGCGTATAGGTGTCCTGGATAATCTGCTGCAGTCTCAACCTGCGACGTGCATTCACGCGCTGCTGCGCCTGACGCAATACCTCCGCCCGCTGTGAGGGCGGATGCGGCTGAGTCTGCGCTTGCGGCTGAGTTTCGGTCGTCTGCGGTGTCTGTTGTTGATCGGTTGTACTTTGCGCTCGTACCACGGCCGGCGCTAAGAGAAGGGCCAAGGCCAAAAATGGATACCTACCGTATCCCTTACGTTTTCCAAAATGCATGAACCTTGAAGCCTCCGCTGACTGCTGCCTATGGGGGGATGAAAAAGACAAATAGATTTCTCCTGCAATATGTATTAAAGCACTTGCCAGCATTCTCGTGGCCTGCTTTCCTGTGATGGGGCTATCAAAGTGTCGTAAAGCCGCACCTAATCTTCTGCTGAATCGAGGCGCAAGGTCGCATGAAGGCATTTCTGCTGGGTTTGATTCTGGGGCTTCTGACCATTCCGTTGATCGTCTTTTTTCATTTCCACTACGGCCGTCCTCCGGTGGCCGTTGCCGACCAGGCTTATCCGATGGAGAAGCAATTGGTCAGTGCCCCGCTTCACACGCGCATTGACAACGAAATGCCCAAGAGCTCGCCCATCGAGCCAAGCGCGACAAATCTCGAATCAGGCGCGCACATCTATCGCCAGCAGTGCGCCTCCTGCCACGGCCTCTATGGCCTCCCATCCGGTTTTGCCGCACACATGTATCCCGAGGCGCCCCAGCTTTGGGCGCCGCATGGGAACGGGGTAGTCGGCGTGAGCGACGACCCTCCCGGAGAGACTTATTGGAAGGTGGCCAACGGCATTCGCCTCAGCGGCATGCCGGCCTACGGCAAGATTCTTAATCCAACACAGATTTGGCAGGTCTCCCTGCTCCTGGCCAACGCGGACAAGCCTTTGCCGCCCGGCACGCTCGACCTGCTCAAGCAGCCGCTCGATCTGGACCCTGCTGCTCTGCGGCCTCAGACGTCCAACGTCCTTAATCAAAAGATGACCGACCAGCAAATGAACGCGATGCCGCCGGCCATGCCGCCGGATGCGAAGTAATGGCCGGCACCGTTTTTAGTACTTCGACTTGACTACGTACGTTGCGCCGAAAGTGAACTGGAACGAATTCCGTTGCGTCGGCGGCAAGGCTGGGGGCGGATTGTTCAGGTAGCTATCGAGCGTGCCAATCGAAAAGGCCAGACTCTTGTAGAACGGAACCGCCAGAGTGTTCGATTCGGTTGCCGAGTAGGCGCTGGTGTTGTTGTACGCCGGAATGAAAGCCACCTCTTGATTGAAGATGAGACCTCCCGGCAGTTTGCGCACGTATACGCCCGCAAAGGTCGAGCCGATCAGGTTCTGGTTTGTGCCCGCGATCGCGTTGGCAAAGGTTTGTTTTTCGTACTGAATTGTGCCCTTTAGGTCCAGTTGCTGCTTCGGCTCCTTCACGATCGTCCAACCGAGTCCGCCGCCGTAGATCTGCTGCAGATCCAGTCCCTGGCTGAAGTTGTGGTCGAAAGCCGCCTGCACCAGCACATACACGCGGGGTGAGAGGTACCAATCGCGTTCAGCGTCCGCGTGGTAGAGCGAGGTCTTGACGCTGGTCTCGGGGTAGAACACGCCTCCGGAGGTGTAAGCGTCCTCCGTGATCTTGCCGTAAGATCCGTTGAAATCAAGGATCGTGCGATTCCGCGGATTCAGCCACGAAGCGGTTGGCACCACGCGCACCAGAGCTACGGCTCCGTTGAAGGTGTGTTGCTTCTGTGTCGCGTCCACAATCGTGGCGCCTGCGGTCAGGGCGCCATTCCAGCCGACAAAAAAGCCGGGCTCTCCAAGCAGCTGCTTGTTCATGGTCGCCTGGTCAATAATGAACTTCGCGTCCTTGACCGGAATCGGCTGAATCATCGCGTTGTTGTCTGGATGCACGGTAATCATGTCGCCCGCGACCGTGATCGTGCCTTGAGGCATATTTGGCGGAAGCTTTTTCTTCTCCGGAGTTACGCTCTTATCGAGCACGGCGAGTTTCGTCTGCGTGCGCAACTCCTTGATCTTGTCCCAGGTAATGTTGATGTCTCCCACGATGTCGCTGTGAAATGTAACCGTCCCGCCCACCTCGCGAACAAACGTCCCGGAAAGTTGATCGCCATTCGTGAAGACGATGACATCTGGAGGGGCCTTGGCAGCTTCTTTCTTTTGCGGAGATCCAAACGGCTCCGCGGCATGTCCGGTGCTTCCTGCCGCGAACGCAAAAAATGCGAGCAGAAACGCAGTGAAGACGAGAAGACGGCGGGGGGTCGCATTCCTGTGTAGTGACATAAGAAAAATCGCTCCCTGGGATTGGGTTCGTTGACAGAATCGATGTACTTTTTCAGAAGCTTAAGGCCGGCCGTGCGTGCGAGCCGAGGAGCCAGAGAAACCTGCCACGATTCTAGCAGCCATGCCGCCTCTTTGAGTCTCGCATCTGCGTGAAACAAATCAGCTAACTCGTCTGTTAACCAGGGCGGTCTTAAGAATTGGAGAATTTTGATGCCATGAAGTTCGGAACTCGACTCCGCTTCCGCACGGAAAGAGGCGCCTCATTGAAACTCGCGACGAATATCCTCTAAGATTGAACTGTGTCGATCACGCGCCAGCAGGCCCTGGATTACTTCCACTCCGACGACCTGATCGGACTCGGCATGGAAGCCGACGCCATGCGTCGCAAACTTCATCCTGAGGGCGTGGTCACCTACATCATCGATCGCAATATCAACTACACCAACTTCTGCACAGAGTACTGTACCTTCTGCGCCTTCTACCGCCCGCTCAAGGGCAAGCTGGCGAGCGAAGGTTACATCCTCGACTTCGAAACCATCTACGCAAAGATCTCCGAAACGCTGGAGATGGGCGGCACCGGCGTCCTCATGCAGGGCGGGCTGCATCCCGACCTCAAGATCGAGTGGTTCGAGCGCCTGCTCAAGGGCATCAAACAGCGTTTTCCGCAGATCTGGCTGCACTGCTTCTCGGCGTCCGAAATCCTGGCCATCGCCGAGTACAGCAACCTCTCCGTGCGCGATACCATCGCCCGCCTGCGCGACGCTGGTCTCGATTCCATCCCCGGCGGAGGAGCCGAAATTCTCGACGACGAAGTCCGCCACCGTATCGCCCGCCTCAAGTGCGGAACCGAAGAATGGCTCCTCGTTCACCGCACCGCGCATCAGCTCGGCATGCGCACTACCGCCACCATGATGTTCGGTGTCGGCGAGACCTACGAGCACCGAGTCAATCACTTCGAGCAGGTGCGCCAGCTTCAGGAAGAAACCGGTGGATTCACCGCCTTCATCCCCTGGAGTTTCCAGCCCCACAACACCGCCCTTGGCGGCCGCGGCTGGGACGAGGCCACATCGGTCGAATACCTCAAAGTCCTGGCCATCTCACGCCTCTACCTCGACAACATCGAGAACGTGCAGTCGAGCTGGGTCACACAGGGCCTCAAAGTGCTGCAACTCGGCCTGCGCTTCGGCGGCAACGACGTCGGCTCGGTCATGCTTGAAGAGAACGTCGTCAAGGCGGCCGGCACCTCGAACCACACCACCGAGGAAGAATTGCGCCGCATCATCCGCGATGCCGGCTTCAAGCCCGTCCAGCGGGATACGCTGTATCGGACGATGTTCCTGAACTAGAGCACTGCGCTACGAGCTGGATATCCTTGGATTTCCAGTCGTTCCCGTACAATATTCCGTGATCCCTAACCGCGGAGGCACGGCCCTGCTCGAACACGCGATTCAATCTCTGGCAGCCCACTTAATGCCCGCCGTGCAGGCTCTCGCGCTCTTCCAGCAGAAGCATGATCTCCGCCACTATCTCCGCTATCACTACGGCGACCATACCTTCGAACACCTCTACCGCTGGAACTGGTTCGATACGTCATTGCTCATCCCATACTTTCTTGTGATGATCGTCCTCGCCTTCTATGGGCTGCATCGCTACCAGCTCGTTTATCTCTATTACAAATACCGCAGGAATGCCACCAAGGAGCCACCCTGTCATTTCGAGCAGTTCCCACGCGTGACGATCCAGCTGCCGATTTTCAATGAGCAATTCGTCATCGACCGACTCATCGAGGCCTGCACCAGCCTCGACTATCCGCGCGAGTTGCTCGAGATCCAGGTTCTCGACGACTCGACCGATGAGACGAAAGACGTCGCCGCCGCTATCTGCGAACGCTACCGTGCTCTCGGCCATCCGATCGTCTATCTGCACCGGACAAATCGTTATGGATTTAAGGCCGGAGCCCTCGACGAAGGCCTCAAAACCGCTCAAGGCGAATTCGTCGCCATCTTCGACGCCGATTTTGTGCCGCCACGCGACTGGCTTATGAAAGTGATCCACCATTTCGCCCAGCCGGAGATCGGCATGGTGCAAACCCGCTGGACACATCTCAACCGCGACTACAGCTTTCTCACGCAGGTCGAAGCCATCCTTCTCGATGGCCACTTTGTGCTCGAACACGGCGGCCGCTCCCGCGCCGGAGTCTTCTTCAATTTCAACGGAACCGCCGGCATGTGGCGTCGCAACGTGATCGACGAGGCTGGCGGCTGGCAGCACGACACCCTCACCGAGGACACCGACCTCAGCTACCGCGCACAGCTCAAAGGCTGGCACTTCAAGTACCTGCAAGACGTTGAATGCCCCGCGGAGCTGCCTATCGAGATGACCGCCTTCAAGACGCAGCAGGCACGCTGGGCCAAAGGCCTAATCCAGACGTCAAAGAAAATCTTGCCCCGCGTTTTGAAGAGCGACGCACCCTGGCACACCAAGCTCGAAGCCTGGTACCACCTCACCGCCAACATCAGCTACCCGCTGATGATCGTCCTCTCGGTGCTGCTCATGCCGGCAATGGTCATCCGCTTCTATCAGGGCTGGTTCCAGATGCTGCTCATCGATCTGCCGCTCTTCATGGCCTCGACCTTCTCCATCTCGTCCTTCTACCTGGTGTCGCAGAAGGAGCTATACCCGCGCCGCTGGTATCGAACCTTCCTCTATCTGCCCTTCCTGATGTCGCTTGGCATTGGGCTCACCATCACCAACACGCGCGCCGTTATGGAAGCTCTTTTCGGCATCCAAAGTTCCTTCAAGCGCACACCGAAATATCGCGTGCAGAAGCGCGGTGAGAAGGCGCACGCAGCCAAGTACCGCAAGCGCCTGGGCATTGTGCCGTGGATCGAACTCGGCATCGGCTGCTACTTCGCCCTGACCATCTGGTACGCCTGGACCAACGAGAACTACTTCACCATTCCGTTCCTGCTTCTCTTTGTCGTCGGCTATTGGTACACGGGCCTGTTATCGCTCTTCCAGGGCCGCTTCGAACATTGGCGCCCGGGAGCCAATCTCGACGAATCTTCGCCAAAGCCGTATCCGGTGGGTGTGTAGGGACATCGCCGGAAGTTGCGCGGTGAAAACCATCGTAACGGCGCCGCCGGAAGATATTTTCGGGCCAATCCGCTCGAAATAGTATTCTGACATCACGATGAGCGTTGTCGAAGATGTCCGCACCGTTGTCCAGGACTTCCTTGCGCCAGAGCTGCGCGAACTCAAAGCGCGTGTGGATGCGCTGGAAAAACGCATGGATGACCGGTTTAAACAGGTTGACCACAGCTTTGAACAGGTTGAGCGGAGTGCGCAGGCACGTCACGAGCAGGTCATGTTCGCAATACAGCAGCTCGCCGACTACACCACCCTCGCTCAGCGCGTGGCCCGTCTCGAATCAGGGGAATCCACTCACTGAGTAACGTAAGAATAGGCAGAAGGCTCAGCCGCTCCTCTAAATAGCCGCTAGCCGCCAGGTTCAGGGCGGGTGCCACAGCAAGCAGGGGGAGGGTAATCTTGCGTACCATGGGCCACTCTTTGGTACGACGGATCGGCGTACAGCGGCCAGCACGCGCCCTGAACCTGAAGGCTTCCTCCAGAGCCATGATGGTATGCCAAACCTTTCTTATCGTCGAGGAACGAAAGGCCCTTGTACTTTGGTCATGAGTAGTACCCTGATACCGCTCTCCTCGCAACTCATAGCGTAGACTGCCCTTATGAGATCTATCCTGCGCGCGCTAACGCTTTCCTGCGTCGTCCTCCCCTCGATCCATGCCTTCGCTCTCGACCGTCAACCCAACACGGTCTACCACGCTCGCCGGGTGAGCGTGGCTGAAAAGCTCAATGGCGGAGTCGCCGTCCTCTTTGCCGCCGAGCAGCCGCAACTCGATTTCATGCCCTACCGCCAGGACGCCGACTTTTACTATCTCACCGGCTGGAACGAGCCCGGGGCCGCACTCCTTATCCAATCCGCATCGGCCGCCGACGATCATCACCCCGCTCGCGCTTACCGCGAAGCTCTGTTCCTGCCCACCCGCAATCTGCGCACGGAGCGGTATACCGGAGAAAAACTTGGTGCCAGCACTCCGGGCGCTCCCACGGCTGCCGGTGTCGACGAAGTGAAAGACATGACCGAGCTGCCTTCGCTGCTCAACAATTTTTTCAAGCAGGACCCCCGTGAACTCAAGACACTCTGGAGCGAGCCCGATACGGCGCAGGCGAATTCGCTCGTCGCCTGGACTGCCACCACTCTCGGCCTCGATCAGACACCTGCCTTCGCCAATGTCCGCGACCTCACCAACCAGCTGCGCGCCATCAAGGACCAGGGTGAAATCGCTCTCCTCCACAAAGCCAGCAACGCTTCCATCCAGGCGCAATTGGCCATGATGCGAGCCGTAAATTCCGGTGCGACCGAGGGCGCCGTCGCCGGGATCATCATTGAGAAACTGATGGAGAACGGATGCGAGCGCGTGTCCTATGCGCCGATCGTCGGCTCCGGAAAGAATTCGACCGTCCTGCATTACTCGAACAACAGCGAGACCATGCAGAGCGGCGATGTGGTCGTTGTCGATGCTGCCGGCGAGTACTCCATGTACGCCTCCGACATTACGCGCGCTGTGCCGGTGGACGGTCATTTCACTGCGCGTCAGCGTGAGATCTACGACATCGTGAAGGGGGCCCAGAAGGCGGCGATGGACGCGTTCGTCGCCGGCACGTCGCACATCAACGACCCCATGCACCGGCGTCCAGATTCGCTTGACACCATCGCCTGGAACTACATGAACACCCACGGCAAAGACCTGCATGGGGAGCCGTTAGGCAAATACTTCATCCACGGCATTGGCCACTCCGTCGGCATCGACGTGCACGATCCCTGGGATTATTCGAAGCCCATTCAGCCCGGCATGGTCTTCACCATCGAGCCCGGCATCTACATCCCTGAAGAAAAGATCGGGGTGCGCATTGAGGATGTGTTCTACGCGAACCCCGACGGCAAGCTGGAATGCCTGACCTGCGCGCTGCCGAAAGATGCCGAAGCCGTGGAAAAAATCATGAACAGTGCAAAGTAGACTTCATGATTCGCCTTGCGGCGCGAATGGACCGACGGCAAGCTTTGGCCTATGAAAAAGACGGCAGCACCCGGATTTTGGTGCTGCCCGCCCGACGGAGCGCAATCGCGTCCGAAACTAGAATCGAATCCCAAATGTCACCGGGACCAGGCTTGAGGTGCCGGAGCCGTAAGGAACCGAGTTGCTGGCGACCGGGGAATCCACCCAGAGATACCCGGCTTCGGCGAAGAGCTTTGCATTGCTGTCTTCACCCATCGCCTTCCAGTAGAAACCGGCGCGAATATTAAGACCACCCTGGTTGCTCGAAGAATGAGCGATGGTAGCCGGGTAATAGCCCGCATAGCAGTAGTAATAGCAATTGATGGACAAGACCGGGACCGTGAAGTTCGTCACCTTGCGATAGAAGCCACCGCCCCCTGTCACATAGGCGCCTGTCTTTTTGGTAACAGGAAGGTAGAAAATAGGGTCGATGGTGAAGGACCACGTATTCACGTTGCCGCCAAACGGCACCGGCGAATCACTCGCGATAGCCAGCTGCGTGAGTGTGGACCCTGGGATCTTGTCGCGATTCCACTGGTATTCCACCAGCACACCCAGATGCTTGGTGAAGTTCCATCCAGCACCGCCCTTCAGGTTGTACCCATAGGTCTCCCAGCCATGCGCGGTATTGCCCACAGGAGCCGTAAATCCCGCGCCTGCTTCGAGCGCCAGATGGCTCCAGCGGCTCGTCGATTCCGGATAGCGTGGGTGGCTCGACTGGCCATATTGCGGGGACGGGCTCGCCGAGCCGCCCAGTGCCTCTCCAGTAATGTCGTCCGCGCTTAGATAAGACTTCCAATCCAAGGAGCTTGAGTAGTCGGCCGAACTCGAATATTGATGGTTGCTGTCAGCTGTGTTGGCGTCGGTTTGTGCCTTCGCTGCATAAGGCACAGCGGCCAGCACTGCGGCAGAAGCGGCGACGGCGATGCGGCGCACAAGCAACCGCAAAAGATGGCAGTTCTCAACCATGGTGGCTCCTCAAAGTGATCAACGAATAAATGAGAGCCGCGCGTGGGGTGCTCCCTTTGCTTGCTACAACACCGTTTAGACGTTTTAGACTCGGAAGGTGTTGTCTTTTCCGTAAATAGCAAAGGCCGGGACTCACCCGGCCTTCAGGACATTCAAGACCCGCCTTAGTGAACGTCGAACTGCTCAGGATGCAAGGTCGCGTCGCTCTTCACGATGATCGTCTTGCCAATCATCTCTTCGAGCTCAATCAACCAGCGGGCGTTGTTCGCCTTTAGCGTCTTGACTACCTCTGGATTCACGCGCAACATCACGTCGCGCCCATCCAGATGGCGCTGCATTTTGCGCATCTCCACAAATATCTCGTTTGCCACTGTCGTCGGACTCTTCACCATCCCCGTTCCCGTGCAGATCGGGCAAGGAGTGCTCAGCGTCCGCTCGAGCGACTGCTTTACGCGTTTGCGGGTGATCGCAACCAGTCCAAAATCGTTGAACTGCAGCACCTTCGATGGAGCGCGGTCCGCCTTCAATGCCTCCTCGAGTGCGGCCATCACCTTGTGGCGATTCTTACGCTCATCCATGTCGATAAAGTCGATCACAATGATGCCGCCCAGATCGCGTAGCCGGATCTGCCGCACAATCTCTGGAATCGCGTCGAGGTTCGTCTTTAGAATCGTGTCTTCCAGGCGCGCCGTCTTCCCGACATATTTCCCGGTGTTGATGTCGATGGCCACCAGCGCCTCTGTCTGGTTGATCACGATCGATCCACCCGACTTCAGCCACACCTTCGACTTCAACGCCTTGGTGATCTCGTCCTGAATGCCAAAGTGCTCGAAGAGCGGCGTCTCCTTGGTGTAGAGCTTCACGCGCCGCACCAGCGACGGCTGGAAGCGATTCAAGAAGCGCACCGTCCGCTCGTACTCCATCTCGTTGTCCACCCAGATCGCCGAGAAGTTGTCGCTCACCTGGTCGCGCAGCACCCGCTCCACAAGGTTCAGATCGTGATAAATCAGCGCCGGGGCCTTGCTCGCCTCTTCGCGCTGTTTGATCTCGCTCCACAGGCTGATCAGGAAGCGCAGGTCTGCGCGCAGTTCGTCTTCGCTTGCTCCATCGGCGGCTGTCCGCACGATGAATCCGCCCGAAGCCTCGCCCTTTTCGCTGGTCAGAATCCGCTTCAGGCGCTGGCGCTCTTCGTCGGAAGAAATCTTGCGCGATACGCCAACGTGATTCACCGTCGGCATGAAGACCAGGAAGCGCCCCGGCAGGGCGATATGGCTGGTAATGCGTGCGCCCTTCTTGGCAATCGGCTCCTTGGCAATCTGGACCAGAATCTCCTGGCCCTGCTTCAGCAGGTCGCTGATGATGGGCAAATCGGTCATCTGCGCCGACCGCCTGCGTCCGCCCTGGCGCCCTCGTCCGCCCTGATGGCCACCCCGCCGATCGCCACGGCGGTCTCCACGACGCCCACCTTTACGATCGGCACCACGGTCTCCGTCGCGCTGCGGTGTCGCCGTTTCGGTGGTTACGACCCCGAGGCCGAGCTCACCGGCTGCACTCCTTTTGAATCTCTCGTCTTCGTCGTCGTCCTCGTCGCCGTTTTCGTCGCCGTTTTCGTCTTCGTTGTCTTCCCCGTTTTCCTCTTCGGCCGCGGCTTCGCCGAATTCGAGATCCTCCTCTTCGTCCACCTCCAGCCCGGGGCCGTTCAACAACCGTTGGTTCAGATGCGTTTCTCGCACCATATCACCCAGCTCCGGTACTGCCTGGTCCAGAGTTTCTTCTTCCAGCTCCTCGCTGTCATGCTCATCGGTGTGTCCATGAATAGGCTCGAAGTCGTATTCCTCCTCATCGATCAATTCCTCTTCCAACACACCCGATCCGGGAGCGAATCCAAAGAGCTGATCAGCGACTTCTGTCGCTTGGGGGTCATGCCCTTCCGCTGAATATTCGACCATTTCCTCCGCGGAGTGGGCCTCGATCGGACTTTCTTCGCGAACACCCTGTTCGACGAGCGCAAGATCTGTTTCGGCAGGCGGCAACTCCTCTTCGACCACGCTCGACACCCGATACTCGATTGGCGCCACAGGATCGATCCGGTGGAAGGCCGACGCGCTCTCCGGCTCAAACTCGTGAACTTCCTCAGTCTCAGGCTGACCGAGCACTTCAACCCGTGGCTCTGGAGAACTCGCATCGAGCAAGTCCTGATCCTGTTCCGAGGAGGGCTCCGAGGCTTCCGCAGGCAACTCGGAGACCAGTTGTACATCGACAAGATTCCCCCTGCCCGTCTCATGCGCGTGGCTTGCCGGCGCGGAAACTTCAGCCGTCGGCTCAACAACATGCTCCTCAGCCCTTTCCGGCCCGCGATATCGCGAAAGTGACTCGCCAGGCATCAACGCCCCTCCATCCCATCGGATCGGCGTCTCAATCAGCGTCGAGGGCTTGGGAGCCGTGTAATTTGTCTTGAATTGCGCTGGCTGCGCTACTGCTTCCGATTGCCTCGCCTCCACGGCCTGCGTCGCTCCGTACTTCGAAAGCGATTCTCCCGGCAACAAGATCCGACCCGCAGCCGGGGCCGAAGCTTGAACCGCGTCGGGAGAGCGATACTCCCGCGGCGCCTCCGGCTCAACCTCGAATGGCTCGTCTACTACCTGAACTGACCGGTGCGTGCTCGCGACGTCCCTGCCCGACTCGACTTGCCGACTCTCATCCTGCTGCCCACGCGGGCGGAATCCCCGCTTGCGTCCGCGGCGTCCGCGCCAACGCCGCGTCCCACTCGGCGAATCGGAATCGTCTGCCGTCCCCTCGCCAGCAGGCTCAGGTCTGATCTCAGTCTGCGGCTCCGACTGCGGCTGCCGTGGGCGCGCTTCCCGCGCTTGACCGGCTTCGCGCCCGCCCTCCCGTGCTTGCCGCTGCGCGCCCCCGTTTGCGCTCTCGAAGTCTTCCCCGTCTTCCTGTTCTTCCAGAAAATCAGTGACGTACAAGAACGCGTCGCGCTCCAGCCCCACATCGACGAATGCCGACTGCATGCCGGGCAGCACGCGCGTTACTTTGCCTTTGTAAATGGAGCCCGCGAGGGTGTATTCGTTCTCACGCTCGTAGTAAATCTCGGTGAGTTCGTCGTTTTCCAGAATCGCCAGCCGCGTCTCATGCGGCGTGGTTGAAATGCATATTTCCTTTGACATGCTGCCTCTCTCGCCGCGCGGAATTGGCGCGCGACAACGGTCGAGACAGATCAGAGCGGAGAACCGGAGAGGTTCAGGGATGACGAAGAGATGGCCGTTTCGAAGAAGATTCTTCGCGTGAGAAATGAGTCGCACTCAGACCGGTCGCCCGGCGGAGGCTCACTGAAAAAACCGACTGTTTTACGGGGTACATCTGAACGCAGGGAGTTTGTGACCGCTTCTGCCGATTTTCCCGGCGGGGCCGTTACCCGTCTCTGCGCGCTCATGCCTGAATCCTGCCCGACCCGGTGATCTACCCGGCCGGTTAAAGTTAAACTTCTCGCCCGCCTTGGCGGGCGCCTTACAAAACCCGAAAATCCCTGCCGGGTTAGTTCACGAAACGGTTCATCCGGACATTCATCACCATGCCCAGAGCCAGAAAAGTGAACAGCACCGAGGAACCCCCATAACTCATAAGCGGTAGAGGAATCCCGGTAACCGGCATCAGCCCTATGACCATTCCGACGTTGACCGCAATCTGAAAAATCAGCACGGCCACCACGCCCATCACCAGGAACGCACCCGGGAGGTCTGCGGCTGTCTGTGCGTTTTGAATCAAACGCATCAATATAAGAAAGTATATCAGCAGCACGATGACTGCGCCGATGAAGCCATGCTCCTCAGCAAAGGCCGCAAAAATAAAGTCGGTGTAGGGAATGGGCAGAAAATCGCCCTGCGTCTGCGTTCCCTTCGTCGCTCCCCGACCGAAAACTCCGCCGTCACCTACAGCAATCTTCGACTGGTTGATCTGGTAACCGCTCCCCTTGGGGTCGGCATCGGGGTTCATGAAGCTCGTAAGCCGCTGCTTTTGATACGGCTTAAGCACCTTTTTGCTGCTGAAGGCGACCCCTACCAGCAGCAGCCCGGCCAGCACCAGGATCGATCCTTTTTTCCAGTCGATGCCACCCAGAAACAACCCAGCCAGCAGGATCGGCGAGTACACCAGCGCCGTTCCCAAATCCGGCTGCTTCAGAACCAGCAGCATGGGGACGCCCACCAGGGCCGTCGCCTTGAAAATGTCCGGCCACGTCAGCTGCCGCCCCACCAGGCCACAGAAGAAGCGTGTCACCGCGACTATGAGTACCAGCTTCACCCATTCTGACGGTTGGAAGTGAATCCCGCCCGGCAGCTTGATCCAACGCCTCGCACCCAGCACCTTTGTCCCAACGATCAACACCGCCACCAGCGAAATCAGACAGAATCCGTAGATCCAGTGAACAAAATCGATCAGCCGGTGATAGTCGATCAGTGAGAGAACAAACATCGCCACCAGCCCGCCCAGCAGCCATAAAATCTGCTGCTTGTAGAAGCCCACAAACTTGGTGTGCAGCGTGGCGCTGTATATCTCGAAGATGCTGATAATCGACAGGATCAATACGAACCCCAGCAGGGTCCAGTCGAAATCCCGAAAAGAAAGAAAGCGTCTCATGGCCGATGAACCGCCGTTGCCAGCGTATCCGCTTGCGCCGGAACAGGGATTTCAAGGAAGAAGTGCCCGGCGCGCATCGGGTCAAGCTCCGAACGTTTCTGCGAGCCTTTCGCTACGACCGGTTTCCCGCCCAGCGCATCAGGACTCGATGGGTCGGACCAAACCGCGCCCACTTCGACCGGCTGCTGCTTCTCCGTTGACAGGTTGTGGTTCAGACGCCGCTGCTTGTTGACGAACGCCTCGATAACCCTCGCAGCCACATGCGCCGAGCCCGATCCCCACCCGCCGTGCTCCCACAAAACCGCCACCACAATGTCCGGATTCCTTCGCGGCGCAATCCCCACAAACCAGGCATGCGGCCTTTCGGCAATCACACTCGACACCTTAAGGGCGCCAGCGCTGTGGCTTACCACCTGCGCTGTCCCCGTCTTCCCCGCAAAATCAATGTTCTCCAGATGCGACGCAAACGCCGTGCCACCCGCATGCGGGTCGGTCGCCCCTGCCATGCCATCGGTGACCGTCTCCCAGGTATCGGGGTCGATGGGAATCGTTACATCCCCCGATCCTGAAAACGTGTCGTACATCGCCTTGCGATATTCCGCCGGAAGCTCATCGGGAAAGACGACATGCGGCCGCTTGAACACGCCGCCAGACGCGATTCCGCTCAACGCCCGCGCCAGCTGAATGGGCGTGACTGCAACTGCGCCCTGCCCGATGCCTACGGATACCGTCTCGCCCGCATACCATTTTTCATGGAAGGTCTTCATCTTCCACTCTTCCGACGGCATAGTCCCGGAGACTTCGTCTGGTAAATCCACGCCGGTCTTTTGCCCGAGTCCAACCGCGTGCGCCCACTTCGCAATCTTGGTAATTCCCAGCTTCACGGCCAGGGTGTAGAAATAGGTGTCGCACGACTTCGAAATCGCCTGCTGAACGTTCAACTCGCCGTGCTTGTGATCGCAGGCAAAATAGTGACCGTAGAACGTCGCTCCCCCGCCGCAATTTACTTTCAGATCTTCGGCCACGCCTTCCTGCAGTCCGGCCAGCGACATGATGACCTTGAACGTGGACCCCGGAGCAACTTGCGCCTGAATCGTCTTGTTCATCAGCGGATGGTTCGGGTCGGTAATCAGCTTGTTCCACTCTTCCCGTCCGATGCGCACCGCAAAGGCATTCGGATCGAAGATCGGACGGCTCAGCATCGCCAGAATTTCTCCCGTATGCGGATCCATCGCGATGACTGCCCCGTTCCGATCGCCAAACGCGTTCTCCGCCGTCCGCTGGAGATCCATGTCGATGGTCAGCTTCAGGCTCTGGCCTGCCTTCGAGTGCTCCGTTCCCAGCTTGCCCACTTCGCGTCCATGGCTGTCGACCAGCACATCGCGCGATCCGTCCTGACCGCGCAGGAGCGCGTCATAAGACTCCTCTACACCCGACCGGCCCACCACATCGCCCGGCTCATACATGTCGTAGCGCGGATCATTCAGCATATCCTCGCTCACCTCGCCCACATACCCGATCAAATGGGCGGCAAACCCGTCCTTGGGATACAACCGCCGCTGTTCGTCGACCGTCTCCAACTCCGGCATCTCGTCGCGATGCGCCTCGATGAACTCCTGCTCGTCCGGTGTGATGTCTTTTTTGAGCGGCAGTGGCTCGTACTTCGGATCGGCCCGATACTTCTTCAGAATCCCGTGGATCTGTTCCACGGTCATGTGCAGACCGCGCGCAATCAGCGGAAGATCCGCCTCGTAGTCATGCCCCTGCTCCCGCACCAGAAAGCACGAAACCGACGGATAGTTATCCACCAGCAGCCGCCCGTCCCGATCGAAGAGCTGTCCCCGAGGCGCAAGGATGGGCACCTTGCGGATGCGATTCGCCTCGGCCAGCGCGCGGTAGTTCTGGGCGCCCACTACCTGCAGCCGCCACAGGCCGAATATCAGTGTCACCATCACAGCCACGATGCCGTACTGAAAGATGGTCAGCTTGATCGCCGGTAGTTTTTCTTCCTTCTGGATAACTTCTATGACTTCCATGGTCCGCTACTTCTTTCGCCGATCATAATTCTATGACTGGTGATGTAACTCAATTTCCTCTTTCGCGAATTCCCCGCGCTACTCCCGCGACTTCGCCCGATCCAGCAGCGCGAAAATCACCACCGCCACGAGCGTATTGATCAACGCACGCAGCAGTTCGCGCACCCAGTTCCATATCATCGGCTCAGCCAGCAGATGCCGCACCAGCACCCAGTCGATCGCGTTGTGCAGTATCACGAAGAGAAAGGTCAGCAGCAACCGGGTCCCGTGGCTCTCCGTATCGATGCGTACACCCAGCGAGCCGGCTACATAGCCGATCACCGCCTTCGCGATTCCGAACACGCCCAGCGGTTGCCGCGTCAATGCATCCTGTGCAATCCCCATCAATGCGCCGCCGATGGTCGAGGTTGCCGGGCTGCGGCGCGTCATCGCAAAGTAGATCACCACCATCAGCGGCAGATCGAGCATCGCGAAAAACGGAAAGTGCAGCGAAACAAACGACTGCAGGCCCAGCGCCAGCGCCGGAATCAGCAGATAAATCAGCAGCGGAAACGATTGGTCATCCGCCTCACGCCGCGTCGAGGCCATCAACGCCATTGCTGTCGGCCCCCATTCGGCGGCGGTGCCTGCGCCGGCTGTGAATTCTGTTCGCTCGGCTGCACAGCGGGTTTTGGCTTCTGAACCACGGGCTTCTCTGCTCCCGGCGGCCGGCTTCCATCATCGGGAACGATCTCCGGAGCCTTCTTCTTCGCCGGCGCAACGCTCGCCTGACTGGCACCGGCGCGAGTATCCCCACTGCCGGCATCACGGATGGGGCCGTCCACGATCACCTTCGTCTTCAGTTGAGCACCTGCCGCATTGCTTCCAGACATAGACGCAGAAGCGGTTCCGGAACTTGACCCAGGCGACGGCCTGGTCGAACCAGTAGAGCTAGCCGCACTGCCACTTTGCAGTGAATTTCCGTTCGTCGTCTTCGCTGGCTTTCCCACATTTGCTGCAGTGCCGACCGCGATGCCGCTACCCGCAACAGTTCCTGTGGCGGGCTTGGTCCCGGTCGTTGACGCAGCCGTTTTTGTTGCGGGCACGGTGGTCGAACCTGTTGTCGGCACACTCTTTTTCGCCGCTGTACCCGGCACGCTGCTGTCGCCTTTCGCTGCATCCCCGGTCGTGGGAGAGGTGGGCGTAGCTACCGCCGGTTTCTTAGCGGGCGCCACAATATCTTCTGTCCCCTGCAAGACCGGCGCGCGGCGTTCCCCCGGCGTCATCTCCTCCGCCTGCGGCGTTGCATCCGGACTGTATTGGTCCGGACGCACCGGCCTGGGCGGCGTCATCAGCCGCACATTCTCACCCGAGTTGTCGGCAGCCGTGTCGGGATTGGTCTCCGCAGGCGCCTTCGCATCCACACGCCCCGGCAGCCGCTCGGACAAAACATCGGAGGCCCGCTTCTGTTCGGCCGCCCCTTCGGCCTCGCTTTCGGCCAGATCCTTCGTCTCCTGCTCCGAAGCCGTTTCGCCCACGTTGGTGATCACCAAAACCTCTTCCAGGCGTGACAGATTCGCCGCCGGACGGATCACCACGTCCACCCATGGATCGCGCTCGGGATCGGGTACGATGCGGTCCACTGTGCCGACCGGCATGCCGCGCGGAAAAATCTGGTCTCCCCCGCTGGTCACGATCCGCTCGCCAGGCTTGATGCGCTCATCGGGTGAAATGTTGATCACTCGCAGCTCTCCGAAAGGGCTTCCCTTGAGAATTCCCCTGGTACGAGTCGTCTCCATCGTCACGCCCACACCGCTCGTCCGGTCTGAGATCATCAGCACCTGACTCTTGTGATCGAAGACGTCCTTCAGCTTGCCGACGATGCCATCTGCCGTCACCACCGGCATATCCGTCGCCAGTCCGTCCTTCGCGCCTTTGTCGATAAACACCGTGCGGGACTGGTCCGTCCCGGAGGTCCCGATCACCTGTGCCGGCAGGGTTTTGTAAAGGTAGTGTTGTTTGAAATCGAGGAGTTGCTGCAGACGCTGCCCTTGTTTCGCGTCCTCTGCCAGGCTTGCCTGCTCAAGCTGCAGTCGCTCAATTTTGGTTCTTAGCTCGGCATCTTCCTGGCGCACATGAACCAGATCCAGATACCCCGACCACAGTCCGCGTATGCCTCGGCCCAGGTTGTGCAGCCATCGCTCCGGCGGAGTCACCACGCTGACGACCACGTAGCGAATCAGCGTCACACCTTGCTGGTCTGCGCTGTCGGAAGCGGGTCGCTTGACCTGCACCGCCAGAGCCAGCAGTTGCGCCACCAGCACCGCGATCAGTACCAGGGCGTTCTTATAACGGCTGAAGAAGGATTCCATGGAGCTGGCGCTCTACCTCGCGGCGCGGGTTAAAGAATTTGGCCGCTACGCTGTCTCGACCCGTATCTCCGGCTCAACTTACCAGCATTATAAGCCGCATCCCCACATTTCCCGGACCTCGGCTTACGCAAGTATCTACTCGATACCTAGTCGATCTTGATCTTGCGCAGCAGCCTGAAGTCGCTGAGCATCTTGCCCGTACCCAGAACCACGCTGGCCAGCGGATCATCTGCAATCGAGACCGGCAGCCCGGTTTCCTCGCGGATGCGCTTGTCGAGATTCTTGATCAGCGCACCGCCGCCCGTCAGCACGATGCCGCGATCGCTGATATCGGCGCTCAGTTCCGGAGGCGTCCGCTCCAGCGCCACACGGATCGCATTCAGGATCGTCGAGATCGACTCGCCCAGCGCCTCGCGGATCTCACTGTCCTCAATCGTGATCGTCTTGGGAACGCCCTCGATCAGGTTGCGCCCCTTGATCTCCATCGTCAGCGGCTTGTCGAGCGGATACGCCGACCCGAGCTCAATCTTGATCTGCTCCGCCGTCCGCTCCCCGATCAGCAGGTTATATTTTCGCTTCAGGTAGTTCATGATGGCTTCGTCCATCTGGTTCCCAGCCATTCGCACCGACCGCGAATAAACGATGCCCGAAAGCGAAATCACGGCAATGTCAGTGGTCCCGCCGCCAATATCCACCACCATGTTGCCGCTCGGCTCGGTGATCGGCAGCCCCGCACCAATCGCCGCCACCATCGCCTGCTCAACGAGGAAAACCTCGCTCGCCTTCGCTCGATAGGCCGAATCCTCGACTGCGCGCTTCTCCACCTGCGTAATCTCCGAGGGCACGCCGATCACGATCCGCGGATGCACCATCATCTTGCGGTTGTGCGCCTTCTGGATGAAGTAATTCAGCATTTTCTCGGTGATCTTGAAGTCCGCGATCACGCCATCCTTCATCGGCTTGATCGCTACGATGTTGCCGGGCGTGCGACCGAGCATCTCCTTGGCTTCCTTGCCTACGGCCTCCACCTCGCCGGTGTTTTTGTTGATGGCCACAATGGAGGGTTCGTTGACCACGATGCCCTTGCCTGCGGCATAGACCAGCGTGTTGGCCGTTCCCAGATCGATCGCCAGATCGCTTGAGAAAACACTGAACAGCGACCGCAAACCGTGCGATCGTGAAGGACGCGAATGATAACCGTTCGATGACATGAAATAGACGACTTTTCTTCGAGACTTGTGCCTATTGTAAGGCCATGGGGCAATAGGAGTGGAGTTACGGACGATATTTCCACAACGCTTCCCGGAAAAAACCTTCGTGCCTCATTTGGGAAATTGAACATCGTTTCTCTGCCCGAGGAGAAGCGACAGCAGCCTCGCAAGCTGGTCATCGTGGATGCGGTATCCTGTCTAGTTTGGCCGATTCCGCATCCACGAAAGCAGATTTCATGTCACACAAGCTCTACAAAAACCTCATTGGCGGTGAGTGGGTTGCCTCCCACACCGGCAAGACCTTTCTCAATGTCAATCCCGCCAACTCCGATGACATTCTCGGTGAATTCCAGTCCTCCGGGGCTGACGATGTATCCGACGCCGTCTCTGCCGCCGCCGAAGCCTGGAAGAGCTGGCGTCTCGTCCCCGCTCCCAAGCGCGCCGAAATCCTCTACAAGACCGGCGAAATCCTCACCCAGCGCAAAGAGCAGTACGCCCGCGAAATGACCCGCGAGATGGGCAAGGTCCTCGCCGAAACCCGCGGCGACGTGCAGGAGGCCATCGACACCGCCTACTACATGGCCGGCGAAGGCCGCCGCCTCTTCGGCCAGACGACCCCTTCGGAATTGAAATCCAAGTTCGCCATGTCGGTCCGCATGCCGGTCGGCGTCTGCGGCATGATCGCCCCATGGAACTTCCCCATGGCCATCCCCTCGTGGAAGCTCTTCCCTGCGCTTGTCTGCGGCAACACCTGCATCATCAAGCCCGCCGAGGACACGCCGCTGTCCACCTACAACCTCGTCCAGTGCCTCATCGA